>Ga0247832_1000462_pt1 | contig 81662 bp, 83 predicted proteins | sample LaCruzMarch2015__10_FD_192407 | JGI IMG/M metagenome (GOLD analysis project Ga0247832, IMG submission 192407) | Freshwater microbial communities from meromictic Lake La Cruz, Castile-La Mancha, Spain - LaCruzMarch2015_4m | ecosystem: Environmental > Aquatic > Freshwater > Lake | place: Spain... | reverse complement strand
TCTGGCGTTCGCTCTAAAACCCCACCTCGCCGGATCGATAATCCCCCACCAACTGAATCCCGCCCTGATTCAGAGGGCCGCCCTGACGCAATCCGACAATGCAGACGCGAGTCCGACAGGCTGCTAGTCCGTGGCTCCTCCATGAAAGCGTGTGATCTGCGCGGCCAACCAATCCGGCTGTTCGAGTGGAAGCATGTGGCCTGCATCCTTCGCCAGCACCGAGTGCGCGGGCGGGATCAGGCGGGTCATCTCCTCGATCTCTGACCATGGCACGAAGGGATCGGTGTCGCCGCCGATCAGCAGGACGTCGATCTGCAATTGCCACAGCTGGGGACCAAGCGAGTCGCGCGCGCTGGTCTCCTTCAGCTGCGCGACCAGCGTCTCCTTGCCCAGGTCGCGGTCCATCGCGCGGATCACGTCGACGACTTCCGGGTTGGTCCAGCTAGAGGGATGGACAAATTGCTGCAGCCGGCTGGTCGACACACCGCGATAGTCGTGCTTCGCCAGCAGTTCCAGCGCCCGCCCGCGCTCGGCCTTCTCGGCGTCGGTGAGGCCGAAGGCCGAGGAGGCGACCATGACAAGCGAGGCGACCCGGTCCGGGTATTCGAGGGCGAAATCCAGCGCCAGATAGCCGCCCATGGAGAACGCGACGAGATGAAGCGGGGCCGGCTCTGCCGCCGAGGCCAGCAGGGCCAGCATGCCCTCCCGGGTCGCCTGCGATTCGATCGGCAGATAGGCCGTTGAAAGCCGGGGCTCAAGGCAGGCGCGGACGCCGGCCCACACCCTGTGATCGCACATCGTGCCGGGCAAAAAGGTCAGCATGCGGGCCATTCCCGATCCTTGCGTTTCCCCGCTTGATCCGGAACAGGTCTCGCTATAAGCAACGCGCTCCCAAATCGGGGCGGCCACTCCAGGTCGCTACCGGTCCACGGTCGTGGGGCCATAGCTCAGTTGGGAGAGCGCTTGCATGGCATGCAAGAGGTCGTCGGTTCGATTCCGTCTGGCTCCACCAATATATGTTCTCCGGACATATCACCCTGTCTCACGCTGACCGCGTGAAGCCTTGTAACGAAAGGGTTCTCGCCGATACTCGGCTTAGTGCTGGCTCGCGCTGGCTCGCACTGTCGCGTCCAAACGCAGAACGACTTTGGGGTGGAATGTGGGGTAGCGACCGTCCGGTCGGCCTCCGTATGTTCTGGGAAGGCCCGTCGCATGAACCGTGGGATCCACCGACTTGTAGACCGCCAGGTAAAAACGCTCGGCCCAGGCCGGCATGCTGACGGAGGCGGGCTCTATCTGATCGTTGACCCGAGCCGGGCGCGACGGTGGGCCTTCATCTGGACCAAGGACGGCAAGCGCCGCGAGCTGGGTCTGGGTGGCCTCGCCAAGGTTTCGTTGGCCACGGCTCGCCGTCGCGCAGCGGACGCTGCCGAACGGGTGGGCGCTGGCGGCGACCCGATCGCGGACCGGGTGGCGGCCCAGGTGGCGGAAAGCCAACGTGCCTCGGAGGTTCAGCCTTTCGGGGAGTTTGCCGATGCGTGGTTCGAAACGGCCGTTGCACCCGGGCTCAGGAACGAAAAACACCGCGATACCTGGCGAACAACCCTGCAGACCTATTGCGCGCCGCTGCGGGAGAAATCGATCGCGGACATCGACACCGCCGATGTGCTGAGCATCGTGCGCCCGATCTGGAACACCAAAACCGAGACTGCTTCAAGAATCCGAGGGCGCATCGAACGTGTGCTGGATGCTGCGACCGTCATGGGCGCGCGCAATGATAAGGCCAATCCGGCGCGCTGGCGCGGTCATCTAGACCAGCTTCTGCCCCGTCCGAAGAAGCTGACGCGCGGCCACCATCCGGCAATGGACTGGAATGACGTGCCAGCTTTCGTCGCAAGGCTGCGAGCGCGGGATGCAGTAACAGCCAGGGCGCTGGAGTTCATTATTCTAACGGCAGCCAGGGCAGGCGAAGCTCTGGGCGCACGTTGGGCGGAGATCGATATGGCAGCGGCGGTCTGGACTGTGCCTGCCTCGCGGATGAAGCGCGGGCGAGAGCATCGTGTCCCGCTCACGTCCGCGGCAATTGCAATCCTGGAGGCCGTTCGCTCGCTGACCGGTGGCCAGCCAACGGCACTGGTGTTCCCCGGCCAGACGCGGCGGCCGATGGGTCCTGAAGCGCTCGAGATGCTCCGCCGGCGGATGGGCGCGGGCGACTACACGACCCACGGCTTCCGAAGCAGTTTCAGAGATTGGGCAGGCGAAGCCACAGACGCACCAAGGGAAGTGGCCGAAGGGTGTCTCGCACATGAGACGGGGAATGCCGTCGAGCGCGCCTATCGGCGAGCAGATGCACTGGAAAAGCGGCGCGGGCTTCTCCAAAAATGGGCGGACTATTGCGAGGCGCGAGAGATGCTGAGATCCGTCCGAAACAACGCTATCGCAAATGGATGAGCCCTCAGCCCTCCCCGACGAGGTCATGAGCGCGCTGCGTCACATCAAGAAAGATGGCGCAACTGCTATCCTTAGCACTACCCAACTTCGAGAGCTCAGCACAAAGACGGCAGGGGAGTCCTGGCCCCCTAGCATTGCGCCAACCGACTGCTGCCACCGCTATTATCTGTTCCGAGGTGAGCGCATCCGCATTTCGTGGATATGGCGGCTCGACCTTGGCAGCTTGCGGCGAGACCCATGGCCGGTGGTCATGGCCGCGGATAGTCCGCCGGAGCAACCCCTGTCGATGGGGCCAGCATGCAAATTGCTGCACGATTTTTCTCCGCGATTTTTTTACGACGTTCTCTGGTTCCCAGAGGATCCGGACGACTCCAAGGCGGTGTTGGAGTGGATTGAATCATGGGCGGGTCCTGCGATGCGAAAGCGGATGCATTCACGGGAAGAGTATTCTGAAGCTGTAGACCGAGTGCTTGCAGGGACGACTCTCGTCGTCGAACGTCTGCAGGAAGGAGCGGAGCTCAGCAAGAGTGATTGGTTGTGGCTGGGCCGAGCTTGGGAAAGGCTGGAGATCGAAACGACGTCAGAACTTTCAGGCCACTCGCCGGCGGCCACTGTTCGCTCGTACCACAAGGACCGCTCGGACCGCCGTAGAGCGCAGGCGTTGCGCGCAGAAAAAGATCGAGAGCAGTTGCTGCGATGCACTGAAGAGGTCGAGAAATGGGCGCCGACCATCATCAAGGAGAGCCCCGGGCTGCCCAGGGCGTCAATCGCGAAGCGTGTTTTGGAAAAGTGGCCTTATGCTGCTGCTCCCGGACCAAGAGTAATTGCGAAATGCCTGGATGCACTGAAGGCCAAGGGCAGGATCAACTTTCCCGATCCGAAACCGCGAGGACGCAACGTGAAGAAGAAAGGTGAGGGCCCCGACTCGAAGAAGTCTTCGAGTTAGGGATTTTGGCGCGCGGCCGGGCGTACTGCGATAGCAGGGTGTGTCTTTCCTTCTTGCACGGCGTCTCCGCCGGTTCGCAGAAGGCTCAATCCGATGACCGCTAGCGCATCTTCTCTCCCCATAACTCCCCCTCTGGTTAGTGTGCGTACTGCGCGCAGCGAACTGGGTGGTATCAGCCAGGCCACATTCTACCGACAGGTCGCGAAAGGGCGGCTTCAGATCGTGAAGATCGGATCGCGCTCGATGGTGCCGAGGCCAAGCCTCGAAGCGGCCAAGTCGGGTCGCTGACGTGTATCTCGAAACAATACGGCCCCGGCGCGGATTGAACCTCCAGCGCCGAGGCCTTTCGAACCGAACCCCATTCCAAGGATACAACTCGATGCATCGGAACCTACGCCGCTCACAGCGGTCGCGCAACAATTGCGCCGAACAACTGTCCCTGCTGGACTGGCAACCGAGCCACCCTGCGTGCTCTCGCCGTTCCCGCGCTGTCCTGCACATTCAACACCGCGCAGGCTGCAGCCCCTCAACCGCCGCACTCTACGCCGGCATTCTCGGCTATCCGGTCGAGGAGGTAGTGTGATGGGCCGCTACCGAATTGGGACCGATCAGGAAGCGCCGATTGTCGAGGTCGCCCGCCGCCAGGAATGGGCGTTGAAGCAACTCATCGAAGCTGGCGAGACAGGCTGCACCAGCGTGACAAACCCTGGGCCAAGGTGGAGCTCCTACATTCATCGTTTGAGACAACGCGGCATTGCCATCGAAACTGTCCGCGAACCTCACGGAGGCTCATGGCCGGGCGTTCATGGACGCTATCGTCTGACTGTACACGTTGAGCCAGTCGCGGCTGAGAATGGGTTTCATGCGTCCTCACGGAGACCGGTGCGGGGGGCGAAGTGATGGGCAGGCTCAAACGCAGTCGCGGATCAATCAGCGGAAAGCCACCCGAAGGCGTGCCCTGGATATGGATGACCCGCGAGATGCTCGCCACGCCGCTGTGGTCCGCGCTGAGTATAACCGCGCGCCGCATTCTCGATGCGCTGATCGTCGAGAATCTGGCTCATGCTGGCTTCGAGAATGGCAACCTCGCAGCGACCTATCTGCAATTGGAGCAGCGAGGCGTGACGGCGGCCGACATCCGCAAAGGCCTCGATGAGCTGATCGCCTGCGGCTTCATCGTGTGCACCTTTCAAGGCCCGCGCGTTGCTTGTGGCGGCGATCCATCACGTTACGCCCTGACGTGGTTGCCAACGCACAAGGCCCAGCCGAACGCCAGGGAGCCGCAGGACAACTGGCGCGCCGTTATGATCAAGCTCAACCAGGCGCGCATAACCGATACGCGTGCGGTGAGGCGGTGGCTGCGCAAGCAGGTCGGCCGGCGCGGCCAGCGCTCCGAGCCGGCGGAAGGGTGCCTAGATATAAATAGTACGCCTCAAATGAGGGGCGGCGACCACTTGCAAATGAGGGGCGAGGATCTGGGGAATATCGTGACCCTCACCCCTCAAATGAGAGGCGTAGCGTTGCGCAAATGAGGGGTTGCGTTCTGTTTTTCATTGAAGCGGCCGCTGTTGATTTCGCCGCGACTTGCCAACCGATTTGGGCAAATCCTGGAGGCCATCGACGATGGGTGGCTTAGGTAGCGGCGGACACAATGCTCGCAAGAGAGGCGCGGTGGAGGCGCATCGCCGCCTCTCAGCCAATTCGATGCAAAAGGCCGGCGTGTTTCGAGAAGGCTGGAGCGGGCGCTGGGGCTGGAGCGGCGATGATGGCGAAACAACCAGCTGGATATGGGTCAACGGCGGAGAGGACGGAATCCGGCTGGACTTCAAGTTTCGGGAGGGCAGCGGCGAGTGGCAGCCGGTGAACCAGATGGTCACCCTGACGCGCGTACCGAAGCCCTTCGGGAGCGGCCAGCCGTATTTCCTCTGCTCAAGGTGCGGATGCCGTGCATTGCATCTCTTCGGCTCTCAGGCGCGCTTCCTGTGCCGATCCTGCTCCGGCCTGGTGCATGCCTCCACCCGCGAGCGTCACAGCGACAGGGCAACCCGGCAGGCCCACAAGATCAGGCGCCGCCTCGGGGCGGAGCTAGGAATGGACGACCCGGCATTCCGTCCAAAGCACATGCGCCAGACCACCTACGAGAAGCTGCACACGCGGCTTGAACAGAAGGAAGCTGAATCATGGGACGACATGCTGTTGTTGTTGCAAAGACTACAGAAATCGACCGGGCGGACATCTGCCCGCCGAAGCAGGACGCCATCGCACGGCCGCCGCCGGTCAGCCTTCTGGTGAGCCAGTATGAACGGGTTCTGCTTCCATGGGAGAGTCAGGCCGAGTTCCGCGCGCTTCATTCTTCTTTCCATGCCGGACACCAGCCGAAGGGCGCCACAGAAGTTTCGCTGGTCGATCAGCTTGCCTGGATCGAATGGCGCCGGCGCAGACTGATGCTGGGCGAGCGGGCAGCGCACATGGCCTCCCTGCAGGAGCGGATGGGAGACGATTACAAGAAGCGGCAGACGTTATCCCGTGCGCTTATCGGGCAGGAAGGCCGCGCCGAGAAGGACGAGCTCGCAGAAACCCTTCGCCATGCGCCTGAACGCGACCAGGCAGACGTTGACGATGCCACCGAAGACGAGCGGCAGACCCGCAAGGGCATAGCCGTACTTGAAGGCGGCGGTGCCTACGCGAAGGGGCTAGCAGCAATACGCTTGGACACGCGCGGTTGGTGGGATGATGTCCTAGCAGACGATATTGCAACCCACCCCGACGGACGGCCGACCGAAGGTGAGGAGTACATCCCCTACCGGGCTGACGCAGCCAGCCTTCTGCGCTTTCTGAAAGAAGACGTGCTCCCGACCATTGAGAAGACCCGGTCACAGGCGGCCCGGCGTCCGGCGATCCGCTTGCAAGCACAAGGCGAGAGCCTCGACCCACATCGAGCCGACCGCATCTTTGCGCTGGACGAGCGGCTCACTCGACAGTTCGAGAAGACTCTGGCGATGTTGATCAAGTTGCGTGAGTTCCGAGCTGCAGGCCCGGCCGCAGCATAGGCTACATTCGATATGCTAGCCTAAGTCCAAGCCGTGACGAATCCCCGGTCTTGGATTCCAAGAACGCCACAGGCGCGGGCGACGACCAGCTGGTTCCAGCGAATCCTGTTTCTGGAACGTGGCCCCCCCTCACGTTCTCAACCAACATCGATATCCGAAGACTGTCGTGAGCAGCGAACTCGATTCCCAAGACGCCTTTATACGTCATGGCGGAGGTATCTCGGGAGAATCCGTAAGACGCAAAGACTGGCTGGGTCGCAAAATAGATAGAGGGATGAGTATAGTGCCAAGCTGTTGTTATTGAACCTTCCCAATCGAGGTACGAGGATGTGGCTTCCACTCCCGCTACGATTGCGACAGGCACGCCCCACAGGCTCCCTACCTCGGCCTCTACATCTACTCCAACGGCCAGATCCACGGCATTGGCGCGTGCGTTCGTTGTCGATTCAATTGCCCGTGTTGACGTTATGAAGAAGGGCGACCCCACATATTGTCGGTAGTCGTTCCCTTGGCCCGCAATTTTCTTGTCAAAAATATCGTAGCCAAAGCCAACACTCGCGTATGGTGCCGCAGTGAAAGTTCCCCAACGAAACTGACGGCCGATAGACAGTGACACGCGAATGTCTTCTGTCGAGGACGCAAGAATCGCGGGAGAAAAACTGCTAAGTCCAGATCCGGGCAAAATGGCTGCCTGCGTAGGCAATGGGCAGGAGAATCCGGTGAAGCAGGAGCTGACAAAGTTTCCGGTGATTGGAGTCGCCGTAGCTGAGCTGGCGAAATCGCCAACTCCAGTGAATGTGCCGGCTCCCGGCAAAAGTAAAACCTGGCCTCCAGCATCTGTCGCGCGCAATGCCGGTGAGTCATTCTTGCTGTAGGCAGCTTGCCATCGACCGCCAACAATCAGTACCCAATCTTTCGCGAGTGATTGTCGAAACCGCAAAGAGGCGACCTCGCTGTCTGCTTCCCGACCGAAATTGACGCCGCCCGGCACTGGATCACGCCAACTCCTGAGTGTGAAAGGCTTCGGTTCAACCGGGTCGATCCAGCCGGTTGCCGTGGCTTCGCCTCCAACAATGAACGTTGCGGGTGAAGACGGCGCGTCCACTTCCCCACGAAGATACTCCACCTCGACCCAGGGGTCCCGCTCATCGCTTGTTTGTCCTACCGCAGGTGAGGCCAATCCTGCCAATGTGCCGAGGCCGCCCAATAGCGCGCGAGCGCAATGCGTCATGCCGGAGTTCATAGGGTCTCCCCAAATTTTGTTTCGAGTGGTCGAACTTTGTCAGGTCTGCCGCTGCCGCAAGGTGGACAATGGGTATCGCTTTCGAAGCGTCGCCAACATGGAGGCCCCCCCGCTCAGCCGATCTGGAAGTGGCGGCCATCGACCCGGCGCTGTCAAGCTAACGGGCGCTTCCTGTGAACGTTTCAGGCTTGCGCCTTGCCGGCCATCCAGCTGCTTCTACCCTGAAAGGCATGAGCCCACGCCCTCGCAAAATCTCGCTGGCCCAGTGCGTCAGGCAAGGCAATTCCACTGTGACGATATTGTGCGTGTCGCCGGGCGAGGGTGCACCCTACGGCGGCGGCCCTAATGTTTGCGGCCACAAGCGGGAACTTCCGATAGACGAAGCGATCAGGCTGTTCGGGCTGGAGACAAGCCTAAGCGACTTTCGGGTGCGCTGCACGGCGTGCGGCGGCCGGGCCTACGATGCGCGTGGAGAGGCGACGCGCCAGCTGGGCCACCGATGGGTCGGCTAGTGAACCGCGTCCAAACACCGGGGTGACTTAATGGAAACCGGCTACTGCGCGACACGGCTGAGCTTCAGGTCAGATGAAGCCTGGACTCGGAGGTCATGCTCATTTGGGGTCCGACCCTAGGGTCTTCTTGGCGTTCCATTCAACCGCGAGCTGCTCAGCAGTGGTGATCTGCGCGGGGGTCATCATGCTGGCGACGATTTCTCGTTGTTCAATCGCCCGCGTGTCTCCGTCAGTGGCGACTAGGTTGAACCACTTGTGTGCCTCGACAAGATTTTGCGGAACGCCCTCGCCGAGAAGGCTCATGACGCCAATTTCGAACTGAGCTTTCGCATGACCCCGCTCCGCAGCCATACTGTACCAACGTGCAGCCTCTGCGGCGCTCTTCGGCACGCTTAGCCCCTCTGCGTACCTGACACCCAACAGCCATTGGGCGACGGCATCCCCCTGCTCAGCAGCCAGCCGTAGCCAGCGTGCTGCTTCAAAATCGCTCTTCGGGACGACGTTCCCAAGGTAGTACATCAAGCTCAACGAAAGTTGGGCCGATGCGTTACCCCGATCGGCGGCTAGCTTATACCAACGAACTGCCTCGGCCTCGCTCTCCGGGACGCCCATTCCATATTCGTACATCGCGCCAAGCATGCTTTGCCCAAATGCGTCACCTTGATCGGCTGCTAGCTTGTACCAGCGTGCCGGGTCGGCTTCATGATCCGGTACGCCTGCCTTGTTGTCGTACATAAACGCCCGAGCAATCCTGCCCCACGAATCAGCGTTGCGGACTTCACCTGAAAAATCCTTGGTGCTGCGTGGATCCTGCACCGCCGAAAGTGGATCTGCTTTATCGCCATTGACCTTCGAAGCCCCACACGCGGATAGCGCGATTGCACCGGCTGAAATCAGCAGCAGGCTTCGAAGCGTCGATATCACGGATGCTCCGACTGTTGGCCACGTGGAAGCTGACAGGTATCCAGCGAGCGCTGTCAAGCGAAGGGCCCAAGGCCTACGACGCGTGCGCACGGCCTAAACCGCCTAACGCGCCGGTTTGAGAAGACACCGACAAAGCTGGACAGGTTGTGAATCGCGCCGCGACAGAGTCAACGGCAGCGCCGAACTAAACGCTTTCCCTGAGTATCTATTGCACGCGAACACGCCTACGCTGATCTCAGTTGGGCGTTTCACCGAAACACAGGGGACACTTATGAAGCTTACGCTTCCAATCATTCTTGCATTTGCAATTGCTACACCGGCCGCAGCTCAAGTTTCTGTCGGCGGCTACACGAAGAAAGACGGCACTTACGTCGCGCCGCACATTCGCTCCTCTCCGAACAGCACCAAGGCTGACAACTACGGACCTTCGTCTTCCTCTCCGCTATACACCGGACGGGGATCCGTAACGCCGCCCAACAGCCGCGATGCGGACCGTGACGGCATCGCGAACCGATACGACCAAGACGACGACAATGACGGCCTCTCGGACAATCGGGACAAGTCGCAGTATGGATCGAAGCCCTATTGAAGCGCAGGTCTGTTCGACTCGCCGGCGGGCGCGACATGCAACTCTGCGAATGAGCGAACATCTCATCCACCCGGCGCGGCACGACATGAAATTGATCGCGGTACCAGGTCGGGCTAACATCCAGAATCTCTGGAGCGAAACATGGCCGACCGCGAACCCAATATCGTCACGTCCAGCTTGTCGCGGCAGGTAAGCCGAGACGGAGTGGCGGTCAGTGTTCAGATCTGCCGGCTGGAATCCGAGGCGAAGTGGACGCTGGAGGTTGTGAACGCGGCGGGCACTTCGACCGTCTGGGACGATCTGTTTCCCTCCGATGACGCCGCTAACGAAGAGTTTCTTCGCACAGTTGCAGATGAGGGAATGGCGGCTTTTTTGGATAGCGCGAAGGTCGTGCCATTCCGCCGCTGAGCTGGTGCTCTTGCCACCGGCGCTCTGAAGAAGCGGAGTCAGTTCAGCCGAGTTCGACAAGGGGATGGGTATGAAATGGCTTTTGGTTGGTGTCGCGTTGATCGCCTCAGCGGGTGCCGGTGCAGCCGCGAGCTGGCTTTTTTTCGGTGCCTCCCTCCAAATCAACGTCGATCTCGCGCCCGGAACGGACGTTTCAATCGTCCCAAACGAAGACGCCAAAATGGCGCTATTCAGCGCCGACGAAGCAGCAATCCGCATCGATGCGCCTTGCCTGAAAATTGAGCTGGATCGAGCTGGCTCCGACAACGCCCTGCACTACCAAGAAATGTTGTCGGCTCTTCGCGGTGAGAGTGGCAGGCAAACCTATTTCGACGGTCAAGATGCTAAATCGCTTAGCTATACCTGCGCGGGAGTACTGTACGCCTTCAACTTCGACGAAAGAGGGAACGTAGTTTACGGTGCCTACCGACGAAATCGATGAAGTTGATGACTATCATCCTCTACCGTGGGGCGGCCTCTCCAGCTCGACTTGTTTCTTCGTCAGCGTCAGCAGAAGACCGTTAGGCGACAAATTGGTCCCACAATCGGATCGGACTTCGTCGCAGAAGGTAGTGGCCGATGCCCAGGGCGTTAGGTTGGGAAGTGCAAAGGCGTCGGACTGCGTCCAAAATTGGCCACGGGAGGTGGGGGTGGGTTGGATATGGGTCGAGTTGTTCGTTGCTGCTGGCGGACTTGTCTGGGGCTTTTTCAAAGGCGCGGACCAAGGCGGCATTCTCGTGGCTATTGGATTGGCGATAGCAGCCGCCGGTCTGTCCGCGGTGGGGGTGGAAGGTCTGTGGCAAGGCTCTGCGTTCTTGCGGACCGGGGTTCTGGAGGATCACAGTCTTTCGGCAGTGTTCGGTTTTCAGGGCCAGACTGGGTGGGTGGGCCTCGACATCATCCTGAACCGAATTTTTGAAGCGTCCATTGGATATGTGTGGGGCGGTCTGATGGGGCTGGGCCTCTTCATCACTTGGCTGGGTGAACAAGTGTTCAACTAATTGCTCAAGCGTGCGCCGCTCTGCGGCGGCCCGAATGTCTGCGGCCACAAGCGGGAATTGCCGATAAACGAAGCGATCAGGCTGTTCGGCTTGGAGACAAGCCTCAGCGACTTTCCGGCGCGCCGCACAGTATGCGGTGGCCAAGCCTAAGATGCGCGCGGAGAACGTGAATGATTGACGAGCCGATCGCGTTGGCGCGAGACCTACCGCTTACGAATGTCGGGGACGCTGAGCTCGGCTTGCCATCGGCCTGACCGTTCGACCATCGTCATGCTCCAATCAACGGGAAGGTACGCATATGTTATGGCCGGATGGTGACACCGACAAAATCCTGAAGGAAAGGAGTGGACGCTTTGCGGGCGGTAGGCCTGACCCTTCCGAGCAGCAGGTACCGCTCCTCTTGCGCGATATCGCCGAACAGCTCGTCCGCATAAGCGACTGGCAGATCGCGCAGCACAAACAGCAGGTGAACTTGAATCGCCTCATCGGCATCATAGCCGCTGTTGCGGTCATCGTGGCGGTCCGTCTGGGTATGCTGACGTTCGGCCAATAGTCCGTAGAGTCTCAGCCCGCTTTTTAGTGTCGTCCGAGTAGGTCCTACCCTTCACGATTGTCGATCGGCGGGTAGGAACGGGTATGTTTGTCTCGTGTCAGAACCGCGGGAGGAAGCAACGATAGCACGCACAGGTGTCCAAAATCGACGCGGCGGCCTGATCAGCTGTTGGGGCGAGCCGTCAAATGCGGCGAACGTGGTGCGGACGATGAACCAACGCTGTAGAGGCGCTCGCGTGTTTACACCAACCCCTAAAAGCTCCGTGCAAGCTTCGGTAGATGCGACTAGCATTCTTGTTGCGGATACCGCGTTCATGGCTGCAAGGGAGGGGCATGTCTCGAATGGAGAATGAACATCAGGACGCTGACCATGACCTCGAAGAGGAGAGCGATGAAGTCGAGCAACCCTTGGAGCACGTCGTTGCCGAACTCCAGTTTCGTGTTTTGGAACTCGAGCGCCAATTGCAAACGCTGGTCGATGTGGTGAAGCCCTACAAATCGCGATGGTGGGGCGACTGGAGCTGGCAAGACGTCTTCGGTGTTGGGGCGCTCGCGCTGGGTCCTCTAGCGTTAGCGTGGGCTATCTCTTCGAATCCTCAGCTCGCGTCACCCGCGCTGATAACACTCGTCATCGCAGGAGTCGCCGTCATTGCATGGGGGTTGTTTTCGATCGTCACCGGTTTGCTCAGCAAAGATCAGGACCGCCGTAGCGACGCGATTTTCCTCGGCGCCATGCTGATATTAGGGGCCGGTCTCAACGGACTTATTCCGGTTTCGTCAGTAAGCCCCACCTGGCAGATGCCGCTGTGGCTGGCTATTGTATTTGTAGCGATAGGCGGCCTCGGCTTTTTCGTTTCCGCAAAAAAACGCTGATCCGTATTCGCAATTCCCCAGCATAAGGTCAGTGTGCCGCTAGGTGCACTGCGTCATGATTTAGAAAGCCGAGGAATCCGCTTCTTGTGCCTGTTTACAACCTGCTGGCGGAGGGTTTTCGTGCTAACGAGCGTTCCTGATCAGGAGGCGCGGTATGGTGGCTTTCGGCGCGATGCTGTTGGCGGTTTGCGCAGTCGTGGCAGGCGTCTTCTGCTTCATCGCAGGATCAAGCTGGCTCGGGCTTGGCCTAATTGCTCTGTCTACGGTGTTGGAGGCTTTCGCGTTCCTCTGGGCCGGGCGGGAGGAATAGGGCTCATAGGAACTGGTCTGCGACGGCACCCCGAACCTAGAGACGCCGAGACGAAGACAACGACAGCCGAAGCGATGACAGGGACCGCTCCCAGTATGGGGCTGGTACAAAGTCTCCATGGTGAGTGGGCGCCGCAAGGCGGTCGTGATTTCAGCGATTGAACGGATACATGAGCTCAAAATCGACAGCACATCTACTTCGTAGGCACGCACCGATATTCCCGCGTGTATCTTGCGGCCAGAGCGTTCGCGATATCGGTGCAACCTTCGAAGTCGTCCCAAAAGCCATAAATCAGCGCGACCCGTTCCCATTCACCGAAGACGTTGCCAACCTCTAACCACGCTGCGGGTTTATCGCTCCATGGCGGGATAGGCTCGTTGCAGCCGGTCAGTGCGAGCGTCGCAAGCAGGAAAACCAGTTTCATTTGCCCATCCCCTTCCCACGGCAAAACGGTAGCATCTTTGGTAGTGTCTCAGTTTGAATTAGCCCTTTGAATCGCGGGCAGAGTCAGGGCGATCCAGCCGAAGCTTTTTTGGGGAAAAAGCCGCGCCAGATCCACAACAGCGTCCAGCGGATGCCGATGAAGGCTAGTGCCAGGACGAACGGCAGCAGCACGACAAAAGCTATTGGACCGATCAACGGCGTGTAGTCGGGAACGTGCCGGTAGTTCTCTTCAATCCACTCTGCCGTCAAAGGCGTCGGCTGTGGTGGCGGGTTCTCGACTGCCAGCTTCCAGCCAGGGCTAAGCGTCATGGCCGCGATGGAGCCGGCACCAGCCCACCAGATCACGCTCATGACAATCCAAAGCCGGACCCAACCGGAGAGTTTCATGACGTCCCCCTATGGACTCTTGGCGGCTCAGAAAACGGGCATTCCCTGGTCCCAAAGCTCCCGCTCGAAATCGGTACAAGCCCGTTTCATCTGATCAATTGCGGCTCGCTCGCCCACTAGTACGGGATCTGAAACCTGAACCTCCCAGTTCTTTCTAACGTTGTATTGGAAGTCTTTGCACGCCTCTTTGAATTGCCAAAGGCGCGCCTCCGTCACCGAGATAGCGGGCTTCTTTTCGACTGGAGCGACGGGGGAGCACGCTGCCGCCGCAAAGCTCGCTACAATCCAGGGACGGGTCCAGCCAGCGATTTTCATGACGCCCCCCCCTGTGGACTCTTAGCTGACACTGGAGCGAATCCAAGTGCTCGTGACCGGCTTCGGTTCTTTGGAGAGCGCCTGGATTGAGCAGTCGGTCAGGACCCAGAAGCTAGCACAGTCCGTCTAGGGCATTCCAAGCCACTCAATGAACCGGGGAGGGGGTAAATTGTGGGGTGTCGGAATAAAGCCGGCAAAAAACCAATAAGTTTCATCGGGGGTATTGCGGAGTCTGGCTCCACCAACTTCTCCCTGACCCGTCGGGACCCCCAAAATCAAAAAGGCCCGCGAGATCATCGCGGGCCGTTTGACGTTTTCAGCGTGGAGGGGCGACCCTAGCGGTCTTCCTCGCCCTCTTCGACTTCGAGATCATCGTCCGCAAGATCGTCTTCCTCGTCGATGACGGTCAGATCGTCGTCGTCTTCGTCATCATCGTCCAGATCATCGTCGTCGTCGTCGTCATCATCGTCGAAGTCGTCATCGTCATCGTCGTCATCATCATCGTCATCATCGGCAACCACGACTTCATCTTCGTCGAGGTCGACGGCTTCCTCTTCCTCGTCCTCTTCGTCCTCGTCCTCTTCGCCCTCGTCGTCGGAATCCTCGTCGTCCTCGTCCTCGTCTTCATCGGGCGCGACGGCCGCCGCCTTCTTGGCTGGAGCGGGTTTGGGCTTGGCGGCGGCACGCTTGGGCTTCGCCGCTTCAGGCGTGCCCACGACAACCGCCTTGCACTTCGGGCAGGTGGGCGGAAGCTTGCCGAGGTCGTAGAACCGCGACCCGCATTCCGGGCAGATGTGCTTCTCGCCGAGGTCGGTGTTAGCCAAGGTCTTTTCCCCATGCTTGGGTCGGCGCTTGCCATGTCTGCGCGAGGCTGTAAAGCGCTCATGTTCGGACGACCAGATGGGGTCGGGCGGAGCTATCCACAAGGCGTCGAAAGCCCATGCGTGCGCGTTCAGGACCTGTGGCCCGTATCGCCGGAACCATCCGCGCCCCTGGGGACAAATCCTGCTCTCACAGGGCCATCATGATGGCTGCGGTGGCGAGCGGCGAATCGACCGTGACGGGGTTGCTGGAAGGCGAGGATGTACTGAACACGGCGCGCGCCGTGAAGGCGCTGGGCGCTGGCGTGGAACGGACCGGTCAAGGCAGGTGGACGATCGCTGGCGTGGGCGCGGCCGGGTTTCGTACGCCAACGGACGATCTCGATTTCGGCAATTCGGGAACAGGCGCCCGGCTGATGATGGGACTTGTCGGCGGGCATGACGTTTCTGCGCGTTTTGTGGGCGACGCGTCGCTGTCATCGCGTCCGATGGAGCGCGTGCTGAAGCCGCTGCGCGAAATGGGCATTGCGGCCGAGACGGCGGCAGGCGGGCGGTTGCCGGCGGTGATTCGGGGCGGACGGCTGAAGGCGATACGATATGCGCCGCCCGAGGCCTCGGCACAGGTGAAGTCGTCGATCATGCTTGCCGGCCTGCGCGCCGACGGCGTGACCGTGGTCGAGGAGAAGGAGGCGACGCGCGATCACACGGAGCGGATGCTGCGGGCGTTCGGTGTCGAGGTTAGTGTCGAGCAGCGGGCGGAAGGCGGGCCGGTCGTGTCCGTGCGCGGGGGGCAGGCGCTCCATGCGATCAAGGATGCATCGGTGGCTGGCGATCCGTCTTCGGCGGCGTTTGCTGTTGCTCTTGGCCTGATCGCTGGCGAGGGCGGCGCGACCGTGACAGGCATGCTCGATAACCGGACGCGGACCGGCTTCTTCGATGCGGCGCGGCAGATGGGGGCCGACCTGAAAGTCGAAGGCGATGGACAGGCGACGGGTGAGGAAACAATGCGTGTTATTGCGTCTGCCTCACGCCTCAGGGGCATTTCACTCGATCCTGCGCTGGTGCCGTCGATGATCGACGAGCTGCCGATCTTTGCTGTCCTGGCGGCCTTTGCCGATGGCAAGACGAAAGTGACGGGCGCAGCCGAGCTGCGCGTCAAGGAGAGCGACCGCATCAAGGCGATCTGCGCGATGTTGTCTGCCAACGGCGTGGCGGTCGAAGAGCTGCCGGACGGCTTCATCGTGACCGGCCTGGGCGCGCGCGGCGTTGCGGGCGGCGGTCTGGTGGAGGCGCGTCACGACCACCGGATCGCAATGAGCGCGATGGTCATGGGCTCGGCAGCCAAGCATGTGGTGGCTGTTGACGACATTGCAATGATCGCGACGAGCTATCCAGAGTTCTTCGACCACATGGCCTCGCTTGGCGCAAACGTGGAGCGTGATGGCCAGTGATCATCGCGATCGACGGCACGACATCTTCCGGCAAGGGAACGCTGGCGAAGCGGTTGGCGCGGCAGTACGGGCTGCCGCATCTGGACACCGGGTTGCTTTACCGGGCGGTTGCGAAGGCGGCGATCAATGCGGGCGTGGATCTGAAGGACGCGTACGGATGCGCGCAGCTGGCGGCCGGTGTGAAGCTCGACAGTTTCGACGAGCGTGAGCTGAGGAGTTCGGCCGTCGGGGCTGCTGCTTCAGTGGTGGCGAGTTTGCCAGCGGTGCGTCGGGCGCTGTTCGCGTTGCAGCGGCGTTTTTCTCAACAGGAAGGCGGGGCGCTGCTCGATGGGCGGGACATCGGGACGGTGATCGCGCCGGATGCAGATGTGAAGCTGTGGGTTGATGCGGCTGTGGAGGAGCGGGCGCGGCGGCGGTTTCTGGAACTGTCCGGCATGGGCGAGAACGTGACGGAGGCAGGCGTTCTCGAACAGCTCAAGGAACGCGATGCGCGCGATGCGGCGCGGACGGATGCGCCGATGAAACCGGCCGAGGATGCGGTGTGGATCGACACGACCCGGATGACGCCGGATGAGTGCGTGGCCAAGGCGGCGGAGATCGTCGAGGCGCGAAAGGCGGCTGCAAAGAATGGCGAAGCCTGATCCTTAGTCGTGCGCCGGTTCTCGCAGCAGGCCCGGCAGGAAAAAGACGGGCCAGATCAGCAGGAACAGGTTTGCACCGTACCAGCTCCAATCAATCTCTCCGGTCAGCGTCCAGTAGGCAACGGCCATTCCCCCCGCAACCATGGTTAGAACGAGCGAGATAATCGCGAGATGACGCCATGGCTTTCCCCGGCGCATCGCGGAAACGGCGGCAAGGCCTGTCACGGAGAAGGCAAGGTCCAGCGGAAAGAACGACCAGTTCCAGGCTTTGACGCGCGGATCGTCTGCCTGCGGGTAAAGCCATTCGGGAGGAAGGCCCAGAAGTTTCGCCTCATGCAGCCCCGCCACCGACCAGTAGATCAGGAATGCCACGTCCGTGAAGAGCAGCAGATAACGGAGCGGCCGGCTCACGCACCCACCGCGGCTCGCTGAACGTCTCCGGGCAATTGTCCCGCCATGCCTTCGAGCGTTGTGTTCGTGAGGTTCACGATCGTCAGCTTGCGCGTCGGGTCGACGAACCAGCTGTGCCCCCAGACGCCGCCCCATTGCCATGAGCCGGGCGAGAGCGCCGATCCGGAAGCGGCTGGATTGAGCAGGACGGATCCGCCGAAGCCGAAGGCGGTGTTGCCCGTGGGGTCGAACAGGATGCGCAGCGGGCCGATCTGGTTCGACATCATCTGCTGCGTCGTCTCCTTCGACAGGATCGGCGCGCCGCCAGCGCGGATAGCGTCAAGCATACGAACGATGTCGAGCGCCTTGCCATTCATGCAGCCGCCGCCGCCCTGGAAAGCGTTGCGGTTGAAGGCGCGCGAAGTGCCAAGATTGATCGGCGCACAACCGGGCACAAAAGGCTGCTTGAAATTGTCGCCGATCGGAATGGGCTCGGGCGCAGCGTTGGAATAGGGCTGCACCAGGCGCTTTTCGTCCGTGACGTAGAACGAGGTGTCCGTCATCTGCATGGGGCCAGTGACGTATTTCTGGACCGCGCCTTCGACATCCGCGCCTTCGGCTTTCGCCATCACCGCGCCGAGCACGTCGATGGCGACGGAGTAGAGCCAGGCCGCGCCGGGTGGGAAGGTGAGGCCAGCCTTCACCATGCGAGCGAGATTGTCCTCCATCGTGAAGTCGCCATCGATGCCGGCGGAGACGGGGATGGTGTTGTAGGGACCTTCTGGCGGCTGGAGGAAGTCGTAACTGAGGCCAGCCGTGTGGCTGAGCAGGTGGCGGATGGTGATGGTTGGGGTGGACCCGTCCGGCGACTTTGGCTTGAAGTCGGGCAGGAAGTCGGTGACGGGCGTGTCGAGGCCGAAATTGCCCAGCTCGATCATCCGCATCGCGGCGGCGGTGACGATGGGCTTTGATATAGAGGCGAGCCGGAAGATCGCGTCTTCGGTCATCGGCTTGCCCTGCTCGCGGTTGGCGAGGCCGTAGGGCTTGAAGTGGGCGAGTTCGCCATCCTTCATCACGGCGATCACCGCGCCGACGATGCGTTTCTCGTTGAGGGCTGAGTTCAGGGCTGCGTCGATGCGCTGTGTCATGTTCGTCATGGAGCGAGCATGGCGCGGCGCTCAGGGAGGTCAAGAGCGTGCTTTCTCTGTGTCGCTAGCGCACGATCTGTCCAGGTTTTGTAGCTCGTGAGTTGTCCGGTTCCAGTGCCCTGAACAAGGGGGGGCACGATCAACCGGGCGACATTGCACGCGGGACTTCACCGCATGCGTCTTTAACACGCCCTTGATCGGTGTGAGCGTGGGGAGTTGAGCCAGCTGGAAGCCGCTGAGACGCTGGGTATCAGCGAACGAACGTTCCGCCGATGGGAGGCTCGCGCGCCCTGCCACAAATGCGTGGACAGGTCAGGCCAAGTCATGGGTCCCGCCAGTGTCATATGCGCCGAGATTCTTCGCGACGGTCATGGGCGCGATTACAGGCCCCGAACTCCGCGCCCGGCATTGCGCAGGGCGGCGGCGGCGGTTGTGCGCCGCTTCTGGTGACAGGCGCGTTGCCCGCACCTGAAGATCAGCGCTGACCATCCGGGCTCCAAAACAAAGCATTTTCATTGACATAATGGGCGGTGGGCCGCATGAGCGCGCTTTCCGAAATGGCCCTTGAACAAGGTCAGAAGTCGTCTTTCCAACCGTCGGCGTCACAGGAGATGCCCCCATGTCGAACGCAGTGCTTCCCGTCTACGGCCCGAGCCCGGTCGTTTTCGCGCGAGGCGAGGGCGTGCGCATGTATGACGACAAGGGGAGGGTCTATCTCGATTTCATCGCCGGCATCGCGGTCACTTCGCTGGGGCATTGCAACCCGGTGCTGGTGAAGGCGCTGACCGAGCAGGCCAATACGCTTTGGCATACCTCGAACATGTTCCGCGTGCCTGGGCAGGAGCGGCTGGCGCAGCGCTATGTCGATCTCACCTTCGCCGACTATGCGTTCTTCACCAATTCAGGCGCCGAATCGATCGAGGGCTGCATAAAGATCGCGCGGCGCTATCACTGGGCGAAGGGCGCGCCGGAGCGCATCGGCATCCTGTCATTCGAAGGATCATTCCATGGGCGGACGCTGGGCGGCATAAATGCAGGCGCACAGGAAAAGTATCGTGAGGGCTTTGGCCCGCGGCTTCCCGGGTTCAGGTCGATCCCGTTTGGTGATCATGAGGCGCTGAAGGAGGCGATCAAGGCGCCCGATCTTGCCGCCGTCCTGATCGAGCCGGTGCAGGGCGAAGGCGGCGTGCGCGCCGTGCCTGATCAGTGCCTCAAGGGACTGCGTGATCTTTGTACTGAGCATGGCGTCCTGCTGATCTATGACGAGATCCAGTGCGGCGCCGGGCGGACGGGCAAGCTGTTCCATCACCAGTGGGTGGCGGGCGCGGAGCCGGATCTTCTCGCGGCGGCCAAGGGCATTGGCGGCGGCTTCCCGATGGGGATGATCCTCGCGACGGCCGAGGCTGCATCCGGCATGGCCAAGGGCGTTCACGGCACGACATTCGGCGGCGGGCCACTGGCGATGGCGGTAGGAAATGTTGTGCTCGACGTGATGACTGGCGAGGGATTCTTCGAGCAGGTGCGCCGCGTGGCGGGCACGATGCAGCAGGGCATGGAAAGCCTGAAGGGGCGCTATCCGGAACTGGTGCTCGACGTGACCGGGGCGGGGCTTCTGCGCGGACTGCGGATGAAGGACGATCCGATTCCGCTGCGAGGCAAGCTGTCAGACCGCGGGCTTCTGGTGGGTACGGCGGGCAACAACACGCTGCGCCTCGCGCCGCCGCTGGTGGTGACCGAGGACGATGTGCGCGAAGCGATCGACATCATCGACCAGCAGTTCGCCAGCATGACGACGGCTGCGGGATCATGAACCACTTCCTGGATCTCTGGCCGATCCCGGCCGGCGAGCTGAGGTCGATCCTGGACAATGCGAAGTCGCGCAAGGCGGCGCGCGCCGGCCTGCCAAAGGGAATGGCGGACAAGGACGCGCCGCTGGCCGGGCATACGCTGGCGATGATATTCGAGAAGAACTCGACGCGGACGCGTGTATCTTTCGACATTGCGATACGCCAGCTGGGTGGAACGTCGCTGATTATCTCCGCGCAGGACTCGCAGATCAGCCGTGGCGAACCAGTCGAAGATACCGCGCGGGTGCTGTCGCGCTATGTCGATGCGGTGATGATGCGGGCCAACCGCCACGCGGATGTCGAGGCGTTTGCAGCAGCGGCAAGCGTGCCGGTGATCAACGGTCTGACCGAGAAGTCGCATCCGTGCCAGATCATGGCCGATTTGCAGACGCTGGAAGAGGCAGGGCTGAACCTGAAGGGTGCGCGCATCGCCTGGGTGGGTGATGGAAACAACGTGGCCGCGAGTTTTATCCACGCAGCGCCGAAATTCGGCTTCTCGCTCGCGGTGGGGACGCCCGCCGGGTATGAGCCGAACGCTGCGGACGTGCAGCGCGCGCGGGCGGAGCAGGGGTGGATCGAGCTATTCAGCGATGCGGCGAAAGCTGTCGCAGGCGCCGACGTCGTCGTGGCAGACACGTTCGTCTCGATGGGCGACAAGGATGCGGACAAGCGGCTTCAGGATCTTGCGCCGTTCAAGGTCAGCGGCGAGCTGATGCGCCGCGCCAATGGCGGGGCGATGTTCCTGCACTGCCTTCCGGCGCATCGCGGCGAGGAAGTGGACGCCGAGGTGATAGACGGGCCGCAGTCGCTGATCTTCGACGAGGCCGAGAACAGGCTGCACGCGCAGAAGGCGATCCTGGAGTGGTGCCTCAAAGGGTAAGGTTACTCCCCCCGCCCGATCAGGGATGCCGAAGCCACGAGTTCGGACAGCAGGGACAACGTGGCGGCGCCTGAGGCGTTGAACGGGTCCAGTTCGGCGCGCTTGAAGTATTTGAGGAGCTGGCTGGGGTTCACCTTGGAGAGGTTCACCTGGCCCATCGTCCAGCCACCGAAGCGCCGCTCTGAGATCTCTTCATAGGCAAGAAGGCGGAGGTGCTCGTGGCGCGTGTCACGCACGATGGCGTGGTAGAGATCGCAGACTTCATCGCGACCGCCTTCGAGCACCTGAATGAACAGGTCGTTCGAAACGCACAGCATGCCGGTGATGCCGTTTGCCGGGTTGTTACGGCGCGACTGGACGAGGATGTCATCGAGGATTGCGGCGCTGGTCCCGGCGGCGGCGCGGCTGGCATAGAGGCAGCGTACGAGCATGGCAGTCAGGCTTTCAGGTTGAGCAGTGAGAGGAATTCGCGACGCAGGGCGGCGTCCTTGAGGAAGGAGCCGCGCATCACCGAGTTGATCATCTTGGTCTCGTTGTCCTTCACGCCGCGCCAGTGCATGCAGAAGTGATCCGCCTCCATCACCACGGCGAGGCCGTCTGGCCGCACCTTGTCGATCAGGAGTTCCGCCATCTGGGTGATGGCCTCTTCCTGGATCTGCGGACGCGACATGATCCATTCGGCGAGGCGCGAGTATTTCGACAGGCCGATGAGGTTGGAGTGCTCATTCGGCATCAGGCCGATCCAGAGCCGGCCCATGATCGGGCAGAGGTGGTGGCTGCAGGCGGAGCGGACGGTGATCGGACCAACGATCATCAGCTCGTTCAGCATGGCCGCGTTGGGAAACTCGGTGACCGGCGGTGCGGGGTGATAACGGCCCTGGAACACTTCGTTGAGGTACATCTTGGCGACGCGCTTGGCGGTGTCGCGTGTGTTGTGGTCGCTGGTCGTGTCGATCACGAGGCTCTCCAGTACGCCCCGGAGCTTGCCCTCGACTTCGGCCTGCAGGGCTTCCAGTTCACCGGGCTCGATGAAGGCGGAGATATTGTCATTGGCATGGAAGCGGCGCTTCGCCTTGACGATGCGCGCGCGGATGCGGGCCGAGACCTTATCGGCGGAAGGAACTGTGGGGGGCTTCGAGGCGTCGCTCATCTGGCGTCCTTCATAGTCTCTTGTAAGGGGCGCCGTCGATGGCCCCTTTTTGTGGGTCACGGGGTGAGTTCCTTGCCGTCCCAGGCGAACAGGCGTCCGGACTGGGAGGACGCAAGCGCGTCGAGAACGGCAAGAAGATGGCCGGCAGCCTTGGCAGGAGCGAAAAGCTGGTCCGGCTTTACGCCCGCCTGAAATGGCTTTGAGAGGCCTGTGTCAACCGTGCCCGGATGCAGGGCGACGCAGACGGCTTGCGGATGACTGCGCGCCTGTTCGATGGCGAGGCAGCGTATCAGCATGTTGAGGGCAGCTTTCGAGGCGCGGTAGCTGTGCCAGCCGCCGAGGCGGTTGTCTGAGATTGATCCGACGCGGGCGGAGAGCGCCGCGAAAAGCGTGCGACGATCGCGCGGCATGGCAGGCAGGAGGAGACGGGCGATCTGGGCGGGGCCTGCGGCGTTGATTGCGAAGGCGAGATTCATCTGGGCGGGATTGAGAGCCCGCATCGATTTTTCAGGCGCGAGGGTTTCGTCGTGGAGGACGCCGGTGGCGATGATCACCAGGTCGGTCGCGCCGATTGCTCCTGCTGCGGCTTCGAGCGAGGCGGGGTTGGTCAGGTCGAAGCTGAAAGGGACGACTTTCGGGTGGTCCTGCGCGTGGCCGTTGCGCGTGCCGGCATGGACGCGTGCGCAACGCGGATCGGCGGCCAGCTGCTCCACAAACGCACGGCCCAGCCCGCCCGAGGCGCCGAAGACGGCGGCGGTATAGCCATCATGGAGCGAAGCGAGGCTCATGACACTGCTTTGCGGGGTCGAGATCCGTGAGCGTGGCTTGGTCGTAGAATGTCAGCAGATTGAAGCGGCATAACCCTCATACGTGGGCTGAGGCTGAGGGGTTTGGTCACCGCGCGCAGATCTTCGATCAACAGGCGAGAGAATGGGCAAGGCTGACCGCGACAAAACATCCCGATCCAGAACCGCAAAGGCCGACCTGCCTTCCAAGCCCTGCGTCGGATGCAGGCGCCCGTTCACCTGGCGCAAGAAATGGGAGCGGTGCTGGGACGAGGTGAAGTTCTGCTCGGAACGGTGCCGGCGCGAGCGGCGGGCGTAGGTATCCTCGCTGGTTGAAGACGTGCGGCGCCAACCCCATTTGGCGCGAATGCTGACCCATGATAGCTCCCCCGACATGCCCAAAACACCTGTGCCTCATGATCTTCTCGGCGCGGGCGACGATTTCGTCGCCACATTCCAGATTGAGGATACGTCCGTTCGCGGCCGCATCGCGCGGCTGGGCGATGGTGTGCTTGACCCTATTCTCAAACGCCATGCTTATCCGCGCTGGGCGGCCTATCTGCTTGGCGAAGCGGTGACGCTGGCCGTACTCGTTTCGGCGTCGCTGAAGTTCGACGGCAAGGTGATGGTGCAGGCGCAGGGCGAAGGCCCGGTTTCATTGATGGTCGCCGAGGCGCGATCCGATGGCGGCGTGCGCGGCTATCTTCGTCTCAATAAGGAAAAGTGGGATTTCGTCGATCGCGTGAACAAGGGCCAGCGACCGCACATTCCGCAGGCGCTGGGCAGGGGCGTGATGGCGTTGCTGCTGCAACCCAACGATCCGAACCAGCAGCCCTGGCAGAGCATGGTGCCGATCGAAGGTGCGACGCTCTCCGACTGTGCGCAGATGTGGTTCTCGCAGTCCGAGCAGGTGCCGACGCGTGTGAAGCTGGCAGTCGCGGAAATTTCCGAACCCGGAGGCACCAAGCGGTGGCGCTCGGGTGGCGCGCTGATCCAGCAGGTCGCGGGTGATGATGCACGCGGCGCGACAGACGAGCCGTGGGACAATGCACGCCACCTGTTCGATACGATCGAGGACATCGAGCTTGTCGATCCGGATGTGCCGTCGGCGACGCTGCTGTTCCGCCTGTTTCATGAGACAGGCGTGCGGATCGAGCCGCCTAAGGCGCTGACGGACAAATGCACCTGTTCGGACGAAAAGCTGCTCGACACGCTGCGCCAGATGCCGCGCGATGAGATCATGTCGCTTGCCGAGGCGGATGGCGCGATCACGGCGGACTGTCAGTTCTGCGGGCGGCTATATCGCTTTCCGGTGGATGCGATCTGAGCGCGTCACGACGAACGAGCGTCATGCGCAGGACGGGCGCGCCGATGCAAAGCGCAAGCAGGCTCGCTCCGCAGACCGGCATCGCGCGAGTGTAGGTGTCCTTGAACACTGTCGAGTCCTTCCCGTTGCGTCACAGCGGTCTAAGCCGCGGCGTTGTTGGGAGGGCTGATAGGAAAAACGAAATACGTCAGAGAGTTGACTGCCGTTACCGTCGACGTTGCAGCGCGTAGCAAGCCAAAAGGCGCCGGGTAACAGGCAGCTGGCACCGCATCAGTTGGGACGGCGTTCGTCGTATGGACTGTCGAGGGCGAAAAGGGGAATCGTCGCCTCGACGCTCGCCCCCGTTTCGTCCTCGAACCGATAGGCGCCCTGCATCATTCCGCAGGGCGTGGTGAGGGGGCAGCCGGAGGAGTACTCGAACCGGGCCCCGGGGCGCAGGACGGGCTGCTTGCCAATGACGCCGGCGCCGTCGACATGCTGGATCCGGCCATCGCCGTCGGTTATGCGCCAGTGGCGCGTCATTAGCTGGAGGGTGTGGCGGCCCCGGTTCTCGATCTCGATGTGATAGGCCCACAGGAAGCGGTCGTCCTCGGGCGAACTTTGCTCGTCGACGAAGACAGGCCGCACCCGGATGCAGACCCCGTTCGTTTCGGCTTCATAGGGATAGGCGGTCATTTCACACCCCCCTCAGGGCTGGCAAGTTTCAGGCTAACGGAAATACGGCGCCGACCTCAAGTCTGCGCCCTATTCTATTTACAAATCCACCATGGCTTAAGCGGCGGGCTTCTTGATGAAATCGCCTTCGATCTAGACATTCAGCTCGTCGCCGACGATGGAGGGCAGGAGGTCGTCGAGACCGAATTCCGAGCGCTTGAACGTGCCTATGGCGAAAAAGCCAATGGCGGGAGCCTTGGCGAACGGGCGCGCGTCGGTTTCGCCCGCGAAGGTGACATCCAGCGTGACCGGCTTGGTGACGCCCTTGAGGGTGAGGTCGCCCGTGACCTTCGCCATTGGGCGCTATTGTTGCGTATGCAACAAACAGGTCGGTGAAACGGCCTAAACGGCTTTATCAGGCCCGCTTATCGACCACCCAGCGCCTGTTCGACGTCCTCGGCGATGTCTTCGGGGTCTTCGAGGCCCACTGACAAGCGCACCCAGGTCGCGTCGAGCCCGATCGCCGCGCGCTCGTCTTCGGTGAGGGTGCGGTGCGTCGTGGTGGCGGGGTGGGTGATCAGTGATTTGGCGTCGCCGAGATTGTTGGAGATGTCGATCAGGCCGAGCCGGTTCAGCATCGCAAACGCCGCCTCGCCGCCGCCCTTGAGCGAGAAGGCGAGCATGGAGCCGCCACCCTCCGGCATCTGGGCGGCATGGGTGTTGTGGTGCGGGTGATCGCTGCGGCCGGGATAGCGCACCGCCTTGATCTTCGGGTTGGTCGCGAGACGATCCGCGATGACGCGAGCGTTGTCGCTCATGCGACGAACGCGCAGATCCATCGTCTCGAGCCCCTTGAGAACCACCCACGCATTGAACGGGGACATTGAGGGGCCGGTGTGGCGATAGTATTGCTGAAGCTCGTCCACGATTTTCTTCGTCTTGCCGAGGATGGCGCCGCCCAGCGTGCGGCCCTGTCCGTCCATGTGCTTGGTCGTCGAATAGACCACCCAGTCGGCGCCGAGTTCGATCGGGCGCTGCAGGATGGGCGAGGCGAAGACGTTGTCGACGATGAGTTCACCGCGGGCGTTGTGGACGAGGTCCGCCACGGCGCGGATGTCCACCGCATCAAGAAGCGGGTTGGACGGCGTCTCGATGAGCGCGAAACGGCACGGCTTGCGCGTCGCGTCCTCCCACTGTCCAAGATCGGAACCGTCGACCCACGTCACCTCGACGCCCATTTTCGGCATCAGGTTCTTGAGGATCCACAAGCATGACGAGAACAGCTGGCGCTGCGCGATGATGCGGTCACCGGGCTTGATCGGGGCGACGAGCATGGTGTGGATTGCGGCCATGCCGCTTGCGGTGGCGCGGCAATCCTCGGCGCCCTCGATCTGCGCGAGGCGTTCCTCGAACATGCGCACGGTCGGGTTGGCGTACCGGCTGTAGATGTAGCCGGGCTTGTCGCCGGCCATGCGGGCGGATTGCTCCTCTGGACTGTCGTAGACGAAGCCTGAACTGAGGAAGAGCGCTTCGGACGTCTCGCCATGCCCGGAGCGGGTAAGGCCGCCGCGCACCATCATCGTCTGCGGACGCCACTTGCCGGAGTTGCCCTTTTTCGGATGCTCGCTCATGGCGGCTGCCTTTCGATGCGTGGGACAGCCGTTTAGGACAAAGGACGCGCCTGCGCCAGATAGGTGGGCCACAAGGTGGAAGATACGCCATTGAGCTGAACGCGAGGCCCGACCATAAACAGACATGACTGACCAAACCCCTGCAGGCAACATGGAACAGCCCACCCTACGCCGCCGTGTCCTCATGCTGGGAGCCACGGGCGCGATCGGCATGGCGACGGTGCGGGCGCTGGTGGCGGTGGGGCATGAGGTGGTGTGCCTGGTGCGCCCCGGGCGCGAGCGCAGCGCGAGCATGTTCGCAGGGGCGGAGACGCGGTTCGGCGATGCGACCGATGCGGATGCACTGGCCCGCGACGGGTTTGGCGGGGAACGGTTCGATGCGGTTGTCTCATGCATGGCGTCGCGGACGGGCGCGCCGAAGGATGCGTGGGCGGTCGATCATCTGGCGCATTCACATGCGCTGAAGGCGGCCAAGGCTGCGGGCGTGACGAAGTTCGTGCTGCTCTCGGCGATCTGCGTGCAGAAGCCGCGGCTGGAGTTCCAGAAGGCCAAGCTGGCCTTCGAGCAGGAGCTGATCGCGTCGGGCCTCGATTATTCGATCGTGCGCGCGACGGCATTCTTCAAGTCGCTGTCGGGGCAGATCGCGCGTGTGCAGCGCGGCAAGCCTTTCCTGATGTTCGGCGATGGGAATCTGACGGCGTGCAAGCCGGTCAGCGACGATGATCTTGGGCGCTATCTTGCCAACTGCGTGAGCGATCCGGCGCAGAGCAATCGCGTGCTCCCGATCGGCGGCCCGGGGCCGGCGATAACGCCGCGCGAGCAGGGCGAGAAGCTGTTTGCGCTGCTGGGCCGCGAGCCGCGTTTCTCGCGGGCGCCGGTGTCAATGCTTGATGCCATCATCGCGGCGCTGGCGGCGGCTGGTCGTGTTGTGCCGTCTTTGCGCGACAAGGCGGAGCTGGCGCGAATCGGACGCTATTATGCGACGGAGTCTATGCTGGTGTGGGACGAGAAGGCCGGCCGGTACGACGCCGATGCCACGCCATCGACGGGTAGCGACACGCTGTTCGATCACTATGCGCGTGTGGTTGCGGGCGAAGCGTCCGTCGAGCGCGGCGCGCATAGCGTGTTCTCGTGAGCGGCATCAAAGGCCCGTTGTTCGTCTTCCTTGCCCTGGTTGTCGTCGCTTTTGCCGGCGCCGCCATCTGGCTGTGGACGCCTGACCGTTCGCGCGGGGAACTCGAAGCGCTTTATCTGCGCAGCCCGGATGACATGACGGAGGTTGCCGGCACGCAGCTGCATGCGCGCGATGACGGGCCTCGTGATGCGCCGGTGCTCATCATGCTGCATGGCTTTGGGTCGAGCCTGCATACCTGGGAGCCTTGGGCGCAGGCGCTGGTCGGGGAGTACCGCGTCATCAGGCTAGACCTGCCGGGCGCGGGTCTGTCGCCGCCAGACCCGACGAACGACTATACCGATGCGCGCAGTATCGCGCTTATCCTCGCTCTTATGGACCGGCGGAGCGTTTTGCGGGCAACGCTGGTCGGTAATTCGCTGGGCGGCCGTATCGCGTGGACGCTCGCGGCGAAGCATCCCGAGCGGACGGACAAGCTGGTGCTGATCTCGCCAGATGGCTTTGCGAGCCCCGGTCTTGAATATGGCAAGGCGCCCGACGTGCCGATAGCGTTGCAGGCGATGCAGTATGTGCTGCCGAAAGCGCTCCTGCAGATGAGCCTGGAGCCGAGCTATGGCGATCCGTCGGTCATGTCGACCGCAACAGTCGATCGCTATCACCACCTGATGCTAGCCCCCGGCGTGCGAAAGGCTCTGCTGGCGCGGATGGAGCAGACCGTTCTCGTGCCGCCCAAGCCGCTGCTGCGGAGCATCAAGGCGCCGGTGCTTCTCCTGTGGGGCGAAAAGGATGCGCTGATCCCGTTCAGCAATGCTGCGGACTACGCGAGGAATGTTCCCGACATCCGGCTTGTGTCGTTTCCGGAGCTTGGTCATGTGCCGCACGAAGAAGCGCCGGAGTTGTCGCTGACGCCGTTGCGCGCATTTCTGAGGGAGCGGTCCTAGAGGATCACCGCTCGCAGCATGCAGGCCACCGCCGCCAGCGAGGCCAGCCCGCCGAGCGCGAGACCCTGCGGGGCGGCAGCTGCTATCCAGCTGCCAGAGAAGCCGATTGTCCACCATTTTTCTTACAAATCGTGCGACCATAACGGCGGCACTCGAACGCCACGCTGCAGAAGATCAGCCGCCGGGTCGTTGGCGTCATCGCCATAAGTCGTCGCGCCGCTGCGACCCCTTCCGGCCTGGCCACGTTCGCAACAGATGGCGTTGGCTCACACTGTCCTGAAGGGGCCAATCGGTTCGCGATATGCGGTATTTTCGTCTGATTTTCCATGGGTTAGGCGCGTGTTTGCGTTGCGCGCCGGATAACCGACATGCTGTTATGGCAGGACAGGAGGCAGTCCGTGATTCTGATCGGCCAGTATGACAGCCCGTTCGTGCGGCGCGTTGCGATTGCGATGCGGCTCTATGGCATGCCGTTCGAGCATCGGCCGTGGTCCGTGTTCGGCGATGCGGAGAAGATTGCCGCGTACAATCCGCTGATGCGCGTGCCGACGCTCGTGCTGAACACGGGCGAGGCGCTGGTGGAGAGTTTCGCGATCATTGACGCGCTCGACCAGTTGGCGCCGCCTGCGCTGCTGATGATGCCGCCGGCGGGTGCGGAACGGCGCGAGGCGATGCGTGTTTGTGCGCTCGCGACGGGTCTCGCCGACAAGGCTGTGTCGCTGGTTTACGAAACGGCGATCCACAAGCGTGCAACGCAGGCGTGGGTCGAGCGCTGCCGCAGCCAGATCTCAGGTGCGTTGCGCGAGCTCGAAATGAGCCGCATGCTCCATCCGACAGAGTGGTGGTTCGGCAATGGCATCGGGCATGCGGACGTGACGGTCGGCTGCGTGCTGCGCTTTCTCGGCGAAGCCCATCCAGGTCTGTTCGATCTGGCGGACGGATGGCCGTTGCTGGCGGCGCATGCTGCGCGGTGCGAATCGCTGGAGCCGTTCCAGGAAATTCAGCAGCCTTTTCATGTGACGCCTCCGAAAGCGGGCGCTGCTGAATGAGCAAGGCCAGCGTGACGAAGCGTGCCGCAGTTGGAGCCCCGAAGCGCAAGGCGGCGAGTGAGGTGGCGACGCTTGGCGTGCTGCCCGATCGTGAACTCAAAGATGTCATGCAGTCTGGCGCGATATGGGCTGAAGGCGGCCTGCTGTCAGATCAGATACAGCCTGCGTCTCTCGACCTGCGACTTGGCAAGGTGGCGTATCGCCTGCGTGCGAGTTTCCTGCCGGGCAAGCAGTTGGTAGCTGACAGGCTGGACGACAGCCTGGTGATGCATACGCTGGACTTGACCCGTGGGGCAGTGCTGGAGACGGGATGTGTCTATCTCGTGCCGCTGCAGGAGAAGCTGAAGCTGCCGAAGGACTTGTCGGCTGCTGCCAATCCGAAAAGTTCGACGGGGCGCATTGATGTTTTCGTCCGCGCCGTGTCCGATCGCGCGAGGGCCTTTGACGGCGTGCCGGCTGGCTATCAGGGCGATCTCTACGCAGAGATCAGTCCGCGCACCTTCTCCGTGCTTGCGCGGACCGGCGACAGGCTGCTGCAGCTGCGCGTGCGGCGCGGGCCGCAGACGCCGGTGCGCGACATGACATTCAGCCTCGACCTGTTTCCGACCAAGTCCGACATCGTCGGCTATCGCGCCAAGCGCCACTCGCGCGTGATCGACCTGGCTGCCATCGGCGCGCATGTGGTCGAGGATTTCTGGGAGCCGGTGCGCGCGCGCGGCGGTCGTATCGTGCTTGATCCGGGCGAGTTCTACATCCTTGCGTCCAAGGAGAAGATCGTCATCCCGCTCGACGAGGCCGCAGAAATGGCGCCGATCGCGCCAGAGCTCGGCGAGTTCCGCGCGCACTATGCAGGCTTCTTCGATCCCGGCTTTGGCGTCACACACTCGAAGGGCAAGGCCGTGCTTGAGGTGCGATCGCGCGACGTGCCGTTCATCCTGGAGGATGGGCAGCCCGTTGGCCGCCTCGTGTTCGAGAAGCTGACATCGAAGCCGGACGTGCCTTATGGCGCGACTGGCTCTTACTCGTCCTATGCAGGGCAAGGTCTGCGCCTGTCGAAATACTTCGCGAAGACCGCTGAATAAGGAGTTCTGCCCAAAGCGCGTTCAGGGTCGATACGGTTCAGTGACGAAATGAGACCCGTGCGGCTGGGATGATTTCGACGCCGCGTGCAGTGCTGGCCGGCGTAGGCGCAGCGGTGTCTATGGGATGCGCCAACGCCCAGGGCCTGCGTTCCAGGAACAAGCCGCCCTCAGTTGATGGCCCATACGGCCCGGCGGCTGAGTATTCGGCGGCGCGACGTGGTGTGTCGTTGCTGGTTATGCAGGGCGGGAAGGTGTTGCTCGAGACCTATCCCAGGCCGGGCGGCGCTGCGAAGGGGCATGAGCTCGCTTCAGGTACAAAGAGCTTCACAGGCGTGATGGCGGCGCTAGCCTCTGCCGACGGCCTGCTCAATATCGATGAGCCTGTTGCCAGGGCTCTTTTCGAATTGAGGGATGGCGACGCGATCGGCGAGGTGGCGCTGGGAGAGGACGTCGCCATGGCGGCGGGGGCAGGTGACCAGCGGCTCTACCTTATGTGGAAGCGCGGCCTCGTCATCGTTCGGCAGGCGAACGAGATACTGAAGGCCGTGACCCAATCCGGGTTGAAGTGGCGGGACGATGAATTTCTTCGACTTCTACCCACATGACGCTTTCTGCATATGAACAGTGAGCATACACTGGCAGCCTTCCAGCAAGGCTGTTGCGTGGCGCCGGTCTTTCTCTTTGCGGTTTCCATTGTGTCGCCCCTTATCTTTGCGGCGATCATCCGGCTGACGCGAGCGCGGGCCAAGCGAACCCAGGGGGCGATCGCAGGTTGTTTCGCAGCGGCGGTGTTTAGTCTCTTCTGGGACGCGCTGGCGGTGCACATGCACTGGTGGTCGTTTCCATCGAGCTCCGATCTGGTCGCGACATTGGCGCTGTCGATCTTCGGGGCATTCGTGTTCGGCGGGACGGCTGCGCTGATTGGCTGGCGCATGATGCGCTCGGGCGGGTGGACGGGCGCTGCGACATTCGTCTGCGCCTTCGTCGGCGTCGGGTTGATGCGGGATCACATGCTGGACGCAAACACCCAGCTGCTCGCGTTTGGTGCAGGCCCGACTGGACAGATCATGGCCGCGGTCGGCTATCTCATGCTCGCGCTGATCGTGCAGATCACGATGCTCGCGCTCGCCGGACATCCGCGGCGTGACGAACTGCGCACGAACTAGCCTCTCGGAAGCGCAGCAGCCTCGCGCGCCAGCGCGGCGATCTCGTTCCACCTCTTGGCATCGATCAGTTTAGTGGGACAGACCCAGCCGCCACCAACGCAGCCGACATTCGGGCGCTCGAGATAGTCGCGCGCAAGATCGAGCGAGATACCGCCGGTGGGGCAGAATTTCACACCGCCGAAGGGGCCGCGGAATGCATCCAGCATGGCGCAGCCACCGGCCTGTTCGGCGGGAAAGAACTTGAAGCGCGTCACGCCCAGATCGAGGCCGGCCATCAATTCGGTTGCGGTGGCGATGCCCGGAAGGATCGGGATGCCAGCGTCGCGGCTGGCGGCCACGGTGGCGCCAGAGAGGCCGGGCGTGACGATGAAGGTCGCGCCGGCGATGCGCGCCCGCGCGACGTCTCCGGCGGAGAGGATCGTGCCCGCGCCGACGATGGCGCCGGGAACCGTCGCCATTTCGCGGATGCAGTCGAGCGCAACTGGCGTGCGGAGCGTGACTTCAAGCACACGCAGGCCAGCGCCGGCGAGCGCCGCTGCAAGCGGGACGGCGTCTTCGATCCGATCGATGGTAATCACGGGGATCACCGGTTGGACGGCCATGAGATCGTCGACTGTCATGCGTGTCACCTAGCCGAAGTCGACAGGAGATTGAAGATTCCGCCGCCTGCCTCTGCATCACCTGCGAGGGTGCGGAAAGGGGCAAAGAGTTCGCGGCCCCAGCCGTGCTGGTCGGTCGGCGGGACAGCGCGGGAACGGGCGGCGAGCTCGGACGGATCGACCATGACATCAAGGCGGCCATGCTCGGCGTCCAGCACGATGCGGTCGCCGTCGCGGATACGGGCGATGATCGAGTCCTGGTCAGCGCCGGGCGTCACGTGGATCGCGGCGGGAATCGCGCCCGACGCGCCGGACATGCGACCGTCGGTGACGAGGGCGACGCGGTAGCCCTTGTTCTGAAGCGCGGTGAGAGGTGGCGTCAGTGCGTGCAGTTCAGGCATGCCGTTGGCGCGTGGGCCCTGGAAGCGGACGACGGCGATCATGTCGCGGTCGAGCTTACCGGCCTTGAAGGCGGCGGAGAAGTCGGCCTGGCTTTCGAACACGGCGGCGGGGGCGTCGATGGTGCGGCGATCGGGCGGGACTGACGAGATCTTGATGACGCCGCGGCCGAGATTGCCTTGCAACAGGCGGATGCCGCCTTCCATCTCGAACGGCGCCGAGACCGGGCGCAGGATGGTTTCATCGAGTGACCCTGTTGCGCCCTCGCGCCATGCAATCCTGTCGCCATCCAGCCATGGCTCCTGTGTGTAGGCGCCGAGGCCGCCGCCTGCCACCGTGATCGTGTCGCCATGCAGCAGGCCAGCGAGCAGGAGTTCGCGCGTGATGAAGGCCATGCCGCCGGCGGCGTGGAACTGGTTTATGTCCGCCGTGCCGTTCGGGTAGACGCGCGCGAGCAAGGGCGTAACCGACGAGATGTCGGAGAAATCGTTCCAGTCCACAATGATGCCTGCGGCCTGCGCCATCGCGGGCAGGTGAAGCGCGTGGTTGGTGGAGCCGCCCGTCGCCATCAGGCCGACGATGGCGTTGACGATCGATTTCGTATCGACGACCCGCGCCATGTAGTTTTCACCCGACTTCGCAAGATCAACGCAGCGTGCGGCGGCGGCGCGCACCAGCGCCTCGCGCAAAGGCGTGTCCGGATTGACAAACGCCGTGCCGGGGAGGTGAAGCCCCATCAGCTCCATCATCATCTGGTTGGAGTTGGCGGTACCATAGAAGGTGCAGGTGCCGGCGGAGTGATAGGACGCAGCCTCGGCTTCGAGCAGGGTTTCGCGGGTGACCTGGCCGAGGGCGAACTGCTCGCGGACCTTGGCTTTCTCCTTGTTGCCGATGCCGGAGGGCATCGGGCCGGCGGGCGAGAAGATTATCGGCAGGTGGCCGAAGCTGAGCGCGCCGATGACCAGACCGGGCACGATCTTGTCGCATGTGCCGAGCATGAGTGCGGCGTCGAAGGCATCGTGGGTCAGCGCGACGGCCGCTGACAGCGCAATGACATCACGCGAGAACAGCGACAGCTCCATGCCGGGGCGGCCCTGCGTGACGCCATCGCACATGGCGGGCGTACCGCCGGCAACCTGGGCCGTGCCGCCGGACTTTCGGGCGGCGTCCTTGATGATGTCTGGGTAATCCTTGAACGGCTGATGGGCGCTCAGCATGTCGTTGTAGCTGGTGACGATGCCGATGTTCGGCGCGCGGCCTCGGATCGAGAGCTTGTCGCCCAGCGGTGCGGCGGCGAAGGCGTGGGCGAGGTTGCCGCAGGACAGGTGTTGCCGGCCGGGGCCGGCTTTGCGCGCGGCGTCGATGCGATCAAGATAGGCGCGGCGGGTATCGCGGCTCCGCTCGTCTATCCGTGCCGTGACTTCGGCGATCTTGGGGTGAAGCGCCATGGGATGCCTCGTTGTCGATTCTGAAGACAGATATCGGCCGGAAATCGGGTCAGGCCAACAGCCAGTCGAGAATCATTACGCTTAGGTCTGCCCCGTAAGAATGGCTGAGGTCTTCGATCTCGTGATACGTCACAGCTGCGCCGGCGCGTGTGAGGTGTTGCTGGGCCTCCTGCGCCATCGTGATGGGGAACATCCAATCGCGCTGGCCATGAATGATGTGGATGGGCCGGCCGTTCATCCGGTCCTCATCCGCCATGGCGGTCAGCATGGGGTGGAATGCGGCGGCGACGGGTGCGAGATGGGTGAAGGGCGATCCGGCGACGAGGCCTGAGGCGCAGGTAAATGTTCCGCCGTCGCTCATGCCGGTGAGCAGGATGCGGCGCTCATCGATCGTCCACTTGCGGCGGACGAAGGCGAGGATGCTGGCGATATGCGGCGAGTCGCGGTCGTCGCCCTGTGTCGCCCAGGTCTGGCCGAGCGATGTCGGTGCGACAAGGATGGCGCCGCGTGATCGGCACGCGGCGACCCAGCTCCACACAAAGTCGCGGCCGCGGCCTGATCCGCCGTGGAGGGCGAAGACAACGGGGTGCGGTTTTGAAGCGTTGTATGTTTCGGGGACGTATATCCACACTGCGTCGCGTGCATCTGGATTGTCGCCGAAGAGCATGACGCCGGTGTCGGCTGGCTGCGGTTGGCGCATCAGGTGCTTCTGGAGATCAGCATCATCGCGGTGTGCCGGGTCGAGGAAGAAGCGGTTCACGGCGGGGAGCACCCTGGCGAGCGGGTAAAGCGCTTCGAGCGCTTTCGGGATCGCGCGCATGCCGCGCCAGGCGCGGGCAATATCCTCCGGCGGCGCGAGGGCTTCATGAAGCGCGTCGACAGCGGCGAGTGCGTGGTCAGCAGCTTCGTCGAGCAGGGGTCTAAGCGCGGAGTAGGGTTCGGGCCAGGGTGGCATGGCGCGGGCGGCGCGAAGCTCCTCGTGCGGCGGCGCGACCCGGGCGAGAAGTTGCGTATAGCCGACAGGATGAATGTGGCGTGCAATGAAGCCGAGCGCTTCGAGCGTGCGCAATAGCGGGGAGATGAGCGCTTCGACATGCTTGATGGCGGATATCATACCGGAAGAGTGGTTCGCGATCGCGCATCGCGCAAGCACGCGGTATTGTGTCAGGTCCCCGGGTCTGCTTCCTGCGGCCGGGGGAAATCGTTGCGCATGGGGCGGCGACGCTTTCTGGAAATTCTGACGCTGGGGAACAGGCTGTGAGCTTCAAGCGACTCTTCTCGCGATCGCTCGCCACGGCGCCGGGGCGGCTGCATTTTGCGGCCCATAGCCATCACCTCTGGCCTGATGCCAGCTTCGAAGGTCAGCAGGCGGCGTGGGACGCTGCAGAGCAGCTGGCGGACCACAGATGGGACCGCGTGGTGGGCGAGGTCTGGCCTGAGGTGCAGGGACACATCGCGGCGGAACTGAGCCTGCCGTCGCCCGCCAGCGTCATGTTCTCGCCCGACACCCATGAGCTTCTGGCGCGCATTCTTTCGGCGATGGGGAAGGACAAGCCGCGCGTGCTGGACAGCGATGATGAGTTTCGCAGTTTCCGCCGGCAGTCCGCAAGCTGGGCGGAGACGGGTGCGATCGAGCTTGAAACTGTCGCGACCGATGATGCGCGGTTTGTTGATACGTTCATGGCGCGCGCGAAAAGCGGCGACTTTGACATGATCTTCGTGAGCCAGGTGATGTTCGGCTACGGCCGTGTGTTTGATCGCATTGCGGAACTTGCAGCGCTGGCGCGACCCGAGGGCCCCTGGGTTGTCGTCGATGGCCATCACGCCTTCATGGCGATCGACGTTGATCTGTCTGCCGTGAGTGATCGGATGTTCTATCTTGCTGGAGGTTGCAACTATGCGATGGCGGGCGAGGGCGGGTGTTTCCTCCATGTACCACCTGGCTATGGCGCGCGGCCGATCAATGCAGGGTGTTTCGCAGGCGCGACGTTCGATCCATCAGGGCTGTATCGCTTCAACGCTGTGCAGGCGATGCTGAAGCGCGAAGAGCTGACGACGGCCCGCGTGAATGCGCACGTTGGTCCTTTGCTGATGTCGCTTGCGGCGGAGCTGGACGAGACGGGGCTCGGATCGGCGCGCCTGCTCAATCCCGGTATCTTGCAGCCGCGCGCGCGGTTCCTGGCGCTGGAGAGTTCGCGGGCGCGGGCATGGCAGGATGCGTTTGCGGCGGCTGGCGTGGTCACGGACTTGCGCGGCGATGTGTTGCGCATTGGTGTCGGCCTCTATCACGACGAGGACGACATCACACATCTCTCCGATATTGCGGCGGGTTTCTGACGCGCGCGAGCCTGAACATCCGTTCACTGCAGAGTCTGCAGAAAAACTGCAGACTGAACTTGTCGTTCAACTCCGGGTCATGCGCGGCGGTGCATCGTTCATCTCTCGCGCAATGAAGGAAACAGGCGCGAAGGAAAAACCGGAGTTCGCACCATGAAACGTATTCTTTCAGCCGCTCTCGTCGTCGCACTCATGGCCGGCGCAGGCGTTGCCGAAGCCCAGGGGCGCAACCGCGTCCAGATTGAGCAGGGCGGCCGCGGACACGGCGCCGCCATCGCCCAGAACGGCTACCGCAACGGTTCCGTCACCGTGCAAGGCGGCCGGGGTCACTACGCCTCTGGCATGCAGACCGGCTACAACAACTTCCTGCGCATGGACCAGTACGGCACGCGCAACAGGTCGATGACGGAGCAGCGTGGTGAAGCCAACCTCGCAGTTACCGCTCAGGATGGCCTGCGCCTGAACGCCGAAACACGCCAGCGCGGCTACAACAACGTCTCCGGTATCGCCCAGATGGGCACAGGTCACCACGCCGTGACGGACCAGGCGGGCGCCAACAACGCCTCCGCCATCATCCAGACCGGCCGCGGCCAGGATGTGGAAGTCCGCCAGCGCGGTGAAGGCAACATCTCGGTAGTCGTGCAGAGCGGCTACAACTGAGGCCGGTAATCGAGGCCAATCCGCCCCGGCGGGTCAAACCGCCGGGCCACCCCTCCAAAGGAGGCAACCATGACCAATCGCATACATCTTCTTGCTGCCGCCCTCGTTCTGGCTGGCTGCTCGTCGGCCGCTCAAGGAGCACCGAACACGGCGGTCGCCACACAAAGCGCACCGGACTATGTGAGTTCTCTCGACGCGCCTCCTGCTTACGCGCCAGAGCTTGACGGCGCGCCGCCGATCATTCCGCCGCATGTTGCGCCATCCGCCGCGTTGCGCGCCTCGGCGCCTGCGCATGTGGTAGCGCAGAAGGTCAAGGCGCGGCTCTCGTGCGACATCGGCATTGATCGCACGTCCAACGGCATCCGCGTGACGCCGATCATTCGCGCCGGCAAGTCAATAGCGGGCGAGTACTCGCTGGTCATCACCAAGAGCGGCGCGTCGGGTTCGTCCGACATCAACCAGGGCGGGCCGTTCGATGCGGCGCGCGGTGAGCGTGTGAGATTGAGCGCGTCGGAATTCTCGATGGAGCGGGGCGCCAGGTTTCGCGCTGTTCTGAAGGTGCGTGCGGGCGGCCGCGAAATCTGCCGCGACATCACGTCGTAGTATCAGAGTTCAGGAGCCAGCCATGTTGAACGACCGTCTCAAACTTGTCTCCCTCGCGCTGATCGCAGCGCTGGGCGCAGGCGCGGCTGAAGCGCAGGGCCGCTATGATCGCTACGGCTATCATGCGCCAAAAGAGTCGAAGGTGGATGTGCAGCAGAATGGCCGCGCGAACGGCGTTGCGATCGCCCAGAATGGCGAGCGGAACGCCGCCGCCGTCAGGCAGGACGGCGTTGCGAACACCGGCATGATCAACCAGACCGGGACGGCGAACGATGCGCGCATCCGTCAGTACGGCAAGAACAACGACGCGTCAGTCACGCAGGTCGGCGACAACAATCTCGGCTGCGTGGTGCAGGTGGGCAAGAACCTGTCAGCCGGCGTGATCCAGAAGGGCAATGGCCTCAGCGGGGGCGTCGTTCAGACGAACAAGGGCGCGTACGCCATTCCGGGCAGGATGTGCTCGCTTGATCCCGCCAATCGCGGTTACTGGAATCGCATCGGCGTGAAGGGGTACTGACGATGTCCGCCTTGCGTCTCAGGCTTGCGGGCCCCGCGCTCATTGGCGCGCTGGGCGCATCGGCGGCGCAGGCGCAGACCTGCTGTCCGGCGCGGTTCTCGGGTTACCCCAAGTCTGCGTGTGCGGCGCCGCGCGTCGAGATAACTCAGTCTGGTCGCGGCAATGACGCTGCCGCAGGCCAGAACAGAATCGATAGCGTGCTCCGCATTCTGCAGAATGGCGCGTTCAATAATGGCCTTGCGAAGCAGGACGGCGCCAACGACGACGCGACCATCCGGCAGATCGGTCGTAACAATGACGCGACGATCACGCAGACCGGTGCGAACAAGTCGGCGTGTATCGTCCAGGTCGGGCGCAGGAATTCCGCTCGCGTTGCTCAGGCAGGCGGGCAGGGCGTGGGCGTGATCCAGACACGCGCCGGAAGCCGCACATTTCCTGCGGTGCGATGCGAGATTGATCCGCAGAGCCCCGGCAAGCTGCGGCGTGCGGTGACGAACCTGTTCTGGGCTACGGTGCCCAGAAGGCGTGGACAGGAACTTTGTGTTGCGTGAGCATTTCGCGGACTGGCGATGAGCCTTCGCCCGCCTTTGCCTCGTTGTAGACCGCGAGCTTGTCCTGACCCATGAAGAGCAGGACGATGCGGCGCGACGAGAGAATCCCGGGCATGGTCAGGGTCATGCGCTCTGGCGAACCGGCGGCGCCGGGCGCGTGGATACCTGCGACCTTCTTTGTGCCAGAAGGATCGACGGCGGCGGCATAGCCGTCGGCGCCCGGGATCAACGAGGCGATGTGGCCGTCGGGGCCCATACCGAGCAGGCAGATGTCGAACGGCATGATCGGCGTCAGCCGCTTTTCAGCAACCGCTGCGCCACCCGAAGCCTTTGCGTGATTGGTCTTGAACGGCACGAAGGTCGCCTCGGCCGCGCGGCGTTTCATCAGGAGGTCGCGCATGAGGTATTCGTTGGAGGCGGGATCTTCCGGTGAGACCCAGCGCTCGTCGGTCAGGGTAAGCGAGACTTTTTTCCAGTTGATCGGCACGTTGGACAGCGCTTCGTAAAGCGGGCCTGGCGTCGTCCCGCCGGCGAGCGCGAGCGAGGCCTTCCGGCGCTTGCGGATGAACTCGTTCAGACGGTCTGTGAAATCCTGGCAAAGGCCGGCGAAGAGGCGGCGGCGGTCCTGGAAGAAGCTTTCTTCGTGTGGTGTGGTGGTGCTCATTCGTACCAACTATGGCCGTTTCGTTCGGTCAGCGCGAACGCGCCTGCAGGTCCCCAGCTGCCTGCCTGATAGGGGGCGGGGCGCATGCCCGTGCGCGCCCAGCCTTCGATGATGCGATCGATCCAGAGCCAGGCGGCTTCGGCCTCATCGCGGCGGACGAAGAGTGTGGAGTTGTTCGAGATGGCTTCAAGCAACAAGCGCTCATAGGCGATGCGCCGGCGCTTCTCGCCCTTGAAGGCGTCGAGCAGGGAGAGGTTGAGCGACAGCGGCTGAAGCTCGTAGCCGCCCTGCGTCAGGGTCGGCGTCTTGTTCATTATGGTGAGCGATATCGATTCTTCCGGCTGCAGCGTGATGGTCAGCTGGTTCGCCATCAGCGGCGCGCCATTGAAGATCGAGTGCGGAATGTCGCGGAACTGGATCACGATCTGCGAATGGCGCGTCGGCAGGCGCTTGCCAGTGCGCAGGTAGAAGGGCACGCTGGCCCAGCGCCAGTTATCGATGTGAGCGCACAGCGCAACGAAGGTCTCGGTGTCGGATGGCTTTCCGCCTTCCTCTTCGCTGTAGCCGGGAACTGTTTGGCCGTCGGCGACGCCGCGCGCGTACTGGCCGCGTACGGTCTTGTCACGTAGCTCGCTGTCGCGGATCGGACGCAGGCTGCGCAGCACCTTCACCTTCTCGCTGCGTACCGACTCCGGCCGCATGTCGTGCGGCGGCTCCATCGCGATGAAGCTCAGGAGCTGGAGCAGGTGGTTCTGCACCATGTCGCGGGTGGCGCCGTATTCGTTGTAGTAGCCGAAGCGGCCTTCGACGCCGAGCGTCTCGGCCACCGTGATCTGCACATGATCGATATAGTGGCGATTCCACAGCGGCTCGAACAGAGCGTTGGCGAAGCGGAGCGCGATCAGGTTCTGAACGGTTTCCTTGCCGAGATAGTGGTCGATGCGGAAAGTGCGGTTCTCAGCGAAATGCTCGGCTATGGCGCTGTTGATCTGCTCACAGGATGCATAGCTCTTGCCGATAGGCTTCTCGACGATGACGCCATTGGGCGCGCCGGTCAGCCCCTGCTCGGCGAGGCCCTGCACGATCGGGATGTAGAGGGCGGGGGAGGTTGAGAGGTAGAAGAGCGCGCCGGGGTCGCCCTTCAGCGCCTCACGCAGGCTAACATAGGACTGGGGGTCGGTGGCGTCGCCTGAGACATAGCTGAGGTGCCTTTCGAAGTCCTTCCAGGCGTCTTCCGAGAAGAAAGGCCCTGCGCGGTCCTTGACCCAGGTCTTCACGTCGGCCCGGAATTCGGCATCCGTGTGGACCGATCGGGCGGCGCCAATGATCCGCAGGTCCGGCGGTAAAAGCCCGTCGGCATCAAGGAAGTAGAGCGACGGGAACAGCATTCGCCGGGCAAGGTCGCCCGTCGCGCCAAATATGACAAAGGCCCCCGGCATGGTCATTGACAGACCTCAGGGCAGCACCGCGCGTCGGGTCAAGCGGAATTACGCTTCCCGCAGCCGATTGCGCCCATATCGCGAACGGGAAGGCGGTTTTTCCCGGGTTGCGGGCCAAATTCCTGCAACTCATTCGCAAATGCCGCCGCGTTGGCCTGCCGCATGACACCTGATAAGAGGGGGCGTCTGGGTATGCGGGTGTAGCTCAATGGTAGAGCAGCAGCTTCCCAAGCTGAATACGAGGGTTCGATTCCCTTCACCCGCTCCAGTGTTCGCCAAGCAGACTTCCAGGCACGGGCAAGTACATTCATGCTGATCACGCAAACTCAGTGAACTGACCCAAGCCGGGAACTCGCCCAAATTGGTTAGGCCGGTTCGATGTTGCCTCTCGATGATGAGCAACAGCCCAATCGATCGCTTCTGAGCGCGTGTTCACCTGTCTTGAGCGGGTGGATGATTGACGTGCGGGGAACAAAGCTGGTTGGTAAAGCGCCGAGCGAATGTTGATCCTAGGAAATTCCGGTTGAGCCAGAAGTTGGTCGGAGTACCCGGAAGTATGGGAACGTTATCTCAGATGGATGCGAGCGCTGTCGCGCGTCTGCTCGAACAGACGGCACGGGCGATTTACGAATCGCGCGGGCCTCGCGCCATCCATGCGGGGCAGTGGGCCGTGCTGCGTTACCTGGCGCGGGCCAGCAAGCAGGGGCGGACCGTCGGCGGCGTTGCGACATATCTGGGCGTGACCCACGCGCCGGCCTCGCGGGCCGTGGCGTCGCTTGCGCGCAAGAGTTATGTGACCGTCAAGGCCGACACCGAGGATCGTCGCGTGCGCCGGATCGAGCTGACGCCGGCTGGCAAGGCGCTGCTGGCGCATGATCCCGTGCATCGCCTGACCACCGCAATCGAGGGCATGAGCGACAGCAAACAGAAGGACCTCGCCGCGACGCTGGAAGTGCTCCACTCGCGTCTGGTCAAGGTCGGATAGGAGGGGGAGCTTGGCTGAACAGCAGATACAGTATTCGGCTGACAAGGCGACCGCCTACACCGAGCTCGTCGCCGAAGTGTCAGGCGTCATCGCCGGCGAGACATCGCGCACGGCGCGCTATGCGACCACAGTATCGTTGTTGAAGGCGGCGTTCGGCGAGCGCTTTTTCTGGTGCGGTTTCTACGAGGTTGATCCGAACAAGCCGCGCGAGCTGGTCGTCGGTCCCTATCAGGGCACGCTGGGATGCCTGCGCATCGCTTTCGACAAGGGCGTCTGCGGCGCGTGCGCCTCGATGCGCGAGACGATCATCGTGCCTGACGTGCATGCCTTCCCGGGTCACATCGCGTGCGATGGACGCTCGAACTCCGAGATCGTTGTGCCGGTGTTCGACGCGAGCGGCACACTGGTCGCCGTGCTGGACGTCGACTCGACTGAGCATGGCGCGTTCGACGAGGTCGACGCGCGCGGGCTCGAGGCTGTGTGCAGGGCGATGCTCGGCTAGAGCTTCGTGTAATTCGTCACTTCCATCGAACCGTCGAGCTTCCGGTAGACCGTTACACCGTAGCGGGCGCCGCCCGTCATGGTGATCACGAACTGGTAGTTCAGGCCAGCGACCACCTGCATTTCGGCCTCCACCTTTTCCACCAGCGCGCGCGTGGGGTCGCGTGTATAGATCGCATCGACCGCGACGGCCTGCGCAGCCTTTGTCATCTCATCGTGGAGGCTGGCCGGCGAATAGCCGCCCGTTATCACGGGCGCGGGCGTCGGCATCGGCGTCGGGGTCGATGTCTCCACAACCGCGGGCGGCGCGGCAACAGGGGTCGGCTCAGGCGCCTTCGCCGGCGCACATGCGACTAGCTGTGATCCGATGAGAATGATGGAAACAAAGCGCATTTGGGTCCTCCCGGGTCTGGGGCGAGTGTAGGTCAGGATGGCGCGGAGTGTAATGCATCGCGCGCAGAATGGCGCAGGTCGCGGCAAGAACGGCCTCGAAGTATGATTGCGGGGCTCACTGTCCTTCGCTTACCCCGCCTTGCCCCACTTACCGTCCGCGCCCTTGCGATAGAATGTGAAGGAGGCGGGGTCCCAGGGGCCATCGTCCTGGCCGAGTATGTGGAAGAGTGCGTAGCTGGGGCGTGATTCCCAGAACTGTACCGCCTCCGTCGTGACGCCGTTGGGGCCACATGCGTCCCAGGGTTCTCCGCCGGAAGCTGTTTCGAGTTCGCTGGCGAAGTCGGGCTTGGGGGCGAGTTCAAAGGCGGTGCCTGCGAGGACGGGGCCAGTGAGCGGACGTGTCTCGCAGCGTGTGCGGTGCTCTTCAGGCGCCTTGCCGAGCGTTTTTATCGCAGCCTGTTCTGCGGTCTCGCCGGCGGCGAGCGGCAGCATTTCCAGGATGAACATCGCCTGATCTTCAGGTGTGCCGTCCATGCGGTACTTCACATAGCCCTGCACGACTTCGTAGATGTTCGACACCCAGCCCTCGGCGGTGCAGTCCTGCACGCGGAAGACGATGGCATCAGTGGGCGTGAGGCTGATCTCCCTGGTGCGCCACGCGCATTTGGCGGCGAGTTTTGGCGCCTGCGGGTTGGTCTTGAGGAAGATGGACGGATCGCCATTGCTGCACAGGCCGGTGATCGGCAGCGGGTTGCAGGCATGCGAGGCAGCAGCTGGGTTTTCGGCGGCTGTCTCCGGCGCAGTGTCGGTTTCACCGCCGCATGCTGAGAGGCCGAGGACGCCTGCGGCTGCAAGCATCGCTTGCCATGTGCCTGTAGGTTTCATTGCAATCCCTCATTGCCCGCCGCCTTCTAGCGTCGGGCTTTGTCAGAGCTCAAGCAAGCAACTGCTACTTTGGCGCGGTAGATGCGTACTTTGCAGCCGCATCCGCCCATTTGAAGGGCGCCACGTCCGGGATGACGCTCACCTCGGTGGTGAACTTGAAGGGGGCGGAGGGTATGCCGCTGTCGAACGTCACTTCGACGAAGAAGGCGGTATAGCCCTCGGTGGGCATCGGGACCTGCGCGAAATAGTTTCCTTCCGGGCCGGGCTCGAGGACGGTGGAGGTGTAGATCTTGCCGACGCTCTCGACGCGGAAGTCGCGCGCTTTGGGATTGTGGGCCTGCCAGAGTTTCACTTCCTTCGGCGTGTCGATCGGGCGCAGGGCGATGCCGTTGGTGTCGGCCTTGTTCCAGATGAAGTCCGGCCGCTTGCCGCCGGTGATCACCGAATTGTACCAGGCAAGCATAGAGTCGACGGCGTCGGAGCCGGCGAGGTTATGAGCGGCGTTCTCGACGTAGCGGATGCGTTTTTCCTGCGGCAGCTGTTCGTAATAGAAGCGCGAGTTATCAGGCAGGAAGAACTGGTCGCCCGAGGCGTTGACCAGGAATTTCGGGATCGTGAGGCGGGCGCGGTTGCGGTAGTTGTACGGGTCCTCGATCGCCAGCACAGCCTGGTATTCCGGCGTGCCGATCTTGTGCGGGAAGAGGCCGTGACTGACATAATCGTCCAGTGACGGCGCGAAGAAGCCCAGCACTTCGAAATGGTGCTTGGTGATCTCCTCGGAATTCAGCGCGTCGATCACAAGCGGCATGATCCCGATGACGCGTTCATCGACCGCACCGACCAGCCATGTCGCCCAGCCACGCTTGGAGGCGCCGGAGACGACGAACTGGTTGATCGTGACGCCGCCGCCGGCTTCCGATTTCATGAACTCCTGCGTCGCGTCGAGCGCCTTGACGCCGGCCTTCACCATGGCGAGGCGGACGAGCCATTCATCGTCCTTGGTCGTGAAGTGCTTCACGCGGGTGTAGGCGATGATGTCGTCTTCCCAGCGCTTCTTGTCCTTCGAGTCCGAGAAGGTGAGCGGCTGGTTCGGGATCATGCCGACTTCGGCGACGACCGAGCCGGTCTCCTTGGCGATGCGGATCGAGCGCGCCTGTCCGTCAGTGGGAGCGGGGTCGGTGTTGTCGCCCTGCCAGATGAAGAGGAGCGCCTTGTCGTGCTTCACCTCCGTGGGCTTCACGATGGTCATCCAGTGTTTCCACACCGGCTTGTCGACATCGGCTTCCGAGCGCCAGGTCTGCGATGTCATCTCGAGGACAAAGGTGGTGTAGCCATCGCCGGGTTTTGTCGAGACCAGCTCCCATTTATAGGCGGGGTCGGGCTTGGCGACGTAGGCATCGAGCGCGGTCTTCTCGTCGGGCTTGATGGTGTAGTCGGCCGCCGGCGCAGCGGGTGCCTCGGGCGTTGGCGCGGGGGCAGGACTGCAGGCGAAGAGTGCGGCGGCGCAGGCGAATACGGACAGTGTTCTGCGGATCATGGTGGCCCTCCCGTGCGGCTGTGGTCGCCGTTTGTGCGGAGTGTAGGCGGTGAAACGCTTCACAGGAAGCTGCCGCAATGAGAAAGGCCGCGCGGTTGCCCGCGCGGCCTCTGTTGTCAGGAGAGGGCGCCTGTTCAGGCCTCCGCAGGCTTGCGTCCAAGAGAACGGATGACCAGCCAGAGGCCGACCAGCAGCGAAACGAGGATCAGACCGAGCTGCATGAGCTGCACCGGATCCGTCGAGGTGAGGCCTGTCATGCCGCCAAAGAAGTAGCGTGCGGCAAGGCCGCCCGCCCCGCAGATGAACAGGAGGATACCGACGCTTGCTCCGCCATCCGTGACCGCCTTGCCAGCCTTCGACTCGCGCGCGATCGCCATCGCCTCCAGGGCAATAAAGACGAGCGCAAGGACGAAGAATGGCGTCATCCACATCAGCGCCTCGCGCAGGCCTTCCTGGGCGGCGACGGCAGCCTGCATGCCGGCGGCGATCTTCGACGTCGCAAAGTTCGTCGACAGGATGCCCACCAGCGTCGGGCCGGCGCCGAGGCCGATGAAGTTCAGGATCATCAGAAGGATGGCGCTCGACATCGTGCGCTGCGAGGCCTTCACCGAGTTGTTCACCAGCGCGAGCGCCGGGGCCAGGTAGAAGATGTTGAGCAGCAGCGGCAGGATTAGCAAGCCGAGGGCGATCGGCCATTCCTGCGCCTGGGTGTAGAGGTACCAGAATGGCGTGGCCGCAGCCATCGCGATCAGGGGCACGAGCGCGTACCAGACGCGGGCGCGCTTCGACAGCCGGTCTACGATGGCACCCGATGCGATCGTCCCGATTCCGATGCCGACGCCAACGACGAGCGCATACCAGAGCGCGATCTGGTCCGGCGTCATCTTGAGGACGCGGATCAGGAAGGGGGCGTTGAACCCGAGCGCGGCATAGCCCACGAGCGCAGAGAAGCCGCAACCCAGTGCACACCACAGCAGGGCCGGGCGGCTGATGAAATCCCAGAACGTCGTGCCGAAGCTCGAGCCTTCCTGCGCAGCAGCTGCTGCATAGTTCGGGTCCATCGCGCCGCGTTTCGGCTCTCGTACGACGAACAGCATGATCAGCGCGGCGATGATGCCGGCAACACCGATGGCGATGAAAGCGGTACGCCAGCCATAATATTTGTCGATCTGCGCGCCGAATGCGATGGCCGCGGCCTGGCCTAGCGGCACGCCCATGGAGAAGATCGCCAGCGCAAGGCCGCGCTTCTCCGCCGGGAAGTAGTCCGAGATAATCGAGTAGGAGGGGGGCGCGCCGGCAGCCTCGCCGACGCCGACGCCCATGCGGGCCGCCAGCAAGGTCGGATAGTTCTGCGCCAGGCCGCACAGCGCGGTGAAGCCCGACCAGAGGGTCGCGCCGACATAGAGGATGTTGCGGCGGCTGGTGCGGTCAGCCATGAAGCCGACGACGACGCCAAGCACGGTGTAGACCAGTGCGAACCAGAAGCCGGTCATCCAGCCCATCTCTGCGTCGGTCAGGCCGATGGTCGTCCCATCGGGCAGCGTCTTGGCGAAGGCGGGGTCGTTCTTGATCGACTCGATCAGCACCGACATCAGCTGGCGGTCGAGGAAGTTGAAAATGTAGATAAAGCCCAGCATGCCCAGCACGACCCAAGCGTAAAGCGTGGTGCGTTGGGGTACGCTCGGCGCACCTGGCGCGGCGGCTTCAGACATTCGATCCCTCCCGATAAGCCTGTTCCGGCTCTAAGTAGTCTTGGGTTTCCCAAGGGGTTTCCCATAGCCGAGTGAAGCGCCACGGCCTAGGGGCCTGCGACGGTTGGCTTATGCCGCAAGTGCGAACGGCGAACTTGATCTAATTCGCGCGGCAGAGCATCTAAACCCCGCAAACTTCCCCGCCCGCAGGAACACCCATGGCCGCCACCCACTATGTTTACCACCTCGACGGCCTGACCAAGATCTACCCTGGCGGGAAGAAGGTTTTCGAGAACATCCGGCTTCATTTCCTGCCCGACGCCAAAATCGGGATCGTGGGCGTGAACGGCTCGGGCAAGTCGACCCTGCTGAGGATCATGGCGGGCGAGGACACGGAAATCCTCGGCGAGGCCAAGGCTGCGGACGGCATCAAGATCGGCTACCTGCCGCAGGAGCCCAAGCTCGATCCTTCGATGGACGTGTTCCACAACATCGCCGCCAAATGCCCCGAGAAGCAGATGGTCGACCAGTTCAACGCGATCTCGGCCAGGCTCGGCGAGGAATACACCGACGAGCTGATGGAGGAGATGACCAAGCTTCAGGAGCAGATCGACGCGGCCGACGCCTGGGACATCGATTCAAAGATCGAGATGGCGATGGAAGCGCTGCGCTGCCCGCCCGGTGACGCGGATGTGAAGACGCTGTCAGGCGGCGAGATCCGCCGGGCGGCCATCTGCGCGCTGCTGCTGTCGAAGCCCGACATGATCCTGATGGACGAGCCGACCAACCACCTCGATGCGGAGTCGGTGGCGTGGCTGCAGAACTACCTGTCGAAGTTTCCGGGTTGCGTGATCCTCGTCACCCACGATCGTTACTTCCTCGACCAGATCACGACCTGGATTCTCGAGCTCGATCGCGGGCAGGGGATTCCGTACGAGGGCAACTACTCCGTCTGGCTCGAGAAGAAGGCCAAGCGCATCGCGCAGGAATCACGCGAAGAAGCCGGCCGTCAGAAATCGATGGCGCGCGAACTGGAATGGGTACGCGCCTCTGCCAAGGCGCGCCAGGCCAAGTCCAAGGCGCGCATCAACGCCTATGAGGAGAAGGCCGCACAGGCCGAGCGCGAGAAGATCACGACCGCGCAGATCCGTATCCCGCCGGGGCCGCGCCTCGGCTCGGTCGTCATCGAGGCGGAGCACCTCAACAAGGCGTTCGGCGACAAGTTGCTGATGGAGGATCTGTCCTTCAAGCTGCCGCCCGGCGGCATTGTCGGCGTGATCGGGCCGAACGGCGCGGGCAAGACCACGCTGTTCAAGATGATCACTGGGCGCGAGGCGCCCGACGCCGGTACGTTCAAGGTCGGCGAGACAGTGAAGCTCGGCTACATCGACCAGTCGCGTGACTCGCTGAACGACAAGAACACAGTCTGGCAGGAAATCTCCGGCGGCCTCGACATCATGGAAATCGGCGGCATCGAGCAGCCGAGCCGCGCCTATGTCGGTGCGTTCAACTTCAAGGGCGGCGACCAGCAGAAGAAGGTCGGCCAGCTCTCGGGCGGTGAGCGCAACCGTGTGCACCTCGCGAAGATGCTGAAGGAAGGCTCGAACCTGCTGCTGCTCGACGAACCGACCAACGATCTTGACGTGGAGACGCTGCAGGCGCTGGAAGCGGCGCTCGAGGATTTCCCCGGCTGCGCCGTGATCATCAGCCACGACCGCTGGTTCCTCGACCGTGTGGCGACACACATTCTGGCGTTCGAAGGCGACAGCCATGTCGAATGGTTCGAGGGCGATTTCTCGAGCTATCTCGAGGACAAGAAGCGGCGGTTGGGCGCCGAGGCGGTTGAGCCGAAGCGGCCGACGTTCAAGAAGTTCGCGCGGTAGATCGGCTCACTCCGGCTTGCGAAACTTGTAGATGACCTGATCCGTCTTACCCCGGATTTCGGGGCGCATCACCATGACCGTATGATCGTCGGCGGGCTTGCGCAGCGCGTCATGCTCGCCGTCAAACCGGAATCCCGCCGCCTCGATCTCGCGACGGAGGACCGCCGGGTCGATGCGGTGGACCGTGTCAGGGGCGTTGGCGGTATCGGGGTTCGCGACGTGGTCGATGACGACGTAGATGCCGCCTGGCTTCAGCGCGTTGAACACTTTCGCATTCATCCGGTCGGCCAGTTCGGGGGGGAATTTGCGCTGGTGGAGGTCGTGGTAATTCTGCGACGTGAAGACCATGTCGAGCGGTTCGGGGAACGCAAGGTCGCTGAAGGCGGACCGCAGCGTGACGATCTCCCGCGGATAGGTCTTCGACAGGATGTCGAGAGAGTCGCCGTAGAGTACGGGCTTCGTGCGCATGAACTCGTCCGGGCTCCAGGCATAGACCTTGCCTGACGGGCCGGCCTTCGTCACGAACAGCCGCGTGAAGTATCCGGCGCCCTGCATGATGTCGGCGACTTTCCAGCCCGGCTGAATGTTTGCCAGTTCGAGGACGGCATCGCCGCGGCGCTGGGCGTCGAGCGCGACGTCTTCAGCGGGCCGGCGCTGATCGGCCATTGCCTGCTCGGTTGAGACAGTCGGGACGGTGTTGTTCGCTGTCGCGCAAGCAGCGAAGCCAAGCGCCGACCCCGCCAGCGTCAGGCGCGCCAGAAAGCGCATTGCGGGGCGAGTGGTCTTGTTCGACATGATGCGGTCCGTTCGCTTGAGGACGCACGGTGCTGCCGCCATTGTGCAAGTCAATGCTGGCACGTGCGAGGCGCTTAAGCCGCCCGCACTTCGCCGGTGCCATCGAGAGGAACGCCCTTCGGCCATGCGCTCTCAATGCGTTCGCGCGGGACGCCCATGATTTCGGCGACACGGCGGAAGTTAGGTTTTTCGCCGCGTTCGATCAGCTTGTCGCAAGCGCGGGCGATCTGCTGGGCGGTGATTTGCTGTTCGGCGCGGGCCTGTTCGAAGTCACGAACTTGCGCCTGCATGCGGTGGATGCTGAAGGAGGCGGCGCGGCGGGCGACGGCCTTGCGCGCAGCTTCGCGGTTTTCTTCCTCGGTCTTCGGCTTGCGGCGGGCGCGGGATTTTTTCTCGGCGGCTTCGCCTTCGACCTTTTCGGTCTCAGGCGCTGGGGCGGCTTCGGCCTGAGAGGCTGCCACGATTGCGGCGTCGACGCGCTGGGCTTCGAGCCGGGCTGCTTCCTTTGCGGCTTCGACAGCTGTTTCGGCAGCTGCAAGTTCGGCGGCTTCGCGGCGGCGCTGGGCGTGGCGGCTGGCCATCGTCTCTGCGTCCATCGCCTTGCGCCCTTCGACGATCCACGCCATCGCCGGCTTCGCGAAGGCGAAGATGTAGAACACGATGTCGACCGTCGCAGCGGGCGGCAGGTGGGCGCCTGCAGGCGCGTTGGCCTTCACGATCTCCCAGCCCATGTGCACGCCGATGTTCGTCGCAAACGCAAAGCCGATGCAGCAGAGAAGGGCGGGCAGCAGCACGGCGTAGTCGACCTTGCCGCCATCGGCCTTGCGGTGCTTGATCGCGTGCATGGCGCCGGATGCTGCGCAGTTCACGAGGCCGATGCCGAACGCCATCATCGCGGCGAACGCGACGACGCAGAGCCAGCTGATGTCCAGCTGCGGCCAGAACATGCCGATGACGCCGCCCGTTGCGAGCGTTGCGCCAGAGAGCGTCAGCCCCCATGCGAAAATCGACGACCAGGTATATTCACGCTGTTCCATACCGATGAAAATGGCGCGTGCGAGTTCACGAACTGTGAATGAGTGTTTCGCGCTGATGAATCAGGGTGATGCGCGTGTTGTAACGGCGGCGATAACGCGCGAGGTCGTGGTCACGCTTCGTGCGCGGCAATTTTTGCCGATGCCTTCAGCACTTTGAATGTTTGTATCCATTCTGTGCCGAACAAGGATGATGAGCCGTTCGTCGCACGCGCTGTTTGCAATCGCCCTCGTCAAGCCGGCACGATGCTGCCGCACAACGCGACAAGGCTGCCTGACTGGAATCGCGCGCCGAGCACGTGATCGTCGTCCCAGGCAACGGCGTAGGCCAGCTCCGTCGTGACGCCGCCGCTCATCCTGATGATCGCCGCTGATTGAAGGGAGACGTGAGCCCAGACCTGACCGGGCCGCTCGATCGACATGAGCGTCGTGCGTTGCTCGCAAACCGGTTCATCGGAAACGGCCTCGCGGTAGGGAGCGAGATGCTCATGGAGTGCCTGTTCGATGGCGGGGCGCCATCCATCCATCGACCCCTGAAGCTGGCGAGCAGCTACGATGCCGGAGGCGTCCGGTTCGCGGGCCGTGCCGAACAGTGCGAGAGGCGTTGGTGCGGCGCCCTCCAGCGCGATGGCGCCACGCCACTGCCCGCGAGCCCGCACGAGCTGGCGCAGGACGGGGTCCTGAAACGATGGAGATTTGAAGAAGCGGGTGAGCGGCATGGTCCATCCCCAAAAGGCTGGCTTCGACTCGACCCGAGGGGCGTTTGCAACGCCGATGGTTAACGCCCTTTAAATCCCCTGATTTCTTGTCCGTGGATAAACGAAAAGATTCCCCCGTCAGGCGTGTTGACGGTCCATTAGGGAGTGAGCGACACTATATCTAGCGTCGGGGCTGGCGCAGAATGCCAAGCAGTTGGGTTTTGCCGGTTCTGGCCGGAATCAACGAATTTTGGCCTCTAACGAGAGATTTCGATGTCCGCAGAAGCCGTACTTGCTGAAGAAAAGTCTGCTCTCCGCCGTGGAAAACCCAAGGCGCAGTCGGATCTCCGCGTCGTCGAAGGGGTCAAGATCGACCCTTCGCGGGACGCCCTCCTGACCGATTTCGGCAAGAAGACGCTTGATGATCGCTATGTGCTCCCCGGTGAGAGCTACCAGCAGATGTTCGCGCGAGTCGCGCTGGCATATTCCGATGATGCCACCCACGCGCAACGCATTTATGACTACATTTCAAAGCTCTGGTTCATGCCGGCGACGCCTGTGCTGTCGAATGGCGGGGCTGACCGCGGCCTGCCGATCTCGTGCTTCCTGAATGGCGTCTCCGATTCCCTCGATGGCATTGTCGAGACCTGGAACGAGAACGTCTGGCTCGCGTCCAATGGCGGCGGCATCGGCACCTATTGGGGCGAAGTGCGCTCGATCGGCGAGAAGGTCGGCCAGAACGGGCAGACCTCGGGCATCATTCCCTTCATCCGCGTGATGGATTCGCTCACCCTCGCGATTTCGCAGGGCTCACTGCGGCGCGGCTCGGCGGCCTGCTATCTCGACATCTTCCACCCGGAAATCGAGGAGTTCCTGGAGATCCGCAAGGCGGCGGGTGACTTCAACCGCAAGTCCCTCAACCTGCACCATGGCATCAACATCACCGACGAATTCATGGAAGCTGTTCGCCAGGACGCGCAGTTCCAGCTGAAATCGCCCAAGAGCGGGCAGGTGATGAAAGAGGTCTCGGCCCGCAAGCTGTGGCAGAAGATTCTCGAGCTGCGTATGGCAACGGGCGAGCCCTACCTCCTGTTCACCGACACGGTGAATAATGCGATGCCGGCGCACCAGAAGCAGCTGGGATTCAAGGTCCGCCAGTCGAACCTGTGCTCCGAGATCATGCTCCACACGGGCCTCGACCATCTTGGCAATGACCGCACGGCAGTGTGCTGCCTGTCGTCTGTGAACGCAGAGAAATTCCTCGAGTGGAAGAGCAACGAGAACTTCCTCGACGACGTCTTCCGCTTCCTCGACAACGTGCTTGAAGACTTCATCAAGCGCGCGCCACCAGAAATGCATCGCGCGGTCTATTCGGCCAAGCGCGAGCGCTCGGTGGGGCTCGGCCTGATGGGCTTCCACTCCTTTCTGCAGAGCCAGGGCGTTGCGATGGAATCAGCCACGGCGAAGGCGTGGAACAATGTGATGTTCAAGCACCTGCGCCGCGGCGCGGATGCGGCCTCGGTCAAGCTGGCCAAGGAACGCGGGCCGTGCCCGGATGCAGAAGACATGGGCGTGATGGCTCGCTTCTCTCACAAGCTCGCGATCGCGCCGACGGCGTCGATCTCGATAATCTGTGGCGGCACGTCAGCCGGCATCGAGCCGATCCCGGCCAACATCTACACCCACAAGACACTGTCGGGCTCGTTCTCGGTCAAGAACCCGTTCCTCGAGCAGGTCCTGGAGAAAACCGGCAGCAACACGCCGGGCATCTGGGCCTCGATCCTCGAGAACGAAGGCTCGGTGCAGCATCTGGAATGCCTGACCGAGCAGGATAAGCTGGTGTTCCGCACGGCCTTCGAGATCGACCAGCGCTGGATCATCGAACTGGCGGCGGACCGGACGCCGTATATCTGCCAGGGACAGTCGCTGAACCTGTTCCTGCCGGCCGACATCGAGAAGTGGGACCTGCACATGCTGCACTGGACTGCGTGGGAGAAGGGTCTGAAATCGCTGTACTATTGCCGCTCCAAGTCGATCCAGCGGGCGGGATTTGCAGGCTCGGACAAGGCGAAGGTCGCCGTGTTCGCAAAGACTGACCGGACTGACTACGAGGAATGCCTCGCCTGCCAATAGGCGATCGCGCCTGCGAAACCTATCGACGCTCGACGGGGTGGCGGCGGCTGAAAAGCGGCCGCCATTTCCATTTTGCATGAGGAATTTCAGTTCATGACGCCGGGCCCAAGACCCGCACAGGTTGTGACGCCCGGGATTCTGGGTTAGCGTGATGACGAAGGTTAACGATTGAGCTGGAAAGCGTCGGAACGCATTTTCATCAAACGAGTTATCAATTTGGTAAGGATGCAGGATCAGCCTAGCCTCCAACCAAGTCGGGACGAGCAGTTAAAATGATTGCCAGTCTAGCCTCCAGTGTTGTGGTCTCGTGCTTAGGCTGCGCAACGCCGCCAGCCGACGCCACACCGATTGTCATGCAGGTCGGGCCTGTCGACGGCGCTCAATCCTTTTCGTCCAGCGAAGCATCCCCAGACCCCACATTTGATGAGACGAGTGCGCCGAGCTTCGGTCCGCCAGTGCGCGTTGGCAGCGAGTTCGGTCCGGCCAATCTTTCAAACCCGCTGGCAGCTGCGCGCTTCGAGGCGCTCGATCTTGCGACGCCGATGCCCGTCCGCTCGCTGCAGGGCGACAGGTTCGGCGGCGAGATTTCCTTTTCGGCTCTGGGCCAGTCGACAGGCCTCGGCCTCGACATGTCATTTACGCCGCGCGCCCAGATCGAGCGCAACCGCGCCGGCAACAACGTGGCGCGCACGGGCGCGGAGTTCCGCGTCGGCGCCAACCTTGATGAGCGCGATCTGCGCGGCAAGGGGCGATCGACCCGCGCACCGTCCTGGTATTTTTTCGTCGGCGCCGAGAACGAGGCGCTTGTCTGGAACGTTGCCGACCAGCGCGCCATGGATGGCGCCAGCCTCCGCGATCAGGCGACTGTCGGCGACCTTCAGCTCGGCGTGGCCTGGACGACAGGCGAGGGTGCGCAGCTGTCGCTTGGAATGGTCGAGCGCGAACTTCGCTACAACGACATAGCTGGAAATTCCGATGTCGAGATCCGCGAACAGTTTGCAGCGTTCAGCTACACGCTCCGGTATCGGTAGGTTTCGCAAGTTGATTTTCTGAGCGGCCCGGAGAGCAGTCTCCGGGCCGTATTGCTTTAGGGGCGGGCTCGGTGGCCTTGCCGCGAGCGCTTGGTGCGCGCGTTCGCATTCCTGCAGGAGGCTGCGGGTTGGTCGCCGTGTCATTCGTCAAATTCCAGCCCGGCTCCGGCAGCGGCGCGGACAACCAGCGGCGCGTTTTTGCATCGGCCATGTTGGGCGTGCGGATCGTGTCGTGCGGAATGGTGGCGAGGCGGCGGGCGACCTTGCGGATTGCGATGCGCGGTTCGGCGTGGACGCGGGCGAGTGCCTCGGTGCGGCGCGCAACAGCGATGGCGCCGGGAGGGCTGTCGACCGGCTCAGGACCGCACGGTCGGTGCGGAGGCGTGAGACCGGGTGTGAGCAGAACCTGCTGCCTCGATGACGCACGCGAGCATGGCTTTGGCTTGTTCCACCAGAGTGGGAACGTCATGACGCGTCGGCGACCGTGAGGCAGGTCGCATCATGGCGCGCTCGAACGCTAAGAAGGCCTTGGTCGGTCTGTCGAAAATCATGCGCGCACTCTACGGCATGATCTTTCGTGTGGGACGCACGTGTCCGGAATCTGGCGAGCCTGTGACGCCGACTGTAAGCTCGCCGTCGTCCTTGGAGACGCCGCTGCGCGGCTCTGCAGGATGAGGGCTTCTCAAGAAGCACGGATGCTTCGAGAGCCTTCATCCTGAAGAGGCCGCAGGCTGTCTCAAAGGACAAGGGCGCGCCTGCTGAGGTCGCCTATTTCGACGGATCGACCAGCGCCTGGTAGGTGAGGGTCCGGGCCATTGTGCCAAGGTCGTCGCCGCCCGAACCGCCCATGCGCTGGATCATGCCGACGAAGATCAGGTCGTTGGTCGGATCGACCCAGAACCAGGTGCCGGCGGCGCCGCCCCAGCTCATCGAGCCATCGCCCTGCAGCGAGCCGGAGGCGCGGGCGTCGGTTGCGACCTGGAAGTCGAGGCCGAAGCCGACGGCCTCGTTGAAGGAAGCGACGCCCGTGCCGTTATTCGAGACGAGCACGTTCTTGGGAATGACGTTGGTGCCCATCAGCTCGACCGTGGCGGGAGAGAGGATACGCACGCCATCAAGCTCGCCGCCATTGGCCAGCATCTGGCTGAAGCGGGCATAGTCCATCGTGGTGGAGACGAGGCCGCCGCCGCCGCTCTCGGCCGCGGGTGGCTTGGTGTAGTCCGGCATGTTGACGCCGAAGAGCTGCTTGGCCTCGACGATCTTTCCAAGATCCCTGTCGAACACGTAGACAGCAGCAAGGCGGCTGGCTTTCTCAGGGCCGGTGAAGAAGGCAGTGTCGGGCATCTTCAGCGGCGTGAAGATGCGGCTCTGCATGAACTGGCCAAGCGTCTGGCCCGAGAGCTTCTCGACGATGTAGCCCTGGATGTCGACCGAGGCGGAGTAGGACCAGTTCGTGCCCGGCTGGAACATAAGCGGGATGGTCGCGATGCGATCGACCATCTGCTTGAGGCTGCTTGAGGAGAGCACCTCCTTTTCACGGAACATCTTGTCGACCGGATGCTCGTCGGCGAGGCCGTAGCCGAAGCCGGCGGTGTGAGACATGATCTCGCGCATGGTGGGCGGGCGCTTCATGTCTTCAAGTTCCATCTTGCCGTCCTTGCTGATGGACCTGACGACGCGGAGGTTCTTGAACTCGGGGATGTAGCGCGTGACCGGATCGTCGAGGCGCCATTTGCCTTCCTCGAAAAGGATCATCATGGCGACGCCGGTGATCGGCTTGGTCATCGAGTAGATGCGGAAGATCGCGTCCTGCGTCAGCGGCGCACCGGTTTCGAGGTTGGCCTTGCCGTAGATCTTGGAGGAGACGATCTGGCCGTGGCGCGCGAGCAGCGTGGTCATGCCTGCGACGCGGCCGGAGGAGACGACGCCGGCCATGTAGTCGTCGAGGCGCTTGAGGCGGGCGGCATCGAAGCCCAGGGATTCGGGGCTGGCGGCGGTGCTGAGGTTACGCGGGGCGGCGGGGGCGGGCTTGGCGGCGTGATGCTCCGCCATCATCGCCGCATGCTGCGCGTGCATTTCGGGCGACATCTGCATGTGGCCGGCGGGCATGCCCGCCATTTCAGGCCTCACGGGCGACGGGGCTTCCGGCGCGTAGACGCAACCGGCAAGGAGCGCGGCCGCGAGTGTGGCGACGCAATAGGTGCGGCGAAGCATAGGGTTAGTCCTCCCGAGTGACATCTGTGCCCGGCCGTGTTCGGGGCCGGTGATCCTGACTGGCGGCGACATTCCGACGGCTGGCGTCCAACTGCAAGCGCCAGATGACCGTCCCAGAACGCATCTGCGGCCCTTGGAGCCGGGCCAGAGGTGGGGCATTACGCGGTCTGGGGAACATCGCCCTGGTGACCGAAATGACCAGGTCGGAGCAGGAGGCGTTCGTGACCGGAGATCTCAAGGAACTTGCTATCCGGCGTCCGGACGACTGGCATGTGCACCTGCGAGACGGGCCCATGCTTGCCTCGGTCGTTAACTACACCGCCCGCCAGTTCGCGCGAGCGATTGTCATGCCTAATCTTGCCCCGCCGGTCACGACGGTGGCTGCGGCAGAAGCGTACCGGTCGCGTATTCTCGCGGCGGTGGCGCCGGGCGGCGGCTTCACGCCGCTGATGACCTGTTACCTGACCGACGCTTGCGACCCCGGCGAGGTCGAGCGCGGCTTTGCATCGGGCGTCTTCACGGCAGCAAAACTCTATCCTGCGCATGCCACCACAAATTCCGCCCATGGTGTCACCGATATCGGGCGCATCCATCGCGTTCTTGAGACCATGCAACGGATCGGCATGCCATTATTGCTGCATGGCGAGGTGACCGAGCCTCACATCGACGTCTTCGATCGTGAGGCCGTATTCATTGACCGCATACTTTCAGGGCTGCTGGCTGACTTTCCAGCCCTCAAGGTTGTCTTTGAACACATCACCACTGCTGACGCGGTTGCATTCGTGGAAGGCAGCAGCGCCAACCTGGCCGCCACGATCACGCCGCATCATCTCGAATTCAATCGTAATGCCATGTTCGACAAGGGAATCCGCCCGCACTTCTACTGCCTGCCGGTCGCCAAGCGCGAATCCCATCGCCTGGCCCTGCGCCGTGCGGCGACGTCGGGCTCCACGAAATTCTTCCTTGGCACCGACTCGGCGCCGCATCCGGTGGGCGAGAAGGAGTCCGCCTGCGGCTGCGCCGGCATTTTCAACGCGCCCTTCGCCCTCGAAAGCTACGCGAAGGTGTTCGAGGAAGAAGCGGCGCTGGACCGTCTGGAGGCCTTCGCCTCGGAGAACGGCCCACGGTTCTACGGCCTGCCGCTGAATGAAGGCCGTGTCCTGCTCCAGCGCCGGTCCAATCCCGTCCCGGACACCCTGTCTGCAGCGGATACGCGGGTGGTCCCGTTCCATGCGGGAAGCGCCCTGGACTGGCGCTTCGCAGGCGTGATCGCCAGCTGAGGGTCTGTCTCGTCCCACCTCAACGCGATCATTCCGCTGCGGATTTTACCGGGGGAGGGGGCTGGCTAGGCGGCGAGGCCATCGACGATGGTCGGCGGGGAGACGTGCAGGGGGAAGCGGACGGTGACGGTTGTTCCTGCCCGCGTCGTGTTCGGCGCCAGGATCGAACCACCCAGTTGCCGCACGAAGATGGCGACATAGTCGGCGCCGCGCGTCTCGGGCGCCTTTGCGACATTGCCTGACTGAATGCCAACGCCATCATCGGCGACGATCAGTTCGATGTCGCTGCCGATCTGCCCGGCGCTGAGCACGACGCTGCCAGTGCCCTCAGGGAAGGCGTGCTTGATGGCGTTGGTCGCAAGTTCGTTGACGAGAAGGCCAAACGGGACGGCGCGCTCTGGATCGATCTCGATCGGGTCGGCTTTGACGTCGATCCTTATCCGGGAGGCCTTGCCGAGAAGGCTTGCCGACACGGATGTGGCGATCTCCTTGAGGTAGCCATCGAGCGCAACGGCCCCGCCGCGGCTTGCGTGCGAAATCAGGTCGTAGAGCGCCGCGATGGCGCCGATGCGCGTCTGCATGGACTGGTAGCCCTGTACACATTGCTTTGGCGTGGTGCGGACCTCGTAGGCGATCAGGCCGACGATGATCTGAAGGTTGTTCTTGATGCGGTGAGAGACTTCGTTGGTGAGCGTGAGGGCGTCGCGCTCGCGCTGCTTGCGGTCGCTGATATCCTCGAAGACAAGGAGCATGCGGTGGGCGTGATTGCCTGGCTGGCTGATCTTGCGGGCGTTGAGGTTGAAGACGCGGCGGCCGAGGCCGGGAAAGACATCTTCGATCTCGAAGTTCTCGAACGGCTTGTTCTCCGGCAGCACCTTATCCATCAGGTGGCGCAGCGCAGGCACGTCCCATTGATGCTGGCCAAGTTCCGAGACGCGCCGTCCGCCTGCCTCGGCCTGCGTTATCCCGAACATGGTGAGGAAGGCCTTGCTTGCCGTAACAACGGTCATGTCGCTTTCAAGCACGACGAGCGGGTCGCGGATCGTGTCGACGATGCTCTGCGTCAGCTGCCAGGCGCGCTTGCTCTCCTTGCGGGCCGTGCGCTCCTCGCTGACGTCCTCGATTGCGAGCAGGATGGAGCCGCTATTCTCGCCGGGGCTGAAGATCTTGCGTGCGTTGACCAGCATGGTGCGCCGGCCAATTGTCGGGAAGTCATGCTCGACCTCGAAGCCTTCCACTGAAGCGCGGTGTGGGATGACGCTTTCAAGCAGGATACGAAGCGCTGGAATATCCCACTGCCGGTTGCCGAGATCGTAGATGAGGCAGCCTTCCGTATCGCTGCGGCTGGTGCGGAATGTCTGGTAGAAGGCGCGGTTGGCGGACGTGATGATGAGATCCTCGTCGAGCACGATGAGCGCACTGGGGACGGTCTCGACAATGTCGCTGGCGGCGATTTCGGACATGCTTACGACTCTTCTTGCGTTGCAGGGGTCGAGCTAGTTCGCGAGCATGCCGTGGACCGATGTGTGGAGCTGGGTCGGCGTGTATGGCTTGCCCAGGAAGTGCGAACCCGGGACGAAGCGGGATTTCAGCTGCACCGTTGCAGCATTGCCGGTCGTGTAGAGCACGCGAAGGCCAGGCCGCAGCGCCGTTCCCAGATCTGCAACTTCACAGCCGCCGAACACAGCGGCCCCGAGATAGATATCGGTGAAGAGTGCGTCGATGACCCCGCCGGATTTCAGATGCGTGATCGCTTCTGCGACGTTGCCGGCGAACAGCACGGCGTGGCCCCAATCCTTCATGCACATCCCGGCGAGTTCACGCGTTAAGACTTCATCCTCGACGACAAGGATCACGGCCATCCGGCACTCTACTCCGCCGTGTCGCCAAACGGGCTGTCGACTGCCCGCAGCCGACGTCGCGGCTGTTCGAGGCGTCCTGTCCACAAGGGTGCCGCGCGTGAAACGTGCGTCGGAATGGTTGGTTCCGCGCCAGCCCCAGTACTTTTCTGTGCCCTCGGAAGCAGGCGCCGCGACCATTTCGTTGTGGATGCTGCAGGGCTGGGGACTGGCGGGTTGAAATGGTTGTGGGAGACTCGCCTGATCGGGGATGAGTCAAGGAGATATTAACCTTTTCAACTAGGTATAGTGGTTGTGGGGAGGCCGGGCGGCTAGATATGGTGCCGGCCCCTGCTAGGGGATGAGTGGAGATTCTGATGACGGATGCGAGCAAAAGCGCAGGGATTTCAAACGCTGCAGAGGGTGTTCTGACGCGCGCGGGCATCCTGACGCCGTCCCACTCCTACAAGCCGTTCCGATATCCGTGGGCCTATGACTTCTGGAAGCGCCAGCAGCAGATCCACTGGATGCCGGAAGAGGTGCCCCTGGGGGAGGACTGCAAGGACTGGGCAGCCAAGCTCAACGACCAGGAACGCAACCTGCTGACGCAGATCTTCCGCTTCTTCACGCAGTCGGACGTGGAAGTGAACGACAACTACATGGAGCGGTACGCGCGCGTCTTCCGCCCCACCGAGGTCAAGATGATGCTGGCCTCGTTCTCCAACATGGAGACGATCCATATCGCCGCCTATGCGCTTCTGCTGGAAACGATCGGGATGCCGGATTCGGAATTCTCGGCGTTCAACCAGTACAAGGAGATGCGCGACAAGCACGATTTCATGCAGAAGTTCGGCGTCGAGACGGATGCGGACATCCTGCGCACGGTCGCGATGTTCGGCGCGTTTACCGAAGGCCTGCAGTTGTTTGCGTCTTTCGCGATGCTGATGAACTTCCCGCGTCTCAACAAGATGAAGGGCATGGGGCAGATCGTGTCCTGGTCGGTGCGGGATGAGAGCCTGCACTGTGAGGGCATGATCCGCGTCTTCCATACCCTGGCCGCCGAGACCGGCGCGCTTACCGACGAAGTGAAGCAGGACATCATGGACTGCTGCCGCACGGTCGTGACCATGGAGGACGCGTTCATCGATCTCGCTTTCTCGATGGGGCCGGTGCAGGGCATGACGGCGCAGGATATCAAGAACTACATTCGCTACATCGCCGACTGGCGCCTGGGGCAGCTGAAACTGCCGGCGATTTATGGCGTGAAGGAGCACCCGATCCCGTGGCTGTCGGAAATCCTCAACGGGGTCGAGCACGCCAACTTCTTCGAGCAGCGCGCGACGGAGTATTCCAAGGGCGCAACGGGCGGCGACTGGCACGGCTCGGACGGCGTCTGGACCCAGTTCGACCGGATGAAGAAGCAGGTGGCGGCGGAATAGGGTTGGGTCTGGGGGCGGGGAGAAAAACCCCACCTGACCTCACCATGAATGGCGTGGAACCGCGCTCCATCACCGTCCTTTAAGTCACGCTAAGCCGGCTCTGCCGGGGCGCTTCCCAGTTATTGGGAGGACAGGTGGGGACGACCCGGTCTTAACCATCCCACCTCGCCCAGCGCGCGAATTTGCTGCGCGGCTTGGAACATGCATGGTTCAGAGGGATTAATGGGCGTCGTCATACTTACGGGCGGCTTGAACCCTATATGAAGCGCGGGGCGCTAGTAAGAGCGCCGAAATCCTGAGCAGGAACAGCCCGATGTCGACACCATCCAGCACCGGTAACGGAACGCCCGGCAAGACAGATTTTGACACGCTGAAAAGCGACATGAAGGCCCTGCGCGAGGACCTCGCCACGCTGATCAAGGACACCGGCGCATTCGCCGCCTCGCAGGCCAGGGTCGCTGGCGAGAAGAGCCGGGAGCTGGCCGAAGACGCGGGCGAGAAGGCCATCGCGTATCGTGAGGCCGTGGCCGACAAGGTCCGCGAGCATCCGCTGGCCGCGATCGGCATCGCGCTGGCGGCTGGCTATGTGCTCGCTGCGATGTCGCGCCGCAGCTAGGGAAGACCCGGGGGCGCACACGTGTTCAACGCATTCTTCGGCCGCGCAATGGATCTGGCGATCGCCGCGGTCGTCGGATTCGTGCTGGCCATCGTCGGGGTGGCGGTGCTGGCCGTTGCGGCGGCCTGGCAGCTGTCGCTCTGGATGCCGTGGCCGGGGGCGCTGGCCGTCACGGGTGTCGGCGTGCTCGCGATCGCGGCGATCGCGTTGTGGATCGGCACGGCCAAGAAGAAGCCGGAACCCGAGCCGGAAGAGCAGATGTCGGAGGCCGATCCCGTGGGGTTGGTGCTCGGGCTGATGGAGCTTCCTGTCGATGTGGTGAAGCGCATCGTGAGGGAAAAGCCGATCGCCTCCATCGCGCTGATCTCGAGCGTCGGCCTGCTGATCGCGCGCAAGCCGGAAGTGGCGCTGAAGCTGTTCGACCGGCTGGTCGGATCGTTCGGGCCCAAGGCTTAGGGTACGCCGGCGCGCCTCGCCGGTTGTCGTTGCGCTCTCCTTTTCCAGGATTGCAGTTGCTTGCAGCACAAGTGCGCTTGTGCTCGCTGCCGCGCTGTGGACAGTCGTGGCATCGCGTGAGGATTCGGGATGGACGAGGAACGGCAGCAGCCGAGCTTGGCTGAGCGCGCGAAGTATCTGTTCGACAAGAGCATGTCGGCGGGGACGGTGGCGCTGATCGGGTGGTTGGCGGCGTTGTCGCTGGCGATCATCGTGGCGGCAAGCCTGTTCATCGTGATCATGGGCATTGCCCCGGAGGGCGAGGAGCGGCCGCACGACTTCATCGAGACGGGCTGGGAATCGCTGATGCGGACGCTCGATAGCGGCACCGTCGGCGGCGACAATGGCTGGCCGTACCGCATTGTGATGCTGGCGGTGACGATTGCGGGCATCTTCGTCTTCTCGGCCCTGATCGGCGTTCTTTCCAGCGGGCTTGAGGCAAAGATCGCCGAGCTGCGCAAGGGGCGCTCGCGCGTGCTGGAGACCGGCCACACGGTGATCCTCAACTGGTCGCCCTCGATGGTCGACATCCTGGCCGAGCTTTCGCTTGCGAACACGGACGGGAAGACCTCACGGATCGCGATCCTGGCTGACCGCGACAAGGTCGAGATGGAAGACGAGATCGCCAAGAAGGCGCCGAAACTCAAGGGCGTGGAGGTAATCTGCCGGAGCGGGGACCCGTGCGATCTCAGTGACCTGTCGATCATCAATCCCGCTGCCGCAAAGTCGATCATCGTGCTGGCTCCGGAAAGCGAAGATCCCGACGCGCAGGTGATCAAGACCATTCTCGCCGTGACCAACGGGCCCAAAAGCGGCGCGCAATCGCTGCAGCTGGTGGCCGAAATCCGTGAGGCGCGAAACATCGAGCTGGCGCGCACTGTCGGCGGGGCCAACGTGCAGGTGGTGCTGGCGGACGATCTCATCTCACGCATTCTCGTGCAGTCGACCCGGCAGCCCGGTCTCTCGGGCGTGTTCGCCGAGCTGCTCAGTTTCGAGGGCGAGGAGATCTACACGCAGAAGGTGGATGGGCTGGAAGGGCTTACCTTTGGCGAGGCGCTGGGCACGTTTGAGGAGGGCGCTCTGCTGGGGCTAGCGAATGACGACTGCGTGCAGCTCAATCCGCCCATGGAGCGGGTGATCGCCGCCGCCGACAAGGCTGTGGTGGTTGCAAGGACCCATCATGATATCCGAATCCGAAAAGGCGCGCGCAACGAAGTGGACGCCGCGGCGATCCGCAACCAGCAGGCGGCGCCGGCCACGCCCAAGCGGGTGCTGATGCTGGGATGGAACAGGCGCGGCCCGACGATTGTGCACGAGCTCGCGCGCTACATGCGACCTGGGTCCTCGCTTGTCATCGTGGCGGATGCGCCGCAGTTCGCAGAGGAGGCGGCGCGGCTCGACGGGGCGTTTGCAGACCTTGCCGTCAGCTGCGTCGTGAAGGACACGACGCGCGAGGCGACGCTGAAGCCTCTCGACGTGACGTCCTTCGACAACATCATCGTGCTTGGCTATACGGACAATATGGCTCCGCAGTCCGCGGACACACGGACCCTGGTGACGCTGCTGCAGCTCAGGCGGCTTTCCGAGGCGGCGGGGCGGCCGGTCAGCGTGGTTAGCGAGATGCTCGATGCGCGCAACCGCGCCCTCGCCGAGGTGACCCATGCCGACGATTTCGTGGTGAGCAACCAGCTGGTGTCGCTGATGCTCGCGCAGGCGTCGGAGAACAGGTATATCGCCGCAATCTTCGCCGATCTGCTCGATGAAGAGGGATCCGAAGTCTATATGCGGCCTGTGACGGATTATGTGGCTATCGACCGACCGGTGAACTTCTACACCATCATCGAGGCGGCGCGGCTCCGGGGTGAGGTCGCGTTCGGCCACCGGGTCGCCCTTGAGAAGGGCGGCGATCGCCGCAAGGCAGGGGTGGTCGTGAACCCGCCGCGGCATGTGCTGCGGACCTACGCGGAAACGGACGCGGTGGTCGTGCTGGCTCGGGGGTAGGCGCTGCGCCGGGGATGGCAGTCCGTTGACTGAGGGCGGGCCCGGCTTTAGGCATCCCCGATGACGGGCAAGGGACTTTCACCGACAGAGGCGATCGACAAGGCGACGGAGCTGCATGCAGCCGCCGTGGCCAGGCTGCGCGCGGCGCTCGAGGCGTTCGTGCTGCGGGGCGAGACACCCGATCCGCAGGCACGGGCGCGCGGGGATTTCTGCTACCCCGAATTGCGGCTGACCTATCATCCGGACGGACCGATCCCGCCGCTGTCGCGGGCCTTCGCCAAGTTGTCTGAGGCTGGGCTGTATGTCAGCACGATCACGCAGCCGGCGTTCTTCCGCAACTACTTTCTGGAACAGCTTGAGCAGATTACGGCAGACTTCGATGTGACGCTGGATGTCATCGTCTCGAAGTCGGAGATTCCTTATCCGTATGTGCTCGAGCATGCTTCTAACATCGATGCGGAGGCATTTCCGCCGGCCGAGTTTGCGCGCTGGTTTCCGACGCCGCGGCTTGACCTGATCGGCGACGAAGTGATCGACGCCGAGATCCAGGATGGTGGGTTCTTCAACGCGGACGGGATGCGGCCGCTGGCGTTGTTCGACGCGGGGCGGATCGATTTTTCCCTTCAGAGACTCAAGCACTATACCGGCACGCCGTTCGAGCATGTGCAGCGCTACATCCTGTTCACGAACTATCATCGTTACGTGGATCACTTCGTCGAGTGGTCGATCGAGCGGCTGAAGCAGCCCGGGCCGTACAAGAAGCTTTCGGCGCCGGGCGGCATTGTCGTGGACGCCAAGACGAAGGATGCGGCAGCGAAGGTCAATGACGGGCCGTGGCGGCGTCATCAGATGCCAGCCTACCACCTGATGGCGGATGATCGCTCGGGGATCACGCTGGTGAATATCGGCGTCGGGCCGTCGAACGCGAAGACGATCACGGATCACCTTGCTGTTCTGAGGCCGGAATGCTGGATCATGGTCGGGCATTGCGGCGGGCTGCGGCATTCGCAGCGCATCGGCGACTATGTGCTGGCGCATGCGTATCTGCGCGACGACCATGTGCTGGACGCGGTGTTGCCGCGCGACATTCCAGTGCCGCCGATCGCCGAGGTGCAGGTCGCGCTGCAGAATGCGGCGGAGAAGGTGACGGGGGAGACGGGCGACCAGCTGAAGAGCCGGTTGCGGACGGGAACGGTGGTGACCACGGACGATCGCAACTGGGAGCTTCGCTTCACCGACAGTTCCAAGCGGTTCAACAAGTCCCGCGCCATCGCCATCGACATGGAAAGCGCGACGATTGCCGCCAATGGCTATCGCATGCGCGTGCCCTACGGCGTGCTGCTGTGCGTGTCGGACAAGCCGCTACATGGCGAGATCAAGCTGGCGGGGGCGGCCAACCGCTTCTACGAGCGGGCGATCGGCGAGCACATCCGGATCGGCATCGAGACGCTGGAAAGCCTGGCGCGGGAAGGGGGCAGCGCGCTGCACTCGCGCAAGCTGCGGTCGTTCTATGAGCCGCCATTCCGGTAGCGGCTGGCGTCTGACGCCCGCTACGATTGGGCGCGGGGCGTGTCCCTCCGGAATCAAGACTCGGGTGTTTCCCCGAAGCCCGAATCTGGGGCACGTCGATTGTGGAATCGACACGAGCTTCAGAGTCAATCAGTATGCAACGATGCCCCCGGCTTTCGCCGCTTGAGGACAAAACATGACGGACGCCCCACAGGCGGATGTTTTGGGCGCTGGCACTGCCAACAGCCGCGTCGGCGGCGTGATGCAGCCGGCTGGCCTGTCTTGGGCAGTGTTCGAGTTTGCACGCAATCCGTACTTCATGCTGATCGTGACATACGTGTTCCCTCCGTATTTTGCACAATACATCGTCGGCGACCCGGTCATCGGGCAGGCGACCGTGGCGGATGCGACGGGGTGGGCCGGGGTGATCGGCGCGCTGACGGCACCGTTGCTCGGCGCGATGATGGACAAGGGAGGGCGGCGCAAGCCCGTGATGGCGCTGTTCATCGGTATGCTGGTGGTCAGCGGCCTTTCACTTTGGTTCTCGACGCCCGGAAGCGTGGACGCGGCGGGCGTGTTTCAGCCGCCGACGCGTGGGCTAGGCCTGTACGGCACGATGATGTTCCTGGTGCTTGGTTTCGTCGGCTACTCGTATTCGGAAATGATGCACAATGCGATGCTGCGCGGGTCGGGGCGGCCTGAAGCACTGTCTCAGATTTCCGGCGCAGGGATCGGGCTGGGGCAGTTGTCGTCGGCAATCGCGCTGGGCGGGTTGGCGGTGGTCGGCCTTGCCTTGCCTGCGCTTGGCAGCGCGGAGTCGGGCTATGTCCTGCAGCGCGGGGCGGGGCCGTTCGTGGCGCTGTGGCTGCTGGTGTTCGTCATACCTTTCTTCATCTACGTGCCGGACGGCGCCTCGCCGGGGGGGACGTGGACGGAGGCTGCCCGGCAGATTTTCTCGAAGGACGGCAAGCTCAATCCGCTGGCCGCCGCCACGGGCGTGATTGGCTATTTCAAGGGTCTGTTCCAGCAGTTCCCCGAGGCAATGAAATACCTGCTGGCCTGCCTGATCTTCAAGGACGGGATCATCGCACTGCTGGCGCTGGGCGGCGTGCTGTCGTCGGGCGTGCTCGGCTGGGGCTTTGTCGAGAACGTGCTCTACGGCATCTGGGCCTCAGTGTTCGCAGCGATTGGCGGGCTATGGCTCGCGGGCGCCATGGACAGGGCGTACGGACCGCGCAGATCGATCATGATCCAGCTCGCACTGCTGGTCATCACGATGGCGATCGCATTGGGTACGACGCAGCAGTCGATCCTGTATGGCCTGATGCCGGCCTCGCAGATCGTACATGGCGCTGGTGTGTTCGACACGCTGGCGGACGTGGTCTATCTCGCGATGATTGCTGTCGTGGCGATGCTGGCGGCGGCGAACATCTCGACGAGCCGGTATATGATCGTGGTGCTGGCGCCGAAAGATCGGGTGGCGGAGTTCTACGGGCTATTTGCGATCTCGAGCACGGCTACGGTCTGGCTCGGCCCATTCCTCACGAGCTGGGCGACCAGGGCGTTCAATGATCAGCGGATTGGATTCTCGCCCGTCCTGGCGTTGCTGGCGGTCGGTCTCGCCTTGATGTTCACGCTAAAGGCGACGACAGGCGCTCGCGGTACGCTGGCTGCTGGCGACCCTGGAGGGCGCTAGGCTGCATCTCCGGTACGCTGAACGCTACCCGTCAGTCGCGGTTCGGGAGTTGGCTGCACTGGCATGTTTCGTGGGGGAGCCAAGCGAGGCTCGCGGGTTGTGCCTTCGTCTTGCCCGAGAATGCGGCTTGCACGAGACTGACGTTGCGACTTTGAGTTCTACTCGCCCTTCGCCGCGGCAGCCTTGCCGCGGACCGTGGACATCACGCTGTTGAAGTGCTCGAAGGCATCGCCGACCATCGGAGTGCCGCGGCACTTGTCGACGCAGGAGTAGGAGTAGGCGCCCTGGCCGCGCATGATGGTGAGGCCGTTGGCATTTTCGCCGCCCACGACGATGTCGTTCATGTAAATCGTGTTGCCGCCGCGATCGAGGACGGTGAGGTTGGTCGAACCGAAGGCCTTGCCGGTGATGAGCAGCGTACGCGCATCGTGCACGGCGACGTCGGCGACAGCGGCGTTGCCGATGATGACGGAATTGGCCGCGCCTGCAATCTTGAGTGTGACCGTCTGGTCAACCTTCACCGCGAATGGATCTGCCAATGCTGCCGGCGCAATCGCGAGCGCGAGCGCGAGCGCGGCGAAGAATCTCGTGGTCATGGCAGGACTCCCCAAGGCGGTCGACCCATCGATAGGCGCCAGTCCTGAATCAATAGCTAAGCCTCGCAGCGGGACGCACGCTGCGTGCGCACACGACCCGCGCTCGCGATTCCCTTGAAACATGGAGGGTCTGGGGAGGGTGCTGGTTAGCGAAGCGTTCAAAGTATTGAACGATGTGTCAACAATCTTAGTTAAGCAGAAGTGAATACGAATACATGCAAATTGCTTGTGTGTTTTACGGGATATCAATGTAGCTCATGTAGAACCGCTCATACCTGCTGCGGGTGATGGTAAGTCGCTGTGGGAATACAGAAGCCATGCATAGCGGAGAAGCATTGTGAAAAACGTGATCAAGTTCCTGAAGAACAAATCCGGCGCGACCGCGATCGAGTACGGCCTGATTGCCGCCCTCATCGCCGTTGCCGTCATCGGCGGCGTTACCCAGCTGGGCACGCAGGCCAACGAAACGTTCGAAGCAGTCGCTGCCGAGATGTAATCGCGGGCCAGCGACAGCGCTGGTCTGGAAATGGAAGCCGCGGACCCTTGGTTCGCGGCTTCTTTTATTCTCGAATACTTCGTTATTCTTGCGAATGATTGGTTTGGTCAAGAATTTCTTCAGCGAAATCTGTCAGGTTGTTTGAATAAGAAGACTGATGGGTGGTGTCTGCTCGATGATCACGTCCTTGCTCTGCCTGGCGTTCCCACTGCTGCTGGTCTACGCCGCCTGGCATGACGTCTCGACGATGACGATCCCGAACTGGGTGTCGATCGTGCTTGCCGTAACGTTCATTCCGGCGGCGCTGACCGCCGGGCTGAGCCTCGATGAAATCGGCTGGCATCTGTTGTTCGGCGCGGCCGTACTGATCGGCTGCGCAGTGCTTTTTTATCTCAACGTGTTCGGCGGCGGGGACGCCAAGGTGATTGCGGCAGCCTCGTTATGGACCGGACTCGCGGGCAGCGCGCCTTTCGTAATGGGCATGGCGATTGCTGGCGGCCTGCTCGCTGGACTGCTGATCATGCTGCGCCGGATGAAGATCCAGTCGACGAAGGCGTGGCTTGCGCGCCTATTGTCGCCGGATGAGGGAGCGCCTTATGCGGTGGCGATCGCGGCTGGTGCCTTGCTTGCCGCGCCGGCTTCGCCCGTGCTGGCGGCCGGGCTTGCGACCCTGTCGGTGTGATTTGGGCGCCGGTCACGACCGGGAAAACAGCAGACGCAAGCAAAACCAGCGAATGGTCGATGCCGCCGCCGTTTCGTTAATGACAGCGCGGCCGACGCGTTAATCCTACCTTAGAGCCCCGATGAAAGTGTCGGGCGTCGGATAGGCGCCGTTCAGGCCTGTTGGGGACTTGCGGAGGGTCTTCATGTCGCCCGTGCGACTGATAATTCTGGTAATTGCAGCAGGCGCGGCCATTGGCGCCGTGTTTCTCGTTCGCTCAATGCAGGCGCCCGCGCCGGCCGTCGCAGCCGCAGGCATCCTGGCGGCGCCCGCGCCAGTAGCTGTCGAAATCCCCCTCAAGCAGATCCTTGTCGCCAGCAAGACCATTCCTGCCGGCAGGTTTGTGTCGCTCGACGACCTGAAGTGGCAGGGCTGGCCAGCCGATGCTCAGATGGACAGCTTCATTGATCAGGAAAAAGAGACAGAAGCGCTCGAGAAGATGGTCGGAGCCGTGGCGCGCTTCGACATCGTTGCGGGCGAGCCTGTCACCAAGACCAAGCTGCAGCACCCGGGCGCGGCGGGCTTCATGTCCGTGATGCTGACGCCCGGCATGCGCGCCGTGTCGATCGAGATCAAGACCGAGACAGCGGCGGGCGGCTTCATCCAGCCCAACGACCGCGTCGATGTGATTTTTACCCGCGAGGTCGAGAACGCCAACACCCAGCTCAATCCGATGGCCGGCATCCGCTCCGACCTTATCCTCGCGAACATCCGCGTGCTGGCGATCGACCATGTGTATGGCGCGCCGCCGGTCGAGGGCGGCGGCGAAGAAGTCAGAACCGGGCAGGGCGCTGTCCTTGTCGGCACGCGCGCGACGCTGGAGCTCTCCGAGCGTGATGCAACGCTGGTGAACGCGGCCCGCAAGGCGGGCGATATCTCGCTGACGCTGCGCTCCATCGCCGACCTGTCGGCGCCGCAGGGCGCGACAGGCGCCGGCGAGGCCTATCGTGATGGCGTCTCCCAGGACGCCGAGGGCGTGCGCATCTATCGCTATGGCAACGAAACCGTGTCCTCGGCGACCGCAGGTTGAGGTTCCCCATGTCAGCCAGCCGCAACTTCGTCCTTGCAAGCCTGGCGGCCGTTCTCGCCCTCACAGGCACATCATTCGCTCAGCCCCCCGGCGAGCTCGCTGGCCAGCAGCGCCTCGCTACCCAGCAACCGGCGCAGCGGATGACGATGCCCGAAGCGACGGCTCCGGAATCGACCGAGACGCTGACGCTCACCGTCAACAAGAGTTACATGATCGAGTTCGATGTCGACATCGACGACGTCATCATAGCCAACGAGAAGATCGCCAATATCGTCGCGCGCGACCGCCGTCGCGTGGCGGTGCAGGGCGTGTCGCCCGGCGAGAGCAATATCGTGTTTCTTGACCGCACAGGCCGTCGCATCAAGACGCTGGAAATCTCGGTGACGGATGGCGTGGCGGGCATGGATCAGCTACGCGGCCTGATCAAGCGCCACGTGCCGGGCTCCAAGGTACAGGTCGAGTCGGTGAATGGCCGCGTGATCCTCGCCGGATCGGTGCCGAACCTCGCGGGCGCAGACCGCGTCATGCAACTTGCGCGCGCCTACGCCAAGGACGACGCCAGCGTCCTCAACATGATGGCGATCAACGGCAAGGACCAGGTGACGCTGAAAGTGCGCGTCGTCGAGATGCAGCGTTCCGTCATCAAGCAGATGGGCATCAACCTGACGGGTTCGATCGGCTTTGGCCAGATCACGGGTTCGGCCTTCGACAACACGGTGTCGATCGGCGCCTCGAACGCCTTCCCGATTGCGGGTACGGCGCTGGGCGGCCTTGTCGCCAATCTTGGCTTCAAGAACTCCGTCAACGGCATGCCGCAGAGCACGGTTGGCGCGAAGGTCAATGCGCTCGAACGCGTGGGCCTCGTACGGACGCTGGCTGAGCCCAACCTTGCGGCGATCTCGGGCGAGGCGGGCAAGTTCCTTGTCGGCGGCGAATTCCCGGTGCCGGTGGCGCAGGACGACGGCAAGATCTCGATCGAGTTCAAGCCCTATGGCGTGGGCCTTGGCTATACGCCAGTGGTGATGTCGGAGGGCCGGATCTCGCTGCAGCTGTCGGTCGAGGTGTCGGAAATCTCGACGCAGGGCGGCTTCCAGTCGGCTTCGGGCGTGGTGATCGATCCCACGACCGGCCAGCCGATCGCTGCGCAGTCGATCACGATCCCGGCGTTGAAAGTACGGCGCGCCGAAACCACGGTAGAGATACCCTCCGGCGGCAGCCTCGTGATCGCAGGCCTGATCCAGGAATCGACCAAGCAGAATCTTGACAGCGTTCCGGGCATGAAGGACGTGCCGGTGCTGGGCACATTGTTCCGCAGCCGCGACTTCCAGAATGACGAGACCGAACTGGTCGTGATCGTGACGCCTTATCTCGTCGATCCGACAGACCCGCAGGGCTTCCGTGATCCGGACCGTGGTTATGTGCCGGCGACCGACGCGCGCACCGTTCTGTTCGGCAAGCTCAATGACGTCTACGCCGCACCGGGTTCGGCTGCGGCACGCTCGCCTGCGCCGTCTGGCGCCAGCGGCTTCATCATCGACTGAGGAATGGCAGAGATGGCAAAGCGCTTTCATGTTGCACTCGCCAGCTTGCCCCTGATTGCGCTGGGCGGCTGCATGCAGACGCAGGAGCAGATCGCCTGGTCGAACCGCATGCAGACGCAGATCGTGGCGCAGGAGACGACGGCGGAACTCAAGATCGGCACTGTTGTGGCGGGCGAAAAGCTCGGCCTGCGCGAGCGCGACGCCGTCAGGGGTTTTGCGATGGCCTATCAGCAGGAAGGCCATGGCGCGGTCATTATCTCGCGGCCCTCCAACGGTCCGGACGACATCTCCGCGATGCGCGCTGCCGCCGATGCGCGCGCCATGATGCTGGCCGAGGGGGTGGACCAGAGCATGATCGCCGAGGGTACATATGACGGTGCCGGCGCGCGATTGGCGCCGCTGATCATAAGCTATCGTACCTACGACGCGGTCGTACCGAACTGCCCCGACATCTCGCACTGGGACTTCACAGACACATCATCGAACGCTGCGCTGCCATCGCTTGGCTGTGCGGTGGCGGTGAACCTCGCAGCGATGATCGCCAATCCATCTGACCTCGTTGGCGACCAGCCGTCCGATCCGGCTGACATCGCGCGCCGCGGCATCATGTTCAGCAAGTATCGCCAGGGCATACGGACGTCGTCCGAACGCAACAATGACGCCAGCGGCGCCATCAGCATGGTCGTCGAGTAGGGGCAGCGGACATGAGCGGACCTCGGGACAAGCATGACGAAGGCGATCTGGACGAACTCGTCCACGATTTCGATCTCGACATGGATGCGCCAATTGGCGCGTACTTCGCTGCGGCGCAGCCGCCGGTCGACGATCTTCCGCCGATTACAATGCATGAGGCCGAGCCTGTCGCGGACGATGTCGCGGGGCAGGACCTTGGCTATGACTACGCTTTCGGCGCGGGCCATGACGGTGGTGATCGCACGATTCCGCGGATTGTTGTGCACGCCTTCTGCAATCGCACCTCGTCGTTGAACCTGATGCGGACGATCATGCAGGATCGCCGCATGAAGAATGTCACCATGGAGGTCCATGCGGGCGGCGTTGCGGCTGCGACCCAGTACTATGTCAACGAGACCACGCCGAACCTGCTGGTCATCGAAGGGGCCGGCGATCCGCGCCAGCTGCTGGCCGACCTCGATTCGCTTGCCGAGCACTGCGACGAGAACATTCGCGTCGTCGTGCTGGGACAGACCAACGACATCCGGCTCTATCGCGAGCTGATGCGCCGTGGCGTTTCCGAGTATCTCGTGGCGCCCATCGAGCCGGTGCAGATGATACGCTCGATCGCGACACTGTTTGCCGATCCCGAAGCTCCGTTCACCGGCAAGTCTGTGGCTGTGACGGGCGTCAAGGGCGGCGTCGGCGCATCGACCATCGCTCACAACCTTGCCTGGGCGCTGTCGGAGCGCTGCAAGGTCAATGCGACGCTTGTCGACCTTGATCTGAACTTCGGAACCACGGGCCTCGATTTCAACCAGGACACGGCGGCGACGATTGCTGACGCCCTGATGTCACCCGACCGCTTCGACGACAACGTCATGGGTCGCCTGATCACCAAGGCGACGGATCGTCTCTCGCTGTTTACGGCGCCGGCAACGCTGGACCGGACCTACAACCTCGACCCGGAAACCTATGTGCGGGTGCTCGAACAGGTGCGTCGATCGGTGCCGTTCATGGTGCTCGACCTGCCGCATATCTGGAGTGACTGGTTCAAGTCGACCGTCATTTCGGCGGATGAGCTGATCGTTGTTGCTGGGCCCGATCTCGCCTCGCTGCGCAACGGGAAGAACCTGATCGACTTCCTCAAGGCTGCGCGGCCGAATGATAACCCGCCAAAGCTGGTGCTCAACATGGTGGGGCTGCCTAAGCGGCCGGAGATTCCGCCGAAGGATTTCGGCCAGGCGATCGGCATCGAACCGTCGCAGATCATTCCTTTCGACGCGCAACTGTTCGGTACCGCCGCCAACAACGGGCAGATGATCTTCGACGTGGCGCCGGAATCGAAAGTCGCACAGAGCCTCGACCTGCTCGCAGCTCAACTGACCGGCAAGGAAGTCCAGACGACGAAACCGTCGCTATTCAAGAAACTGCTTCGGAAGTAAGGGGCCCAGATGTTCGGCAAGCGAGGGACAACAGCTGGCCCCGGAATGCCGCCGTCGGCGGTATCGGAAGGCGCCGCACGTCCCGTGGCGCCACCGCCAGTTGCCAAGCTGCCAGCTTTGCAACTCGCCGACGACACACCTCCACCGCCCCCTCCCAAGTCCGCACCGCCGCCGCCCAAGCCCTCAACGCCCCCGATGGCCTCGAGCAAGCCCACAAACAAGTCCGCGCCGCCGCCTCCGCCGAAAGAGAAGGTAGCAGCGATCGACAACCGGTCGGACGAATACTACCGGACCAAGACGGAAGTCTTCAACGCGCTGATCGACACGATTGACCTGTCTCAGCTGGCGCAGCTCGATCAGGAAAGCGCGCGCGAAGAGATCCGGGACATCGTGATCGAGATCGTCTCGATCAAGAACGTGGTGATGAGCATCGCCGAGCAGGAAACCCTGCTAGAGGACATCTGCAACGACGTTCTCGGTTACGGTCCGCTCGAGCCCCTGCTGGCGCGTGACGACATCGCAGACATTATGGTCAATGGCGCCGGCACGACCTACATCGAGGTCGCCGGCAAGATCCAGCGCACCAACATCCGCTTCCGCGACAACGCGCAGCTGATGAACATCTGCCAGCGCATCGTGAGCCAGGTCGGCCGCCGCGTTGACGAAAGCTCCCCGATCTGCGACGCGCGCCTTGCAGATGGCTCGCGTGTGAACGTGATCGCGCCGCCGCTGGCCATCGACGGCCCCACGCTAACCATCCGGAAATTCAAGAAGGACAAGCTGAAGATCCAGGACCTCGTGAACTTTGGCTCCATTTCGGAACCAGGGGCAGAGCTCCTGCGCATCATCGGCGCCTGTCGATGCAATACGCTGATCTCTGGCGGTACAGGTTCGGGCAAGACGACGCTTCTGAACACGCTGACGGCGTTCATTGCGCCTGGCGAACGCGTGATTACCTGCGAGGACGCTGCAGAACTGCAATTGCAGCAGCCCCACGTGGTGCGTCTCGAGACGCGTCCGCCCAACCTTGAGGGGCAGGGCCGCGTATCGATGACCGATCTTGTCAGGAACTGTCTGCGTATGCGCCCGGACCGGATCATCGTGGGCGAGGTGCGCGGACCTGAAGCGTTCGACCTTCTGCAGGCAATGAACACTGGCCATGACGGATCGATGGGCACGCTCCACGCCAATACGCCGCGGGAAGGGCTCTCGCGTCTGGAATCGATGATCACGATGGGCGGCTTCACGCTTCCGCAGCGGACGATCCGCGAGATGATCGTCGGATCGATCGATATCGTGATCCAGGCCTCGCGCCTGCGCGATGGCACACGGAAGATCGTATCGATCACCGAGGTCATGGGACTCGAGGGCGACGTGATCGTGACTCAGGATCTGATGCGTTACGAGATCGACGGCGAGGACAAGGACGGCAAGTTGAAGGGTACGCACCGCGGCACGGGCATTGGCCGTCCGCGCTTCTGGGAGCGCGCCAAGTACTTCAACATGGAAGGTGATCTCGCCCGCGCGCTGGACGCGCTGGAGGAGGGTGGCAAATGACGCCTGAACTGATGACATATGCGATCGCGGGGCTGGCGTTCGTCGCGATCACTGCGTTCGGCTTCGCGTTTGCGGGCGGCGGCGGAGGCGGCGGCCGTGGTAAGCAGTCCAAGCGTGTCAGATCGATCAGTGAAGGCGTTCGTGGCTCAAAGGGCGACACGGCGCTGGCAGCGCGGCGCAAACAGATGGAAAGCGCCACCAAGGCGCTGCGTGACCGCGAGGAAGCGACCCGCAAGAGCCGCGCGGCCGGCCGCTCGATCAAGGACAAGATCAAGCAGTCCGGCCTCAAGATCACCGTGCCGATGTTCTGGATCTTCTCGGCCGTGTCGACGGTCGCGGTCGGCGGCCTGATGTATTTCTGGGCCGGGTTCAACGAATGGCCGATGGTGTTGGTACCCATCGGGATGGCCTTCGCCGTAGGTTTCGGCCTGCCGCGCTGGGTATTGGGCGTGGCGATCTCCAACCGCCAGAAAAAGTTCATCAGCCAGTTCGCGGACGCGATCGATGTCATCGTCCGTGGCGTGAAGTCGGGTCTGCCGCTGCACGAATGCCTGCGGATGATTGCGCGCGAGAGTTCGCAGCCGCTGGCCGGCGAGTTCCAGGCGGTCGTCGATTCAATCGCCATGGGCGTGCCGCTGGATCAGGCGTTGCAGAAAATGTATCTGCGGACGCCGACTCAGGAAGTGAATTTCTTCAACATCGTTCTGATCATTCAGCAGAAGGCGGGCGGCAACCTGTCCGAAGCGCTTGGCAACCTTTCGAACGTGCTGCGTTCGCGCAAGCTTCTGCGCGAGAAGATCAAGGCGCTGTCATCTGAAGCGAAGGCATCAGCGATGATCATCGGCTCGCTGCCGATCATCGTCATGTTCCTCGTCTACACGACAACGCCCGCCTACATCATGTCGTTGTTCACGACCGATCTCGGGCACCTGCTGTTGCTGATCGCCGCCGCCCTGATGGGCACGGGCATCTACATCATGCGGTCCATGATCAATTTCAACTTCTGACGTCGGGACCCCGGCATTCGCCGGGGAGAGCGGAGCGACGATGGGCAACATAGACTGGGTCCAGTTTCTCACCGACCCCGTCACGCTGGCGTCAGTGCTGGCGTGCGTGGCGACGTTCGCCACCGTGCTCACGCTTGCCGGACCAGCCTTCGACAACGGCAAGCTGACGAACCGCCTGAAGTCAGTGTCGAACCGCCGCGAGGAGCTGCGCAAGAAGAGCCGCGCCGCGCTGGATGGCGAGAAGAAGTCGATCCGCGTGCAGGACAACAGCATGACGAAGAGGTTCGTCGACAGGCTGGACCTTGCCAAGATGCTCGAAGATCCGGGCGTCCAGAAGAAGCTGATCCAGGCGGGCCTGCGCGGCCCGAAGCCGAGCTCGATCTTCTATCTCTGCCGCTTCGCCCTGCCGATGGTATTTGGCCTCGGTGCGCTGATCTACATCTGGTTCATCAACGACCATGACCTCAGCTTCAACATGAAGATTGGCGCTGTGGTGGTTGGCTTCGCAGCCGGCTTTTATGGCCCGAACCTTTTCGTCGAGAATCTCATCACGAAGCGCCGCGCGTCGATCATGCGCGCCTTTCCCGACTCGCTGGACATGATGCTGATCTGCGTCGAATCCGGCATGTCCATCGAACAGGCTTTTGCACGGGTGGGCGAGGAAATCGGGTCAGCGTCGGTGGAGCTGGCGGAGGAACTGGCGCAGACGACGGCGGAGCTGAGCTACCTGCAGGATCGCCGTCAGGCCTACTACAATCTCGCCGAGCGTACGAACCATCAAGGCGTCAAGGGTGTTGCCATGGCGCTGGTGCAGGCTGAGAAGTACGGGACCCCGATGGGCGCCGCGCTGCGCGTGATGGCGAAGGAGAACCGCGAGATGCGGGTTGCCGAAGCCGAGAAGAAGGCAGCAGCGCTGCCCGCGAAGCTGACGGTGCCCATGATCGTGTTCTTCCTGCCCGTGCTGTTCCTCGTCATCCTCGGACCAGCCTACATCAAGATCGATGCGATGGGCCTGGGCAAGACGAAGAGCGGCGCGACCGTGGAAGTTCAAGCGAGCAAATAGGCCCGGGATCAGCTTCTCGGCTTGTAGGCGATCAGGACGTTACCGGGTGTCTGGCCGAATGAGCCGTAGCCTGAATTGACGAACAGCATGCCTGCGCCTGCCGAGAGGCCATGCGCGTCGATCGATCCGCCCTTGCCGGTGACGTCCTTGTTCAGCGTTGTCTTCGGGCCGACGGTGTCGATGCGATTGATCAGGCGGCCACTGGCGCCATCGAGGATGATCACTTCGCCGCCGAGGGTTGCGCCAACCAGTGCGCCATCGATGACGAGTGGCGCCGCGGAGAAGCCGTACTTCGTTGTGCAGGCCGTAACTTCAGTGGCGCGTGAGCCCGTGCAGTTGGGTTGCGCGGCGTAGGACCACGCCGGGCGGCCGGTGGCGACATCGAAGGCATAGACGCCGGCTTTCGATACGAATTTCGGATCGGGCGAGATGATCGGGTCATTGATCGGGATGTAGACCTTGCCCGCGTCCGCCGTGATGCCCCAGTGCACGCCGCCAAGCGCCGTACCTTCGCCTATGCGGTGGCTCCAGAGCACCTTGCCCGTGTTCGCATCCAGCGCCCAGGCGTGGCCGGATTTCTGGCCAGCAAGGACAACATCCTTGCCATCGACCGCGGCGATCACTGCGCCAGCGCCGAAATCGTAGTCGCGACCGTCGCCGCCGAAGAGGACGGGGCAGTTAGGTCCGTTCTGGCCGGTGCCGACATCACACGACATGTTCCAGACGTCCGCGGCCATCGCCTGATATTGCCAGGAGACTTTGCCGGTGTCGGCGTTGAGAGCGATGATGGCGTCTGACGTGTCGGTCGCCGGGTGGGAGGTGTTCTCGCCGGTGGTGACGATGATGTTGTTGCGTTTGGCGTCGTAGACGGGGACTGACCAGATGGGCGCGCCGGAGGGGCCTTTCTGTTTGACGCCGAGCGAGTTGACCTGGCCGTTGTAGATCGGCTCCGGCATGGTGTGGTATTCCCATGCATGGCTTCCGTCCGTGGCGTTGAGGGCGACGACCGAGCCGTGGCCTGAGCAGCATTCCGAGCGCGGGTTCATGGCCGAAGCGACGCCGGAGGCAGAAAGCGGGACAATGATCTTGTCCTTCGCGAAGATGACGCCTCCACGGACCTGGCCGCCGGAGCCGTTGACCGGCTGGCCGCTGGCTTTCCAGACGAGCGCGCCGCTCGCTGCGTCGACGACATGGATGTCGCGGCCGACGGAGAACGCCACGACGCGCTGGCCGCCGATGTCGCCGATGGCGGGGGTGTTGCGCGAGGAGGCGGAGTAGGACCACTTCACGCAGCCTGTGTTGGCATCGATGGCGAGTAGCTTCTGACCGCCTGTTGCGTAGACAGTGCCGTCGCTGAGGGCGGATGCGCCGGTGCCGCCGCCCTGGCCCGGGAAGGCGATGGACCAGGCGATTTCCATGTTGGCGAGTTGCGCCTTGCTGAGTCCGGCCTCGGAGGCGGAGAGGCTGCGGCTCAGGTCGCTGTCGATGCCGAAGCCGGCGTTGACGATGGTGGCGGTGGGGCTGATGGTGCGCTTGTCGGGGGCGCACAGGAGGGCGTCGCTCCAGGTTGCAGCGGCGGCGGCCTGACCGGCGGTGAGCCAGGTAACGAGGTCAGCCTTTTCCCTGTCGTTCAGCGAGGCGGCCAGGGGCGCCATGATGCCGCCGGGGGCCATCACTTCGCGCAGGCGGGCCGGGGCGAGCGTGCGCATCGCGGCGAGCGTGGCGGCGCGGGTCGTGCCCGGATTGTCGTGGCAGACGGCGCAGGCTTTCTGGTAGACGCCGGCGCCGGGATGGTCAGCCGAGACCTGGCCGATGGCTGCAGGGCTCAGGACTGGCGTTGCGAGCGCGGCGATGGCAAGGAGCCCGCCTCCGGCGCCGAGCGTAAGCATTGCCGCTTGCAGGGATCTGCGCAGGTTCATGGTCGTCCTCCCGGGCAGGCTCGCTAGCCTGCTTTCCGCTGGCGCAAACTCGCCGCAGTTGGCCGGGAATTCAACTGCTCAATGCGACGCGATTGGGTCGCTAGCTGCGCCACCGGAGCATGCGCGGATCTATCGGGTTGACGAACGGGCGGCCTTCCGAGCGGGACGCAGCCCATTCCTTCTTGAGGATGCGGTACCATTTGGCCTGGACGTCGATGTCGTCGATCCAGAGCATGTTCTGCTGGTAGGCCATGCCCTTGTTCTGCAGGTTCACCATGTGCCCGTCCTGGCCGAGGAATTTCCGGGCGGCGGGGATGAGGATGGGCAGGGCGAGGTCGAGGAAGGGCGCATTCTGCCAGAAGGTGATCTGGGTAATGCGGGTCTTCTTCAGCGTCACTGGCGTGAGGCAGGTGAGGGTGAAGATGCGACGCTTCTCGGCCTCGACGATCTCCCACCGGAAACCGGGGATCTGGAAGACGATCTCGGTGGTGACCTTGTCGCCCATCAGCATCTTGTAGGCGAGCGAGTTGCCAGACGGCTTGTGGCGCGCGAGGGCCCAGCCGCGCGTGGCGGGAATGAAAGGCTTTTCCTTCAGGCGCAGGCCGGTGCTGGGCGGGCGCCACCACCATTGATTGTGCACGAACGGCACGTGTGCCGGGTCCATCAGGCCGACGACCGCGTCGTCCATGTGGGCGTTGAACATCTCGGCGACAACGAATTTCGGGCGTAGGCCGGGCGCGATGTCGAATGCCGGCAGTGGCGTGTCAGGCTGTTCGTCGGCCCGCGGGTTGTGTGCAACGTAGACGAAGATCATGCCGTTGATCTCGTGCACCGGATAGCGGCGCACGCGCACGCGCTCGGTGGCGAAGTCTTCGGGCTTGGGCAGCGACGGCATCAGCTTGCACTGGCCGTCCGTGCCGAAGCGCCAGCCGTGGTAGGGGCACTGGATGGTCGGCTCGCCATTGGTGTCGATCTGCTGCCCGGCCGAGAGCGGGACGAGGCGGTGCGGGCAAACGTCGCGCAGGGCGAAGGCCTCGCCTTTTGCTGTGCGCGCGAGGAGGACGGGCTGGCCGAGGATGATGCGGCGGAAGTGCTGGCCCGGTTCAAGCGATTTGGAGACGCAGGCGAAATACCAGCTGTCGGTCAGCCAGCCTTCGGCGGTTATCCCCGCAGATTTCGTGAGCGTGCCGTCGGCCATGACCCGTACTACCTTGTACGGACGGGATTATCCAATGTTTGGTGGTCGCAGTCGAGGCTGAGGGGATCGCGCATGGCGGGGCAGATCAAGCCTTTGCGCAGCCCAAAGCCGCCCAGTCGCCGGGCCCGGGCGGCCGTGACGATTTCCGGCGCTTGGCTCTGCGACGCCGTCGCGATCGAGCCGGACGTGCCGGTGTTCTGGGCGTGGCACGATCATTCGGGGCCGAGCCGTGTGGCGCATGGGGCCGCGTATGCGACCTATGTCGGATGCTGGAATAGCAAGGTGGGTAGCGTCCACGGAGGTGGTGTAAATTCACTGATGGAGCGCTTCGGGCGCGCGGACCGTAAGAGTCAGCGCGCGCCCGGGGCGCGGTCGGCGGGAGGGGTGGTCATCGGAGAATCCCGGCA
>Ga0247832_1000459_pt1 | contig 81748 bp, 72 predicted proteins | sample LaCruzMarch2015__10_FD_192407 | JGI IMG/M metagenome (GOLD analysis project Ga0247832, IMG submission 192407) | Freshwater microbial communities from meromictic Lake La Cruz, Castile-La Mancha, Spain - LaCruzMarch2015_4m | ecosystem: Environmental > Aquatic > Freshwater > Lake | place: Spain... | reverse complement strand
CAGCAGAACATGCAAGAGCGGCAAGTGTATCAGATCAGGGCTTGACCGGCTTTCCCAACTGCGTACCGCCTGGGAAGATTCCCGCAGGTAGTGTATCAGATCAGGGCTTGACCGGCTTTCCCAACGGCGAGGTTGACGGGGATGGGGATGAAATGAGTGTATCAGATCAGGGCTTGACCGGCTTTCCCAACCTTGGGTAGTTCGCCTCAACCGCCCGCGTAAGTGTATCAGATCAGGGCTTGACCGGCTTTCCCAACCTTTAGCAACACTTGGGGTTGTCCGGTAGAAGTGTATCAGATCAGGGCTTGACCGGCTTTCCCAACCCATTGATAGCGTGGTTATCACGATCCCGAAGTGTATCAGATCAGGGCTTGACCGGCTTTCCCAACAGCCGCGAGCAAGATGAAGAGGACAACCAAAGTGTATCAGATCAGGGCTTGACCGGCTTTCCCAACTAGAATCTGAATAGCTTGCTCCCGCTCAACAGTGTATCAGATCAGGGCTTGACCGGCTTTCCCAACTGTCGGCCGATTCAGCCCGTACCACTACACAGTGTATCAGATCAGGGCTTGACCGGCTTTCCCAACGAAGCAAGCTTCTTATCCCTACCGTGACCTAGTGTATCAGCTCAAGGCTTTCGCAGCTTTCCAAACCAAATCTGCCGTCCTATGAATATTCCGAGTGTATCAGATCAAACCTTCAACCGCTTTCCCAACATGACTTGGTTTGTCTTTATTACAAGAAGTGTATCAGATCACGGCTTCCGAAGCTTTCCCAACCAGGTTGATATTCTTAGATACTGTAAGTTACCATGTCCCCCCCCCGCAAAAATCCATAGTTGACTTTTCCTTCCCAACGCCCCCATAAGGTATGCGACCCATTTTCCTTGAGCGTGCCGGAGAACCTTCCAAGCACGCCCACACCACCGAGCCCGACTGGCTCGTCCCCAACCTCATCCCCACCCAGGGCATGGTCGTCCTCGCCAGCGCCCCCAAGGTCGGAAAGACCGTCTTCGCCACTGCCCTCGCCCGCGCTCTGTGTCGCGGCGAATCCTTCCTCGGCCACCAGCTAGAAGCCGCCCCCGTCGTCTGGTGCGCCCACGAAGAATCTCCGCGAGAACGCGTGCCCCTCCACGCCGGACTTAACCCCGAAGACCCGTTCTACATCGGCTACCGCCGCGGAATACCCCGTCTCGACGACCCCGATTGCTTCCTAAACCAGCCCAAATCCGAACCCGACAAAGACCGAACCCACTACGTCTATGTCGAAGCCATGAAGCTCGGCGCGAAGCTTGTCGTCATCGACTGTCTCCAAGCCGCCGTCGAACGAACCAACCTCGCCGACAACCAGTCCGCTCGGCACATCATGTCGAAAATTAGCCAGTGGAGCTATTACTTCGGCTGCGCCACCCTCGTCCTGCACCACCTCACCAAAAGCGCCCATCGGGGTTACTACCCAGAGCGCTTCGCCGATTCCGCCCAAATCCTCGCCACCAGCAGCACCCACCTCTTCTTCGAGAGATTCGGGACCGGTGAAAACCCGCGCCGCTACGCCATCCACGGCCAAGGCCGCCACCCTGCCCCGCCAGCCCGAGTGGAAGTCGAAAGCCGAGGCTTTTTCGATTGGCGATTAGCCGACGAAACAACTGCCGAACGCCCGCAGACCAACACCGAACAAATCATGAACTTCCTAAAAGAAGGCCCCGCCACCGCCGGCGAAATCGCCGAAGCCCTTGGGCTGAAATACGAATCAGTCCGTGTTACCCTAAGCGTCCTCAGCCGAAAAGGCAAAACCATGCCCTTAACCTCCACCTCCCAGTCCCGCCCCTACGCCCTGGTTGAAGAAGAATTTGAACCTAAAATGTGCTGTAATTAATTAATCCGTCTGGGGGGGAACATTAATTACACTACGCCCCCAAAGGTTCCCCGGCCATGCAAGGCCACGCAAAGCCAGACAAGGCGCGAAGCTCAAAGCGCCCCGGCAGAAGCTCAAAGCGACGCCCTGATCCACCCTTCTCGACCCAAATTGTCTTCAATTCGTTCGTCCTACACAACCAATCCAAAAACTCGGAGTATTTTAAAAGCATGATCTTACTCGCCCTCGCCACCACGCCCGCCGATCTGGACGCCTACCAAACCGCCGAACTCAAATGGCGAGAGAACCGCGAAGCCGGGCTGAAGCGGAACACCGGCTGGCTCAGCGTCGCCGGACTCTTCTGGCTAAAGGAAGGCGAGAACACCGTCGGATCGGAAGGCGAAGTCAAACTGCCTGACTACACGCCAAAGGCTTACGGCACCCTCGTCCGAAACGGCAAAGTCGTCACTCTCAAAGTCCCCGGAGCAGCCGACCGAATTCTGAAAACCGACGGCGAAGGAACGCCGGACCAAGTCACGGTTCAGGAAGCCATCTTCACGATCATCGAACGTGGAACCCGTATTGGCGTCCGCCTCTACGATCCTAAGTCGAAGTTCCAGCAGGAATTCAAGGGCCTCAACTGGTTCCCGGTCGACGCGAAGTACCGCATCGAAGCCAAGTTCGTCCCGCACAAAACCGTTCGAACGCTCAAGATCGCCAATGTGATCGGCGACATCAACGATGTCCCGAACCCCGGCTACGTTGAGTTCAAGTTCGAAGGCAAAACCTGCCGAATGGAAGCGCAGCAAGAAGGCGACGTGCTCTTCTTCAACTTCGTCGACAAAACCGCCGGAAAGGAAACCTACACCCCAGGCCGCTTCCTCTACTCCGAACTACCAAAGGACGGCAAGGTCATCATCGACTTCAACCGCGCCTACAACCCACCCTGCGCCTTTACCGACTACGCCACCTGCCCGCGGCCACCGAAGGAGAACTTCTTGCCGGTAGCCATTCGGGCGGGCGAAAAAGACCAACCGGCCCACAAGGACTAAGCAGCTTTCTTCTGGAAAGCCTTCTCTAGCAGCGCGCCGATCAGGATCACAAATCCCATAACGGCAAAGTTCAGCGAGCTTGGTACGCCCAAAAGGTTTACCAAGTTCTGCAAAACCTGCAGCAAGATCACGCCCAGGACGACGCCAATAACGGTGCCTTCGCCACCACGCAGCGAAAAGCCGCCAAGCACCACGGCGGCAACGCCATAAAGCTCGTAGTAGCTACCGTGCGAACTCGGCGCAATCGAGTTTGTGTAAAACGCGAACAAGATCGCCGCGACGCCAGTGCAAACCCCGGCAATCACGTAGGCAATCGTCTCGACGCGCAGCACGTTAACGCCGGCATACCGCGCCGCTTCGCTGTTCTTACCGACCGCGTACAAGTGCCGACCAAGCACTGACTTATGGAGCAAAACGCCGACCAGAACGGTAACGATCAGGAACAGCACAAACGCCGTCGACATCCCCGCCACGCTGCCCGTAGCCAGCTGCTTTAGCGGCTCAAACCCCGCCGAGTCGCCAAAACCTTTCGACTCATCCGAAGCCACAAACCGCGCCGCGCCGCGGTATAGGAGCAATCCGCAAAGCGTCACGATGAACGGCTGCAGCTTCAACCGGGACACCAAAATCCCATGAAGCCAACCCAATGCACCGCCAATCGCCAAGATTCCGGGAATGACAACCGCCGGTGGCATCTTCTTCTCCACCAGCCCCATCGCCATCAGCACGCCCAAGAGCGCACACATCGATCCGACCGACAAATCAATTCCGCCGGTGACCACAACCACCGCCACGCCGATGCTGAGAATGCCGTACATCCCAATCTGCCGAGTGATGTTCTGCAAATTAGTCGGGGACAAAAACTGCGGATTTCGGATGGTTAAGAAAATACAAACCACCACAAGCACCGCGAGCAGGAGCAGTTCTTTTCGATATCGATTCAACATTAAATTGCGAGCCTCATAATGGCGTCCTTAGACAGTTGGTCACGTGATAGCTCTCCGGCAACGCCGCCTCGCGAGAACACCAAAACCCGATCGCACTGGGTCAAAACTTCGTCGGTATCGCTGCTAATCATCAGCACCGCGAGCCCTTGCTTCGCCAGCGCATCGATCTGATCATAAATCTCTCCGCGCGCTCCGATGTCAACGCCGCAAGTCGGCTCATCTAGCACCAAGCACCGCGCATCCTTCGCCAACCACTTGCCCAGCGCCACCTTTTGCTGGTTCCCGCCGCTCAGCGAAGACACCGGCTGATCCATCGTCGCGCACTTGATGCTGAGATTCTTGATCTGAGTCGCCGCCATCGTTCGCGACCCCGCCTCGCTCACAATCGGCCCACCCGCATCCTTTACCGAAGGCAAGGTGATATTCCGCTCAATGGAGAAATCCAAAATCACGCCAAGATTCCGCCGATCTTCCGGAACCAGGAACACACCCTTCTTGATCGTGTTCAACGTATCGCCCAGGCTCAACGGCTCACCGTCAATGGTGACTTCTCCGCCAACCGGACGATCAACACCAAAAATCACCCGCGCGACCTCAGACCGCCCAGAACCCACTAGCCCGGTAATGCCAAGAACCTCACCCCGCCGAACTTCAAACGAAACCGGGCTGTCCGGATACTTCGTTGTGCGAACGTTCGAAACAACCAGCCGAGCCTCTCCGGCAACTCGCGACTCCGACCGCCGCGCCGCCTCGGTTCGCCCGATGATGCTCTGAATAATGTTCTCCCGCGTCATCTCGCCCCCGGATAGATTCCCCGAGTTCTTTCCGTCCGTCAAACTCACGGTCCGAGTAGCGATCCGCAGAATCTCATCAATCCGGTGCGAAACGTAAAGCACCGTCACACCTTGGCTTCGTAACTCATCGACGATGGTCAGCAACCGCTCCGCTTCCGTTTCGGACAAGCTCGAAGTCGGCTCGTCCATGATGACGAGCTTCGCGTTAAAGCTCAGCGCTCGGGCAATTTCCACCATCTGCCGCTGCGCGTTCGAAAGGTCCTGAACCGGAGCCGAAGGCGAAACCTCCAGCCTAAGCCGGTCCAACACGACCTGCGTGTTAGCGTTCAAGCTGCGATTGTCCAGGAACGGCCCAATCTTCGGTTCGCGGCCAAGGTAGATGTTCTCCGCGACGGTCAAATTCTCAAGCGCGTGCCGCTCTTGGTGGATCACCGAGATCCCGAGTTGCTCCGAGACCTTGGGCGAAAGCGGACCAACCTGCCTTCCTTCAAAGATGATCGAGCCAGAATCAGGCGTCACAAGTCCACAAAGGATCTTAATGAGGGTCGACTTTCCAGCACCGTTGGCGCCTAGCAAGCCGACGGTCTCGCCGGTATTAAGCTCCAGCGAGACCGTGTCGAGCGCGCGAACCCCACCATACGATTTGGTGAGGTTCGACGCTGACAGCAGCGACTTACTTTCGGCCACGAAGTTCGTCGAGGTTCTTCTTGAAATCGGCAACGGTGTCTTTTCCGATTGCCTTCGTTTCAACGATCATCTTCTTGTCGGCTGGAATCGCGTCGGCCATTCCACCCTTCACTTCGGACATCAGCTTGACCGACTGGTAGCCGAACTCGAACGGCTGCTGAACGATCGTGACTTCGATCTCTCCCGCCGCAACTCCGGCAAGCGTGTCGTCTTCTTCATCGAAGCAAACGATCTTGACCTTGCCAACCTTGCCCGCTTCCTTTACCGCGCTCAGGATCGCTGGGCCGTTGTAGCTCCAGAGTCCCACGAGTCCGGCGATGTCAGGAGTGTTAACCAGCGTGTCTTCCACGTTGGCCTTCGCCTTAACTCGGTCGGTGCCGTCGGTTCGAATATCGAGGATCGTGATCTTCGATCCTTCGATCGCTTCCTTAAGTCCCTCAAACCGCTCGGCTGCGTTCTGAGCATCGGCGTTGCCTACGAAGACCATGACCTTGCCGCCGTTCGGAAGCGCCTTCTTGAGCTCTTCGCCAGCCTGGCGACCAGCGGCAACATTGTCGGTTCCAACGTAGCAAGCGCGCTGGCTTTCTGGCGCGTCGCTGTCCTGGGTGACCAGAAGAACTTGCTTGGCCACGCCGTCGAGCATCTCGGTTTGGTTCTTGGGGTCAACCGGGCTGATGGCGATGCCATCTACACCCTTGGCGAGAAGGTCATCGACGATTCGCTTCTGCTCCGCGGCCGTGCCTTCGCTTGGCATCTGGAAGTTGACCTCGACGTTATCGAGTTCGCCATCTGCCTTTTCAACGCCCTTTCGAGCGATGGTCCAGAAGTCAGATGCGTTGTTCGTAACGAACGCCAACTGGAGCTTCTTGCCCGTCGTTTCGGTTGCCTTGCCGTCTTTCTCGGCGCTCGGCTCAGCAGTAACGGAGCATCCAAGGCCGGAGAAGAGGACGACGCCACAGAGGAGTAAGGTTGCTAACGTTGTTTTGTTCATGGATTTCGTTTTTTAAGCTCAGCCTGAGATTGTCGAACCAGATTTTCGCTGGCGGGCACCCGCAAGATTAGCAGAGAATTCGGAGGAAGCGTGATGGTTTTAGCCGCTTTGAGCTTGATTGTACGAGGAATCACCACGTTTGGTTGATCTAGGCTGTTCTCGGCCGTCGCGAGGGCGTGCGAAAGAATTTGTCCAGACCACATTTCGTTTGGCTTGAAGGATAGTCCGCTCAGATTGATCACACGGTCGGAGTTTGCGCCGCTCACGAACTTAAGCACCACCTCTTTGCGCTTGATATCAATGCCGGCAGAAGCGGCCAAGTCCGATGGACCAGGGCCCTCAGCAAAGGTCTGCAACAGCTTGCCGTCCAAGTAGCCAAGAACTTTCTCACCCTGCTTTACGAGGCGGACCTGGTACCACTTTCCAAGTTCGATCTTGCCCTTAAGGTTTGCGCCGACTCTTCCGCCGCGCTCAAAGCCGTGCTCGGTGTTATTCCATCCGCCCAGGTTCCAATGAGCGAATTCGCCACTTGGCTTGATCGCGAAGGAAGCAAGGAACCCTTCTCGCCCGCTTAAGGTTTTCGCCGTGAACTCGAAGGTCCAATCGTCACTGGCTTTTGCCGTAATTCCCTTAAGAACTGCATGTCGGTCTTCAACTTCCGCAGTCTGCCGCAGCGCCCCATCTCCAACTTTCCAATCGCCGCGGACATCGGCAAGATCGGTTAGCTTCGGAATCGCGGCAGAGTATTCGGTTTTGCCGTTGATGACGACCTTAACATTCTTAAACTCTGCGGCGGTGTTCCAAGTCTTCAGTCCAAATCCACCTGCGACCGGCTGCGGCGGCGTTGGCGGTGCGACGGCCTTTGAGTCGAACATCAAGTCGGTTCGATTCGAGGCGAACATCTGCTGCACCCAGTAGCTTGGGGTGCCATAGCTGCGAGTTCCGTCGAACACGATGGCATTGGGGTTCCACTGCCGATTGTTTATGTTTTCGAAAAGTGGCGCGTACGACCCCATCGCGACGATGTCGGCGTTTCGCTCCATCCCGGTCATGAAGGCGGCTTCGCCAAGTGCTCCAGCAAGGCTTCCACGCCCGTTGTCTCGGGTGACCGCGTACTCGCCGATGTACACCTTGTTACCATTCCGGTCGTAGGTGTTGTACCGATCCTTGTTTGCCCAGAACCAGCGCGGCGTGTCGTAGTAGTGCTCGCTGGTCAGGTCTCCTGGGTTCGGTACTTCAACGTTCGAAATCGTAACGATTTCGGGGTGCTTGGCCTTGATGGCTTCGTTAATGAGTTTGAACCGCTCGTAGTACGGCGCCGGTCCACCGAAAGACCAGGAATAGCCGTTCTCGTTACCGATTTCGACGTATTTCAGGTTGAACGATTTTGGGTGTCCGTTGGCCGCGCGGAGAGCCCCCATCTTTGAGCTCACCGGTCCGTTCGCATATTCGATCGCATCGAGCGCGTCTTTGACGTGCCGATCCATCTTGTCCATCGGGGTGATTTCCGAATGCGACATTCCGCAGTTGATGACGAACATCGGCTCTGCCTGAACATCTTCACAGAGCTGCAAGTACTCGTGATATCCAAGGCCATTGCTGGATGTGTATCCCCAAAAGGACCGAGGCGTACCAGGACGCTTCTCGATTGGAGCCAGAGTTCCGCGCCACTCGAAAGCGTTGCCGAGGTTATTGCCCTCAACGTAGCAGCCGCCCGGAAACCGCAGGAAGCCAGGTTCTAGCTCGGCGATCCGTTCCGCCAAGTCTGGTCGCAGGCCATTAGCTCGGTTCTTCCAAGTCTTCTCCGGCATGAGCGAGGCGTAGCCAATGGACACGCTGCTTCCCTTTTCTGCCGTGATGACCAACTTGGCCTTTGAGTCCGAACTGATCGGAGAGAAAGCGAGCGGAACTTCTTTCCAAGATGAGGCAGCTTGGACTTTCACCGAGTTCGACACCGCCGCTCCCTTGGCCCCGGCAAGAGCCACCGAAAGACTGCCCGTACCCTTCACCCAAACTGAGCCGGCCAAACGCTTCCCACTTTTGACTGGGATGCCCCAAAAGCCGCCATTCTCGACCGCTACGGAGGCGTCCTTTGCGTCCAAGATGATCGAACCAGCAGAAGCATCGTTGAGCTTTGTTTGGGAATCAAACGTCACGGACTTGGAAACAGATTTCCAGCCTTCTGGCAGACCAGCGTTTCCGCGCAACATGCCCCGGTTTGAAAGTAACTCGGCATAGAGACCGCCTTCGCCCGCGTTGTTGATTTCCTCGAAGAAGACTCCAAACAAGGAACGGGGCACGGCAACCGTCGCCTTATCGAGGTTGATGGAAACTGACGGCGTTTCCTGGGCGGCCATTGCCCAAGCAGCAATTACAATGAGAGCCATAGTGCTTTGTTTATTCTAACCACTTGAATCCCTGAATATTCATAGCGGGCAATGAATATTCAGGCTTTTGTGGACGGGGGTGTCAGAGGGAATTTGTTTGGGCTCCCGAAGCCTGGGAGCCCGTCAAATTGTCTTAGGCGACGACGAACGTTCCACCGAAGGCGGACAGTGGTGGAAGTGAGATCACAGCAACTCCGTCCTGGAAAATCACTTCGCTGAACTCTTCTGACCGGACTTTCTCCGGCTGTCCAAAGTCATTGAACGCCTTCGGATCGGTTCCGGTGATGATTTCGCCGGAGCTAAGGCTGGTCAGTTGTCGGGTGGACAAGTCAACTCGAACTTCCGCGCTCTCCGTCGTACTTCGATTCACAAAGAAGCAATACAGCTCATTCTCATTGAGAATCGCGCTCGCGTCGATCTGCTTAGCCGTTGGGTGGGTCTTGCTTGCGACCGTTGGTCCATCGACTCCAACTTGGAGTGACGTACCAGTTCTTCGATTGGCAAACATTTCGATTGGGTAGAAGATCGACTGAATTACCATCTCGTCCCCACGGGTCAAAATTGGTGCGATCACGTTCACAATCTGCGCGATGTTCGCGATCTTTACCGAGTCTGCGTGTCGGATAAAGCTGTTCAAGAACTGCATGACGACCAACGCATCTTCGAGATTGTAAACCTCCTCGAGAAGTGGTGGCGCGAGCTTTCCTCGACCGTCAACGTGTTCGCCAGATCGTGCGCGATACCAGACGTTCCATTCATCGAAGCTGAGCTTAACGCGCTTTTTGGATCGAGTTTTAGCCTGTACGTAACGAGTCGCAAAATCGAGTTCTTCAATCTGCTTGTCAATCGCAAGACCAACGGCTAGGAAGTCTTCTGTATCGTTAGCGTCATTCCCAACGTAGCAATGCAGACTGATGTAGTCAACATCGTTGTGACAATACTCCAAGGCTTTTCGGTCCCATTCCATGTAGGTCGGAAGGTTAACCGCGCATGAACCGCACAAAACCAGCTCTACTTCTGGGTCGCACATCTTCATCAAACGGGCCGTTTGTTGGGCTCGAATCGCATACTCTTCCGCCGGAACGTGGCCGATCTGCCACGGGCCATCCATCTCGTTACCCAGGCACCAAAGCTTGATATCGTGAGGCTTATCGTAGCCATGTGAGATCCGCTTGTCCGCCCAGTAAGTGCCGCCCTTGCCGTTACAGTACTCGAGCCAATTGCGCGCTTCAGCCGGCGTGCCGGTCCCCAAATTGACCGCCATCATCGGCGTCCAATCCATTTCATTCGACATCTCCATGAACTCATTCGTGCCGAACTGATTGGGTTCGGCGCTCTGCCATGCCAGATCCATCTTGGTAGGTCGGCTCTCCCTTGGACCAACGCCATCAAGCCAATCGTAGCCGCTGACGAAGTTGCCACCGGGATATCGCATGGCGGTGAACTTCAACCGCTTCAACGCATCAAGAACGTCCCATCGAAAGCCTTTGTTATCGGCGTGAACAGAACCGGGGTGGTAAACGCCTTCGTAAACCGCACGACCGAGGTGCTCTAAGAATCCACCAAAAACTCGCGGGTCTACAGTGTCGATGGTAAAGGCAGGATGAAGGGAGATGTTTGTCTTATTCATATGAGATTCCTAGTCTTTTAGGCCAGAAGAGGTCATGCTTTCGATAATCTGTTTCTGGAACACCAGAAACATAATGAGTAGAGGCAAAGTTGAAAGAAGGCTTGTCGCGATCGTCAAGCCATACTGAGTTGAGTAGCTGCTTTGGAACAAAGCAATTCCGACCGGCAAAGTATAGTTCGTCACCGATTCCATAAACACCAGCGGTGTGATGTAATCGTTCCACGAACCAATGAAAGTGAAAACAGCCAAAGTAGCGATTGAAGGACCGCACAATGGCAAGGTCACCTTCCAAAACACCACGGGCAACGTACATCCGTCGATCATCGCGGCTTCTTCGATGGCAACCGGAAGATTCCTCATGAACTGACTCAGCATGAACACGCCGTAGCCACTTGCCGCCGCAGGAAGTATCAAGGCATAGGGTGTATCCAACAGGCCCATTCGACTAAGGATGACGTACAGCGGAATGAGGAACAACTGCGCCGGAATCATCATCGTTCCAACGATCATGTTCAGCAGGAACTTAGCTCCCCGAACGCGGATTCTCGTAATCGCAAAAGCCACGAGCGACGAAAGACAAATCACCAACAGCGTGGTCGCGGACGAGATGAAGACGCTGTTCACAAACCAAAGCCCAACCGGTGCTTCGACGGAGTTTCGACTCACCGCTTCGTAGTTGGCGAGATCCCAGGTCTTGGGCAAGATCTGATCCGGCTGTAGGACCTCAGCTTCACGCTTGAACGAAGCAAAGATCATGAAAAGGAACGGAAGGGTAAAGAGTCCACCGATCAGAACCATGATCATGCTCGGCAGCGGGTTCCGCTTCATCCTTCCACCTGACTTTTCAAGACTCGCGCTTGAATGGAGCTAAACACCAAGATCGCCGCAAATAGGAGCCAACTGATCGCCGCTCCATAGCCAAATCGATAGCCATTGAAGGCAGTCTCAAACATGTACTGAACCACGCCTCGGGTGGCAAAAGTGGGCCCGCCGCCCGTAAGAATCGCTGCTTGGCCGAACATCTGAAACGAAGCAATCGTTGTTGTCACAAATACAAAGAGCAGCACTGGCTTCAGCAACGGAATCATGATGCGGAAGAAAATGTGTTGCCCAGTTGCGCCATCCAACGATGCCGCTTCGAAATACATCTTCGGAATTTGCTGAAGCGCGGTCAGCACCACCACGCTCGTCCCGCCGACCGTCCACCAGAGACTCATCAGCACGACGCTCGGCATCGCCATGTTGGCGTCGGTCAACCACGGCACCGGAGAGCCGCCGGCTTTTCGAATCGTGTAATTGAAAAGGCCGAACTCGTTGTTAAAGAACCACTGCCAAAGAATGCCCGTCGCCGCGACGTTCAACATGCTCGGCATATAGACCAATGCTCGAACCATGTCGCGCCCCTGCGCCATGCGGTTCATTCCCAGCGCCATCGCCGTTCCCAGCACCAGAACGCTCGGAACCATGAGCAAAGCGAAGCGACCCGTAGCGCCGGTGGCCTGCCAGAAGAAGTCGTCCTTCAGTGCATCGGTAAAGTTCTGCGCGCCAATGAATGCCGACTTTGAGGCGTTGGTCAGATCCAATTGGACCACGGACAACCAAGCCGACACCAGTACTGGAACGATGATAAAAATGACGAACAGGACCAGATACGGGACCAGGAACAGGTATCCGACCAACTCCTCCTTTCGTCGCGCGTTCATGGCTTTGCCTCGCTTAGATTCGGCGTGGTCGGATACTCGCGACGGTCACGGTCGATGACCGTCTGGGCATTCTTGTTAGCCTCGGCGAGAGCCTCTTTAGGCCCGATCTGGCCGCGCACCACCCGCTCCACTGCCCGATCGAGCTCCAGCATGAACTCGAAAATGACGGGCGTGCGTGGCGGATACATCATTGTGGGAATCTGCTTCGAGAAGGCAAACTGCACGGGCATTTTTGCAAACTCCGGGTTCTCCCGCACACTCTTTCTGGCCGGAACTTGGCCCGCACTTGCCCATTCCAAGCTGTGGTCAGAAAGATATTTCAGGAACCGCCCGGAAGCTTCCCGCTCAATATCCGAAACCGATTTGTTGACGCACAAGACATGCGAGTTGGCAAGCGTTCCGGGCCGATCACCGATTTGCGGAATCGGCGCGCCTAAGTATTCGAAATCGTTAAGGCGGGTCAGGTCGCCCAGCATAAAGACGCCGTCCCAAACCATCGCGACACGCTTTGTTCGGAACCCGAACCAGCCCAGTCCATTATCTGCCGGAGGTGCCTGCTTGTTCTTTGCGATGCCTGCAAGGAACTCAAGAGCCTTCAAATCCGGCTCGCTGTCTAGGTCGGCATTCCCTTCTTCATCTAGATATCTGCCGCCGAACTGCGGCACCAAGCTCCTAAAGTTCGCTCCCCAATAGGTAAACGCAAACGCCCACTGCTTATCTTTAAGATCGCCGCCGGGCTCTCGGGTCGCTTTTTCGATGAAGTCCATCATCTCAACACGATCTCTCGGGGCACGAGCATTACCGTTCGAATCCACATAACCTGCATCTTTCAACATCTGCTTGTTGAGGAACGCACCTTGTGGGTGGATATCAAGCGGCACTCCCTCCAGGTGACCATCAAACTGGACTTGATCCACCACAACTTGATCGAAGTCTTTGATATCGATGGCATCCTTGCCCGTATATAAATCCGAGATATCGGCCACAAAACCGGCCCGTCGAATGCGCGGTAGGGCGTCGGTATGGACTACGAAGATTTCGGGTCCACGGCCATCGCTCCCCGCGACGGTGAGTTTGTTGTAGTAAGTCGCCCAGGGAATTCGCTGCATCGCGACCTCAACATCAGGATTTTGCCGGTTGAAGTCTTCGATGATTTTGAGCATCACCACGCCGTCGGGCCCGGTGAATCCGTTCCAGAAAGCCAGACGAGTTTTCGTGCTGCCGATCCCGCCGCCGAGCATCGACCAACGAATAACGCCCGTGGTCAACACGAGCACGAGTACTCCCAGCACAAGCGCGTGGATATTGAAGCTACCGCGCTGTCTGGACATTCTGTTTCACGGCACGAATCACTACGCCGGCTTGATTGCGGCCGACCGCATACTGAAATGTCGAGTCCACCCTCAAAGTGTCTATGAAAGCAGGCTCATTTGGATTCCGGTTGGGCCAAGTAAGAATGAGCTCATCCCCGTCTTGCCGCCAAGTACCCGATTGATCACGCATTGTCATCGTCCCATTCTTGGCCAGCTTGACCTCTTGGACGTGACCGAAATCTACCTGCAGATTCCAATCTCCTACGGGCGAATTCGAAGCGGCCTTTAGATCGATACCTACGGGAAGACCAGGCAAGGGCCAACCATCAGCACCCCAGACAAGGTTCCGAATCTGCAAGGTTGGCGCTCCCCAGAGGTCACGAGTCCAGAATTTTCGGCCGTCATAGTAGTGATAGGCCATGAGAAAGTCTCCCTTCTTATTGGTGAAGAAGTTGCCGCCGCCTGGCCCAAACATGGGAGCCGAACTCCTCAGAAGAACGGTGTTCCCTCCTTCGGTCATCGGCTTACCATCGAATCCGAGAAATGGACCCGTTGGAGACTTAGAACGCCCGCAGACCATCCGGTAAGTACTTCGAATACCCTGCGCAGCCAGACCGTAAGTCACGAACAGATAGTAGAACCCATTGCGATACAGCAACGTTGGAGCTTCCAACGGATTTCCGCGATCTGCGGTATTGCTCGCCACATGCAGGGGAGACGCGGCCGGGTCCTTGAGCGCACCGGTCGCTGGATCGAGCTCAACCTGATACATGCCGGACCAGTACGAGCCATACACCATCCAATGCCGCCCATCCGGCGCAATCAGAACGTCCGGATCAATCGCATTAAAGTTGGACTCTCCTGCCTTACTCTTGATGAGAAGGCCCTTATCCACCCACCCCTGGGCGGGTGCACCTGGGTTAAACTTTTCGCATTCAGCATAAGCGATGTACGAGGTGTTCGAGCCAAACTTCTCGCTCGCACAATAGTAAATCCGCAGACTTTTTCCGACCTTCACGGGCGCCGGAGCCCACACCGAACGATGATCGGGAACTGCCTTCTTTAGCCATTCCGGCTGGTCTGGCAAGATCGGGCCGTGTGACTTCCAGGTGATCAGGTCTTTTGAAGTGCTGATCGGAGCCAGCTCATTGCCACTCGTGTTGACCATGACGTACGTGTCACCGAACAACAAAATGCTCGGGTCATGGACATTCCCACCTTCGTAACGCGCTCCGTCAAACGGAAACGCGGCGTCGAGCGCGGACTCGATGAAGGTGCTCGCAGGCTTTGTCTGCGATTCGGTGAGCATGAGTGCCATTAGAAGTGCTCCGATCATTTGAGATCAGTTGCCGGTACCGGGTGCAGTTGCCGGTGCGGTGGTGCCGCCTTGGCGCATCTGCTCGCGCTGTTTGTCTCGAGCTTCGACAATTTTTGGATCAGGCACGGTTTCGTCGTTGCAACCGACGGCGACGAACGAACCAGCCATGAGCAAGCAGCCCAACACGATTAAAGTTGATTTGTTTTTCATTTTCTTCACTCCGCTTAAGGAAGGGGTTGTCCCATAAAGCAATACCCTCGCCGCAAGATATACAGCGAGGGTCGGAAGGCGCGTTTCTTAGAGAGCCGAAACGTCGCAGTAGCCGTACGTGTACCAGAAGTTAGTGTTCTCTGGAGTTTCCGTAAGACCGGTGGTGTTTGGCACGGTCGCGCCACAGCTCTGGGTCTTGTAGCAAACAGCGTTGCTGCTGATTCCAAAGTTGCGGAACTTGACGCCGGTGCGCTTGAAGTACTTGGCGTGACCATCGGCAAAGCCGTAGTTGTCGCCCTTGTCGTAGGTGTTACCCATCCAGCTAAGGTCGATACCGTTACAAGCTGGGCCCGATCCGCCAAGCTCTGGGCTAGCGAAGTTTGCCGCGAACTGAGTTGGCTGAACGAGGGCTTCTCGGCCGGTGTCGATCTTGCCTTGAATAACGATGAGGCTGGCAACGTCGCTGATCTGGGTCTGCGACTTGGCCAAAACAACGCCGTTGTAAGCGTAGCTGCCGTTGCCTGCGTTAGCTACGTTCGAGTAGCTCCAGGGAACCGTGCCACCGATCTTAGCGGCGGACGACTTGAAGATGTCGAGGCTCTTCGTGTAAGGGAAAAGCAATCGGCCCCAGTTCTGGTGTGCACCAGGATCCATGAATCCGAGAGCGCAACCGCCAGTTGCAACGGCGCCGCAAGGCTCTTCCGAACCAGCGGTCCAAAATGGGAAGCCGTTGGCATCTCGGCTCTGGTCCGGGAAAATGTCGTCGTAATCGCCGGCGTAAAGCACGTTCGCAACGGAAAGCTGCTTGACGTTGGAGAGAGAAGAGGTCTTCTTAGCGGCTTGCTTTGCCTGAGCAAACACGGGGAATAGAATGGCAGCCAGAATCGCGATGATTGCGATGACTACGAGGAGTTCGATAAGTGTAAATGCTTGTTTTTTCGTGCTCATAATCCTCACCGATGAGAACATGCCCACGCGCTGACACGGGTGCCAACGCGATCCTTCTCGTGGCGGACTAAGGTCTGTCACTTAAGGCTATTCCACTATAACACACTTCATAGCCAAGTGTGAATATGAACTTCGAAAAATCTACCAAGGGCAGATTTAGAAACAAATCAAGCAAAACTACTTGGAATCGACAGCTTTGCTCTTCCGCTTCGGTTTTGTTTTGGCTTCTTGTTCCTCGGTCTCATGACGAACCCGGAAGATGAGTCCGAGCTGATAGTTTCCGAACGAGCGGCCGTACAAAGTGAATCCGCCTTGGTTCTTTGCGTCTGGCTTCACTCCGATCCGCACCTTCGTCGGAGCCCATGGAAGGATGTTAAGCGAATCAATCTTGACGTCGGAAATTTGGAATCCGTCGATGTAGCCGCCCTCGCCATCCACCAGCCACGTCTTCAAAACACCCCATTGGTTCATGTTGTCGGGGTACCAACTCGGGTTCAACTGTCCCCGGCTACCGCCAAAGTCTCCGGGAGACGTCCAGGTTCCCACTTCAACTTCATTCACCCAAACCGTGATGTCTGATGGATATTGGTTGTTGTATCCCGGCGCTTCCGACCCGAGTTCCATCACGAGCTCGATCGACTTAATATGGCAGTTGACTGGAATGGTGTTTGGGAACGCATATTGAACCCAGCCACCGGCTGACCAGAGGATTTCTGCCTGTGATCGCTCGGGCAAAAAGAACGAAACCGGGGCGTCAACCAGACCAATGAACTTCTCTTTCGTAGCAAGTCCGCAGGTCGGCCGAACGTCAACATCCGTATACATTCCGACCGGCACTTCCGTCTCTGCGAAGCCATCCAGCACCGGAACTTTCGGTGCGAGATCAACCAGTAAGCGCTCGAAAACGCACCGACATCGCTTCTGGGTTCCCTGCGGTGCGGCGATGTAGTCGCTGACAACGATGCCGGCTTCTTCCAAGATTTGAATGTGCTTCGTCACACTCGGCTGCGTTAGGCCGAGGGCCAAACTCAGTTCGCCGATGTTCAATTCGCGCTCGGCAAGGAGTTCGATGATGCGCGCTCGAGTGGAAGAACCCAGCGCACGGAACAGCGCCACGCTCTCGTGCGCGGAAAGTTCCTTGATGTGATGCTGCATCTCGCTGATGCGGCACTATACCACGGGGCTAAAATTGTCTCGGTCGTTGATGCAAGCACCGTATGGGCTAACATTGTCGGCCGCACGAAGTCACGATATATATTCACACTTCGGAATATAAAAGGAACAGAATTTAATGGCGAATCCTAGCGTTTGGTTTGTTACCGGCAGTCAGCACCTCTACGGCCCCGAAGTTCTCAAGCAAGTCGCGGAAAATTCCGCGAAGATCGCCCAAGAGCTCGATAGTTCCTCGGATATCCCCGTGGGCGTCATCTTCAAACCGGTCATCACCGACCCAGAAGCGGTCCGCGCGCTGGTGCTCGCGGCGAACTCCGATCCAGACTGCATCGGGCTCGTGCTTTGGATGCACACCTTCTCGCCCGGCAAGATGTGGATTGGCGGACTGAGCCAGCTCAACAAGCCGGCGTGCCACCTTCACACCCAGTTCAATGCTGAATTGCCATGGAGCACCATCGACATGGACTTCATGAACCTCAACCAGGCCGCCCATGGCGACCGCGAGGCGGGTCACATTCACACACGCCTGGGCCTTCGCCGAAAAGTCGTGGTTGGACATTGGAGCCACACCTTGGTCCAGAAGCAGCTCGGCGATTGGTCGCGAGTCGCTCTGGCGTGGGCCGACTGGCAGGGGGCAAAGTTCGCCCGATTCGGCGACAACATGCGGTTCGTTTCGGTCACCGAGGGTGATAAGGTCGCCGCCGAGGCAAAGTTTGGCTTCAGCGTCAACGGCTTTGGAGTGGGCGATCTCGTGAAGTTTGTCGACGGCGCGTCGGATGAGTCAGTCACGCAACTGGTTTCCGAATATGCCGACCTGTACGACATCGCACCGGAACTCGCAACCGGTGGAGCGCGACACGATGCACTTCGATACGCCGCCCGACAAGAGATTGGAATTCGCGCCTTCTTGGAGGACGGAAACTTCAAAGGCTTCACCACAACCTTCGAAGACCTCCACGGACTTGACCAGCTCCCTGGTCTCGCCTGTCAGCGACTCATGGCCGCCGGCTACGGGTTCGGCGGAGAAGGAGACTGGAAGACAGCGGCTCTCCTGCGCGCATTCAAGACGCTCGAAACGGGTCTTCTCCCCGGAACCAGCTTCATGGAGGATTACACCTATGATCTGGTCCAGGGCCAAGAACAGGTCCTCGGCGCTCACATGCTGGAAATCTGCCCAAGCATTGCAAGCAACAAACCACGACTCGAGATTCACCCGCTCGGCATCGGCGGAAAGTCCGACCCGGTCCGAATGAAGTTCAGTTCTCGAGTAGGCGCGGCAACAAACACGACGGTTGTTGACCTGGGTCACCGGTTCCGATTCATCGTGAACGACGTCACCGCCGTCGAAGTGCCCGACATGCCAAACCTACCGGTCGCGAGCGCTCTATGGAAGGTCCACCCGAACTTCCAAGAAGGAGTTGCCGCTTGGATCTACGGCGGCGGCGCTCACCACACCGTTTACAGCTATAACGTCACGTCGCAACAGGTCCGCGACTTCGCGGAGATCGCGAACGTCGAGTGCCTGGTCATCGACTCCGAAACCAAGCTGAACAACTTCAAGAACGAACTCCGCTGGAACGAGGCAGCATACAAATTCAATGGCTAAGCTCACATTAGGTCTGGACTACGGCACGAACAGCGTCCGCGGGCTCGTGGTGGACGTGGCGACGGGCGAAGAACTCGCTACCGCCGTCTTCCCTTATCCCTCCGGCGAGGCCGGCATCCTTCTCGATCCATCGGATCCCCACTTGGCGCGCCAAAATCCGGCGGACTATATTGCAGGGTTCATCGCCGTCACGAAGGAAATCGGCCGAACGGTAAACCTGGATGACGTGATCGGCATCGGCGTCGACACCACGGGTTCCAGCCCAATGCCAGTGAAAGCCGACAATTCCGCACTTTCTGCTGATCCTGCTTTTGCTAACTACCTTGCCGCAAACGTTTGGCTCTGGAAGGACCATACGGGTTATGCAGAGGCTGCAGAAATCACCGAGAATGCGACCGCTCAGGGCCTGCCGTATCTCGCGAAATGCGGCGGCACGTACAGCAGCGAATGGTTCTGGAGCAAATTGCTTCGGTGCCTGCGCGTCGCCCCAGATGTCGTTGAAGCCGCGGCATCTTGGGTCGAGATTTGCGACTGGATTCCTGCAACGATTTGTGGAATCACGGATCCAAAACTGGTCAAGCGAAGCCGCTGCGCGGCTGGGCACAAAGCGATGTTCGAAGAAGCCTGGGGCGGTTTGCCTTCCGTCGAGTTCTTAGCTACTCTTGATCCAAAGCTAGCGGAATTTCGCTCAAACCTATACGAAACGGCACATACGAGCGACGAGATTGCAGGCTACCTGAGCGAAGCGTTCGCCGCTGAAACGGGATTGAAGGCAGGCATTCCGGTTGCCGTCGGAGCATTTGATGCGCACTTTGGTGCAGTGGCCTCCGGTGCGAAGCCAGGCACGCTGGTGAAGATCGTGGGCACCAGTACCTGCGACTGTATGGTGCATCCGCTCGACCAGCCGCTGGCCGACGTGCCCGGAATGTGCGGCATCGTCCGAGGTTCCGTTCTGCCCGGATTCTATGGTCTCGAAGCCGGACAATCGGCGGTGGGAGACATCTTCAACTGGGTTGCCAAGTTCACCGGCAAATCGCACGAAGAGCTCAACCGGGACGCCCTGGAACTCAAACCCGGTGAAAGCGGATTGCTCGCGCTTGACTGGAACAACGGGAATCGCACCATCCTGGTCGACCCGCTGCTTTCTGGTCTGATCGTTGGGCTCTCCCTGCACTCCAAACCCGCCGAGGTTTATCGGGCGTTTGTCGAAGCGACCGCATTTGGTGCCCTTCGAATCATCGACCGAATGGAGGAATACGGAGTGGCCGTTGAACGCGTTGTAGCCTGTGGCGGAATCGCCGACAAGAGCGCGCTGACGATGCAGATCTATGCGGACGTCTTCAACCGACCGGTAAACGTTGCGAAGTCTGAACAGACTTGCGCGCTCGGGTCGGCCATCTTTGCCGCCGTTGCCGCTGGCGCATATCCCGACACCCTTTCCGCCCAAGAAAAGATGGCCGGACTCAAAGACATCACCTACGTGCCAAAACCGGAAAACGTCAAGATTTACCAAGAAATCTATACGCTTTACCGACAACTGCACGATGGATTCGGCGTCAATAACTCGAACATTGACCTGTTCCCTGTCATGAAGCGGCTCATCGAAATCCGGAGCGCAGCGTAAGCACCATGAGCATCACAAAAATTACTCTCCAACCCAAAGACGACGCGCCGCTGATCCCGCGCGAAATCTACAGCCAATTCGCCGAGCACCTCGGTAGATGCATCTACGAGGGCGTTTGGGTTGGTGAAGATTCCCCGATCCCGAACACTCGAGGCATCCGGAACGACGTCGTCACCGCGCTAAAGAACATCAAGGTGCCGGTCATTCGCTGGCCGGGTGGCTGCTTCGCGGATGAGTACCACTGGATGGACGGAATTGGCCCTCGCGAAGAGCGGCCAAGCATGTACAACTCGCACTGGGGTGGCGTGGTCGAAAACAATCACTTCGGTACTCACGAGTTTTTGGACCTCTGCGAGCAAGTAGGCGCCGAGCCGTATGTCTGCGGAAATGTCGGTTCCGGCACGGTAAAGGAGATGTCGGACTGGGTGGAGTACATGACCTCCCCAGCTCAGTCACCCATGGCAAACCTCCGCCGGAAGAACGGACGCGAAGAGCCATGGAAGCTCACCTACTTCGGCGTTGGAAACGAAAGCTGGGGTTGCGGTGGCAACATGCGACCTGAGTTCTATGCGGACCTGTACCGTCAGTACAACACCTTTGTTCGAACTTACGGACCGAACAAGATCACGCGCTTTGCTTGTGGTGCAAACGTCGCCGACTACAACTGGACGACTGTCCTCATGGAGCGCGCTCATACGCACATGGATGGGCTCTCGCTACACAACTACACGATCTTAAACCAGAAGTGGCCACCAAGCGGATCGGCAACCGAGTTCGGCACTCACGAGTACTACAGCATCCTGCGCGCGGCAATCAATACGGAGCGATTGGTTGAGCGACACAGCGCAATCATGGACATTAAGGATCCGGGCAAGCGGATCAACTTAGTAGTCGATGAGTGGGGCACTTGGTATCCGGTTGAGCCAGGAACTAACCCAGGATTCCTGTACCAACAAAACACCGTTCGTGACGCACTAGTGGCTTCTGTTCACCTGGATGGCTTCCATCGACATTGTGAGCGAGTCCGGATGACGAACATCGCCCAGATGATTAACGTCTTGCAGGCGATGATCCTTACCAAAGGCGAGCAAATCCTCTTGACCCCAACCTATTGGGTGTTCGAGATGTACGTGCCTCACCAAGACGCCAAGCGCATCGATCTTCAACTCGAGACCGGCGAAGCCGATACCGGCATTCCGGCAGTCTCGGCGACTGCATCTCAGAAGGACGGAAAGATCACCGTTTCCGCGTCTAACCTGGACATCGCACAGCCTCAGACCATCGAGATCAGTGGCCTGCCGACCTCCGCAAAGGTCGTCCGCGCTCGTATCCTTGCTGGACCGACGGTGCAGAGCCACAACACGTTCGAAGCGCCGGAGACCGTGCAGCCGGTGGCGTTCGACGTAACCGCTTCCGAAGGACGGATTTCGCTTGAGCTCCCGCCAGCGAGCATTGTGTCGATTGAGCTTGCGGGTTAAGAGCTTATAAGCATCCGCCGCCGGACGAACAAGTAACCATGATGCCGATCAGGGCACTGATCGGCATTTGCACTAAGGCCAGAAGAATTACAAACACAATCGGTTTCCAGCGATTGGCAGCAATCGCAACGCCAACCGCCACGGTTGAGAGCAGAAGTGGTCCGTGGAGTCCAACCGAGAAGAACCCAGGATGAACAAAAGCTAAGAGATAGCCGCCGAACAAACATGCGTACGAAGCGGCAAGCCATCGCCATGCAATTCGCTGTAGCCGGTCGCGATACCTCCGCGTCGCGTCATCCTCATACGGCCAAGGCATATTGAACTCTAGCGGTCCGCTATGGCTTTTCAAGGCCAGGTATGAGGAAACTCAGACCGCTCTACGTTAGAGACACTTACCATGGCAACCACACGCAAGAAGGACTCCTACGATAAAAGCCGGCGGAAACTGGACCAATGCAAGAAACAGAACCCAGCAAACGGTCCGCCATCGACACGTGGCGATGGCAAAGCAGACAGCGAGAACGCTTAGGCAAATTGCCCCGCTGAAGGCATGGTTCAAAAACGGTTCATGGAAGAAACCAATACCGAAACAAACAATAAGCCAAGCAATCGAGGCAACAAGCCACAGATACGCGTTTACTTCAATTCGGTTTCGAAATAAGCGCGTATCCTCGTTTTCGCCCAGGTAGCTCATTGCGACCGTCACCCAGCCGACGTGAACCGATCCCGAACCCGCTTGAACGCCGCCAACGCAAACTCTAAATCCTCTTGCGTATGCGCCGCAGAAGGCATCGTTCGCAACCTCGCCTTGCCGCGACCAACGGTCGGGAACACGATCGCCAATGCGTAAACGCCTTCCTCAAACAACGCCTTCTCCATCGCCTGCGCCGTACCTTCGTCGCCGACGTAGACCGGCGTGATCGGCGTCTCGCTACCCATCGTGTCGAAGCCTTCATCGGCAAGCGCCTGCTTCCACCAGCGGGTGTTGTCCCAAAGTCGCTGCATTGGGGTCGGATCGTTTTCCATGATGTTCAGCGCCTCAATCAGCGCCGCCGCGACCATTGGGGGGTGTGCGGTGCTAAACAAGTACGGCCGACCACGGTTGATGAGCCAGTCCTTCAGAACCGCTTGACCTGCGATATAGCCGCCGATAACGCCGAGCGCTTTGCTCAGCGTTCCAAGTTGAATATCCACTCGGCCATAAAGGCCAAAGTGGCTAGCAGTCCCCGCGCCATTCTTGCCCAATACACCGCTAGCATGGGCATCGTCCACCATGACGATGGCGTTGTACTGCTCGGCCAGATTCACGATGTCGGGAAGCGGCGCGATGTCTCCATCCATGCTGAAAACGCCGTCCGTAATGATCAGCTTCTTTTCGAAGCCCTTCTCATTCGCGTTCTTCAGCGCCGTTTCGAGGGCATCCATATCTTTGTGCGCGTACACCCAACCCTCGCTCTTTCGGTACGCCGCGGGCGAGAGACGAACGCCATCAATGATGCTGGCATGGTTCAGCTCATCGCTAATCACAACGTCGTTGCTGGTCAAAACCGCCGGAATGCAGCCAGAATTCGCCGTGAATCCGCCCGTGAAAACCAACACCGACTCGGTGTGCTTGAACTTGGCCAGTCGCTCCTCTAGCTCGTCGTGCACCGACATCGTTCCGCCAATCCAGCGCACCGCTCCCGCACCAACTCCCCACTTCTCGATCGCTTCAAGTGCCGCCTGTTTCACCCGCGGATCGTTTGCCAAACCGAGATAGTTGTTGGAGGAGAGGTTGACTACTTCTTTGCCGTTCATGACCACTCGGCCCCCGGCCGGGGTTTCAAGAATCCGCGGGACTTTGTAAAGGTTCTGGTCCTTCAGCGTGTCAATCTGCCCGGTCAACCAAGTCTGGAACGGCGCGTTCATTTCTCTAGTTTATCGGGAGTCCGAATTCGCGGTTTTGCCCTTATAATGAAAGGCAAGGAAATGGCCCTCCATGCAATGGTTCTGATGGCGATTGTGGCGCCAGAACGAATTTCCATACCGGAAATTTGGCGCCTCAATGGCTCCGCATTCGCGGGCCTGACCATTGGACGGTCGACAGACGGAGAAGCCAAAAAGCGATTTGTGACCGAGAAAGGAGCCATCCGACCCGAGGCGCTCCGCTTCACAAAAGCGAACCCCACCGACCCCGCCATTCACGCTCTTCTAGATGGCCGAGGTGCCAAGGCTGTCATCCAAGGCTTCTGGCTGGACTACTGGAGCAAAGCGATTTCAGAATCCGACTTCATCACTCAAAGTCACCAAGAGCCTGAATCGCGCTTCCTGTCGACGAGACACGAAGACTGGAAATGGCTTCATTGGCCGGAAAAGGGTGTTGCTGCCGTGGTCCTCAATGGCTGGGTTGTAGGCGTGCTCCTTGCCGATCCAAACAGAATCCGGCGCCAGTTGCAGTATCTCTCCACCACTTTAACCCCCGTCGTGCCTGTACCAGACCCCGGCGCCAACTGGGACCGCGTTGCTACCTTTGGATCGGTCGATGTAGACGAAGACCGTGGCCCATACAGATCAGGCTTCACCTATGGCTCGAACTCTATTCCTGACTACACCCGCCGGTGCGTCACCAGCATCGGCCCCTATAAATCGTTTCGGCACATCCAAGATTCAGATGGTGAAGTGAAGGTGACGGTGTCGGTTCGAGAAGTGACGGAAGAGGTCGAAGAAGAAGATCCGAAGACAAAGCGGAAGCGCAAACGAACCGAGTTTTGTTACGCGAACATCAGCGTTACCGCCAAGGCAATCATTCCCAGCCCCTACGGTTGGATCCAGCGGACGGGAGAAGCGAGTTGCCGACAGTCTTCAAGATCATACGAACGCAGCATCTACGAGACGATCGACGAAGCGATTGAAAACATGCGGGACCGTATCGTTTACGCCGCCCGAAACGCCGCTCCGCCATCGCGCGAGTCGTTCCGAACGGCCAACGTCGACCAAGTTTTGTACGCAACCACCCTGGGCCAATGATGCTAACTCACCCTCGAATCTTCAGTGGTACGAATGAAAGCTTTGCGGAGGTCGCATGCCGCTCGTCACTCTACTATTGGCTGGGGTAACAACCGTGCCAGACCGGCTTCGCGTCCCGGAGCCAAGTACATTCGCGACCGGGAAGTTTGGCGCCTTTCAGGTCGGGAAAACCAATTCCCGCAAAGTCGCCGAGCATTTCCAAACCGAGAAGCTTCAAGACATTCCAAATCGGTTGCGAATCCTGACCCGAGCTGGCAGCGACCCGAAGGTCTACACCCTTTTCGAAGGTAACCAGCCTACTTCAAAACTCCGAGGAATCCATCTCGATTACTCGGCTACCAGAACCAAAACGGAGTCCATCGCGAAAGCAATGGGATCACAGCCCACTCGTTACTATGCGCCCGAGCGCAAGGAAAACTGGAGCTGGCTCGTTTGGCCGGAGCACGGAATTGCGGTCGTAGACCTGGCCGGTGCTTGCCAGACCGTGACCTTCCTTGACCCCGCACGGCTAAAGTTCTCTCTGTCCACATTCCGCCCGATCGAAACTCCGGTCACTCGTCCCGCGCCAGTCCCGGCGTGGGACGGAAAGCTAAAGTTCGGCAACGTCGAGGTAGTTAAGCATCACGTTCTCAACCGGCATGGTCGGTGGGAAAAAGCCTACGACGTCGTCAAATCTTTCGGCATGCAAAGCGATCTCGCTTTTCAGTCCCTGCACCCAGGAACGATCCGGGTGATCTGGACGGGTGGAGAAAGGATCGTTGTCGACACGCCACGATTGCCGCGCCGGTCCGATCAAGACTGCCCACCACCGCCAATCGGCATCCCGCAAGAACCACAGGGGATCGGGCGCAGGTCCGACGCTCCCATTAGAGTTGTGGAAACCGTCAAAACGGTCACCGTCGAGGTAACCATCCCAACGCCATTGGGTGAATTGCGGCTTAGCGAAGACGTCTTCGAATCTTCCCGAAACGGTCAATTCATCGACGAAGTCCGAATGCTGCGCAATGCTCTCCGAATCGCGCGCAACGAACTCGTGAAACTTCGGGCCGAATTGTCATCAAATCACCCGAGCGCTCAGCGCAAAAGAGACATTGAGCAAGTCCTGGATTGGAGCACGCGGAGCGTCTTCCCGCCCGAAGAGCTGGGCCTTGGTTCTTTCGAGATCAACGATTGACAAGCAATCCAGCCCGCTTGCCGGGAATCATGTAGCCCATGCCCCGAGTTCTTGCCGCTGCCGACATCGGCTCAAACACCGCCCACCTGTTGGTTGCGGCCACCGATGGCGAACTCGTGATGCGATTGGACAATTACAACGAGTGGATCCCGCTCGGAGAAGTCGTCTCCCGCGTCGGCGCGATTCCGAAAGAGATCGTCCAGCAGTTGGTTCTCGTAGTCCGAGAATTTCGCCGAATCAGTACTGCCAAAGCTGCGGAAAATCTGTATGTCTTCGCAACCGAGGGCATGCGCGCCGCTTCGAATCACGATGAAGTCCTTGCCAGAATCAAGGAAGAAACCGGCGTCACCGTCGATCTCATCTCTCCTCAGCGCGAAGCCGAGCTTTCGTATCGCGGCATTCAACTCGATACCAAACACTTGCCGATCAGCCTGATGCTGGAAGTCGGCGGCGGAAGCTGCCAGATTGGGGTTGTGTCGGACGGCAAGCTGACGGAGAAGCAATCCCTTCCGCTCGGCACGGGACGGGTGATCGCGGAAAGTGGACTCACCACCCCGTGCACTCCAGAAGCGGAAGCTCGTGCCCGTGCCTACATTCGCTCCCAACTCGACAAAGTCAACATCGTCGTTACCGGCGGAATCGCCGCCAGCAGCGGTGGCGTGGGACGCGGCCTGTGGCGTGCCGTGCATCCCGATGGCGAGAAAACCATCGCCCGAATTGAGCTGGACTACCTTGCCTGGGCTGCATCTAGGCTCACGATAGATCGTATTGTCAACCGCTTTAGCGTTAAGCAGAAGCGAGCCGGCACCTTGCTCCCCGGTGCGCTTGTCTATGCCGCGCTCATGGATCATTTCGGCCTCGATGAAATAGCAATCAGCGAATTCGGCATCCGAGAAGGAGCGATTTTGGAGATGTTTCGTAAGGAAAAGAGAAAGTGAAAGAAGCTGCCGTACGCTACATAAACCGAGAACTCAGCTGGCTTGCCTTTAACCAGCGTGTCCTAGAAGAGGCTCTCAACGAATCCAATCCGCTTCTCGAACGCTTGAAGTTCCTCGCGATTTTTGAAAGCAATCTGGACGAGTTCTACATGGTCCGAGTTTCTGGACTAATTGAACAGTTCGAAAGCGGCGTTCTGGAAACATCCCCGGACGGGCTCACGCCGAACGACCAACTCGCCGCGATCTCCGGCACGGCTCAGCCGCTTCGCCAAGAAGCTTCTCGTGTGCTGGTTGAGGAACTGATGCCGAAGCTGGACGAGCACGGCGTCCAAATCCGCTCGATGGAGTCCCTCAGTGAACGACAACGTCGCGAACTGAATCACTACTTCCAATCCGACGTCTTCCCGCTCTGCACTCCGCTTATCCTCGATCCGGCCCCGAGCATGCCGTTCATCTCCAATCGGTCGCTCAACCTATGCGTGGAGTTAATGAACGAGCGAGGTGAGTCGCTCCTGGCCCGAATCAAGGTCCCCACGGTCATCCCCCGTGCGGTGCGCCTTGGGAAGCGGAAGAACGAATTTGTCCTTTTAGAAGAGCTGATCGCGGCCAACGTTTCCGCCTTCTTCCCCGGCGTCACCATCAAAGGTGTTCACCAGTTCCGGGTAATTCGAGACGCTGACATCGAAATCCTAGAGCTCGAAGCCGCTGACCTGATCGCCACGATTGAAGAAACCTTGCGACTTCGCCGCTTCGGCGATCCCGTGTTGGTCCAGGTTCAACCCACCATGCCCGCGGCGGTGCAGCAAACCCTCCGGCAGCTCCTGGAACTCGACGAAGAAGACGTTTTCGAAATCGACGGCATGCTGGGGCTCGAAGTCCTGTGGGAACTCACGAAGATTGACAAGCCAGCCCTACGCTTCAAGCCACATCTTCCCTACGTCAACGATCACCTCTCGAACTACAAGGGCATCTTCGACACCGTCGGCCAGCGCGACGTGCTGATGCACCACCCGTACGATGGCTTCCGAACCGTCGAAGAGTTCGTTGCTTCCGCCGCCAAAGACCCCGACGTCATCGGCATCAAGACCACCCTCTACCGGGTCGGTAAAGAGTCCCCGATCGTCGAGAGCCTCCTCGCCGCCGCTGACCAAGGCAAGCAGGTCGCCGCGATGGTCGAACTCAAAGCTCGCTTCGATGAAAGCAACAACCTCGGCTGGGCACGGGCATTAGAACGCGCAGGCGTTCACGTGACTTACGGATTCACCGAGTTCAAAACCCACTGCAAGCTCTGCCTGATCGTCCGGCGAGAGCGTGACGGCGTTCGTCAATACGCGCACATCGGCACCGGAAACTACAACCCCGCGACGGCGCGACTGTACACCGACATCGGCCTCTTCACCACCGATGAAGCCATCTGCCAGGACATCAGCGAACTCTTCAACTACCTCACCGGTTACAGCCGGCAGACCAAGTATCGCAAGCTTCTCGTTGCTCCGGTGAACCTACGAGAAGGGATCATCGAGCGCATTCGGCGAGAGATTCGAACCCAGAAACAAGGCGGCGCCGGCCGAATCATTTTCAAAATCAACTCGCTCGTCGACCCGGAAATCATCGACGCACTCTACGCGGCTAGCGCGGCAGGCGTGAGGGTCGACCTTATCGTGCGTGGAATCTGCTGTCTCCGCCCTGGCGTGGAAGGCTTGAGCGAGAACATCATCGTGAAATCGCTGGTCGGTCGCTTCCTTGAGCACAGCCGGATTTACTACTTCGAGAACGGGGGCGAACGAGACGTGTTGGTGGGCAGCGCGGATGCGATGCGGCGAAACCTCGACCGACGAGTTGAAGTTCTCGTACCGGTTGAAGACCCAACCTTGGTTCATCTGATCCGCGAAAACGTCCTCGAAAGCGCGCTCGAAGACTCGCTCAAAACATGGATCCTCGGTCCCGACGGTGTTTACACTCGGTGTAAGCCGAATCCAGATCGGCCGCTGGACGCGCAGTCGTGGTTCATCACCCACCCGCTCACCAAGTATCAGTTCCAGAGCAAAGACGCATAGCTCGCTTTCTTCAGTCGTCAGAATGAAGACATGGTGGTGATGTGCGCGGCGCTGATAGCGCAGACAACCGGAATCGATCTGAAAGTGGAATCGCGCAAGGGCGTCGCAATATCGGCCTTCGCGGTTCCGCTGGTCAAAGGCACGTGGTTTCAGTATTACGAGCCCGACTGGAGTGCGGGCTACTACAGCAGCCAGTTCCAAGACCAGACCGTCACAAAGCAAGGAAACGTAACGGTTGTCTCGTTTGTTGGCAAGGACACAAGGGCCTACGGAACGCAACGATTTGAGCAAGTTGGCAACCAAATCTTGCAAACAAACACCTATGGATGGAAGGGAGCTAAGCCTGTCAACGTCGAAGTTACCGCCGGAATGTTTTGGGTTCCGGCGTTTGCCAACGGTGCGATACGGGTAGATGGCCAGGGCGCGCGCGTTTCTCAGACTCCCCCAACCTCGCCGGAAATGCAGGGACGCCCTATCGGCAAGCCAGGGAACAAGTTCGAATTTGATACTCAACTCGGAAAGGTGGTGGTTCAGAGCGACATCACCCTCGATCTGTTCGACGCGCGCGGATATGGTCAAGACTGGGCGCAAACCGCGCCGCTTCTCTGGCTCGGTGCGGGCGCAATCACGATTCCGCCCAATTCTGAGCGGACCTGGAAACTCACGTGGACGCTGCCAAATCAGCCCCCCAACCTTCAGAAGTCCGCACCAACAAAAGTGGCCGCCCCGACGACATCCAAAACCGTGGTGGCGAACGATGAAATCCCAGTTCTGATTCCCAAGCCGAAAAAGAGCCAACTTAGCTACGAAAAGACGACGCCCATCGGCGGAGAAATCACCTTGCCAGGAGGCCGATTCACCGGTTTCGACAACTTCCTTGCCGCCCTAGATCGGTACTACTCCGACTGGAAATCCATACCGGACACCATCGCGATTGACGGTGGTCTGGGAAGGCTTGGCCTTGCTCCCGGGGGCTATCGAATATCAATCAAACCCGGCTCCGCAAGTGTCATTGGCGAGGATGCGGAGGGTCTGAGAACTGGCCTGGAGCGACTCGCGCGTCTCGCCATCCGGCGAAACGGAAAGCTGGTTCTTCCGACTGGAATCTTGGTCGATGCGCCGGAACGAGACTTCCGCGGAGTGCACCTCTTTGTCGGTCCTGAGGCTACGGCGTTCCAAACCAAACTCTGGACCCGCGTTCTACGTCCACTGGGCCTGAACCAAGCCGTGCTTCAGTGCGAACGCACGGCCTGGGACGCGATCCCGGGAACCCAAACATCGGAAACGATGCGCAAGGAAGACCTGGCCAAGCTCTTCGCAACCTACCGGGCAATGCACGTCGAGCCAACGCCGATGATCCAAAGCTTCGGGCACATGGAGTGGCTATTCGCCAACCAGAAGAACCTTGATCTTGCGTTCAATCCGGAAGTTCCCTACGCGATCGACCCCAGAAAGCCGGAAGCGCAATCAAAGCTGGCGGAAATTTGGCGCGAGGCCATCGCTCTTCTCAACCCCAAGAACCTTCACTTTGGGCTAGACGAAGTCGACATGCGCGGATTCCCGGACGATCCAAAGTTGGTGACCGCGCTATGGCAGCAACAGCTTCCCTTCCTCGGCGGCATTGCCAAAAAGAATGGCAAGAAGATGATGCTGTGGGGAGACAAGGGTCTCGCACCGGGTGAGGCCATCGATGCCGCCCATGGTCACGATGCGACCGAAGCCGCTGCCCGCCGGGCCGCTATTCCGAAGAACGCCCTGATCACCGACTGGCACTACCGTGCGGAAACCGATTCCGAGCCGTTCCGCAAGTCTCTCAACGTTTGGGCGAAAAGCGGTCAACGGCCCATCGCCAGCATGTGGTTCCGACCTGAGAACATTCGTGGCTTCACCCTTGCCGCAAAGGGCTACGGCACCTTGCAAACCACTTGGGCCGGATACACCTCGAACGAAGCCAACATGATGCGCGAATTCCGCCAGTTCTCGGCAATGGTGCTTGCCGCCGACTATTCCTGGAGCGACCGCGGCGATATGCCGAACGCACTTGGCTACGACCCGACAACGATCTTCCGCGACCTCTACTTCGGCACGCCGCGAGCAGTAAAGCCTCAGTCCAGAATCGACCAGACCCTTGCCGCACCGGCAAAGGCGGGTTCCATTTTGGACGGAATCGAGCCCGCTCCAATCGTCTTGGATCTCGGCAAAACAACTCGTCCTGGATCAAACGTTTCCAGCGTTCATCTCCAGCTCGAAACCACCTTTGAAGTCTCTGAAGGAGAGCTCGTTGCGAACGCAGAAGTCCAATTTGCAGACGGGACCAAGAAGGTCTTACCGATCCGTTACGGCTGGCACGTCCGTGCGGCCGGAGACACCCGGCCAACCATCGTCTCGCCGACCGCAGGGTTCGAGATTCCAGCCCAAAGCAAACCGGTCCGACAAGTCGTTTTGACCCCGACCAGTCGATACTCCGGTCTCAACTTGAAGGGCTACGGGATAGAATTCGGTCCATTGCCATGAAACCGCTTCGCCCCGGAACCCGCATCGTCACGATTGGAGACAGCATTACCGACGCTGGCCGCAACCAGCCGGTCGGTACTGCCGGCTCTGGCCTTGGCAGCGGCTACGTCGCGCTTCTGAACGCCTTTGCGCTGGCCCGCAAGCCGGAACTGGGCCTTGTGTTCCTTAACACTGGTACCAGCGGCCACACCGTTCGAGATTTGGCGGATCGCTGGCAGCGGGATGTCTTTGATCTGAACCCAGATGTCGTCACCGTGATGATCGGAACGAACGACGTCTGGAGGCAGTTTGACTCGCCGCTGTTCCCTGCGGGTCACGTGCTGCCGGATGAGTACGAGTCCACATTGCGCGAACTCACAAAGCAGACCACGGAACGAGGAATCGAGATGTTGCTGGCAACCCCGTTCTATCTTGAGCCCAACCCCGCCGATGCGATGCGAGCGAGGATGGACGAATATGGCGCAATCGTGAAAAGCATCTCGGCCGAGTTCGGCACGGACTTTCTGGACACACAAGCCCTATTCTCCAATTTCCTGGATCACTACTATCCCGCGGCAATGTGCTGGGATCGCGTGCACCCAAACTTGGCTGGCTCGGTGATGTTAGCCGAGGGGTTCGCTGGCGTCCTGGGCTTTGGCAGCAGCCTCTGACTCCAACTTCGCCGCCTTCTTGGCGTCCATCGTGTGCTTCAGCATTTCGTACAGCGGTGGCGCGCCCGTCACGACAATAATCGCCAGCATTGCGTACTCAAAGTTATTTTTAACCCAAGGAATAGCTCCGAGGAAGTAGCCCGCACCGACGCAGATCCACACCCAAAGAACCGCTCCGATGAAGCTGTACGTAAAGAACTTTTTGTACTCCATCGCTCCCATGCCGGCAACGAACGGAGCCAAGGTCCGAATGATCGGCACCCAACGTGCGATGATAACGGCCTTCGGACCATGCTTCTCGAAGAAGGCCTTCGTAGCTTCTAAGTTCTTCCGGCTCAGAAACTTCGCGCCTTCTTTGTTGAAGAGACGCGGCCCAAGGTACTTGCCAACGTGATAGTTCACCGAGTCGCCAACGAGCGGTGCAATCGTCAGGATGATGAGCAGAAGCCAAATGTCAAAGCCAGCCCTCCCTTCCGGCGGATTGGCAAAGATCCCGGCCGCGAACAGTAACGAATCGCCCGGAAGAAACGGCATGAAGACCAAACCAGTCTCCGCAAAAATGATCAGGAACAGAATCGCGTAGCTCCACGATCCATACCGGGTGATCAAGTCTCCAACGTGTTCTGGAACGTGCCGTACGAAATCTAGAATCTGCATCATTGGAAGCAACCTAGGATACAAGATTAAGAAAATGCCCGGTCATGGGGTCCCAATTTTCTAAGACCCATAGTTTTCAGAAAAGACCTGTTCTTGCGGATTATCGAACGATTCAAGCTAGTTTCGGTCCAAAATGATTCAAGGCGAGTGCCAGCTAGGTACTCGCCGAAAGAGAACGAAATGGTAATTAAACAAATTGGCATGAAATACTGCTCGGCGCTTGCCCTGCTTACAATCGGTGCCATTGCCACCGCGCAGGAAATCCAGGTTGAAGTTGACGGACGCCCCGTCAAGTTCGGCGCGACCAAACCCATCCGACAAAATGGTCGAGTCCTGGTCCCAATCCGCGGCATCTTCGAATCCCTCAACGCTTCCGTCAACTGGAATTCATCCACCCGAACTGTTTCGGCCATGAAAGGCAACAAAGAGATCATGCTTTTCATCGGCAATCGAACCGCGAAGGTCGATGGCTTGGACGTCATGCTCGACACCCCGGCACAGATCATCAGTGGTTCGACGCTCGTACCGCTTCGATTCGTCAGTGAAGCTCTTGGCGCAGACGTCAAGTACATGCCCGACCAAATGATGGTTGCCATCACCACCGGTGAAGGAATGGGTTCTGGCGAGAACTTCAACAACGGTAACGATGAGTCGATGCCCGTTCCAAAGCTCATTGAAGCCTACACGGTCCTCCCCATCAGCTTGAACCAGACCCTTTCCAGCACGGATTCCAAGAAGGGTGACAAGTTCACCGCGATTATCCAAACAAGCGATGAGAAATCTTACGGCGGAATTCCCCTCGGCAGCTACATCGAAGGCCACGTGAGCGACGTTCGCGCCAAAAAGGGATCAGAGCCAGGCGTTCTGGACCTTTCTTTCGACCGAATTCGACTCCCGAACGGAAAGACGACCCCGCTTGCTGGCAGCCTCTACAGCCTTGATTCAGAAGCCGTAGATCGTGATGCAGACGGCGTGATGACCGCTAAGAATAAGAACAAGGACAATCGAGTGGTCTACGCTGGCTACGGAGCTGGCGCTGGCGTACTGGTCGGACTGCTCAGCGGGGGCAAGCTCTCGCTGGAGAAAGCCCTTTTGGGTGGACTCCTCGGCTATGTGATCGGTTCGGCAGAAAAGCCGAAGCAAAATCCTTCGGATGTCAAGCTGGCCCGCGGAACTCTCCTCGGTGTTCGCCTTAACGAAGACCTAGCCCTCAAGCAGTAAGCCAACGTAGACTCGTTCCATGCGAGTTACGGTTTACAGCACTAAATCATTCGAGCGGCCCTTCCTTGCGGAAGCGGCCGCTCGTCTCAATCTGGAGCCGGTGTTTGTCGAGTTTCCGCTTGAACCGTCCACGGTGAGCTTGGCCCGTGGATCCGAGGCCATTTGCGCCTTTGTCAACGATGACCTTTCTGCACCGGTGCTACACCTACTCGCCGAACTTGGGGTTCGTAACATCGCATTGCGATGTGCAGGATTCAACTCCGTAAACCTGGAGACCGCTCGGGAGCTCAATTTTTCCATTGCGCGTGTTCCCGCATACTCGCCGGAAGCCGTTGCCGAGCACGCCTTCGCACTTCTGCTCACCCTAAGTCGCAAAACCCACCGCGCTTACAACCGGGTGCGGGAAATGAACTTCAGTCTCAATGGGCTGGTCGGATTCAACCTCCACGGTCGGACCGTCGGCGTGGTTGGCTGCGGGAAAATTGGGCTCGCTTTCTGCCGAATTGCCGCTGGATTTGGCATGAAGGTTCTTGCCTACGATCCGTTTCCACCGAAGGATTCTCCTTGGGAATTCGTTTCGCTGGAGCGAATCTGGGCCGAGGCCGACATCATTTCCCTACACTGCCCGCTAACGCCAGACACTCACCATCTTGTAAATCAAGCAACCTTGGAAGCGATGAAGCCCGGTGTGGTCCTACTGAACACCTCCCGAGGTGCCGTGATCGACACGCCAGCGGCGATTGAGGCCCTTCAGTCTCACAAGATTGGTGCCCTCGGACTCGATGTCTACGAAGAAGAGTCTGGGCTGTTCTTCCGCGACTTAAGCGGATCACTTCCGACCGACGAGACATTCGCTCGACTACTCACATTTCCGAACGTCCTTATCACCGGCCACCAAGCGTTTCTTACAACCGAAGCTTTGGAAGCCATTGCCGAAACGACCGCGCAAAATCTCGCGGCATTCCGAGACGGTAATCCGATTGAAGCTAATCGGGTTGCGTGATTGCGCGGTACATCCTGGAGAATCGAACGGCGCTCTGAACATCGTGAACGCGGAGGATATTGACCCCGGCCGCCTCTGCAACCGCTTGGGTCGCGAGCGTTCCCTCAAGTCGCTCCTCGGTTGGCAGCGGTTCACCGTCGGAACCCAATATGCGTCCGATGAAACTCTTGCGACTTGTGCCTAGGAGCACGGGGTAACCGCTCTGGACGAACGTTGTGAGGTGCCGAAGCAAGTCCAGGTTGTGCTTGATTGTTTTGCCGAAGCCGATACCAGGATCGATATAGATTCGTTCGCGCTCAATCCCGAGCGACTGTGCCAGCTCGGCCCTCGAAACCAGAAAATCGCGAATCTCTTCCACGACATTCGCGTAAGTCGGATTGGCCTGCATCGTTCGAGGCTCACCCTGCATGTGCATCAGGCACACCGCTGCGCCAGACTCCGCGCAGACGGAGCCCATCTCGGGGTCGCTCCAACCGGTGACGTCGTTGATCAGCGATGCCCCAGCCCGCACGGCCTCACGAGCCACCGCTGGCTTCATCGTGTCAATCGAAACGCGCAGACCACTCGACACCAAACCGGCGACTACCGGTAAGACTCGCGCAAGTTCTTCGTCAACCGAGACCGGAAGCGCGCCGGGGCGGGTACTTTCCCCACCGACATCGATCCAGTCTGCGCCTTCAGCGGCCATTTGCAAACCGTGCGCGATTGCCGAGTCAGAGGAGAAAAACCGCCCACCGTCCGAAAAGGAATCCGGGGTGACGTTCAAAATCCCCATGATCTGGGTTGGCAAGGCTAACTAACCTCGCTCAACCCAAATCGATCGTGAAGGAGTCGGACGGCTCGAAGGCTCTCGCTCTCGGTGACTAAAACACTCAAAGAGTAGTCCGAGTCGCTGGTTTGCAGGACCTGAATCTGAGCTTCAGCGAGCGCATGCATGACGTTGTAGAACACACCCGGTTGCTGCATGTATTCATGCCCAACGAGGGAAACCATGGTGCAACCTTCGGTCAACTCGGCTGGAACACGACGAACCTCTCCGAGAGATCCCAAGAGCGCCGCCTGAGTTTCAACTTCCCGAGACGCATTCCGACCAACTTGGAAGAGATAAACCCTCCGCTCAGCTCCTCCAACCGGAATGACAAGGCCATCGAGGACATTTTCGACAATCGGATACTGGTCTCGCGGCACCGCAAAGCCCGTGCTGCTCGGGCTCATATCGAGCATAAACAGATTCACGTCATAACGAGCCATCGTCTCGTAGATGCGAGTCTCGAGCATTACGCGTTCAGCTTCGGATGCGGCACCACTCAGATCGAACTGTAGGTAAACCAGTTTTCCGGTGTGGGTCACACCAGTAACTCGCCTTCCAGGAAACTCGGATTTCGGCACGATTTGTGTACCAGCGTCATCGCTGAACGTGTTCTTAACCCAGAGCGGAATGCCGTACATCATGGCGATTTCAGCCGCACGGGGATGAACAACCTTCGCGCCCAAGTGGGCAATCTCGGCGACTTCGTCGTAGGTGACCGTCCGAAGCGTTGGCGCATTGCGAACCGCATCCGGGTCCGCCGTTTTCACGCCGTCCACGTCGGTGAAGATTTCGACCGCCTCCGCCTTTAGGGCGGCGCCCAGGGCAGCTCCGGTGGTGTCGCTTCCACCGCGTCCTAACGTAGTTAGCTCGCCACCGGGCATGCCCGGACCGTCAACGAAAACTCCTTGGAAACCGCAAACGACCGGAATGTGTCCGCCGCTAATGCTCTTGAGCAGCGCGACCGGATTGATGCTGACGATGCGAGCGTTGCCATAAACCCCGTCCGTGCGGATTCCCGCCTGGCCGCCGCGGAATGCCATTGCGCTGTGGCCGAGGGTCTTCAGCGTGTGGGCAAAAACCACCGCGCTCAAAATTTCTCCGCAAGCCACCAAGAGATCGAGCTCGCGTGGATCTGGGTCGACATTCGGATCGATTTCATTCAGCAGATTGATCAGCGTGTCCGTTGCGTACGGCGCACCCTTGCGACCAATTGCGCTGACGACGACCACCGGTCGAAAACCCTGATCTTTTGCGGAGATGACCCGCATCGCCGACTGCATTCGCGCTTCTGCCGTGGCAACCGAGGTGCCACCAAACTTCATCACCTTAATTCGCATTACTCTTGCCCCGCCAGCAGTTTTTCGGCCAACAACTTTTCGAGCCGAGGTGCATCCTTAGCCGAAACAATCATCAGCAACCGGTCGTGCATGTCCCCGATGTGGTCGATCGTCGTGCCGGTCTCGATGACTTCTCGCACGATATGGCCGATCAGACCTTCCTCATCTCGAATGTTCACCGCGTGAACCAGCACAATGGCTCGTTCAGGACGGATGCTGGAATCGCTTGCCACCGGTTGAATTGCCGTCGCAACGCCTTCCGCACAACTGTTTGTCACGAGGAAAGAAAGCCCGGTCGGCGTCAGCTTTAAAAAGTCGACACTTATCCCCGCCTCGTTGACGGCTTTGAGCACCCGCAAACGAGCCGCCTGAATTTCACCATCGAGATTCGTGATGTGTACTTGAGCAAAACCGTATCGAACTTCGACGCGGCTTATGCCGCGCCGTTTTTCAAATTCGGTTTCTTGAGTTTGCTGTGGATTTAGGTTTGCTACGTTCAACGTTACGAATTCCCGCGAAGAATGGCTTCCGCCTTCTCAAATACTTCTGGCTCTGGCTTCAGGGTTGCAGCCAAAACGTTCTGCTCAACCTGTGCGGTTCGGCTCGCGCCGATGATCACCGAGCTCACGTTCTGCTTGCGCAGGCACCAGGCTAGGGCAAACGCAGGCAATTCAAAGCCGAGAGACTCTACGTATGTTTTCAGGTCTTGAATGCGCTGGAGAAGCGCATCATTCGCCAGCGTGTCGCGCATCCACATGTTCGAACTGTCATCAGCGCCACGCGTTCCGGCCGGTGCAGGCTGACCTGGCAAGTACTTACCGGTAAGAACACCCTGAGCAAGCGGCGAGAAGACCACCTGGCCGAGACCGTGAAGTTCGGAGACCGGAATCACGCTGTCTTCGATCGAGCGCTGAAGCATGCTGTAGCTCGGCTGGTTGCTCGCTGGCAAGTTGGCGTTCAGCTGCTTGGCAATGTGCACAATTTCCGTGATCTGGTGAGCGTTCCACTCGCTGACGCCCCAGTAAAGAACCTTTCCGGCTCGGATCAGGTCGTCAATCGCTCGCACCGTTTCGTCCAGCGGCGTTTCCGAGTCAAACCGGTGGAACTGCATCAGGTCGATATAGTCGGTCTGGAGTCGCTTTAGGCTCGCGTTCACCGACTCGGTGATGTGCTTTCGGCTAAGTCCTCGGTCGTTCGTTTCCTGAGACATCGGGAAGAAGCACTTGGTCGCGACAACCAGCGATTCGCGCTTGATGTCCTTGATCGCAAGCCCGAGCGACTTCTCAGCTTCGCCAGTGTTGTACACATCGGCCGTGTCAAAGAAGTTGATTCCCAAGTCGAAAGCTCGGTGCACGATTTCGGCCGTAACCGAGTCGTCAATCGTCCGACCATGGGTGAGCCATCCACCGACTCCAACTTCACTGACGCGAATTCCGTAACGGCCTAGCTTGCGATATTGCATGTTGCCCCAAAGGTTACCGAACGATCTCCAGGATCACTCGGCTACCGAACTCTTTTATAAGCCGAATTCTTCCGCTAGCGATAGCTTCGACCAGTAGCGGCTTCCACTTGCTCTGCGTGTCGGACATTAGATTTGACCTTGCCTCGACACTTAACGGGACCGGCGTGCTCACCAAACCAGAAGCCTGAAGAAGCTCATCGCGCAACGGTTTCGGGGTCAGGCTCAAGTTCCAATACACGTGTGTAATCCCTTGCTTTTGGAGCCCATCAACAAAGTCGTCCGGAGTTTCCATGGCTTCGTAGCCGATCTCCGTCGTATGCCCAGGGTTGCCCCAAAAGTACGGCACATCGAGCAAGAAGCCAAAGACTTCATCGAAGAGAGCAATCTTTTCCGGCTTGATCGTCGCGTTGATTTCTACCGCCGGTTCCGCGAACGAGATCCGGCGAACCCGAAAAGCCTCTCGGTCCGTTTGCCCCAGAGCGACTTCAAGTTGGTCGCTCGTAACCGCAGAGTAGGTCACGTAAAGTCCTGCAAGTGCCTGAACTGGGATGAGGAGTTGAAACACCTTGCCAATCGAAAGTCGTGAAATTGCCCCCGCAGCAAGAAGGGAGAGTGGAAACATCAAGCCGACGATGTACCGGCTCTGCTGGCTGAGGAAGAACCACATTAGCAAACTAACCCCTACCCCGGCGATCAGCGTTGCTTCAAACTTGCGGGAGCGACCGCTCGCGAGCCACGTGAGAAGCGCAACCAATCCAACCGCGCCAAGGGCTCCCATCGGAACGCCTTGCCCCTGGGTTGGAGCGGGGTTGATGTATCGGCCCGGCTGATATGCCAGGCCAAAAATGGCGTGCGGCAGGCGGGAGACTTCTAATGGATTCCCCGTGTAGTCGGGTTTCTCCGCGGTCGCGATCTCGCGTCCGACACCAAATGTCTGCTGCTCGTTGGCATAGATTTTGGCGTTGTAGTCGCTCCAGTTCTTCCCTTTAAGCACGCTGTAGAAGAAGGGATAAACCGGATTACCTGTGTTCACGATATTGCGCATGTACCACGGGGCGCAAATGACAATTGGGATCAGAACAAGGGCGGGAGAAAGCTTCAACCCGTTTCCCTTTCGAGTGAGGGCAAACCCGAAAATGAGTGCAAAAACAATCGCCGTTTGCAATCCGGTGTATTTGCTTGCCATTGCAAACCCAAGCAAAAGCACACCAAGGACGGCACGACTTGGCGTCTCTGGATTCTGAATCCACTGTCCCAAGTAGTACAGCGCTAGGCCAGCATAGACGCCCTGGCTAACATCGATGTAGCCCGTGCCACTTAGCCAAAGAACCATGGGCAAGCAGCCGAAGCTCACCGCCGCCCAGATGCCGGCTTTCTTCCCGTAAGCCGAACTCGCTGCTCCAAAAGCCGCCAGAACGGCAAGCACGGCGAACCATACGCTAAAGGCTTTCGCACCGGTCTCCCCACCCCAGGTCAAACCCCAAATGAATAGGTTATCGACCGCAAACGGAAAGTTGGAGTGGTGAATAAACGAGACGAAATCAATTTGCCCGTGTTGGAGCCAAATCTTCGGTACGGCAAAGTGATACGCCAGCGTGTCCCAGTCGAGGGTCGTACTCGGTGCGAGCGCGCCAATGAGGCCCGTAAACAGCACGGGGACGGCGCCAATTAGGGCTGTTGGTTGGAAGTCCCGAACACCGGTCTTTACTAGCAAGCCAAGCCCGACAACCGCGATTGCCCCGACAACATAGAGCCCCCAACTGAGGCCACCGGGTAACAAACCGATGAAAAAGGTAAGCCAGCCACACGCGCCCAGCCCGAAGAGGCCGGCGACGCTGAAGCCAAGGGTGCCTCCTTCTTGGTCCAAATGCTTGCCAAGAAGCCCCTTGCCGATCCCAAGCCACCCAAGGCAAAAGATGAACGTGATGAGAACGGCGAGCATTGCCCGACAGTTTAATCTGCCCGGACGGCCCTTAGTTGTTGAAGCCGATGTTTGATCCGATCGATTGTCCACGGCGACCAATGCCAAACGGCAAGTCCGTCGGGAACGCCTTCAGCCGGAAAAACACCTGGACTTCTCGGCCGGGGCGGAATCCAGTTTTGTATTCCGAAAGGCTCAGAACGAGCTCCCAACAGTGCAAATCGTAGACAGCGTTGTATTGGGCCGCATCAATTTCCTTGGTGAAGCCGTTGTAAGAAAGCACGGCTCCAACGCGAGTTCGGCCCCACTTCAAGTTGGCCAAGTACAGATTTGCATTCGACCATCGCTTCTGAAAGCCGTCGTATCGGGCACCGAGGGTCACAAAAGTCGCGCCCGGTTGGTACGTGAAATCTAGCCGGACACTGCTCCAGTTCTGCGAGATCGTGTCGTAGGTGGTCAGCGTTCGAAAGTTGAGATAGTCCCGAGGGCGGTATTCCGTGCGCAAGTTGAACTGCTGCCAGCCTATGTCGCTCTGTTTGGACTGATTAAAGTCAAAGCCGGTTTGCGCTCCCACCAGAAAAGTTCTCAACGGCCGCGTCGAGACGTCGAACGTCGAAGTGTGGGTGCGGCCGGTCCGGTCCTGGGCCAGCGGCGTGTACCCTTCCGGACGCAAGTAGTTGTAGCGCAAGTTTGCCGAGGTATCGCCGCCTAGCTTGTATGCCGCGTTCCAACCTGCGCCGACGACGTACTGCGCGGTGTCATCCGAGTACATCGACTGCTTGAAAACGCTTGAATAGTCGAAGCTGAAGCGTGAGCGGCCGCCAGAGTTTTTGTTGAGCGTCCAATCAAAAATACTTCGCGTCACTCGCGATCCTTGTAGTCCGCCGAACTCACCGATAGACAAGCTTGTACGAAACGGAAGTGCGAGTCCCTGTCGTTTCCCAAGAATCTTGGATGCGTCAGAAGTCAACGTAAGGACCGGCGTCCGGTCCGCGGTTCCAAAGCTACCAACACTGTCTCCAACCGGCACAAGCCGCTGATACTCCAGCACCGCGTTTGCAAACGGGAGGTTCTGGTTTGCGCGCAACCTCACGTCTAGTTGTTTAGATTCAAAGGAGTTTGAATCTCCATACGCGTTGCGGTTGACCGAATAGCTCAAATTACTTGATGTTTGAAGCGCTCCAATATTCCGGTCGTCGCCAATGGAAATGACTTCTGTTTCCGAGACGCTCTCGCCGAACTCACTCCGGTTCCTTTGGAAATTGAGATTCGTGTTTGCAGTTCGAGATCGGAGATTGTACTGGGCGTTGGTATTAAAGAGGGTCGATCCTGGAGAAGTGAGATAGTTGTTCCGCTGATAGTCGTTTTGAATCGAGATCTCGCCGCTGCCCAGCTGTTGGCGGTGTTGGTTCTTCATCGTCAGCGTTCCCACCGCGCCTAATACGGTGTAGATCTGCGTAAGGCCGTCCATCTTGCCGTTTGCGTAGGCATAGTCTGTCCCAAGCGCCGGCCCGAACTTAGACATGTAATCCACGCGCAGGTCCGTTGCCATGCGGTCGGAGGCCGAGAGCCCAAAGCGGCTCTTGACGTAATAGCCTTCGTCACGGCTCTGGCCCACGTCCGGCGTGTATCGCGACTGCTGGTCCTCAATCGGGATCGAGAGGAACGGAATCGTAATGATCGTTTTGCCGAAGAATCGAATCCGCGCTTTTCGGAAAATGATCCGTTTGCTTGTCCGCACGACCGTGTCGGCAGATTCGATCTCGTAATGCGAATGGTCCCCCAAACTGCAGGTCGTGAAATCGCCCTCTTTGAAGTGATTCTCCCGCTCCGTCCCGTCGGCTGCGACGGAGGAAATGTACACATTGTCGGTGACCGCACCCTTCAAGAGCGAAGGGCGCAGCATGCCGCCGCCACGCTCCGACACGTAGCTTTCGTTCTTGAAGTTGAACCGGACTTTGTCGCCATACACAACCGCGTCGGCACCGATGATCTTTACGTTGCCGCTTAGGTCAAAGACTTCCGTGTCCAGATCGCCGTCAATCTGGTCGGCAAAACAGCGATAGCCGCGATACAAAACCTCCGTACCGCCCGTGATCTGAATCTTTTTACCGTCACGGTTCAACGACCCTGCGCGGATGATCTCAAGCTCCCGGTCGTCAGTCCGCGCTGGTGCGGCAGGTTCGGTTGAGCTACCACCCGGCAGATTCACCGGCGCGCGGTTTGGGTCACGGTTGATAAGCGTATAACCAGCCCGAAGGAGTTCGTAACTCCCGAACACTTGGGCGGCTGCCAGTGGTGAGGAAGAAAGCGCAAGGGCAAAGCAAAGGGCGCGGCCGCACTTCACTCCAATCTCCAAATCGCAAGCACACCGAGGGCAAAGAAGATGAAATTGGGAGCCCATGCCGCGACCAAAACCGGCACCGCGGAAGACTTACTCAAAATCTCGGTCGAGACTACGTAGGCGTTAAAGTACAACAATACGACCACGAAGCTGACCATAACGCCAACAAATCCACCCGTCCGCGCGAAAACGAGCGCGAAAACGGGAGAGGTGATGGCAAAAACAAAGCAGGCCACCGGAATGCTGTAGCGCGATTGCAGCTCAAGCTCTTCCTTCTTTGGGTCGGCACCCAGTTTTTTCGCCGTGTCAATTGACGCCTGAAGTTCGGCAATCGTGCGCTCCGCAACTTGCCCCGCGCCAAAGAGTCCATCAACCACGATTTTCTGGTTCACCTGAAAACTCTTCTTTGGCTTCGCCACGATCACGTTCCCACCCTCGATCTCGACGTAGTAGCCATTATTGAACGTCCAAACCCCGCGGTCGTATCGGGCAGTTTCGGCGGTGATGATGCCAACTTTCTTCGGCCCAACTTGCTCAAATAGCGTTATGTTTGAGATTTCAAACCGGTACTCATCCACTCGCTTGATGATTCCAAACGATGCGGTGTACTGATTCAGCTCGATGATCGAGTTTGCCTTCATCGTTGGCCGACTGAGGCCCATGATGCCGGACTGAATCAAGATCGCATTCGCTCGGCGAGTCCAATCCGGAATCAAATTCTCAACCAGGAAGAAGTTTCCAACCGAAACAAAAATTCCGAAGATCGCGACCGGAAGCACAATCCGCAGCAATCGGGTGCCTGCTGCCCTCATCGCCGTGATCTCGCTCTCTCGCGCCAACCTCGTAATCGCAAGCGACGCCCCGAGCGAAACGCCCACCGGCAACGTCTGCTTCATGAACTCCGGAGTTCGAAACAGGATGTACTGCAAAACGGCCGTATACGGCACGTTCTCCAGGTTGTACGTCTTCGCCATGAACATGTAGGCGTTGATCTGGAACATGAGCACCACGAGGAAAGTGCCCAGGATAAATGGCACCACCATCTCGCGGAGGATGTACAGATCGAGTTTTTTCATGCGACGGGGCTTAGTTTAAGCCGTCGCGCCTTCGTTTGATGGACGGAAAGCAAGAAACAGCACAAGCGCAGCTCCAAGCAAGCACGCCACAACCACGGCAACCGCCCCGCCAATCGGCAAATTTCCAGCAAAGGGCAAGCCAACGAGCATGATGACAAGGGCAATCCACGCGGCGAGAATCTTTCGCCCCTGGGTTTTCGGCACGATCTTTCCGCGGAAGCGATTGAGAAGGTGAGGCGCTCCGCATTGGAAGCAATGAGTTCGACCAGGATCGTTTCGGTGCCCGCACTCGCTACAACTGATCGGCGCAAACATGCTCGGCGTCTGCGGCGTGTATTGCCACTGTCGCCAGATTCGGTGCTCATCGGTGAAGAGGTCCTTCGGCAACTGTGGCAGAACGGCTTCCGCGATTCGGATGGCGTGGCCATGCAGACCCAGAACATAAAGCTGTTTTGCAACGCGGAACTTCGGCAACGGATTCATCGGCTGCTGACCGAGCAAATCGTAAGCGCGCTCGAGCTCGTCGACTTCAAAGTTCTTTAGCTCCCGCTTTTGCATCGTGCCGCGGAGGAACGGATAGACCACGACGGTTGCGATCGCGACGAAGAGGGCGATTGGGGCATGAATTGGCGCGGGTGGCCGCATCGCCACGGTTCCTAGACCAATGCTGACCAGGAGTCCCAGAAAACCGCTCGGCAGATCAATGTCTCCCGCGATCATCCACTGGATCAGGCTCACCGCCATGATGGCAACCGGAATCCAAGTTAGGCATCCTGCACCAACTGTAAATAGATCTACCGGCATAGTTATTCCTTGTGAGACGGGACTTCCACGTTGTCCCGACTTGACGCTGCTGACTCTTGCTCGCTTGATTTGCGGAATTCGAACTTCGGCTCGGTTCCCGCCTTGAGTCTAGCAATGTTTTTGTGATGCAGAAACACCACAAGCGCCGCCATCAGCACGAAAAGTGGGACAACTTGCAGAGATTGTCCCGGCAAGATGACGGAGAAGACCACCGCCGAGCAGACCGCAACCATGCTCGCCACCGCCATGTAACGGATCGTGCCAAGAATAACCGCGAAAACTACGATGGCTCCCAGCGCCACAAGCGGTGCAGAACCCAGCCCCGCCCCGAGTGCCGTCGAGACCCCCTTGCCGCCTTTAAACTTCAGAAATGGGCTCTTGGCGTGACCGATCACGGCAACCAATCCGCAGATAAACCAAAGCGCCTGCGGGTCTACGCCCATCAGGGGCTCGACGAAAAGCTGTCGGGCGACCAGACTCGGGATCAGGCCCTTCAGCATGTCGAGCACAAATGTCACCGTGCCCCAGCGTGGCCCGAGCGCTCGAACCACATTCGTCGCGCCGATATTGCCGCTGCCAACCTGCGTAATGTCGATGCCTTGCATGCGCGCAATCAGCACTCCAAACGGAATGCCACCTAAAAAATACGCCCCAAGCAAAGTCAGTCCAAACACCTTCATCCGCGAAGTCGCTCTATTGTCTCCTGAAAAAGGTTCCGAACGTCATCGCAGACTCGTTGTTTTCGATCAAGAAACTCGTTTGCGTTAACCAAGCCCATCGGTTCCGCAAGCATCTGAAGCTTATCGGGATTCTCAGGAATCAAGTCCCCTTCAAAACCAGCCAGCACCAGCCGCATTCTCACTTCGAGCAAAAACGTCAGGCCGACGTTGAGAATCTCTGCCTCAAACACATTGAGAAACCCTTCTTGATTGAGCTTTCGAATCCGCGATTTCAGGTCAGCTCCTTCCTGGGCTCGACGCGCACATGGCCCAAGCAACTCGATCATGCGAACCGTCCACTCAATATCCGATAGTCCGCCGTAGCCGAGCTTCACGTCTCGCTGAACGTGATGCGCCTGCACACGCTCCTGCTCGATTCTGGCTTTCATGCCGACAAGTTCTGTCCACGCTTGCTGACGGTCGGTTTCGATCCGCGCCGCGGCCAGAACATGCTGCAGGGCGTGTGACTCGCCAAAAATCAGCCGGGCATTTCCCAAGGCAAACCTTTCCCAGTTCTCCATATCTCGCGCGGCGTAGCTATCAAATCCGTGCAGGGTGCGGACCAACAGTCCTTTGCTCCCGTCCGGACGGAGGCGTGAATCAACTTCCAAAGGCATGCCACGCTGTCGCCAGTTTTGGAGCAAGCGCAGCATCACCTGTGCAGATTGCTCTGATGTCTGCTGCTTATCTGCCACCAACAAAAGCACATCCGCGTCTGAGCCCGGACCCATGTCCTCCCGTCCCAAACTTCCGAGCGCGATGACGCTGCCGACAAACTCGGCCTCCTGAGCCGCCAGTACAATGGCTTGCTCTGCCAGCCGCGTGAGCGCCAGTACTGGAGGTAAGCCACCCGCGATCGCAAACTGCACCAGATTCCCCAAGAACGACTCACGGTACACAACCGGCAATTCCTCCGAGCTCGCGAACGAGAGTTGCTGTGGCAAGTCTTCCAGTACCTCTCCGCTCAAAATCTCTTCGGTAATCGGGAGCGACTGCTTAAGCGATTCCACCAACCGAGGTGAATACCGAACGAGAGGCAGCACCCGGTCCATTGAATCAGCGTTCATCGCAAGTTGCCGATAGAACTCATCCCGCTCGGGCAAGGTGTCGAACCAGTCCTGGACCCGTGGCTCTTGGGCGAGCACTTGGTCGCGGTACGAAAGTGAGGTCGTAGGCAACAGCCGATTGTAAACGCTGCTAACTTGGGCGCGACGCCGCTTTAGCTCCGCGACAAACTGGTCCGCCGAGCCTTCGTTCATTAGCCGTGCAAGTTTGATCAAGGCTGGCCCGTTGGTCGGCACCTCGTGGGTCTGCCGGCTATCTTCGAATTGGATACGGTGCTCTAGCTTTCGTAGCCATTCATACCCCCGGGCCAAGATCTCGCAATCCGACTTGCTCAAGCGGCCCGTGCGGCCAAGCTCGGTGAGGACTCTTAGCGTTGTTGGCTCAGCCGGATCCAACCCAGTGGCCAGTTGCAGGATTTGACCAATGAACTCGACATCTCGGATTCCTCCCGCTCCGCGTTTGATATCGTTGGCCGAGCAGGTTTGCTCTATCCTCTCGCGCATCGCCAGCATGGCGTCGAGGCTGACTTCTGACAACGGACGGCCGAAGCAGGTCGTCCTGCGAAGTTGCTCCCAGTCTTTTCGCAATCCGTCAGAGCCCCAAACGACGCGAGACCGTAGTAAAGCCTGCACCTCCCATGCCTCCGCGTACAGCTCGTAATAAGCCCGGTAAGCGCGGAATTTGGCGAGCAGCGGACCCGCCGCACCGTACGGACGAAGGCGCAGATCGACGCGATACAGCTTGCCGCGCCCCATCGGGTCTTCTAAAGCACGCCCTAACGTCTCACAAAACCGAACCGCCACTGGCTCAAGCGATTCTTCTATATTTTCGTGCAAAACATAGACTAAATCGAGGTCCGAACTGTAGTTCACCTCCCTTCCGCCATGCTTGCCAAAGGCGACTATCCCGACCGGACACGGGCCGGTTTGCCCCGGAGCCACCGACTTCCAAACCCACTCCGTCGCAAGCTCCAAAACAACATCGGCCAAGGTGCTGAGGGCCGTCCAAACTTTCGGCTGGGGCCAGCTTTCGTCGAGATCATGCGAAACAATGACCGCCGACCATTTCTGTTTCAGAAATCTAATCCGATCTAGGCCGTGCGTGTAGCTCCGGCTCGCCTGAAGCAGGAGCTGACCTTCGACCAACAGATCATCCGCTTCGAGTTGGTCGTTATAAATCGCCTCATCAAGCAAGGCAATCCCAAGTTCCGGGTTCTGCTGGAAAGACTGCGCTACTGGGCCAGATGTGCCGAGTAATTGAAGCAAGCGATGTGCCCCGGCCGGATGAGCCCAAAGCTCTTCCGCGTACAGCGCTGGACTGCCCGAGGCTACAAGCCACGTTTCCAATCCACGCAAAGCCATGTCGGCATCGGCGAGTCCTGGCAGCAAGGCACCGAGCCATCCTGCCGGTGCTTGCGTTAGACCTTCAATTCTCTCAATCGTTGACTGATCCACCGGGCACCTCCCCTTTCTTTGCTCGTCGCGCTTTAAGTGACCGTTTTCGCGTCCGCGCCATTTCGCGCTGCCGCTTCCCTGGCCCGTCTGATTTTAGCCAAGCACATCTCTCTGCAAGACCACACTTTTCGCAAACCGGCAATGGTGCTCGGCAAACGGTACGACCATGTTGGATAAGCAACGTGTGAAACGGAAAAGCCAACTCGCGGGGAACGAGTTTCATCAAGACGCCATGCGCCTTGACCTCGCCAATTTCTTCCTTGATCAGTCCGAGCCGCCAAGACACCCGGAAGACATGGGTGTCCACCGGGATCGTTTCTCGCCCCATCGCAAAACACAGCACGATACTCGCGGTTTTAGGTCCGACTCCGGGCAAGGTCTGGAGCCACGCCATGGCTTCATCCGTTGGCCATGTGCGGAGTTCATCCAGGCTGAAGACCCCAAACTGTTCGTTTATCTTCTGGAGCGAGCCGATGATGTTCTTTGCCTTCTGGTTGCTCAGCCCCGCTAGCCGAACCGTGCTCGCCACTTCCGCCGTTGGCGCATTTGCGACATCCTGCCAAGTTGGATACCGTTCTCGAAGCTGAGTAAATGCCGGAAAGCTGTGCGCGTCGGTGGTGTGCTGACTCAGGATGCAAGAGATGAGTTCATCCATCGGATCGAACCGAGGAATGTAGCGGCTCTTTCCGTGCGTGCTCTCGAGCGTGGTCAGCATGTCGGCAATCGTTGCCGGATTCCAGCGACGCGCCGCCATTAAGAAGCCGTCAACTCGGTTTCGATGAGATCGCAGAGAATGTGGCCCAGCAGAATGTGCATTTCTTGAACCCGTGCGGTCACCGAGCTTGGGGCAAGAATCTTCGTTTCCGCGAGATCGGACAAAGGCGACGGGTTTTGTCCGGTCCAAGCCGAAACGTGAATGCCCATTTCCTTGGCTAGACTCGCGGCACGCAGAACGTTTGGACTCTTTCCAGAAGTGCTGATGGCAATCAGAACATCACGGGCTCGGCCAAGTGCCTCAACCTGCCGTTCAAACACCGCTTCAAAGCCATAGTCATTCGCAATCGCGGTTAAACCGGCCGTAGAGGTGGCAAGGCTGATCGCTGCCCAGCCTTTTCGGTCCAACTGGAATCGGCCAACAAGCTCGGCCGCAAGGTGATCAGCGTCACAAGAACTACCGCCGTTGCCGCAAAAAAGAATCTTCCCACCTTCACGCAAGCTCAAAATGCAGGCCTGAGCAAGTCGAGTCAGTTCGGGCTCTAGTGTGGCGATCTGGTTGAGCGCAGATTGATGATCGGCCAAGGCCAGCTGAAATCTGCTCGTCATCCCTATTAGTCTAACCGAGGGGTACCCTTTTCCCGCCGCAATGATGAAAGGTGTTGTCGTGAAATCGGTCCCTCGCTACGAGGACGCACGGGGTTGGCTCGTTGAGTTGTTTCGAGTGGATAGCCTTCCCGAAGGTTTTTCCCCGGCCATGGGCTATCTCAGCGTCACTAAGCCTGGCGTTGCCCGCGGCCCTCACGAGCACCACGACCAGACCGACGGCTTCCTGTTTTTCGACGGCGCATACGAATTGCACCTTTGGGAAAACCGTGCGGGCGAACCGGAGAGTTACGAGATTTTGAAGGTCGGTCGCGAGAATCCGACTTTTGTCACCGTGCCGCCGGGAGTCGTTCACGCTTACCGCAACGTTGGCGACCAAGACGCCATGGTCGTTAACGTGCCAGACCGGCTATACGCGGGTTGGGATCGAAAGGAAGAGGTGGATGAGATTCGCCACGAAAACGATCCGAACTCGAGGTTCAAGCTTTGAATCTCCTGGTCACGGGCGCCGCCGGTTTCATTGGCTCGCACTTTGTGCGCTTGGTGCGGCGGGTGCGGCCTGACTGGACCGTGCATGTTCTCGACGCCCTGACCTATTCGGGCAACGGCTCGACTATGGCCGACTTCCTCGCCGACGGACTCGTGACCTTTCACCATGGGCGGATCGAGGATTATCAGAAGGTCTCCGAAATCGCTCAGCAGAACCAGATTGACCAACTCGTTAACTTTGCGGCGGAGAGTCATAACGACCGTTCCCTCGTTTCGGGCTCGTCATTTTTGGTATCAAACGCGATGGGCGTTGAGAACTTGCTCAATGTCGTTCGTGAGAATCAACTCCAGCGATTTGTGCAAGTTTCAACCGACGAAGTTTACGGAACGATCGCCGAAGGTCAGTTCACCGAAGAAACCCCGATCGCCCCAAACACGCCTTACAGCGCAAGCAAAGCCGCCGGCGACCTTCAGTGCCGCGCACACTTTAAGGCTTACAAAACTCCCGTTGTCGTCACTCGTGGCGGCAATACATTTGGCCCATTCCAGTACCCAGAAAAGCTAATTCCCTTCTTCGCCACGCGCTTGATTCAGGGCAAGCACGTTCCCCTTTATGGCGACGGTAGCCAAATCCGCGAATGGATCCACGCCAAAGATCACGCCGCCGGAGTCCTTCATGTATTGGAGAACGGACTCGTTGGCGAGGCTTACAACATTGGCGATGTCAATGAGCGCACTAACCTAGAGATTCTTGAGGTGTTGCTAGAGGAAACCGGCCGAGGTCAGGAGTTGGTTATCAACATCGAGGACCCTCGCAAAGGCGCACACGATGCGCGCTACAGCATGGCAACCGACAAGCTGCAGGCACTTGGTTGGAAGCCTGAGAAGGACTTCATTCCGTCGCTTCGCAGCACGATCCAGTGGTATCGGGAGAACCGCGATTGGTGGGAACCGATCGTTCAGGACCCTCAGTACCAAGCCTTCGTTAAACAGTATTACGGAAAGTACTTAGGCGATCTTCTATAAATTGATCTAACCGGCCACCTTGGAACTGCCACGTGGTGACAAGGGCACGGGATCCGGCTTCTAAATCGGTGGGCTGATCACCTATGAAGAATGACTGCGCTAGGTCAATCGAGAAGATTTTGGCCGCGTGGAGAAGCATTCCGGGTTCGGGCTTCCGACACTCACATCTCCCCGTGATCTCTGGATAGTGCGGGCAGAAAAGCACGGCGTCTACCGGTGAGGAAGCGAACATCGCGGCCGTAAATCGGCGAAACTGTTCTTCTGAATAGTAGCCACGAGCGATCCCGGATTGATTCGTAACAACGAAAACAAGATAGTCAAGTGCCTTCAATCTCTCGATGGCATCGAGAGCACCGGCGGTCCATTCAACGTCCTCGATCCGAGAGACATAGCCCGTGTCGACGTTGATCACCCCATCACGATCCAGAAAGGCAGCTTTTCTCACTTCTTAAATGGGCGGCATATCGGGTCGCCAATGATGATGTCCTTCCACTTAATAACCGGCGAGGCCATGTAGAAGCTCTCGGCGAGATTGTAGCCATCGGTATACCGATCAAACAGGATCGACGGGTTGGCCATCGCAAACAAGTACGGCTCGCTGCAGTACCCCTTCACTCCGGTCACTCCCTGATGAATAAGGTCGGCAATCAAGCTCTGTCCACCCGTCGTGGGCTTAAACGTTCGCGCCGAGGTAGACACAAACGTCTCAGCAATTGCACCGGGAGCAAACTTCAGCTTCCGGTACATCTCAGGCCGAAACTGGCGATCATTAGAACCCCAACTTGCGTAGCCAATCAGAGCGTCGGACGGTGACGCAAACTCACGCTTCTGGTCGTGAATGACTTGAAACTTCTTATCCCGAAGCTTCATGACGCCTTCGCTAAAGCTCTCTTGAAAAGTGCCGTAGTCACCCGTTTTGCGATCATCGGCTTCGTCGATCAAAAAGGTGCCATCGACTTTGTACGCCTTGATGGACTGCTCGATCAGTTTCTTGACGTCGTCGATTGTGTAGCCATCCAAACGAGTGACTAAGTACATTCCGAACTTTTCGTGGGTAAACGGTTCGGTCTTGCCGTAGTACGGATTGGGAAGGAAGCCAGCGTTCGGGTCTTTCGCGGCACTTTCTAGGTCTTTGATGTCCATCCCAGCAACGGCCGCGTCAATCGACAGCCCTTTGTTGTTCATTCGGAACGGGATGCCCTTCGTGAACACAATGTAGTCAATCGGACGATTTAGGCCGGTGAGCTTCTGCCGAATCGGGTTCTCAATGTCTTGCTTGTAACTGGCAACAACGACCTCTTCAGTCGGGGCCACCGAGATCGTACAAAGATTGCTCGCTGGAATACCTCGCTTTGCGAGATAGTAATTCCCGATTTCCAAACTGACTTCGCTTCGGCTGTTAACAACGACGAGCACTCTCGATGCCTCTACACTGGGCATCGCGTAAGTCACCGGCGTGCGAGGACCTGAGCAACCCGCTGCTAGGATCAAAGCGGGAAAGATCACATTAACGATAGTAGCCTTTGTACCATTCCGCAAACTTCGCCACCCCATCCTCAATTGATGTAGACGGGCGGAATCCGATCGCCGTTTCCAGCTTCGACATGTCGGCAAAGGTCGCCACCACATCGCCCGGTTGCATCGGCAGCATGATCTTTTCGACTTCCTTGCCGAAGGCTTTCTCCATGCACTCAATGAAGTAAAGCAGTTCTACCGGTTCGCTATTCCCGATGTTGAAAATTCGGTACGGCGCCGAGGATGTGTCGGGAGCTGGTTCAAGACTCGACCAGCTTTCGTCTGGCGTTGGAACCGCGAAACACGAATCTACAACTCCCTTCACGATGTCATCCACAAAGGTGAAGTCGCGCTTCATCTTTCCAAAGTTAAACACCTTAATGGGGTCACCCTTGGAGATTGCTTTTGCGAAGAGCATCGGCGCCATATCCGGTCGGCCCCAAGGTCCGTAGACGGTGAAGAAGCGCAGTCCCGTCGTAGGCAAGCGGAAAAGGTGGCTATAACTGTGCGCGAGCAACTCGTTGCTCTTCTTGGTCGCGGCATACATGCTGACCGGATGGTTTACGCCATCGGTTTCGGCAAAAGGCATCTTGCCGTTCAGACCATAAACCGAGCTGGACGACGCATAGACCAAGTGCTCAACCTTGTTGTGCCGACAAGCCTCAAGCATGTTTCCGAATCCGACCAAGTTGCTCTGAATGTACGCACCCGGATTCTCTAAGGAGTAGCGAACCCCTGCCTGCGCTCCGAGGTGGATGACGTATCGAAATTCGTTCTCCTTGAATGCCTCAAGAACCGTATCGTTGTTGGCAAAGTCACCTTCGATGAACGAGAAATTGGGCTCTCCAGCTAGCTGAGCCAACCTATCTCGCTTCAGTTGAACTTCGTAATAGTCGTTGACGTTGTCGAGTCCCACCACGCGATAACCGCGCCGAATAAGCTCCAAACTCGTGTGGAATCCAATGAAGCCCGCGGCTCCGGTAACAAGAATAGTGTCCATGATTGCTTTCTCCTAGCTCACATTGAGCTCAGCTCGGTAATACTCAACGGTCTTACGTAGACCTTCCATCAAGCTTGTGGTGGGCTGCCAGCCGAGCACTTCGTAGGCTCGCTGAATGTCGGGATGGCGTTGCTTCGGGTCATCCTCCGCTGCCGGATAATGTACCGTTCGGCAGGGAATCCCAACGGCCTCCGAGACCGCTTCTGCAAACTGCAGCATGGTCATCTCCTGGTGCGTGCCGAAGTTGACCGGGTCCTGGTAATCGCTCAAAGCAAGGCGAACCACGCCGTCGAGGATATCCTCGTAATAACCAAAAGACCGGGTCTGGTGTCCCTCGCCGTAGATCGTCAGCGGTTCGCCCATCAGGGCTTGCCGGATGAAGTTCGGCACCACGCGGCCGTCGTCCATGCGCATCCGCGGGCCGTAGGTATTGAAGAATCGTGCGATCCGGACTTGCACGCCGCGATAATCGCGATAGGTGACCGTCGCCGCCTCGGCGTACCGCTTCCCTTCGTCGTAACACGCCCTCGGACCAACCGAATTCACATTGCCCCAGTAGGTTTCAGGCTGCGGATGAACAATCGGGTCGCCATATACTTCGCTCGTTGAAGCGAGGAAAAAGGTCGCCCCTTTACGCTCGGCAAGATCCAGCCCGTGGTGGGTGGCAAACGATCCGCAACGCAAGACCTCAACCGGAATGCGTTTGAACTCGGCCGGGCTCGCCGGACTCGCAAAGTGGAAGATGAAATCCACCGACCCATCAACATCAAAAGGATCCGCAACATCGTGCTGAACGAACACGAGATTGGGGTTCCCTTCCAAGTGCGCGAGGTTCCGCAGCTGTCCGGTGATCAAATTATCGATGACCGTAACTCTAAAATTCCGCGCGATCAAGGAGTCCGCCAAATGCGACCCCAAGAATCCCGCTCCACCTGTAATTACGGCGTGCATCGGTGCCTATAGATTAGCCCAGAGCCGCCCTTAAAGTCATCTTTACAGGGCATGTGTCAGAATCCGTCCGTCGGTTTGGCGGATGTCGCCTTCCGAGAAACAAGCGAGAGCAAGATGAAAGTTGCGGTTATAGGAACGGGATACGTTGGCCTGGTAACGGGGGTTGTGCTAGCAGAGCTAGGCAACGATGTGATCTGCGTGGATAACGACCAGTCAAAGCTGGACAGCATCCAACGTGGCGAATCGCCGATCTACGAACCAGGGCTGGAAGAGCTGATGCGAAAAGGAATCCACGAAGGATTTCTCACCGTTTCGAATTCCATCGCCGACGCCGCGAGCAAGAGCGACGTCATCTTCATCGCCGTTGGCACCCCGCCAGGCGATGATGGCACGCCCGATCTGACCGCCGTTCGCGCCGTCGCCAAGAGCATCGGCCAAGCCATTACCCACCAAACTGTGGTCGTCAACAAGTCCACCGTTCCGGTTGGATCTGGCGAATTGGTTGAACAGATCATCCTTGAGCAAGGCGTTCCTGCCCACCTCTTCGACGTGGTTTCGAACCCAGAATTCCTGCGAGAAGGCTCGGCAATCCACGACACTCTGCACCCGGATCGAATCGTCATCGGCGCTAAAAAGAAGGAAGCCGCCATGCGACTCGTCGAGCTTTACGCGACGCTGGAAGCTCCGATGGTCATCACCGACCTCAACTCGGCCGAACTCATCAAGTACGCCAGCAACTCGTTCTTGGCGATGAAGATCAGCTTTATCAACGCAATCAGCCGCATCTGCGAACTCGCGGACGCCAACGTCGCTGACGTTTCGAAGGGCATGGGCATGGACAAGCGAATCGGTTCGCAGTTCCTCTCGGCCGGTCTCGGCTGGGGCGGATCTTGCTTCCCGAAAGACGTCCTCGGCATGCTCAGCACGGCGAAGCGATACGGCTACGACTTTGACCTCATGCAGAACGTCATCGACATCAACGATGACCAGACCCTGAACTTCGTTCGCCGCATCGAAAAGCGACTTGGCGGGCTCGCCGGCAAGCGAATCGGAATCATGGGCCTAGCCTTTAAGCCGAATACCGACGACATCCGCGACGCCAAGTCGCTGATCATCGTCGAAGAAATCGTAAAAGCCGGTGGAATCGTCTCCGCTTACGACCCAATTGCGGCCGAGAACTTCAAGCGCGTCTTCCCGGACATTGAATACAAGGACGGCGTTTACGACGTCTCCGAGGATGCCGACGCTCTCGTACTCGTTACCGAGTGGAACGAGTTCCGCCAGCTAGACCTGAACCGCTTGGGAAGCAAAATGAAGAGCCGAGTCCTGTTTGATGGCCGACGCGTTTACAAGCGCGAAACCGCCGAAAGAGCCGGCTTCGATTACTACACCATCGGCAGTCGCTGAACTACAGAACTCCGTTGCTCTGCTTATTCACCGCTTCCAGCAAGGAAGCGGTGAATTTTTTCATCTGCTCCTCATCCGTGCTTGGACTGAGTGCGATGATTCGATAGAAAGTCCCTTCCTGCACCTTGCCGGTCGAAAACTCAGCCTTGAAGATGTCAAAAAGCAACCGAAGTGGCGCCGGGTTGTAGCCCGCTGGCCCCTTGTAGGTGTAAGCCGCGAGTCGCGACTCGCCGTTCATCTTGGTCTCCACAAACGAAACCGGTATTTTCTCGCCGGTACTTGTGGTCACAGACACGCCACGCTCGTTGATCAGTTCCGAACCTTGAGACTGGAAGCAAACGCGCGGGTCGTGGAAGCTGTCGCTATTATCGCTGTTGACGAGAACGACGTCGTATTGCTCGCCACCCTTGGAATAGACACGAGACACGATGCCCGATGGATTCAGAGTGTCGTAGACCATCTTGTCCATCTTGTAGCTCTGCTTCGGATTGTCCTCGCTGGGCACGTACTCGAAACCATCGATCTTCTCCGGGATTTGATCCTCAAGCCAGGCTTCGGTTCGCTTGGCTGCAACCGGACGCGGCGCTAGCGTTGAGGCGACCGCCGTCAGACCCACCAAAGCGATCACAACGATAAATCCAGTTTTGTTCATTACTTCCACCCCAGAGCGCGGCAAACCTTTTGTAGAACGATGAAGCAGATCACCAAGCTGATGTAACCGCTGTAATCGTGGAACTGGTGACCCGCATCGTAGCCGTACGTATTACCAACTACGCCAATCATCGCGATTCGGACTCCATTAATCAGAATTGCAAACGGAATGATGAAGACGGCAAGAAACGCGTTTGCCCACCATTGCAGCTTCGCGATGTACATAAAGAACACCATCAGCGCGATGAGCGACAACATGAGCCGCAAGCCACTGCACGGAGCTCCCACGTTCATTTCAAACTGATCCAGCATGATCGTGACGCTGTCCGCCCGGTACATCTGGTAGCCCATGCCGCGAAGGAGCTCGAACGAGACTTTGGCCGAAATCTCCTGCATTGGCTGAGTAAATCGGTCAATCACCCAGTTCCAAACCGGAAGCCCAAACAGCAAGTAGAGGGTGGCTGGGAGAGCCGCAACCAGCATTTTCCAACCTGCGATCGCCCAAACCGCCAGTGCGATGGTCGCAATAAACAACAGGGACAAGGTGAAAGCCATGCTCGTTCTTGCGGCCACCCATGTGATGTACAAGATGGGTATGAGCAGAATCGCGGCCAAATATGCTGGCTTCTTATTGATCTTCTCCAGCTCAGGCCAGCGCGTCCACAACATGTAGCCCGAGATAATCGGCACCAAAATGCCGTGGGAATAGTACGACTCGGACCGGAACCAGAGGCTCGGCAAACCCGCTAGGAGCCCGGAGAACAGGGCACAGATGGCTACCGTCAGCGCCACCGCCCACGGAAACCCCTCAGATTTAACGATGGTCTGCCAATCGACCGACGCCGTTTTTTCCTTTACCGGTTCGGTCACCGTTGCACTTGGACCCACATTGGTTGCTTGACTCGCCATCTTTCTCCCTATAATAGGACAATGATAGATAACCCTTTATCGCTCATCTGAGGGGGTAACCCTTTCGTGCCTCTAAAGATGATGTCCATTTTCGCCATCCTTACAATGGGACAGCTTGGATTGATTGTCCTAGTGAGCCAGATATGGATGTTGTGAAAGCTCAACCGACGGATGCATCGTTCCGAGATTTCTTGGAGGCGGTGAAGCGCCAGCGTTGGGTCGTCATCATTTCCCTTGTCATCGCCGCCGGAGCCGGGCTCGCCGCGATCCTACTTGTAGAACCGACTTATCAGTCCTCCACGCGAATCGTTGTCGAAGGTCGCTCGGGCCAGCAAGCCGCCCCTGTCAACACGCAGGACCCACTCTTCAAGGTCACGGCGCCGATCGTCACGGACATCCCCACTCAGCTTGAGCAGATTCAATCCGGCGTTGTGGTGAGCAACGCGGTCCAAACCGTCATCGGTCGCGACGCCTCGCTTACGCCAAAAGAGCCGGGCGACCCGGAGGTCTCCGCCCGCCAAGTCGGACTCACAAACGTTATCGAAGTCACCGTCACGTCGTCAAACGGCGAGCTCGCTCGTCGAGTGGCCGACCAGCTACCCGAAACTTACAAAACCCTGGTCGTCGACCGCAACAGTGCCGAACTTCGACAAGCCATCGTCTTCCTAGATGGTCTTCAGGAAAAGGCAAAGACTAGCCTTGCCAAAGCTGAAACCCAGCTTGGAAAGTTCTTGTTGGATAACAAGCTTTCTCCGAGCGAGACTGAAGCCGTTGACCGAAGTGCGGTTGAAATTCGAGCAGAACAGGAATACAACGCCACCCTCACCGAATTTGATTCGGAAACGGAATATCTCAAACAAGTCAAATCCGAGCGGGACAAGCTGCCGAAAACGATCCCAAACCAAACGGTCGAGAAGAATATTGACCAAATCCAGGCCGCCAACCAAAAGCTGAGCGACCTGAAATCCGAACGAGACCGCGTCTCACAAATTTTTGACGACCGCGCCGTCGAATTCAAGCAAATCGATGCTCAGGTCAAGTCGCAGGAATCGTATATCGCGAGTCTGCCTAAAGTTCTGGATAACCAGCGAGTAGTCCGCAACCCAGCCCTGCAGCTGTACGACGATAAAATTGCCGAGTCGCAAGCGCGAATGAAAGCTGCCGAAGCACGAGTGACCCAGCGAAAAAGAGTTTGGGACGAAGCTCGGGAACGATTGAACAAGTACAGCGAGCTTAGAGACAAGATTTCTGGCTTGCGCCGCCAGGTCGAACTTCTAAAGGCCGATCTTGATAACACGTCGCGGTCCTCGCAACAGTTGAAGGTCTACGAAAACTCGATCCGAAACCCGGTCGAAATCATTCAGTTGCCGTCCGAGCCAAAGCGAAACAAGCCAAATCCACCGCTCTACATCGGCTTTGCGCTCGTTGCGGGACTGGTCGTCGCTTTCATCATCACGATTGTTCGAGATCGCCTAGAGGACAAGGTCACGACCCTAGATCAGGCGTACCGAATTGCGAATGCACCAACCCTCGGCTACGTGCCGCCGCGAGCCTTCGGAAAGGCGGCCCGAAAGTCGAAGGCCCTGCCCTCTCGGGTGATGGAGAACTACCGAATCGTTCGGTCGAACGTTCTTTTCTCGCTCACTGAGCATCCATTCAAATCCATGATGATTACGAGCACGGGCGCAGGCGAAGGAAAGTCGGAAGTTGCCTCAAACCTGGCCATCGCAATGGCCGGCACCGGTAAGTCGGTCCTTTTGGTGGACGCAAACATGCACCGACCCGCGATCCATGACCGGTTTAGCCTAGAGCGAGGACCTGGACTTTCCGACCTGCTCTCTAACCAACAGGATCTCGGCACCGTGACCCGGAGCGCTGAAATTGAAGGCCTGCACGTCATCACGGCTGGGTCCGGAGAAGTTAGCCTGGCCGATGGCTTGGGGAGCGGCGCGATGCAAAAAATGTATCGCGAAATGATTGAGCGGTACGACCTCGTCATCTTCGACACGCCCGCCATGCTTCCCCGCTCTGATGCGTTGAGCCTTTCCGCGACAGTCGATACCGTTGTCTTCGTTGTGAAACCCGGGGCAACGACCAAGACCCTCATGCGGTACTGCATCGAGCTTCTACGCCACGCCCACGCACGCTTGCTCGGTGTTGTCTTCACCAACACCGAGTTCTATTCCGAGGACTTGAACTAGACATGGATGCGATCATGCGCCGCATTTTCCGCTGGCGATTGAATCGCTACAAGAAACGCGGACTGCAGATTGCCGACGATTGCCGCATGGAAGGCATGCCGATGTTCGGTAGCGAGCCGTACTTGGTCAGCATTGGCAAGCACTGTTTGCTTTCGGGAAAGGTGACCTTCATCACTCACGATGGCAGCACTTTCGTTTTCCGAAACCGCCCGGAGTATTCCGATGTGATCAAGTTTGCACGCATCACCGTTCACGATAACTGCTTCATTGGCTATGGTGTGACGATCCTTCCAGGCGTAAGCATTGGGCCAAACGCCATCGTCGCGGCCGGAGCGCTCGTGACGAAGGACGTGCCCGAAGGCACCGTCGTGGCCGGACTGCCAGCAAAAGTGATGATGAGCGTGGACGAATACGCAGAGAAAGTAAAAGCCGCCACCCCCGACTACGACCGAGACCTGTACAAATCGGACAAACGAGCCGAACTCCTTCGGCTGTATCCTTACCCGTGGTGAATCCTCCTCATGGCCGGGCTTAAAAAGGCAGCTGCCTATTCACTCCTCGGCTATGCGGTTTGGGCAGCCTGCAACTTCCTCAATTTCAACCTGGTAACTCGGCTGGACCAATCGAACTCAGCGGGACTGCTCGCACTCATGACCGCAATCAGTACTCCGGCGACCGACTTGGGCTTGCTCAGCCTGCGAGGAGTGCTGAACACGGACGCTAGGTCTGAATTTAAGTACGGCGTGTTTATGTCCTTGCGATTGCTTGGCATGCTCTGCGCAAGCCTAGCCTGCCTGGTCATCGCAATGGTCCAGTACAACCAGCCAGGATTGTTGGCTGCCTTCGGTTTACTCACGGCCCGACTCACCGTTGAGTCCGTTTCCGACATCCTGTTTGGCATCCTTCAGAAGAACCATAGAATGCCCCAGGTAGGTCTATCGATGACCTTCCGCGGCATTCTAGGCACGAGCGTTTTTGCCGCCGTGTTCTATCAAACCCGCGACCTCGTTCCGGCGCTTATCGCGCACCTAGTCTGCTCGACGATCATCCTTGCCGCGTACGACCTTCCAAATGCGCTCAAAGTCGTTTCCCTTTCCGACATAAAGCCCGAATGGGACTTCACGCGAATGCGGCAATTGCTCGCTCTTGTGCTCCCACTGGCCGCTAACGTTGCCCTCGGAAGCTTCATCACCCAGATGAGCCGGTACGGACTCAACATCACGGATATTGCGATCTACACCGCCATGTACTTCTTCGTGCTTATCGGTAGCACCGTGGTCGTAGCCGTGAGTCAATCAACGTCAACCGCTCTGGGCGAGGCCGTAGCGGCCGGGAACGGCCCACGCTTTGTCTTCCTAACTACACGTCTGCTCTTGCTTGCCAGTGCCTTTGGAGCAGCCGGACTATTTGCCGGACAATTTTTCGGGAACCCCCTGATCTCGACCATCTTTCGTCCCGAGTACGCGACTCAACAGCAAGCGTTCATGATCATCCTGCTTGGTGGGGCGTTCTCGTACTACAACAATGTCTTCGGATACGCGCTCACCGCGATGCGGGAATTGAAAGTCCAGTTCCCAATTAAGCTGGTTGCCTTCGTGGTCGGATTGGCCTGTCTCTTAACTCTGGTACCGCGGCTCGGAATCAACGGGGCGGCCATTGCTTACGCCGCGAGTTCTGGAATTCAAACCGTGCTCTCGGCGATTGTTTTCCAGAGGGCCAGTCGGCAGCTCTCTCCGGAGGTGGCAGCTTGAGTCAACCGATCGCGTTCTTTTTGCCAAACCTAGAAGGAGGTGGAGCAGAACGCTCTGTCCTACAAGTCGCTTCGGCGCTACTGGATCGCGGCCATCCGGTTGAGCTTGTCCTTGCAAACAAGGTGGGTCCTTACGTTGAACATATCCCGGCGAATATGCCGGTCTATGACTTCGGAAAGGAGAACACGATCAAGTCACTTCCGAGCCTCAGAAAGTATCTAGCCACAAACAAACCACGTTGCGTTCTCGGCGCGCTAGAGAAGGCCAACGTGACGCTACAACTGGCCACCTTGGCACTTGCGCAAAAGCCCAAAGTAATTGTTTCGATCCGAAACTCGCTCGGAGAGGAAAACTCCGTGCTCACCGGTCGAAAAGACCGGCTCCTGCTCAAGCTCGCGAAGTTCCTTTATCCTAAAGCAAGTGGAATCCACGCCGTTTCAAAAGGCGTTGCGACACAGACCGCTCAGTTTTTGAACATCCCGCTTGACCGAATCACGGTCATTTACAACCCGGTGATCAACCAGGGCCTTCTGGCTGCTGCACAGGAACCAGAAACCGATCCTTGGCTCCAGCCCGCGAATGAGACCATCGTCGCGGCTGGGCGATTGAATCACCAAAAGGACTTCAGCACGCTTTTGAGGGCTTTCCAACGGGTCAAGCAAGGCGGGCACCCAGCAAAGCTGATCATCTTTGGGGAGGGCGAACTTCGAACGCAGTTGGAGACCGAAGTGTATGAACTTGGCCTTGATGAGGATGTACGCCTTCCCGGCTTCGCCCAAAATCCTTTCCCTCATTTTCGAGCGGCTCGAATGTTCGTCCTTTCGTCTCGATATGAAGGGCTGCCGGGAGTTCTGATTCAGGCTATGGCTTGCGGAGCGCCGGTCCTCGCAACAAACTGCCCGAGCGGGCCGGAGGAAATTTTGGAGCAAGGCGAACTAGGTGAGTTGGTGCCCGTGGGCGATCACGCCAACCTTGCCGCCGCAATCCAACGAGAATTGGATCGCACCCGCCAATCCATTCCTCTCTCTCGATTAGCTTCATTTACGCAGGACACGGTGGTATCCAAGTACGAGGAGCTTCTGTGCCAATAAGCACTCAACCGATCGCGCTGTTCACCCAGAACTTGGAAGTCGGCGGCGCCGAGCGCGTGATGCTCAACCTTGCGACTGCCCTGGCCGATCTCGGGCACCGCGTGGATCTCGTCCTTGCCTCGGCTGAGGGCGAGTTCTTGAACTCGGTGCCTGTCAACGTGCGCGTGATTGACCTCGGCGTGGCGACGCCGATCCGAGCTGGGAAAGCCTTGCAGGCGTACTACCGCAAGGAGAATCCGCTCATCACGATTAGCGCTCTCAATCAGCCAAACGTCGTCGCCATCCTCGCGCAGAAACGGTCGAAGGTCAAGGCCATCGCCACCATTCACACCAGCCTAAGTCAGGAAGCGAAGAACGCAAACTCCTTGCGGCTCCGAATCATGCCTTACATCGTAAAGGCCCTTTATGCGAAAGCCGATGCGCTCGTGGCCGTATCAGAAGGTGTCGCTCAGGATGCTTGCGAATTTCTTGGAATGGATCGATCCAAGATCCGGCTTATCTTCAACCCGATTGTCTCCCCCGAGTCGCTCAAGCGTGCTGCAGAACCTGCGACTCATCCTTGGTTAACGCAGAAAAGTGGCCCGGTCGTTGTTGCCGCTGGTCGGCTTATGCCCCCAAAGGATTTCGCCCTCCTGCTGAGCGCCTTCAGCAAATTGCCCAAGAGCTTGAACGCGAGACTGATCATTTTTGGCGAGGGCGATCTACGCGCCGAACTCACTCAACAGATTGCCAACCTCGGATTGCAGGAATCGGTTTCCCTCCCTGGCTTCAGCAAAAACGTGCTCGCCGAAATCTCAAAAGCGGACCTCTTTGTGCTCTCAAGTAAATGGGAAGGGCTGCCATCCGTCCTGATTGAGGCGTTAGGTTGCGGCGTTCCCGTTGTTTCAACCGACTGCAAGAGTGGCCCACGCGAGATCCTGCAAAGCGGAAAATTCGGTCCCCTGGTTCCCGTGGGTGACGCCGACCAACTTGCGAAAGCAATCGAGCGCCAGCTCGGCCCAGACCCGATCCGGGCTACCAGCGAAGCATGGGAGCCGTTCACCTTTGCCGCCGCCGCTCAGCAATATCTTGATCTTGTGGAGGAATGCCTTGCCCGAAAGTAAACCGAGAGTTGCATTCCTGCTGCCACGCCTTGGCGGAGGTGGAGCAGAGCGAATTATCCTTAACCTGTCCGAAGCCTTCGCGTCACGTGACTATCAGGTTGACCTCATCACCCAAGTTTCTGGGGGCGAAATGGAGCATCAGGTACCGAACCGGATCCGGACCGTCACCCTAGGACACCAAAGTACGCTTCAAGCCCTGATCCCGCTCTTGCGATACGCCCTCAGCCAGAAACCGGTCGCGATCCTGAGCGCTTTGGATAGCGTGAACCTTGCGAATGTGATGGCCGGACGACTCCTCCGTCGCACAAGAACGGTCATCAGCATTCACACCTTTGTGAGTGCGGCGTACGCAGAACTAGATGAAACTAAGAGAAAAAGGCTAGCGTTGATGCGGAAGTGGTACCCAAAGGCCGACCGGGTTGTTTGTGTCTCGAAAGACGGCATGAGTGATGCGGGCCAGTTTCTTGGCATCCCATCCGACAAGATGCGGACCATCTACAACCCGGTGGTGTCCAAGCGCTTCTTTGATCTTGCCGATCAGCCGATCACCCAAGATCAGCGGCCGTACGCAATTTTTGTGGGCCGTCTCACCGAGACCAAGCAGGTCGTCGAATTTATTGAGACCATGCCCACGGAGCCACAAAACGTTGTCATTCTCGGTGAGGGTCCTACGAAGGCGAAGATTCAAGAAGCGATCGCGAATCGCGGATTTCGATCGAAGATCACGCTCGTAGGATTCAAGGATAATCCGTACCCTTGGATCAAAGCGGCCCAAGTGCTCATCCTTCCCTCGCGACTGGAAGGACTGCCAACCGTACTCGTTGAGGCGCTGGCCTTAGGCACTCCGGTCATCAGCTTTGACTGTAAGAGCGGCCCACGCGAAATCTTGGCGGACGGTGAGTACGGCGATCTAATTGCGCAAAACGACTGGGCGGCATTCCACCAAGCCCTAAATCGCCGAATGTCCGAGCCTAAACCAGAAGTCAGTCCGGCCGCTTGGGAGCCATTTTTGGAAGATCGAGCTTTTGAAGCTTACCGAGAGGTGCTTCTCCAATGACCCGACCGGTACTGCTCTACTCTGGCGCGCTGTTCATCATCGTCGCCCTGAGCTTGAACATGAATGGCACCCTGCTCAGCTTCATGGTGCGCCTGTCGCTGAGCCTTTTTGCTTTCACCTGGATCCTCGATCGGTTTCCGAGGTTCCGAGTTCGGCCCGTACCCGCGACCGTCGGATTGCTCAGTCTGTTCGTGACCCTTCTGTACGCATCCAGTTTGTGGGCAATCGAACCGACCGACGCGATTCTGTACGCGTTCCGGTTCCTTTTGTGCCTTGTCGCGGTTTTCCTTATCTACGACAGCTTTAGGTCGTGGAAGGAGATTCAGATTGCGCTACAGGCATACGTCGTTGGGCTGTACGCGGTCTTCATCCAGATTTTCATTACGTACCTTCAAGGGCGCCCTCAGCTATCCGATGGTCGCTATGGCGCAGAAGGCATCCACCCCAACCACGCTGCCGTCATGCTTGGTTCCGGGCTCGCGGTAGCCTGGTTGCTTGCGGTTGGTGAGAAGCCCCTCAACAAGTTCTGGCGAATTTTCAACTTCTCCTATGTCCTTGTCGCGCTCTACGGCGTCATGCTGACCGGATCACGCGGTGGCTTTATCGCCTGCGTCCCGAGTCTCATCGTTATTGCCATCCATCTGTTTCGGAAGCCCGGGTCTGCGATTATCACCGCCGGGATCATCTTGGCGGCGCTTCCTGGGCTACTCGCAAACCCTTCGGTTCAGAAGAACATCGAGCGAATCGGCTCAATCTCAGAAAGCGCAAGTGCAGATGGATTTACGGGTCGAGGCGACAGGTGGAAGGCCGCCATCGAAATCTTCAAGGACAATCCGATCATTGGAGTCGGCGCCGGCGGCTATCGACCGGCAACCCGCGACTATGGAACCTATGCGATTCACTCCGAAACGGGCGAGCCCCTAGGAGCGCACAGTAGCTATCTCCAGTTCGCTTCCGAGCTTGGAATCGTTGGCCTCTCAATCTTCGTTGGGCTACTCTTCTCGATTTTCTTGAACTATCGAACGCTCTTGCCTGGATATCGGCTCGCGTTTATGACCGGCTTACTTTCGCTGGCGAACGCAATGATTAGCGAGATGATTGAAGCCCGATATTTCACGTGGATTTTCATCGGCATTGGGCTATCGGTTGCCAAGATCTCCCAACTCGAACGCGCCGCTTACGAGAGAGCTTCGGAGTACACGGAAAGCGTTCCTTCGACCATTCGGTCCAGCGAGAATCTCGAGCCTGCCACAACCGCTTCTTGACCCAACCGGTTTCGAAGGGTTTGGTTCTCTGCGATCTGCCGCAGGGCGCTTCCTAAACCTTCGGCATCGCCTGCCGGACGAACGAACCCGTCGCGACCGTCCGTCACGATTTCCCGTGCTGCCCCAACGTCCGTCGTCACAATCGGCTGCCCGAGGCTCTGGGCTTCAATGAGCACGTATGGCAAGCTCTCCGCGTCGCTCGACATCAGATGAACGTCCAGGCCGCCTAGGAGGGGCTCCGCATTCACGCCTCCAAGCAAGGTAACCGGCAAATCACCCATCGCCGAATCAACTTCGCCCTGCAAGGAACCGGATCCAACCATGACAAGCCGTGCGTCCAGCCCGCGGAGCTTCTCAAAGGCGCGTACGGCCAACGCAGGATTCTTTGGAGGATCAAACCGGCCTACAAAACCAACAACCAATGTCTCCGGCCCGACTCCCCATTCCGCCCGGACCGTTGCACGGCCGAGACATTTCAATGGCGCGATGCCGTTGTAGACGACTCGAAGCTTGTCCGACCCGATTCCCAGGGTCCTGCCGTGCTCCGCCTCGAACTTACTTACACAAATGATTCGCGCCGTACGTCGGGCCAGAAATCGCTCCATCTGACCGTAAACCACTCGGGCTCGGTCTCCTACGTAAGGCATCATCATCACGAAAGAGTGAGGAGTAAACACCGCCGGGCGAGACCGGGACGCGGCGAGTCGCGCATAAAATCCGCCTGTCGTCGCTTGTCCATGAATAATCGATCCCGGCGGTGCGGCCGCTCGAATCTCTCGAATCCACTTAAGGTCAGTCACCGTGGGCTTCTGCGCAATATCCATCGCTCGGCACGTCACCCCTTGGGCTTCAAGCTGACTCACAATGCCTCTAAATCGAGCATCGATTCGACGTGTTCCATAGAACAAAGTCAGACCAAAACCGCGACGCGCGAGTTCTAGCGCCAAGTCGCCCGTATGACGACCACATCCCCCTGAAGTTGCTTCTACGACAAGAACAACATGTTCCGGGGTCACTGCGCCCCTTCTTTCTTAAGGATGGCGAGGAACGTCATTACCAAAATCTTGATGTCGTTTCGAATGCTCGCCGTGACGTAATACTGTTCGTCCAAGGCAACTCGCTCTTCGTAAGAAGTTTCGCTCCGGCCACTACACTGCCAAAGCCCTGCGCAACCTGGCTTCATCGAAAGATAAATATCCTTCTTATCGCCGTACATTTCGAGCTCTTTCTCAATAATAGGGCGTGGACCAACGATACTCATTTCACCGCGCAAAACATTAATAAGCTGCGGCAATTCGTCCAGACTTGTCTTGCGGATGAACTTCCCAATCGGCAAAATGCGGGGGTCGTTCTTAAGCTTAAAGTTGGTTTTGAACTCTTCGTAAAGCACCGGATCCCGCTTCAGAACTTCTTCGGCGTTCTTCACCATGCTTCGGAATTTCAGCATAGAGAACATGACGCCATTCTCGCCAAGCCGCCGCTGACGAAATAGAACCGGGAACCCGTCAGCGGCTGCAATGCATATCGTGAAGACCAAGAAAACCGGAGAGAACACGATCAGTGCGCCGAGAGAAACAACAATGTCAACGACCCGCTTCAGCGCACGGTACGACTGATAACCGTATTTTTCACGTCGAACAAGGTTCGACGCAAAGGGCGGTAATGTCTGGCCGGCTTTTTCGGGTTCGCTGCTCATGTCACTCGACGGTCACCGATTTAGCAAGGTTGCGCGGCTGATCGATCGAGCATCCTTTGGCATTCGCAATGTGATAAGCCAGAAGCTGCATCGGGATCACCGAAAGCAGTGCATTCAAGAAATCAAACCGCGTTGGCTGGAACTCGAGCGTGTGATCGCTCGCCTTTCTTATTGCTCCAGATGTGTCCGAAGTAATCGAAAGTACGGTCCCTGCTCGCGCCTGGATTTCCTTAATGTTGGAGACAACCTTGTCAACCGTGCTTGGATCGGTCGCACCAAAGATCGCGCCGACTCCTGCTTCCACAAGGGCAAGTGGGCCGTGCTTCATCTCGCCTGCTGGCGATTCTTGGGTTGGAATGTAGGCGATCTCTTTGAGCTTCAAAGCGCCTTCGTAACCCACGTAAGCATCTGCCCCTCGACCGAGGAAGAAACATAGCGGCATGTTCTTTAGTTGCTCTGCAAGCTTAACCGTTTCTGGCTCCAATGTCAGTACCGTTTGTGCGTGATCCGAAAGGAGTCGAAGCTCTTCAACCCAGTCCGCAACGCGCAGACCTGGCGTTTCTTGCACCTGGGCAATGTGGAGCGCGAGCAGAGAAAGCACCAGCACCTGAGCGGTATACGCCTTGGTCGAGGCAACAGAAATTTCTGGACCAGCCTGGGTGAAGATCGTCCGGTCGCACTCGCGGGCAATGCTGGAGCCAACCACGTTCACGATTCCCAGCGTTCGAATGCGTCGCGACTTGCACAACCGCAGGGCCGCAAGCGTGTCCGCCGTCTCGCCGCTCTGGCTCACAAAAACGGCCAATGACTTCGGCGACAAAACCGGATCTCCGTAGCGGAATTCGCTGGAGAAATAAACATCGGTCGGAAGCCGCAAAAGCTTCTCGAACAGGTGCTTGCCCATCAGGCCAGCGTGGAACGCCGTGCCGCAGGCGATGATGTTGACGCGGTCGATCTCGTTCCAAACCGTGTCAGAAAAAATGTTCTCGAGGAAAACGCGATCTTCCGTAAGTCGTCCAGCCAAGCACTGCCGAATAACCTGTGGCTGCTCGTGGATCTCTTTGAGCATAAAGTGCTCGTAGCCGCCGCGCTCAGCCGCTGCAACGTCCCACTCAATGATCTGCGGACGAACCGGAACGTCCCGTCCATCGCCGTCAACAATCCGCAGGGAGTCCTTCTTCAACTCCGCAAGGTGCCCCTCTTCCATCGCGACCACCTGGCGGGTGTATGGCAACAAAGCCGGAATGTCGCTCGCAAGCAAATTTTCGCCCTGCCCAAGTCCCAGCACCAGCGGGCTGGCATTTCGGACCGCGACAATCGTGCCGATCTCGGACTTGCTCATGACCACGAAAGCGTAGGCGCCGCGGAATCGGCGTACCGCATGACGAACGGCCTCAAGCAACGTTCCGCCCTTTCGGTACTCCTCACCAATCACATGCGCGGCAACCTCGGTGTCGGTCTGGCTGAGGAAGGTGTGGCCCTTCTGCATCAGCTCTTCTTTAAGCTCAAGGTAGTTCTCGATAATGCCGTTGTGCACCAGCACGACGTCCTGCTCGCCGTCGAAATGCGGGTGTGCGTTCAGGTCCGTCGGTCCGCCGTGGGTGGCCCATCGGCTGTGCCCAATCGCGCAGGTTCCGGTGATCGGATGAAGCTCAAGCTCCTTGGCGAGCATGTTCAAAGTGCCTGCTTTCTTGACCAAGTCGAGTCGGCCATCCACCTGAACCGCGATGCCCGCGCTGTCGTATCCCCGATACTCCAACCGCTTCAGCTGATCATAAGCAACCTCAACCCCGTTTCGCTCTCCCACGTAACCGGCAATACCGCACATATCGCCGTTACTATAGCTCACGAGGGCCCTAGGCCAAATCTAAGATGGTCAGCTCGGGCGGGGCGAACACCCGCAAATTGACCCCGGTCATGCCAATTCCTCGGCTAACGTACATCGCCGCGTCCCCTTGCCGAAACTCGCCATGAACGTATTTCCGGCCCCCTTTAGGCAAGTGAATGGGCACTCCGGGTGCCCAACAAACCTGGCCTCCGTGGGTGTGTCCACTCAGGGCCAGGCCGTAACTTCCACCAACACTCGGAACAAAGTCCGGCTCGTGAACCAGCAAGATCGTATTGCCATCGCCACGCTTCTCCAGCAAGTTCATCTGCGGCTCGCCAAACAGCATGTCATCGATCCCGGCAATCTGGATCCCTTGGAACGTCACCGCTCGGTTGACTAAGAGCGTCATTCCGAGTTGCTCAAAGGTTGCCTTCAAATGCTCGGTCGCCTGAAGAGCGTAGTCATGATTCCCAAGCATCCCAAACACGGGAATCCCGGCATCGAACAGTAGCTTCAGTCGGTCTGTGGTCACTCGCTCTTTCCAGACTTCCCTGCCACGCGAGCAATAATCGCCGCCTAACATGATGAGGTCGGGCTTCTCTTTGAGGGCCATCTGGATACTCCGGTCTGCCCGCGTAACCGCCGCGGCATTGTCGAGGTGCCAGTCGGTGAGAAACGCCAATCGCAGCCCCTTGAGGTCTCGCCCTGGCACTTCGATGCGGCGTCGGATGACGGTAACGGCATCACTCTCAATACTGCCCCAGACCCCGACCGCGGAGGCAGCCGCGAGCGTTCCACCCGCAATAAACTCTCTCCGGGTTAGCCGACGTCGCACCACTCCTGTAGTGTACGGCCCGAAGGTAGCATCACCGCATGGTTTTGGTAGTGGGCGGCGCGGGATACATCGGATCGCACATGACGCAATGGTTCCGCAATCAAGGCTGGCCACACCTCGTTTTCGACAACCTGGAATACGGTCACGAAGCCGCCGTCGCTGGTTCACCGTTTGTGAAAGGTGACCTACGCAACGAGGCCGACTTGCATGCCGTCTTCGACGCCCACCCAGAAATCGACGTGGTGATGCACTTTGCGGCATACACCTACGTTGGCGAGAGCGTGACGGAGCCCGGCAAATACTGGAAAAACAACACGTCCGCCGTGCTTGCCCTTCTCGAAATCATGCGAGAGCGAGAGATCAAGAAGTTCATCTTCAGCTCCACTTGCGCAACCTTTGGCGAGCCCCAGCGAATTCCACTAACCGAAGACCACCCCCAAAATCCGATCTCCCCTTACGGCCAAACTAAGCTCGCCGTCGAGATGATCTTGAAGGACTTCGACCATGCTTACGGCCTTCGAAGCGTGGCCCTCCGCTACTTCAATGCCGCCGGGGCGGACCCCAATGGAGCCATCGGCGAAGACCACCGGCCCGAAGCCCACCTCATCCCGAACGCCATCTTCGCCGCCACCGGCAAGAAGCCGCCGCTCACGATTTTTGGCAATGACTACGACACCCCAGACGGCACCTGCATTCGCGATTACATCCACGTCGTCGATCTAGCCCAAGCCCACGCCCTTGCAATCACCCACCTGCGCGATGGCGGCGATTCGCGCTTTTACAACCTCGGAAACGGAAACGGCTATTCGGTTGCAGAGGTCATCCAAACGATCGAGGAAGTCACTGGACTCCCCGTTCCGCATACGATTGGACCCCGCCGACCGGGCGACCCTGCACGACTGATCGGCTCAAGCGCAAAGGTCAAAGGCGATTGGAATTGGAATCCTCAGTATCCCGACCTTCGCACCATTATTGAGCACGCCTGGGCATGGCATTCACGCCATCCAAACGGTTACGAAGACCACGTCTAACCCGGCGGGTACCCTTTGGCGATGCCAGGCGAAGTCGCATGGAACTCGACCCAAATTTTGATGATGCCGGCACTCTTTTCGGTGCTCGGATTCTTCTCGCTCGTTCTTGGCTGGATCTCTTTCAAGAACTCGGGTGATTTGCCGAAATGGCGTTGGATCAGCCTCGTGCTTTTCGTTGTCGGCTTCTTCTTCGGCTTCACCTGGTTCTGGCGTTATGTAAATCCGAGCGTTGATTCATACGCCTACCGAACAACGATCACGACCCGATTTATGGTCGCCGCGCACTACGTTGCGCCGTTGATTCCGCTAATCTTCATCATCTTGTACTTCGTGCTGGATCAGAAGATGAAGAAAGCCGCGCAAGAGCAAGCCGGATGATCCTCGTCCTCGGCGCGGGCGGAATGCTCGGAAAAGACGTTCTGCGTGCAATCGGCGAAAAAGCGACCGGCTTAACGCGAGCGGAGTGCGACATTGCCGATCCGACGCATATCGCCAAGCTCGGCATGGGCGAATACGGGCGCCCAAACTGGATCATCAACTGCGCGGCGTACACCAAGGTTGACCTTGCCGAGCAAGAGAAACAAGCCGCGTACGACGCTAATGCTCTCGGGCCGTCCTACGTCAGCTCTGCCGCCGCCGACCTAAATGCCCGTGTAATCCACATCAGCACGGACTTCGTCTTTGACGGATCGAAGACGAGCCCGTACCTCGAAACCGACGAGACCAACCCGCTAAACGAGTACGGTCGTACCAAGCTCGCCGGGGAGCGGAACATCCTGCCCGCGATCATCTTGCGAACGAGCTGGCTCTTTGGTGCCGAGGGCCCCTGCTTCCCGAAAACCATGATCCGCGTTGCTTCGTCTGGCAAGCCGCTCCGCGTGGTCGCAGATCAGATCGGTTGCCCTACCTACACCGAGGACCTTGCGCAAACCATCGTCCAAGTCGTCGAAGCAAAACTTACCGACGGGATCTACCATGCCACAGGTCATGATCCGATGTCTTGGTTCGATTTCGCCAAGCGATCGGTTGCGATGGCTGGCGTTGAAAGTGCAGATATCAGCCCGATTCAAACCGAAGACTGGCCAACCCCGGCCGCGCGACCGAAGTATTCCGTACTGAGCAATGAGAAGCTCCACGACGCAGGAATCCCGAAAATGCCAGACCTCGATTCCGCCCTCCGCCGGTTTACGGATAGACTCAACCAGCCCGAGCCAACCGCTTAGGCACGAAAACGCTACCGAAAGCGTTCCTGAAAGCAAATGGCCCCGTACTTCCGCCTGTTACGCCCGAAACAGTGGATCAAGGGCTTTGTCGTCTTTGCGGCCATCCTTTTCACCGATCCGCTGAGCAACGCAGAAGGCTGGCGACTTAGCGTCCTCGCGTTCCTGATCTTTGGCTTGGTCGGCTCCGCAACTTACATCGTCAACGACACCCTCGACGCCCCGCAAGATCGGCTGCACCCGAAAAAGAAGTTCCGCCCCATAGCTTCGGGCGAAGTGAAAGTGCCCATTGCCTTTGGTCTGGCCGTGCTTCTGACCGTAGCTGCCTTCGGGCTGCTGACCCTATTGCCGATGCTCGCAACGATCATCATCGTTTTGTACATCGCGATTCAAGCGGCCTACAACTTGGTGCTCAAAAGCCAGCCGATCGCAGATGTCTTCTGCCTGTCTTCCGGATTCGTCCTCCGAGCCGCAGTCGGCGCGGCGGCGATGAACGTTGAAGTGTCCTCGTGGCTTCTCTACTGCACCTTTTCCCTTGCCCTCATGCTCGGGTTCGGTAAACGACGCGGCGAACGAATTCTCATGGGCGATAACGCCAGTTCCACGCGGACCAGCTTGGGAGCCTACAACCTTCGCTTCCTGGACACCGCGGTTGTGGTCTGCGCCGCCGCTTCCCTGCTGGGCTATGGCGTTTACTGCATCGAAAGCCAGACGGCAATGGATCACCCGCTCCTGAAGTTCACCTACCTCTGGGTGGCCTTCGCGGTGTTCCGGTTCCTGTTCCTCACCTTCACCGAGAACGACGGCGCGGAGCCAGAGAACCTCTTCTTGAAAGACATCCCGATGATCACGGCCGTCGTGCTTTTCGGCCTCACTGCGCTCTTCGCGATGGTTTCGCCGCGATTGAATGACCTCGGCTTAAAAGTAGGCTCAATTTCGCAAGGAGCGAAGTAAACGGTGTCACAAACCTTTCGCACCGCGATCGTCGTTGGCGCATCCTCTGGCATCGGACTTGCCTTGGCCGAACAACTCGCGGCCACCGGCTGCCGTGTTGCCGCAATCGCGCGGCGAAAGGATCGGCTGGATGAACTCGCCGCGCGATTTCCTAACCTCGTGCTTCCCTTCGCGCACGACGTGACCGAGTTCGCTGAAGTACCGGAGCTTTTTCAGCAAATCACAACTCAACTTGGCGGATTGGACCTCATCATCTACGCCTCCGGCATCATGCCCGAGGTCGGCAAGACCGAATTCAACACAGACAAGGACATCGCGACAATCAACGTCAACGTCCTCGGCGCCATCGCATGGCTGAACCAGGCGGCGATCCGTTTTCAAGGCTCTCAAACCGGAACGATCATCGGCATTGGCAGCGTGGCTGGCGATCGTGGACGGCCCGGACAGCCGGTTTACAACACCTCCAAAGCCGCGCTATCGACTTTCCTTGAAGCCCTTCGAAATCGGCTTTCGAAGCTTGGCGTGATTGTCATCAACGTGAAGCCGGGTCCGGTCGATACGGAAATGACCCGGCATCTGGGTTTCAAGAATGCCATTTCAGCAGGCGATGCAGCGAGAATCATCCTCTCGAAAACGACTCGCTCACGTGAGTACTACTTGGAACCGAAACACCACTTGATTTTTGCGATCATTCGGAGGTTGCCGTCTTGGATCATGCAGCGGCTAGGCATCTAGAGCTCGCGCGAATCCGGCGCTTTGACGGCTTCGGCGGCCTTTCGCCGGGAGACGGGTACCTCTTCGAGCCGACCAGCCTCGATGAACTTCGGGGCGTCGTCCTTCTGGCGGAACAGCTCAACGTCCCGATTACGCTCCGCGGCAGCGGAAGGTCTTACGGAGACACCTCGAGTCCGCTCGAATCGGTAACCATCTCCCTCGCCCGGATGAACCGCGTGCTCACCTGGGACAAAGAGACAGGCGTTATCGAAGCCGAAGGCGGGGCCACGCTGGAAGCCATTTGGCAATACGTCTTGCAAGACGGTTGGTGGTTCAACGTGGTTAGCGGCACGATGAAGCCGACGCTAGCCGGGGCGGTCTCGACCAACATTCACGGGAAAAACAACCTGACCCACGGCACCTTTGCCGAACACGTCGAGATGGTCGAAATCATGCTCGCAAGCGGCGAAGTCCGACAGCTCGTGCCATCCCAGCCCGAATTCTGGGCCGTCCACGGCGGACTCGGTCTGCTTGGGATCGTGACCAAAGTCCGGTTTCGACTCAAGAAAATCACCAGCGGCAACGTCCGAGTGGTCCAACGGCGCGTGCAGACGTGGGTAGATCACTTTGAACTCTTCGAAACCTTCGCCGACGCGGACTATTCCGTGAGCTGGGTAAACGGCTTCACGAACGGTTCCGGAGTCTTCCAAGCCGCTTGGCATGGCGAATCTTCCGAACCCGAAACCCTCGACCTCCGCCATCAGAAAATCGAAGGAAAGCTCGCGGGACTGATACATCGCGACACCGCCTGGAAGCATCTTCGCCGGATCACAAACCGCCCAGGAATGAAACTCGCGTCGGCCCTAAAGAGCAACGCCGCGCGGATATCCGAAGGGGCGCCGAAGGTCATGAGCCTGGTTCAGTACAACTTTCCTCTGGATTACCTACCGAATTGGCAAAGAGCTTACGTGCCGAACGGTTTGCTCCAGTTCCAAGCCATCGTGCCCACCACCCATGCTGAGAACGTTTTCAACGAACTGACTCGCCGCTGGCGAACCGACAAATTGGAGCCGTACTTGGTCGTCCTTAAAAAGCACCGCCCTGACGAAACCTGGCTGCGCTATCTCGACCACGGTTATTCCCTCGCGCTTGATTTCCGGCAAACCCCGCGCAACGCCAGAGCGCTAAACAACTTGTACAACGAGATGGCCGAGGTTGTTTTGAATGCCGGTGGCCGCTTCTATTTCGCCAAGGACGGTTTACTCTCCCCAGCCCAAGCCCAACGAAGCCTAGGCGAGGCCGCGATTGCGCGATTTACCGCTCTAAGAGACGACTGGGACCCCGAGCGCAGGTTCAAGACCCAGTTGAGTTGCCGGATTGGGCTGGATGAGTGTGTACAATACGGCAGACCGTAATGGTCCCCAAGGGAGTGAATTTTTCCGGTGATCAAATCAGATGCCGCTGCCTTTAAGTCCGCTCTCGACGGAGTCAAATCTGTCCGGATCGGCACCCACCAAAATCCCGACGGGGACGCCCTCGGTAGCGCCTTGGCGCTTTCGCACTATTTGGACCAGCTTGGTATTGCCAACGAGGTTCTTTGCCACAACTCGGCCCCTCGCAATCTCCAATTCTTGCCCAGCGTAAACCGCGTCCGCCAAACGCCGATTGCCGCAGAGGTCGATCTAGCGATCATGATCGACTTGGAATCCATCGATCGACTAGGCACGGTTGCACCATACTTCCAAACTGGCGCGCCGCTGATGGTGATTGATCACCACATGCCGCACGAAATGCCCGGTCAGATCCGGATCATCGATACTAGCGCTCCCGCCGCAGCGCTCATCCTTGCCCGATTGCTGAAGCAAGTCGACGCCCACTTCACACCCGAGATTTCCACCCTCTTGCTCGCCGGAATCGTAACCGACACCGGCTCTTTCCGCTACCGAAACACCACCCCCGAAGCCCTCAGCATGGCCGCGTTCCTGCTGGAGCACGGCGGCAATCTGAACCGCATCAGCGAAGAGGTCTTCCAACGCAAGCCGCTCAGCGCAACCCGACTCCTGGGCTATGCGCTCAACGGGATGAAGATGTCGATGAACGGCTCCTTGGCCTGGACTGTTATCCCGAACTCGGCATTCAAGCTTGCCAACGCCTCTGACGAAGACACCGAAGGCTTTGTGAATGAAATGCTGTTCACCGACTGCGTCCGGATCGCGGCCATTTTTCGGGAACCCAACCCAGGAAAGGTAAGGTGTTCCATTCGCTCTCGCTCCGATCTTGACGTGGCGCAGGTCGCTCGCAAGTTTGGGGGTGGGGGACACAAAAACGCCGCCGGCTGCACCTTCGAAGGGACCATCGAGTCCGCCGAGTCGCAGCTAGTCGCCGAACTTGAAAAGTGTTTGGAATCCTCCTAATTAACAAACCGCTTGGCATGACATCGCACGATGTTGTAAACCAAATGCGGCGGCGATTCTCAACCAAACGAGTGGGCCACGCTGGCACGCTAGACCCTATGGCCTCCGGCCTTCTTGTGGTCGCCATCGGTTCCGCCACTCGTTTCCTTCAATACCTCCCCCTTGAGCCTAAGGAGTACATCGCCAAGATTCGCTTTGGCGTGGAGACTTCCACGTACGATCTTGAGGGCCAACCGTCGGACCCGAAGCCGCTCCCGGAAAACCTTGGCGCAGAAATCGAGACTCACCTGGCCGCTTTCCGCGGACTGATTCAACAGTTCCCGCCGATGTACAGCGCAGTCAAGGTGAACGGTCAGCCGCTCTACCGACTCGCGCGGCAGGGCCAAACGATCGAGCGCGAAGCCCGCACCGTGCATATCACGGAGTTCTCCATCCTCGATCTGGAAGGCGACGTTGCCACCGCCCGCATCATTTGCTCCGGCGGCACCTATGTTCGCTCGCTGGCGCACGACCTCGGGCAAGCGATGGGCTGTGGCGCGCACCTTGTCGGGCTCAAGCGGACCCGAGTGGGTCGCTTTACCGAAGAAATGGCGATTCCGATGTCCGAAATCGGCCCCGAGCACGTGATCGTTTTGGCTGATGCCCTACCGCCAATGCAGCTCATGGAGCTCACTGATATTGAAGTGGCGGCCATTCGGCAAGGCAAGCAACTCAGCCTTCCGGTCCCCACCGAACGCAGCATCGTGGGACTATTGGACCCGCGAGGAAATGTCTTCTCGGTCGCGCGCGTCATGGGTGACATGTTGCAGCCGGAATGCGTGATTCCCGCCGAGGTGCCGGATGCCGTTGCTTGAACCAACGGACTCGCGCAACCCGATTACTTTCCAGACTTTCTGGTTCGGCTGTTGGCTCGCGGTCACGGGCATTGCGCTCTATCTAAATCCAAGCGCGGATGGGCACGGCACGCACCAGCAACTTGGCCTCTCGCCTTGCCCCAGTGCGCTTATTCTTAATCGCCCATGCCCAGGCTGCGGACTTACGACAAGCTGGACCGCCCTCGTTCACGGTCAATTCGAACGCTCGTTCGAATCGCACTGGCTGGGTCCGTTCCTCTATCTGGTCTTCACATGGTCTGCGTTCATGGCGCTCGCCGGGATTGTGACGAAGCAGAAGTTCAACACTGATGGTCCGATCATGAACCGTTGCATGATCGCGCTCGGCGTGGTGTTCTTTGTGTACGGCTTCGGACGAATGGCGTTGGTAAACGACTTTCGATCGCCGAAAGAACGCATGATTATTGAGAACGTTCGGCATCAGTTTGGGCAAAAATAGCCGGCGTTCCGCCCGTGTGCCAGAAGCAAACCTTGCCGCTGATCTCTCCGTTTTTTGCCATGGCTAATAATCCGGCAAAGGCCTTTGCGCTGTAGATCGGATCGAGAAAGATCCCTTCCCTCTGCGCCAGATATTCGAACGCAGCTTGCCCGGCATCGCTTGGAATTCCGTAGCCCGCCCCGACGAAGCGAAAGTCCACCGAGTAATCCGTCGCATCCAACTCAACCTCCAACGAAGCGAGAGCCGCCAAAGATTTTCCAAGCGCAGCGAACTCTTCCGCGATCTCCGGCTCCGGGTCGCATGCAACGCCAAGGACTCGAGTTCCCGTGCCCTGTAGCCCGTACAACAAGCCGGAATGAGTGCTGCCGCTGCTGGAAGCGAAGATGACCGCATCAAACTGTTCCGCGCGGATTTCCTCGGCGGCCTTCAAAAATCCATACGCCCCGAGGGCCGTGCTGCCGCCTACGGGAATTTCGTAAACCGTCTTCCCTTCGCTTCTGAGTTCTGCGGCCCGGTTGGCAAGCTCCTCAAACAAGGTGTCCCAAGTGCCGTTCGGCAATACGACCCATTCGATCCCAAGGATGTCGCCAAGCAAACGATTGCCAGATTCCGCCCCGAGCCCGTGCCCTTCCGGCAGCTCGTACTCATACGGTTTATCCATCACCACCGCCACGCATCGAACTCCAACCATCGCGCAAGCCGCTCCGAGCTGGCGGATGAAGTTGCTCTGAATGCTGCCGCAAGTGATGACCGTATCTGCCCCTGTGGCCAGAACGTCGGGAATGAGATATTCCAGCTTCCGACCTTTGTTGCCTCCAAAGCCAAAACCCGTGAGATCGTCCCGCTTGATCCAAACGTCCATTCCGAGATCGTCCGAAACGCCATCAAGGCGATGGAGCGGCGTCGGCAGAAGGCAGAGGGGTTTTCTAACGGGAATACTCATGGCGTCGAGAGGTGTCCAGTATATGGGAGCAGGCAAGAGCAGATGAAAAATAAGTGGGTTCGAATCGGGTGCGGCTTAGTCCTGTTTGTCTTTTTCGGACTCGTCATCTGGGTCGGACCGGTCGTTCGAGACCTCGTTAAGAACGGCTTCCTTGACCGCGTGGACCGCGAGGAATACACCGCCGACCGCGTTGGGAACCTCAAAGCCCTACGAACCGCGCTGATGCTGTATCACGAGTCGGAAGGAATCTTTCCCGAAGCAAACGGCTGGGTAGAAGCCATCAAACCCAGAATAGCTTCAAACGGAATGTCCGAAGCCGAAGCTCTACGCAAATTCGACAACCCAGTTACCTCTGCCAAGAGCCAAATCGAATACGCCCTGAACCCAGCCGTGGCCGGAAAATTCGAAGGCGACCTCCCGTCCAAAGCCGTTCCCCTCGTCACCGAATCCACCGGAACCGCGATCGACCGCTGGGCGATTTACGTCAACGGTGATCTCGTGCCGTAAAGCAAGAAAAGCCGAGCGATACGGACTCTCTCACAATGAAATTATCCTTGAGGACAGGAACTCCCGCTCGCCATCTTCCATCCGATGCCTTTGTTATGCAAGCGCGGGAGCAGGCTCATTGTTAACTTTTGGTTAAGACCCGGATCAGTACTTGTTACCAAGAGATAATGCTGATACAATGGCCACATGTCGTTGCTTCGAGTCTTTCACGTGTTTCTTGTTCTTGTTCTTTGCTGCCTTTGCTATCCTCAGGCCATTACTGATGAAACGAACATAAACTCCAGCTATCACAGGCAATGGCCGGCCGGTCCGTTCTCGACAGTAAGCACTGCGCACGGTTCGCTCATAACCCAAGTACCACTCATTGATCTTGATGGTCCCGGACGAACAAAACTTAGTTTCGGGATCTAGCACCGTTCAAATCAGACCGTCGGAACAGTTTATGGAACTGTCAATGGCGGAGTTGGCCGGGGCTGGGACCACACGCTACGTAACGAAATCGTATTTGATGGCTCTAAAGTGCGCGAGTATTTGAGTTCCAACAACGTTGGAACATGGACAGTTGCTTCAGTCGGAGGCGCCGGCGTACTAAATGGAGTAACTCGCCGTGGCGGTACTAGATCAGACTTCACAAGATATGTTTCGTTCGGTGTTCCAACTGGATACGACGTCATCGATCAGGAAACCAAAATAAAGCGCGAGTACCGAAGAAAACTTGGCACCATGGATCACTTCTTCATAACAAAAATTGTAGATCCAGACGGCAATGCATTACTTTATCAATACGACGCAAATAATCGCATTACCCAAGTTACAGATGCAGCAGGAAGAGCAATAGTCCTGACCTACGCGTCATCAGCTGCATCAAGCCAACTAAGCTCAGTCAGCATTTCAACCACGTCTGGCACACGTACGTGGACATTCATTTATGGTGCAAACAGTCAGGGTCTTCAGAACCTTCTTGGAGGTGTTAGATATCCTAATCCTAACGATGGTTCAGCCACGACGGGACCATTTATTGAGTTGTTCTACAATAGCCAAGCAAGCCTATCGGCAGTCCGAGATCTTCGTGGCTACCAGTGGAACTATGCGTACGCCACACAATCAGTACTAGGGAATCAAACTGCAGTAACAAGCGTTCTCGACCCTTTTGCGTTGAACGATACGGAATTCAGCTACTCGCAGCAAGGTGGTACCACAAACCCGAGGGTTTGCTCCATTACCGACCCGCTAAACAAGATCTGGAAACATGAATATCTTGCTGCTGTAAATGTAAACGATCCCTTTGCCACTGATTATCAATACATGGAGAACCCAATTCTCCGAGTATACGACCCGACGTTCACCTTCCTCGACGGAGGCACGTACACAGCATGGGAAACCTTCTTTTGGAACTATGACGCTGGGACGCTTCGACGCTATGAGAACAAACTCGGTCGAGCAACGGAATTTACGTACGACAGTAACCGTCGCGGGCTTATGACCGAGAAAAAGCAGTTCTACAACGCAAATCAGTTCTACACGACAACATACTCGTACTCAAATGATCGCTTGACGCTTGTGACAGACCCAGTAGGGGATCAGGTTGCAAACACTTGGGACTACACTCTTGATCGGCTACTGACTAAGGTCATTGATCCAGGCGGAATTGCACTCACCACAACCAACACCTATACACTTTCCGGAGAATTGGCGAGTGTAAAAGTTGGCGCCGATAACGCAACGACATATTCGAACTTCGACGCGTACGGAAATGCTCGGACGATAACTGCACCGAACGGCTTCAGCACAACGTTAACTTTTGATGCGTTCAACAACCTTTTAACCAGCCTTGAGCCCAATCCAGGTGGATTAACCACTAACTTATATGATTATTGGAACCGCAAAGTCAGAACAACAAACCCGGACTCATCAACGTGTGAAACAGGCTACGACAACAATTCTAATGTCATCACAACAAAGGATGAACTTGGATACATAACGACTAATGCTTACGATAGTCGGAACCGCCTGTTTTCTACATCCGTTCCTGTCGACTCTAACCCGACAAACAACCTCGTAACTACATACGGCTACAATGACCGTGGAGAGCGGATCACCATCACCAATCCTCGTGGAAAGATTACGTCTTACACCTACAACGAGCGCGGCGACCTGAATATGATCACCTACCCGGATTCAACAACACGCCGGTATGATTACAATCCGGTCGGAGACAACACTGTGATTTACAACGGGCGCAATCAACTCGTTGTGAACACCTTCGACTGGCTCCGCAGAAACACTTATGTTGACTACTCAGACGGAATTACGCCCGATGTTTCCTACAGCTATAGACCTGATGGCCTAGTCGAAGCTACAACGGACGGCACAGGCACATCCACCTATACTTACAATGACGCAAAGCAGCTCATGAGCCATTTCCAAGCTGGCCCGGCGATGGCAGTGGCTTACACCTACGATGCGGCAGGCAGAAAGGAGACTGGCTAGTCCCCATTTCTTGACCAGCCTAGAGTGTTAGAGTTTCCGCCTCCGGGTTGGTCGTGAGACCTTCTCTGAAGGCTTTGGGACTCTTAAGTCCGAGGCTTCGGTGGGGTCTGTGGTTGTTGT
>Ga0247832_1000456_pt1 | contig 82066 bp, 81 predicted proteins | sample LaCruzMarch2015__10_FD_192407 | JGI IMG/M metagenome (GOLD analysis project Ga0247832, IMG submission 192407) | Freshwater microbial communities from meromictic Lake La Cruz, Castile-La Mancha, Spain - LaCruzMarch2015_4m | ecosystem: Environmental > Aquatic > Freshwater > Lake | place: Spain... | reverse complement strand
CCGGTCAAGCCCTGATCTGATACACTTCTGGCCTTGTAGAGGATGCGGTGATCTTTGTTGGGAAAGCCGGTCAAGCCCTGATCTGATACACTCTTTCCAATTCATTCCAATTCGTTGCATCGAAAGAAAATGATTTGGGTCCGGACTTGGCGATAGCCAAGTCCGGCATTTTTTTGAATTTCTGGCTAAAGGTCGAATGCGTCTTGTTTGGGTTTGGGAGCGGTCTTCTTCCGCGATTTACGTTTACCGACAGCGGGGTTTGGAATTTCCCACGTGGCAGCGGTGGGCGAATCATCTGCGTTTGCCTCGAGCTCTAATGAGCCTTCGGGGGGCGGTTCGGGCGGCTTCCAATCCGGAACGGCGGGTTCGTAGTCTTCATCAAAGAATAGGAACTGTTCTGGCGGCGGTTCGGCCTTTCCAAGGCGCCCGTTGTAGTAGCAATCGGTTCGCGCCCACTGTTTATCCGTGAGCCGGAAAACCCGGACATCTCCTTCTGAGGGAAGGTTGTCAGCGATTCGTTGCGCCTGCACTTCGGTGTGATCGTGGGTTGTGGTTGGGCAAACGTAGATGCTGTACTGGATGCGAGAATAACCGTTGTCTTCAAGAAAGTCGACGAAGCGGCGATAGTCGCGTTTGTTTGCTTTGGTCTCTACGGGCAGATCGAAAGTAACAATGAGCCACATGAGACGGTATCCCGGGATCATTGCTCGAACCGGGGGATGGGGCAATGGAGTTCGTCTCCATCGCAGATGGCCCGTCGGAGGTTTGCAGCGTAGCGATCTAAGCCGACAAGGAGGGGAGATTCTTGATCTTGCAGGAGAACTTTTTGGCCGAGGGCGGCGACGAGGATTCGTTTCGTTTTCGGGGTGACCGCGACGTCATCGGGATCGGCTTGATCGATGTACTTGAGGGTGGTCCAGTCGATTAGCGGGCGAAGGGGTTCCATGGCGTCGTCGGCGAGGCAGAAGGCGTTGTACTGATTTTGGTGATGGATGCCGAGGGCGGGATGGAGGCCAGCGCCGACGATGGCGCGGGCGACTGCAGCACGGAGCACAGCGTAGCCGTAATTCAGGAGGCCGTTGATACCATCCGCATTACGTTGACGTTTGAAATCTTCGCCGAAGGCGAGGTCGAAGTATTTTGAGGCGGCTTGCCCCTCGATGTTATCCGGGTCACCGCTGCGGATGAAGGGAAGGAGTCGGCGGACTGATTTTGAATCTAGGTGGCGATCTTCGAGGAGATGAGCTTGGGCGAGGACTTTTGCGCGGACAATGGTTTGCCAAGTGCGTTTTAGTGACGGTTTAGCGGCAGCAATTTGCGACCTTAGAATGGCAGTGTGAGTGCTGTGACCAGCGAGCGGCAGGAGCACGCCGCTGGGAACATGTTTCTCGTCGGCAATGACGACGGCGATTTTGTTTGCTACGGCTTGGCGGAGGAGTTGATGCGAAATGGTGACATCGGGGCCATCGATGACGATGATGGCGACATCCTCGAGTGGGATGCGCCCGAGGGTACTGCCTTCGCGCTGGACGATGACCGCCCGGTTTTGCAAGGCAAGCCAGGCGGGACCCGTGACGGCGACGACGCGGAGATTCACACAGTGCCCTCTGGGACTTCCCGTACTCGTCCTAGGTAATCCACTTCGAGTTTTACGGCATGAAGTTGATTGATTGACTTTAGGACCCGCTGCGACTGGTCCGAAACCGTCGCGGCTTGGACTTCGCGAAGTTGCACGCGGTTACTGGCTGGGTCGAGTGCCTGGACTCGGTAGATACCGGTCTCAGTGCGGATGGTGTCGTTTCCGGCGAGCCACATGATAAATTTCCAACCGGGAGCAAGGTTCGTTTCTACGGCGCTTTTTCGTTTTGAGTGCCGGAAGGTTTGGGCGGCTTCTACCATCGTTTTGAACTGGCCAATTCGTTTGCCCGTTTCAATGTTCTCGAAGATGGCGACGTGATGATTGTTACCTTGCAGCATGAATTTGGTTGGCCGGTGAGATGGGGACTCAATCATTTTTGCGTCTTTGATTCGCGCAAGAATACGAGCTCTTTGGGCTGGTAACGGATTGCCGAAGGGGAGGCCATCTGCAAAAGCCTTGGCCATATCGAGCTTGCCATGCTCACTGATGTATTCGGCGATCCGCTGAAGGACGGCCGCCTTGAGCTTTTCATCAACGATTCTTTCTACTTCGCTATCGGTAAGGGAAGTGAGTCGCTTTCTTATGTGATAGACTTTCTCTTCTCGTCGACCGTAGACGGTTTCTTCATGGAAGGCGCCCAGGATTTGGCGAGTTGTCTCGTGGCTCACGACTACTTGAGGGACGAGTTGGCGGAGTTTTGGCATCAGCCAAGGGAACGCCTTGGGAACGAGTTCGTCTGACAGGGGAACGACCGGCTTGTTTGAGCCCTTTCGCGCGGCACTTACCTTGTTGAAGATGCTTCGGCTGGTGAGGGCGATGGCGACGGCGTCGATGGCGTGATGTCGCAGGTCGTCTCTACGCTTCTCATTGATTTGGTAGAGGGCTTCCATGAGTCCCCAGTGGTAGCGGAGCATTGCGGTGGCAGCTCCTCGGGTTGCATCTACACCCACTTGCACCTTTGGTCGGTCTTCTTCTGGTAGGGCCTGCAACTGCAAGTTTCGCTCGGCGATTTTGGTTAGTGGTTCTAGGTAGGCAGCGGCTTCCCGAGCGATCCACTTGGATTCGTTGAGTTGCCGAGAGATCATCTTGTCTTCATCGGGAATTTCTTCCGACTGGAACAGCTTGATCTTTCTACGAGAGCCTGGCCCCCGCAACGCTTCGATGCGATCGCACATTTCGGACCACTCTTTTGTTCCACCGAAGGCTTGGAACGGCGTTCTTTTGCCTTTACGAAGGTTGTAGTCTTGCCGACCGATAGTGAGGTTGTTGAACGAGCTATCGAAGCTGATTTCGTAGGGGACGATGTGTTCGATTTGAAACTCACCGGTGGCGGCGGCGGTTTGGGGAATGGTGGCACCGGAGTAAGGGCAAATCCAATTAAGTTGAGCCGCAAGGCGGTACCAAGTTACGTCGGTGTGGGTTGGACTTTGAATACCCATTTCGCGGAGCTTTTCTTTTGCCTTTAGGTTTAGGATTTCGCCTTCCTTTTTAACCTTTTCCCACTCGGTGCGCTCCTTTTTTGACAGGCTCATTTCCCTGGCCATCTCGATCCGGATTCTTTCGGGCTTGCCGTACTCGCGGATGAGGGCGTTTACGACTTTTCGGGTTTGGTTTAGGGCTTTGCGGACACGGGGGCTGGTGATGTCTTGTCTTTTTGGTGGCTCTACTAGCTGGTCTTGGGGTTCAACAACATCTAACCAAGGGGTGTACCCGGCAGCAATTTGGGCTTCGGTTCGTTTTAGACCGGCTTTCATTTGCGCCAAGATTTTTTCCATGGCCCGGCTGCTTAGCATGGCGTAGCCATCTTCTAGGTCCATGACAGCGAGGTCGAGCGCGATTTTTGGATCGAGGTTGTATTTGCTACGGAGCGTTCGATACAGGGTCGCCCGGTTTTCGCACGTGAGCATGATTTCGACGAGTTCTCTCTGTCCTTCTTTATCAAGGGAGTTCCAAAGGTCGCCGGATTTTTTGGTTATCTTAGTGCGAGTTTTGTTTCCGGCGAGGCCGCTTTCGTAGGTGCGTTGGAGGTTGAAGGAGAGGCCTATGCCTTCCTTCTTTGGAGAGTGGAGTTTGTGACCAAGGGTTTTGGCGACTTCGGTCCAGCTGGCTTCGTTTTTGGAGTCTAAGACGGTGAAGAGCTGGTCTTTTTCTTCAAGCGTCAGTGATCTCTTTTCTCCGGTTTCGTGGTCTAGGAGTTCGAGATTTGCGAGGTCTTGCCAGATTCGGAATCTTTGAGCGGTTAGGGTGGCCTTGGCCGCTTTTCGTTTGGTGGGCTCGAGGCTGCAGTAGCCAACAAGAAACTTTTGCGGCTTGAGAGGGCGCTGGTAGAAGAGGGCTTTATAGAGCCGGACCTTGAGGTCGTCGGTGAGGGTTTTTGGATGTGCCGTTCGCTGTCGACTCCAGATGACTTCGAACTCTTGTTCGTAGTGGCTCCGCTTGGTGTAGCGTCGTCGGACTTTCTTGCCAGCGAGAAGTTCTTGGTAGAAGAATTGGCCGAGAGTTAGCCCGCCCATCTCGTCTTCGAGGTCTTTGATGGCGGCGAGGACGACGCCAGTGTCGTTGTCTTCGTCGTCTCCGGGTTCATCCGTTTGGAGAAGGTCTCGGACTTCGGGCTCGTCTTCTAGTCCGGCTAGTTTGGCGCCGCGGTTCGACTTGAAGCCGCGCCTTTGGGCGAGGTGGTAGAAGGCGCGGCCGAGTTCTTCGAGGGTAACGGGTTCGGTTGCGGCGCGGGACCGGATTTCGTACGGGGCGAGGGTGCTCTCGTTGGCGGCGTACGGAGTTTCGCCTTCAGGGGTGAGCTTGGCTTCTTGAAGGATGTTTAGGACAGCCTTCTTTTTCATTCGGCGGCGAGCAAGGTTTCTTCTGGCTCCGCGCATCTCTCGGCGTTTTTCGTTCTTAAGCTTTTTGCCTTTGTCGTCGAGGACTTCTTCGAAGTGGCGGCTGCCGAGGGCGATTAGGTCGATGGGTTCGCCTTTGTCATCGATTTCGACGGCGGCCCAGCCGACGGAGGAGGTTCCGAGGTCGAGACCGATCACGTAGCTTTTCGGGTTTTTGGGCTTTAGAGTGCTGGGAGCTTGCGACATGACTCCGCATAGGATATAGTATTTCTGTATCAGATCAAGGCTTGCGGTACTTTCTCAATAAGGACTTTGTCCGCAGGATATGCCCCCAGGGGCAACGAAAAAATAGAGGTCCGAAAGGGTCGAACGAAGTCGCTCTCCAGTTTTGGGGGGCGTTTTTCGTTTATGGGGTTTGGTTGATTTGGCTGGGCGGTTCCTCACCCCTTGCTCGTGGGCTTTGAGCCTGCTGGAGTGATTGGTACTCGAAAGATGGAACTTGCGCCGCAGAATGTGCGTGATTGATAGTTTCCGTTCGCGCGGGGGGCGCTGCGCTCCTCGGACTTTTGCGGGGCGGGTTGGCTGCCCAGGCATTTTCAATGCCTGGCTACCGTCTTTGACCCCTACCGGGGTATTTCGAGTTGTGGCCCGGTTGCATTATTGCGGCTATGCGAACTCACCCGAGACGGGTGAGCTACGTTCCGCTCCGTTCGGGTTGGTTCGGATTTGTTCGGGGGTTCGGGTTTGCTTTAGGGCGGGTACGGCTCGTTGGTTGATGGGGGTGCGCTACGACGTTGGGAGTGGCGGGGGTTTGCGGCCGCGCGGGGGTCGCTGCGCTTCTCGGACTTTTGCGGTTTGGGTTGGCTGACCAGGCATTTTCAATGCCTGGCTACCTTCTTTAACCCCTGCCGGGGTATTTCGAGTTGTGGCTCGGTTGCTTTATTGCGACTGTGCGAACTCACCCGAGACGGGTGAGCTACGGAACGCGGCTCTTGAACCGTTCGATGTTTGCGCGTTCAGCTAGGTTCGATTAGAGCAGCACGGCCTCACTCATGACGCGGTCACGAATTCTGGGCTTGAGCATTTTTACGGTAGTCACGTCTACCGGCACGCCGAGAAGATCTCGCAGGTCCATAAGGAAGCCCCCCAGAGCTAGAAGCGACACACTTTCGGGAGCGTCTACAAGCAGGTCTAAGTCGCTGGATTCGTCGTCGGAACCGCGGGCGACGGAGCCGAATACCTTCACGTCAGTCAGTTGATAGCGTTCGGCAAGCGAAAGGATTTCCTGTCTATGATCATTCAGCGCTTGCGCGACTCGATTCATGCGGTGCAACTTCCTCACCCCCTGCCCCCTCTCCATCGGAATGGGCGGGGTTCACGCGGGTTTTGGCTGGGCGGTTTCCTCATCCCCAACCCCTTCTCCATCGGAATGGAGAAGGGGCTCGAAAAAACTCGCTGGAGGAGAGGAGGGGATTCGAACCCCTGATGCCTTTCGGCACTCCTGTTTTCAAGACAGGTGCAATCAACCGCTCTACCACCTCTCCCCGGTTGGCTTTTATTTTACTGGCAAACGTTAGGGAAGTATTGTAGGGTGATGCGGCCGATTGTTTCCATCATTTTGGAGAACCTAGAATTTTTGGACCCGGCGCAGGGGGCCAACTTTGTGGGGCCGGCGGTTAAGTTTCCGGATCGGTTTCGGCGGATTCTGCATGACGAGCGGGTTGAGGCGCTGGAGGTTTTTGTGCATCCGCTGGTGGTTTCGGAGCCGGGGAAGCTGCTGGAGATTGCTAACAACGTTTTGCCGGCGCATCGGCGGGGGCAGGGGGTGTTGCGGTTTTATCCGTTTACGAGCTTGCCATTAGTTTGGAAGGACCCGCATCCGCGAATTCACCACTGTTTTGACCCGGTGAATTTGGCGAGGGAGCGGGCTTTGCGAGATCGGTTTGCGGCCGGGCCGACGGCGATTTATTGCACCAGCAGTTCGCACGGGATCAAAGAAGTTTGGGGACCTTTGCAGCGACTGGCCGAGGCGGGGCGGGTGGAGTTTGATGCGGTGGTTTCGCCAAGTAGCTTTACGACGGCGGCTTATGAGGCGTCATTCCGGGCGTTGGTGCCGGGGGCGGAGGTTCCTTGCCGGATGGAGACGGTGCCGAACGGGGTGGATTTGGACCAGTTTCAGCCGGCGACGGCCGAGCTTCGGGCGCAGGCGAAGGCAGCATTTCGGATTCCGGCGGATGCGCCGACGCTGCTGTACTTCGGGCGGATTTCGCCCCATGCAAAGTCGGATTTGATTCCGGTTTTGCGGGCTTTTGCGGCGGCGAAGGTTCCGGAGGCCGTTCTCCTGATCGCGGGCAAAGAGAACGCGCCGGGCTATGTTGACCACTTGCGGGCTATAGCGGCTGAGTTGGGGATTAGCGGGCAGGTTCGGTTTGAAGGGGCGATTCCGCTGACCTTCCGGCACTTGCCGTATCAGGCGGCGGATGCATTCTTGTTCCCGAGCGACACGATTCAGGAGGCATTTGGGAACGTGTTGGTCGAGGCGATTGCGAGCGGGTTGCCGGTGATTTCGACGGATTGGGACGGGGCGCGGGACATTGTGCGGCACGGGGAGAACGGGCTGCTGGTACCGATTTACTTCTGCGAGCAGCTCGATCGGGTTTCGGCGGTTTCGCCTTTGCTTGATTTGGACACGAACTACATGTTGTTCAGCCAGTCGGCCGTGATTGATGAGGTGGCTTTGAGTGCGGCGATGCGGCAGATGTTGACGCAGCCGGAGCTTCGGGCGACCTTGGGAGAAGGGGCAAGGAAGTCGGCAGATCGGTTTGCGATGAAGCCGGTGTATGAGCGATTTGTTGAGCTTTCTTCCGAATTGTTGTCGATTGCGCAGGCTGAGTCGGCGGAATCGGGGACGGCGCGACGCGAAGCGGTGGATCGATGGAGTCCGGTTCCGCCTTACGCGCAGTCGTTTGGTGGTTACTCGACTTGGCGGATTCAGGACGATCGGAAGTTGGAGTTGGGGCTGAACGGGAAGGCCGCGAAGCGCGGAGTGCCGATTTCTTTTTACAACGAGATGGCGCCGGTGATCGAGACGGCGGCGGTTGCGACGGCTCTTGAGGCGGTGAGCAAAGCCGGGGCGACTTTCGGTTCGGTCGTTACGGCGGTGGCGCGAACCCACGCGCTTTCGGACAGCGACGCTAGGTACCTGGTTCACGTGCTGATCAAAAACGGTGGCATAAATTTTTCGACGGACATATACTGATTGTCGATCTCTGATCAGGCGACTTAGAACCTGATTGGTAGGAACAATCCAATGCAAAATAACCTTAACCGAGCACTCGCCGTTAGTGCGCTCGCCCTTGTCTTGGGAGCCGTTGCCGGCGCAACCGAAGTGACACCTACCGCCGTTCAGGCCGCCGTAGAAAAGCCGTGGCTCGTTCGATTCGGATTCAACAGCCTTTCGGCAACGACCGGTCGGGACCTCACGAGCCAGAACGGGATTGAGTTCGGCATCGGCCGACAACTGAACGTTGGGGGTCTTTTCAAGTCCAACGCGCCGTCCTTTGTTGAGTTTACGGGACGAATTAACCGGGGCAACAGCTCGGGCACCGGCGATGTATTCGGCGTTCAGTTCGTTGAGCGCGTTCTTCTGGACGCAGCTGGCGGAACCGATCGCGGCTTTTATGCTGGTTATGGCGCGGGCGTACAGTTGGTCCGAGTCAAGGGCCGATTTGGCTCGCCAGTTGCAAACCCCGGTGGTGGCGGCGGCAACGGTGGTGGAAGCGGCGGCAATGCGGCTGCTAATCCTGTCCGATTTAATGCCAACGGCAGCCGAATGGCCGATGAGACTCGGTTCACGATTGGCGGCCGAGTGCTTGCGGGTTACAAGTTCAACCCGCTCACTTCGGCTGAGCTTGCGCTCAACTTTGGTCCAAAGGTGGACGGCGTTTCGACCGATTCGGTCAGCCTTACCGTCGGCTTCCGGTTCTAACTTTTCGTTAGCCGAATGCGGGCCAAGCGGAGACGCTTGGCCCGCTTTTGTTTGTCTGTCTGGTCATACTCGGAATATGAATCTAGGGATTGCAGGAAAGGTTGCGATGGTCGCAGCGGCGAGTAAGGGCATTGGGCTGGCGACGGCGAAGCTGCTGGCGGAGGAAGGTTGCCGGGTTTCGATTTGTGGCCGGACCGAGGAGACGCTTGAGGCAGCGGAGGCGGAGATTCAGGGCGAGTCGCGGTCTTACGTTGTGGACGTGGCGGATGCAGAGGACTTGGCCTGGTGGTTGGAACAGACTCAGCAAGACCTCGGCACGCCGGAGATTTTGATCACGAATACGGGCGGTCCGCCGGCGGGGTTGTTATCGGACTTGAGCGAGGAGCAGTGGCAGAGCGGGTTCGAGTCGACGTTGATGAACGTCGTTCGGCTCGTGAATTTGGTGTCACCGGGAATGGTGGAGGCGAAGTGGGGACGGATTGTTCACGTGACTTCGTTGGTGGCCAAGGAGGCCTCGGACATTCTCGCCGTCTCGAGCACTCTGCGTGGTGGGCTCTTGAACTTGACTCGTTTGCAATCTCGGCAGTTGGCACCTGCCGGTGTCACGGTTAATGCAGTTTTGCCGGGTCATACCTTGACGGATCGGCAGCGGCACTTGGCCGATGTTCGGGCGAAGCGGGAGAACATTACGCCGGAAGAGGCGCTCGAGAAGCAGGCGGCAGAGGTTCCGATGGGACGGCTTGCGGACCCGAGGGAGATCGCGGCGCCGATTGTGATGCTGTGCGGAGTGGACAGCGGCTACATCTCGGGCGTGAACTTGCTGGTCGACGGCGCGTTGACGCGGTCGGCGGGCTAGTTCCTTTACTGGAGCGTAGTGAGGAGCGACTGGATTTGGCCGGCTAGGTCGCTTTGGGGCGTTACCACGCGCTGGGCGGCATAGAGGGTTTGCCGTGCGCGCGAGTACTGGCTAGGGTCGCCGAGGTTTTTGGTTTCGGTGGCGGCGGTGAAGTACACGAGGGCGGCCTGATTCAAGTACTCAGTTCGCTTTTGGGAGTCTCTTTCGGCCTTTCCGGCGATCTCCCACTGTTCTCCCGATTGGTTGAGCAGCAGGATGCGCTGGTTCGGCTGAGGCTCGGCAAGGGCGCGCGTTTGGTAGAGGCTCGCGAGGTTTGAGGCTAGGGCAGAATTGTTCTTGTCCAGCGCACTGGCACGAATGTAGGCAGATTCGGCCTGCGGGTCCTGATTGTTTGCGATGTGTTTTCGGCCGAGCTCTTCGTATAGGACGGCGAGGTTTCGCTTGATTTCGTCCTTCATCGTGTCGCTTTGCACGCGGCCCCGGAGCCCTTCGAGGGTTTGGATGCGCTCCTCTACCGGGATTCGGGCGTCTTGCTGGCGGGCTTGGACGATGAGCTGACGGTCTTGGTCTTCGGCGGCATAGCGCTGCCACGCGGTCGCGATGGCTTGCACGGCGACGGTGACTAGGGCGAGTACGGTTCCGACCAGCAGAAAGGTTAGGAACAGGCGCTTAAAGAAGGCGGCGGTTTCTGGGCTTACAAGCGGCTTGCGTGGCGGCGGCGGGAAGTAGGTCGGCAGCGGCCCGGGCGGGGGCATGGACGTTTGGCCGTAGGGCGTTTGGGTTTGGCCGGGATAGCTGGCGTTCGGATATGGAGCGCCTGGGTACGTTGCGCCGGGATAAGTCGTCCCGGGATAAGTCGCCCCGGGATAGCTGTTGGCACCGGGGTAGTTTGCGCCTGGATAGGGAGCAGCACCGTAGGGCTGCTGGGTGTATCCGCCGAGGGGTGGCGCAGCGGCGTACGGTTTTTGTGGTTGGACCGGGTTGTACGGCTGATTCACGATGCCGGGCGTGTGTACTGGATGCGGATTCTGGGCGTACGGATTGGGCACGCCGATGACGGGAGGGGGAACGGAAAATGATGACGTTGATGGAGAAAGGCCGTGCTGCAAGTACGGGTTGTTGCTCGGGTCGACCGTTCCGCTCTGCATCGCCTCTTCGATGGCGACGATGAAGGCATCGGCGCTGTCCCATCGGGCGACGGGAGCTTTTTCTAGGGCGCGTTGGACGGTTTGCCAGAGCCGATAGGGCATTTGCGATGGCTGAACCGGTTCCTTGTTCATGATCGCGTAGGTGATGCTGACGACGGAGTCGCCCGCAAACGGCTTTTGGCCGGCGATCATTTCGTACAGCACAACGCCGAGGCTGAACACGTCGGACCGGGCATCGATGTCTTTTCCGACCACCTGTTCCGGGCTCATGTAGCTTGGGGTGCCGAAGACCTGGCCGTCCATCGTGAGGTTCGGCTGGAAGGTGAGGCGGGCGATGCCGAAGTCGGTGATTTTGATCTCGCCGGTGGAGAGGATCTGGATGTTTTCCGGCTTGATGTCGCGGTGAATGACGCCTTTTTTGTGGGCGTGGGCGAGGCCGTGGAGGATGTCGGTGGCGATGCGGATCGCCTCGTTCATCGGGATGATGCCCTTTGTGTCGATTTCGTTTCGGAGGGTGTGCCCGTCCAGAAACTCCATTGCCATGAAGGTTCGGCCGGCGTCCTCCGCGAAGGAGTACACCGTCATGATGTTCGGGTGGTTTAGGGTTCCGGCGGCTTGGGCTTCTCGTCGGAATCGTTGCAGGCGCTCTTCCTGCTGCTGCGTGCTCGCACCGGTCGGCATCGCCAATTCTTTGATCGCGACGCGACGGTTCATCAGGGGATCGTAACCCTCATAAACGATGTCGTTCGATCTTGCGATTTCCCGAATGACTTGGTACTGGCCGAGTGTGCTCGGAGGCGAGCTCATACTATGTTCTCTCTACTTTACTCCGACGATTTTTTGATGCGAGATGTCTCCGGTTTGGAGCGAACAGTTTGTAGACGAGAAAGGCGGTTTGATCGTTCGGCTTTGGGTCTTTACCGTAAAAATGCTAGTTTCGTGTAGCGCTTTAGGTTGTCACACATATCCGGTACAAAGCCTTGAAATCCGGCCTATACTAGAGACATGCTTTCGGCGAAAGTTCGCCTTGTTTGTCTGTCGTTGACGTTTGCGTGCGTTGGCGTAACCGTAGCGGGGGCTCCGGCCCCTGCTTTACGAATGTACAGCTACGGTCCGAGTGGGGACTTGATGGTCGCGCAGCCCATTTTCCGGATGTGCGTCGCCCCAGAAGGCAACGCACAGATCACAGATGCGGTGATGGAAGTAAACGGCAATCCGGTCGCTTCTACTTATTCGCAGCAATCTGGCCGATTAGAGTTTCGGCCCTCCGCACCTCTGCCGCCGGGACCAGTCGATGTGACGGCGAAGATCGTCATTGATCGGAAGTCAATGTTCCAGAAATCCTGGACGGCGATGGTTCGTACGGATGCCGCTCGCGAGTATCTGGAGCCATCGTCGGCGGCACTCGAAAGCCTAAGTGTTGTGAACGAACTGCGGCGAGCGACCGGGCTTGATCCGGTAATTACAGACCGGTGTCTTTCTCACGTGGCGCAGCTTCATAGCCAGTACTTGAACCAGAACAAGCGGACGGGGCACGCGCAGGAAGAAAATGGGACCGGTTTCTTTGGACGGACATTGCGTGACCGGCTGAACAAGTTCGGTTGGAATGAGGCGGCTTCGGAAGCAGTTGTTCATAACTTGGCTTCACCGAGAGAATCGGTTGAGGCAGCTTTTGCGGCTCCTTATCACCGTTTGCCATTCTTGGCTCCAGGGCCGATTGAAGCCGGGGCCGGGATGTCGGGCGAATCGATGAGCTTGATCTTTGGTCACTCGAGCAAGCCAGGCGTCGTTCTGAGTCCTTCGGTGGACCAGAAGCAGGTGCCGGCGAGCTGGTTCAACTCGGAGCGACCGAATCCGTTGCGGTTCTTCGAGTCGGCGGGGAGCATTGTTGGCTATCCGATTGTGATCACGGAGTTCGGCCACAAGGAAGCCTTAAAGGTTGTTGAGGCGAAGCTAACGACCGGATCGGAATCCATCGACATTTTTGTGGTCGATGGCTCCAAAGATGAGAGTTTGAAGGCAACGGCCTTTCTGATTCCGGCGCGGCCGTTGCGGAAGGGCACGGAGTACAACGTGCTGGTGCGAACGGCACGGGCAAGCGGAGCGACCGAGCTTCGAACCTGGTCGTTCACGACGAAGTAGAGCAGACACAGAAAAGCCCCGGATGTTTCCATCCGGGGCTTTTCTGTGCGTTTGATCAGGCTCGATCGGCGAGAGGAACGTAGGTCAGGTTCGCTGGTCCGTCGAAGATTGCCTTCGGGCGGATGAGTCGGTTGTTCGAGAGCTGCTCAATCGCGTGGGCGCAGTAGCCGGAGACGCGGGCCACGACGAAGATCGGCGTGTAGAGGTCGATTGGAATGTCGAGCAAGTAATAGGCGTACGACGCAGGGAAGTCGACGTTCGGGAAGATGTTCTTCCGTTCGCGCATCGTGTCTTCGAGGATGTCGGCGATTTCGCCGAACTTGGTGTTGCCCTTTTCGATGCCGAGAGCCTTAGCGATCTTCGTGAGGTACATCGCTCGGCTGTCGCCTTTCTTGTACTCGCGGTGGCCGAAGCCCATGATCTTCTTCTTGGTTTCGAGGGCGTCGTCGATCCATGCCTGGGCATTGGAAGGCTCGCCGATTTCGAGAAGCATGCGCATCGCTTCTTCGTTTGCACCGCCGTGGAGCGGGCCGCGAAGGGTGCCGATTCCGGTGACGATTCCGCTGTAAAGGTCGCTCAGGGTGCTAACGGTCACGCGGTTTGCGAAGGTGCTGGCGTTGAAGCCGTGCTCAGCGTAAAGGGTGAGACTTGCGTCCAGCAGGTGCGCGGTTTTTGGATCTGGCGCCGTTCCGGTCATGAGGTGGAGGAAGTTCTCCGACGTCCTGTGCTCGGGATTTGGCTTAATCGGATTCAGACCTTGGCGGATCCGGTGGCCGTTCGCAACCATCGTTCCGGCCTTGGCCACGATTCTTTCGGCTTTGCGAAGGTTGGCCTCGTGGTTGGTGGCGGGTTCGGTGTAATCCGGATCGAAGGCAGCGAGAACCGAGAATGCGGTCCGGATGCTGTCCATCGGGTGCGTGGTTGGCGGAAGGGCTCGAAGGGCGCTGTAAACAGCGTCCGGGACTTCTCGTTCCGTGCCGAGGCGATTGTTGAAATCGGTGAGTTCGTGCTGGTTCGGAAGATGGCCGTGCAGAAGCAGGAAGGCGGTCTCTTCGAATGAGCCATGCTCGGCGAGGTCGTGAACGTCGTAGCCACGATATTGCAAGCTACTGCGGTCGCTGTCGATTTCGCTGATTTGGCTAACGCCGGCAGGAACGCCTTCTAGGCCTGGACTATACGGATACGGGGTCGCACTTTCGCTCATTCGTTTTCCTCGGTGAATTCGTACGCGACTTGAGGATACCTATCCGACTCGGTACGTTTCCGACTCGTATTGCGGGTAATCCAAGGTTGCGTACAGCTCGGCTCGGGTCCGCATTCGGTCTAGGAAACCCGCCTGCGTTCCGTGTTCGATCAGGAGTGCATACGACTCGTCGAGCGCTTTCAGCATCACACGAAATGCGGTCATGGGGAATATGACCATCTCGTAGCCCATCTCTTCAAACTCGGCGACGGAGATGAGGGGTGTTTTGCCGAACTCGGTCATGTTCGCGAGGAGCGGGGCTTTAACTTGGGCTCTGAAGGTTTTGAACTCCTCGATTGACGTCAGGCCTTCTGGGAAGATCGCGTCGGCGCCAGCTTCCACATACTGGTTTGCTCTCGCTATGGCCGCATCGAGTCCTTCGACGCCACGGGCATCGGTTCGAGCGATGATGACGAAGCTTGGGTCTCGCTTGGCGCTTACGGCGGCGGCGATTTTTTCTTGCATCTGCTCGCTTGGGATGACCACTTTGCCATCGAGGTGGCCGCAACGTTTTGGTGAAACTTGGTCTTCCAGGTGGATTCCTGCGAGACCAGCGCGCTCCATTTCAAGGACGGTCCGCACGACGTTCCAGGCTTCGCCGAAACCCGTGTCGGCATCGGCGATCACCGGGACCGGGGAGACCTGGGTGATGGCGGCGGCTTGGGCGGCGAACTCGTTCAAGCTCGCGAGGGCGATATCGGGGACTCCAAGATAGGCGTTGGTGACGCCGGCGCCGGAGATGTAGAGCGCTTGAGCGCCAGCCTTGGTCGCGCTGAGGGCGCTGATGCCGTTAAAGACGCCCGGCAGGACGACGGTTCCTTGGGCGAATTGTTGGCGCAGGGCGGTTCCGGGGGATGGGATTGAAGGGCGAAGCATGGGGAGACGCTACCCGGTGTAGGCGCTCTGAGTGGGTTCGGTTACGGCAAATGTTCCGGTGCCAAATCGCTCAACAATGTTAACGGATGGAAACATTCTCAACCGAAAGCAAGCATTTGAAAACGCCGGAGCAACGCACTGAATCGGTGGATCGAAGTGTTGTAGCCTCATCGCGAGCCGAAGGGATTGAAGTTAATGCGTCCGAAGTCCGGAAGGTCGCTGCTGAGCGCGTTCAATCCAAGCTAAAAACAGAGAAGGCAGAGGCATGAGGTCTCAATCCCAACCAATGCATTTTCGTCCCGATCGGGTCGAGTTTCTAGTTTGAAAAGCTAAGAAATCGACGATAGAAATTTTTACGATTTCTGCACTGTCGCAACTCACTTTGAAGAGTGGGAGTGTACGATTTGGATGGAAGGCACGATGAACAAGCGAAAAGCTGCATTTTTGGTATCTGTCGTTTTGTATCTCGGATTGTGGGCGCTCTACTTTTGGTCTCCCACGCTAATGAAGCCCGTCCTGATCGGTGCTGGCTGCGGCGTCGGCATGATCACAACCTTTGCATTTCGAGAAAAGCACGGGGCTGGCAATGCACTTCTGCTTTCGATCCCAGCGATTGCGCTTCATTACGCGCTGTTTATTGTCGGTTCAAGGCTCGTGGGATGAGGGCACTAATTCGCGAGCAGATGGTCCTTGCGCGGGAGTGTTCTCCCCTCATTCTTTGGATCGCCGTTCTTCTGGTGGCGGTCTATTTTCCGCGCTCGATCATTTCCTTTGGATTCTCAACTCTGGCGTATTTGTTCTTCGCTTACCTAGAGAATCAGAAGCGGCCATTTTGGGGGCAGGTTCGGGCGGGCGTTTTGGTGACGTCCGCGGCGGCTTCGCTGTTTATTCCAGACTGGCAAAGTGAATTGATCTTCGTCGGTTTGAACCTTCTCAGGGTGCTCGATGTTTACTTTGAATTGAGGGGTGCGAAGCCGCTTGAGCGGCTTGCGCGTTCCACAAGCACTGCGGCTACGATGCACCTGATGTTTGCCATTCTCATTTTCAAGCGGTGATCTGGGAGCGTTATTACGAGGTGCCTCTGTACGGCTCTCCACCCCCAACCCCCTCCTCTCGCTTGAGGCGAAAGGAGGGGGCTCAAACTATTTAATATTCAGCCAGCAGGCGGATTGGTGGCCTTGGCCGATTTCGGTTAGGGGTGGATTGGCGCTGCACTTATCGTGTCGGTGGGGGCAGCGGGGGGAGAAGGGGCACTCGGGGCCGAGGGTGGCGAAGTCGGGTGGGGAGCCGGAGATGGTTTCGAGGCGGGTTTGGCCGACTCGGGGCAGCGCGCTGAGGAGCGCCTTGGTGTACGGCATTGTCGGCTCGCGCAGGACTTGGGGGGCAGTGCCTAGTTCGACGATTTGACCAGCATAGAAGACGGCGATGCGCTGGCTGACCGCGCCGATGGCACCGATGTCGTGGCTCACGAGCATCACCGCCACGCCTTCTTGCTGTTGCAGGTCTCGCAAGAGGCGGAGGATTTGCGCTTGGAGGGTGACGTCGAGGGCGGTGGTGGGTTCGTCAGCAAGGAGGACTTTCGGCTTACAGGCAAAGGCCATCGCGATGACGATTCGTTGCCGCTGACCGCCGCTAAGTTGGTGCGGGAACTTGCTGGCAGAGGCTTCGGGAGCGGGGACGCCTACTTGGTCGAGCAGTTCGATAGCGCGCTTGAAGGCGGCGTCTTTCGACATGCCGTGATGCAGCACAAGCGATTCACCGATTTGGTGGCCCACCTTCATCATCGGGTTAAGGCTGGTGAACGGGTCTTGCATGACCAGTGCGATCTGCTCGCCACGGATTTTTCGGAGCTCCTTCTCAGGCAAGCCGACGAGTTCACGCCCTTCGAGCTTGATGGAGCCGCCGGAGATTCGGCCCGGGGGAATAAGCATTCCCATCAGTGCGAAGGCGGTCATGGACTTTCCGCAGCCGGACTCGCCAACGACGCCGAGGGTCTCGCCCGCGATGAGATCGAAGCTAACGCCACGCAAAATGCGCGTCGATCCGAACGAAACTTCGAGATCACGGACTTCCAAAACGGCCACGCCTGAGTATGGCATCGTGGATTTTTGTACGTTTTCCTTGGTAACCCGTATAATCGTGCTGATGTCGCAACAGATTCGGATTGTTATTGCGGATGACGAGGCGCCTTATCGAAAGGCCCTGGAGAAGACGCTTACCCTAGCGCCGGAGTGCGAGATCTTAGCGGTCTGTAAGGACGGCCAAGAAGCACTGGACGCCTGCCTCTCGGATCCGCCCGACGTTCTGCTCACGGATATCAACATGCCCCGCATGAACGGCATCGAGCTCGTTCGGCGCATTCTTCGGCAAGAGAAGGGCGTGAACGTGGTGATCCTCACCGTCAAAGAAGATGACGACACGGTTTACGAGGCTTTCCGAGCCGGAGCCTTGGGCTACTTGCTGAAGACTTCGACGCCACAGGACGTCGTCGATGCGATTCGACTAGCCGAGCGCGGCGAAGCGAAGATCACCCCGCGAATTGCGAGCAAGGTTCTCGAAGACTTCCGCCGGGTGAAGGAAGAAGAAGAGATTGATGACACCGAACTCTACGTCCTGAGCGATCGCGAGCAGGAGATTCTGGACCTCGTAGCCCAGGGACTTCGAAACAAGGAAATCGCGGCCAAGCTGACGATTGCCGAGAAGACGGTTAAGAACCACGTTTCGAACATTCTGAAGGCACTTCAGGTGAACAGCCGAACCGAAGCCGCGATGAAGGCCGTGAAGGCTCGACTCGTCGAAAAGGTCTGAGTTAAAAACACAAAAAAGCCCTCGGCAGATTGCCGAGGGCTTTTTTGTGTTTGGGCTTAGGCCAGGTTCTTTCGTCGCCGGATAAGGGCGAGGACGCCAGCGGAGAGGGCGAGCATGGACGCTGGCTCTGGAACTGGGGCGGTCGTCTTAGCGCTGAAGGCGCGGAAGGAGAAGGTGAGTCGGTCGTCGTTGATACCAGCCGGGCTGCTGGCAGCAGCGGTGTAGGTGGCAAGACCGGTGATGGTGAAGCTCTTTGCCTTGCCGTTGGCAAAGTAGTAGCTCTGGCCGACGGTGTTTGCGCCGCTAGCAGAGACTCCGCTCAGGCTCTGGCTGGTGTTGCTTTGGTAGCTCAGGTTTGAGAGCGAGATCGTGTTGCTGTTCTTGCCAGCTTGGGCGGTCGACTTTGCGTCGAATCGGAAGCCGACGAAATCCTTTCCGGTGCCCGGGTCGATGGTGCGTGTGAGCGTGGCACCGTTTCCGACGGACCAAGAGAAGGTGCTCGTGGCGGAATCGTAAGAGAGCGTGAACTGCTTGGAGATGTTGCTCGTCCAGGCGCTGACCGAGTTGCTGGTGTTGGTTGAGCTTGGATTATCCGAGGCAAAGAGGCCCTCTTTCCAACTGTTCGAGGCGACGCGTCCGCGGGCTTCGGCGAAGTTTGTGAGGGTTGAAGAATCAACGTTTGAAGCAGGGGCGGAAAGGAGCTGAGCTTGAGCCGCAGAAATCGCAGCGACAGATACGAGAGCAAAAATGAAAAGCTTCATGTTGGATTCCTGAATTACAGTTCAATGTTGGTTCAGGATCGGGCGTTCGCGCAGTTACTCTCTTACGTGACCGTTTCCGCGTGACAGGCGCGGCGTGATAGGCGGGGCGTGACAGGCGTGGCGTGACGAGGGATTGGGTGACAGGCACACAACACGAAGGTCCCAAGGCGATAGTCGCCGAGGAACCTGATGCTCGCGTTTTTTGCTTTGTGAAGCTTATCGTCGCTTTCCGACGATGAAGAACACCGCCATACCTAGTCCAAGGATGAACACATGGTTAGCGACGGATTGATCTTGGGTTGCCGAATCATTCGGACCGGTCGGATTCGAGTTCAGGAGAGTGGCGGAAGAGTCAGCACGCTTGTTCGCGGTCTGAGCGTCCGTGCTCATCTGGAAAGGATCTGAGGATATTGACGCAACCGGCGTGTAGGCCTGGTGTTGAGCCCAAGCCGAGCCAGCGCAAATGGCAAGGATGATCGAAAGTGCGTAATTCTTCATTGAATACACCGCGTGTAACGTGTATCTTTGGCGTTCGGTTCCGTTAATTTTCTAACGTTTTTCCGGAGAATCGTCTGAAAACTGAACAATTCAGATTTTCTCCCGTCTTAACATTCGCCTAAGCCAAACTTACATGAGCTTGGACGGTCGGTCAGAAACAGAAAGTTCTCGGTCAGCTGGCGATTTTGGACCTGGCCGAAGCCTGAGTCCGCATCCCATCTGGGAGACCGAGCTTTCCCCTAACCGCAGCATTTTGTTAAGACAAAACCTTGCGCCAGCGGAACGTTCCACTTAACTGGATTTACGTTGGACTTCGAAACATTGATTCATGAAAATGTTTCCGTTAGGAGCCCAATTTTGGTGACCTTCGAAAATAGTGTGGTCTTTGATGATTTCCAAAGATTCTTTCGTGATCCAAGCTAAATGCCATTGAATCTGAACTTGGCCGAATTTCTTTCGCTGGGTCCATTGGGAGGAGTTGAGTATCCTTTAGGGGTTCCCACTGTCTAACCAAGCCTATGATCCGTCCGTCTGGAGAGAATTTTACGTGGCACGGCGTCGATATCCATCCCTACAAAGAGGACGGCGGCACCCATTTTAAGAGCATCACGCGCCAAACGCTGGCGCCTGCCGAGCACGACCTGCCGGTCGAGCTTCGTTACTTCGAAATGGCAGCGGATGGGTACTCCACGATGGAGCGGCACGACCACTCGCACCTCGTGATGATCATTCGGGGCAGCGGTGAGGTGATGGTTGGCGACACGGTTACTGAAGTCGGGGTGCACGACGTTGTGAGGATTCCGCCCCAGACTTGGCACCAGTTCCGGGCGACACGAGGGACGGAGTTTGGATTCCTATGCGTGGTTCATGAGGTTCGCGATCGTCCGCACCGCCCGACAGAAGAGGAAGTTGCGGAGCTTCGGCAGCATCCCGTCGTAGGAGCATTCTTCAAGGTCTGAACATGAGTAACGCACGCAGTTTTGGATTTGAGACGCGGATGCTTCACGCCGGGCAGATTCCTGACCCGCACGTGGGGGCGCGGGCGGTGCCGATTTATCAGACGACGTCCTACGTTTTCGGAAGTGCCGATGAAGCGGCGCACTTGTTTGAGCTGAAGCAATACGGGAATATCTACTCCCGAATTAGCAACCCGACGAACGCGGTTTTTGAGGAGCGAATGGCGTCGCTGGAAGGCGGCACCGGTGCGTTGGCAGTCGCGAGTGGGATGGCGGCGGAGTTCAGCACGATCATGACGCTGTGTTCGCCCGGAGACCACATCGTGTCGTCGAACCAGCTTTACGGCGGGACCATGACGATGTTTGCCCACACCCTGAAGAAGCTCGGGGTCGAGGTGACGTTCGTCAATCCCTCTAACACGGCGGATTGGGAAGCAGCGATTCAGCCAAAGACGCGGGCGATGTTCGTTGAGACGATCGGGAATCCGGTGAACAGCATTCCGGATATTGAAGGTTTGGGGGCTTTGTCGAAATCGGTCGGAGTTCCTCTGATTGTGGACAGCACTTTTGCCACGCCGTACCTTTGCCGACCAATTGAGTGGGGAGCGACGATTGTGGTGCACTCGGCGACGAAGTTTATTGGTGGCCACGGGACGAGTATAGGTGGGGTGGTGGTGGACTCGGGTGATTTTGATTTCTCGCAGAATCCTTCGATTGCCGATCCTTCGCCGGCGTATCACGGAATGCGGTTCTTCGACACCTTTGGCCATTATGGTTTCTTGGTGAAGCTGCGAGCCGAGACGATTCGGGACATTGGCGCTTGTATCTCGCCTACCAACTCGTTCCAGCTTTTGCAGGGCTTGGAAACGCTTTCGCTGCGAATGGATCGGCATGTGCAGAACGCCTTGGCGGTTGCGAAGTACTTGGAGGCCCACCCGAGGGCGAGCAAGGTTCATTACGCCGGGTTGGAGAGCCATCCGCACTTTGACCGCGCGAAGAAGTACTTGCCGAAGGGGCCTGGCGCGGTGATGTCGTTTGAGATTTCGCCTTCTTCGGGGGATGTTCGGCTGGCCGGTAAAACGTTTATCGAATCGCTACAGTTGTTCTCGCACTTGGCAAACGTCGGTGACGCGAAAAGCTTGGTGATTCATCCGGCGAGCACCACGCACCAGCAGTTGAGCGACGAGGAGCTTTTGGCCGGAGGAATCACCGCCGGAATGATCCGATTGTCGGTTGGGCTGGAAACCATCGATGACCTACTTTGGGACCTGGACCAAGCGTTCGCGCGTATTTGAGAGAAACCATGGCCGCTATTGCATGTGATATTCGCCTAAACACTCGGCTGACGCCAGAGCAGCGGGAGCTTTTTCAGAACGGCACGGAGATTCAGCGGCTGATTCGAGAAGCCAAGACGATTGCGATTGTTGGGCTTTCGACGGAGAAGACGAAGGCTTCCAATATGGTGGGTTCGTATTTGCAGGATGAGGGGTACCGCGTGATTCCGGTGAACCCCCGTGCGGCGGAGATTTTGGGCGAGAAGAGCTATCCAGATTTGAAGTCGATTCCGGAGAAGGTGGACGTCGCGATTGTGTTCCGCGCGCCTTCGGATGTTTCGAGAATTCTGGATGAGGTTTTGGAAGTTGGTATCAAGGCCATGTGGACGCAGTTGCGGATTATCGATTTGCCTTCGGCGCAGCGAGGAAGGGACGCCGGGGTGACGGTGGTGATGGACAAGTGCATGAAGATGGAGCACGGGCGCTACAGCGGCGCGCTCCATATGGCGGGCATGAACACCGAAGTCGTCACGGCCCAGCGTCGCAAGTTCCGCGCGGCCTGATGCCTCGCCTAGCGTAGTCGAGCCGGGACGTCGTACGGGATGCTGAATCCGATGTCCTGTGCCCGAGATGAAGAGCCGCTGGACGAGCTCGTAGTTGGGCGGAACAGGAGGCCATTGTCGTCGGAGAGGTCTTGGCCGACGCTATAGATCGTTAGCTTTCCGCCCTTCAGGCGGAATTTGAGTGGCTTGTCGGTGAAGGGATCGATTGCATCTTTGCCCGTTACGGGGAGGGTGGATGGGTACTTACCGGTTTTTGCTTTGATCTCAGAGGCGATTAGGAGGGCGTTTAGGGTCCGCCATTCGGCTTTCAGCTGGGTTTCACGCCTGAAGCGATATGCGTAGTTTGCAAGAGTCGCCCGAACCAGCAGCATATTGGGTCCAGTGTTCTTTGCCAGACCTGCTTCCCAATTGTCGGCTGCAAGGATTCGTTGTCTAAATTGGTTAGGGTCCGACGGAACCGCTTCGTAAAGGTCTGAATAAGCCTTGTAGAGTCTCCCGAAGAGCGTTTCCGGCACCCCCTTTATTCGAAAGAGACTAAGAGTTGCCTTGTCCCAGAAACTTTCGGGGTCGATGTAAGGATAAACCGCTAACTGGCCCAACTCAATTTTCCCATGCTGAACGTCCTCCTCGAGAGCAAGTGAGTCGGAAATCTCATCTGCTATCGATCTTCGAAAGTCAATTTTATGATCGCTAGCCTGTAAAAACTTGCGCATCGCCAGACGAACGTCTGCGCGGCTTGCGTTTCCAGAGAACGTAATCGCGGCGCGACGATTGATTGGAATTTGGAAGGAATTGCTGAGATCGCCTGAGTATCTTTTGATGTTTGTGTGAAACAGGTGAACAAAGTTTGTGGTTTGACTCAGTAGCTCCAGCGCTTCTGTCGGCTTGCCATCAACGGCAAGAACTTGCGCTTCTGCTCCTGCAAAATCAAGGACACCTCTGAGTTTTCCAAACTCATAATACTCTTCCTCTCCGTCTAAGCTCGGCTCGAATTTTGATATCCACTCTGATTTGGTGAAGATCTGCTGACGCATCCTAACGAGATGTGGGTTGGCCTTGATAAGGGCACGGCGAGCCTGCACGTTTCTCTTCTGATAATCGAAGTACGCGATACCGGCGGGGGTTTCTCGAACGCTATCGAGTGCATCTTCAAACTTCGTAAGGGGTGCACCCGCATCCTTATCTGGATCAGGTTTGTGCTTGATCTGATCGGGGTCTGTTGGCAAGCCGACCTTGGCTAGTCGCGCAACGGCGAGGTCGCGATCAGTTCGGGACTTGTGGACGAAGCCGAGGAGGCCGCCGCCGCAGCTGAGGAGTAGGACGCTGGGAATGCCGTAGAGCAACACCTTCGTTGACTTTTTCATCGTAGTCTGTGGCTCGTTTTCGTTTCTTCTACTTCTGCTTCGGAAAGTCGTACGGAACACTGAAGCCGGTGTCCTGCGCTGGGCCGGAGGAGCCAGGTATTGATAGGTAGTTCTGCCTCCGGAGCTGACCGTCGTCGTCGGAAAGATCATCGCCAACGCTGTAGACGGTCAGTTTGCCGCCCTTAAGAAGATATTTGAGTGACTTATCGGTAAAGGGATCAATGGCGTCCTTGCCGCTTACAGGCAGTGCGGATGGATAACTGCCAGTTTTTGCTTTGATCTCGGATGCGATCAGAAGTGCATTTAAGGCACGCCATTCGGCCCAGAGATGGGCTTCAGTTTTGAAGCAAACTACATAGTCTTGGACAAAGTTTTGAACTAGGAATGCGTTTGGGGCGCTGATACCAGTGATATCCCTCTTCCATCTCGCGGCTGCGTCGATTCGGTTCTTATGTTGAGTGATATCTGCGGGAACAGTTGCGTGCAAATCTGCATAGCCCTGATAGAGTTTAGCGAAGAGCATTTCTGATGCTCCTTGAATCCGGTACAGGTTTAGCGTTGCTTTGTCGCCGGCGGTAGCGGGGCTTGAGCCAATCGACGCCATAAGTTCAGGCAAATTGATCTTCCCCTTGCGGACGTTAGCTTCTAAGACAAGCGCGTTGGAAACGTCCTCAATCATTGCTCTTCGGTGATCAGAACTTGGGATGGATGCATTTAAATACAATCTCATCGCCATACGAACATCTACCCGAGATGAGTATCTGGCAAAGATTTCTGAAGTCAGCTGATTGACGCCTTTTTGTAAAGAGCCTAATTGAAGCTCAGCCATGTGGTTAGGGTCTGTTCCGAGCAGTTGAACAAAGCGTGCGGTTTCTTCGCAGAGCTTGATAGCTTCGACTGGATGACCATCGGCAGCACTGACTTGCGATTCAGCTAGGGCAAGTTTAACCACGTTCCGGAAAGGTTCAAGGGCGGGAAATAGCTGATAGTGCCCAAGGGTGGGTTCAAGTTGCGTGGCAAGCTCCGACTTCGTAAAGATTTGCCTCCGGAGCCGCACGAGGTTCCCATTAGCGTTTACAAAAGCCCTTGACGACGCCTCGTTTGGACCAGAATAGGTGAAGCCGGCTGGGACTTTGCGTGCTTTCTGGAATTCACGCTTAAACTGCTTCAGAAGCTCACCTGCATCCTTGTCTGGATCAGGAATGTGCTTGAGCTGATTTGGGTCCGTTGGCAGGCCGACCTCGGCGAGCCGAGCTACAGCGAGGTCGCGGTCGGTGCGAGATTTGTGGGCGAAGCCGAGGAGGCCGCCGGCGCAGCTGAGGAGCAGAGTCGTCGGGATTCCATATAGTATGAGCTTCGTCGACTTCCGCATCAATCAGCTCTAACTCCTTTTGGGCACCGTATACGGAATGCCGTAACCAGAATCGTATTCTGGGGAAGAACCTTTGGTTGGTCGGAAAAGTAGATCACCGTTATCGTTACCGTCGGCCCCAACGCTGTACACCTTCACCGAATTGTCCGTTGCCTTGTAGAAGAGAGGTTTGTCGGTGAACGGATCAATCGACTCGGGGCCAGAGATCGGTAGCTTGGCCGGATAGCGGCCGGTCTTTGCTTTAATTTCGGCGGCGACTAGGATGGCATTAAGGCTGCGCCATTCTGCGATGGTCTTCGCCTCGGCCTGGAAGGCTTGTTTGAAGAGCGGGGTGAACATTTGGACCATAAAATCGGTGGTCCGGTTCATGCCATCAACTTCAGTATCTGCGGCTTGCGCGGCGGCTATTCGCTCTCGTTGCTTCTGTCTATCGGCGGGAATGCTTTCGTACATGTGGCGGTAGTGGCGATAGAGCCTGGTGAAGAGCATCTCACGAACGCCCGGGAGAGTGATGATCTTCTCGATCGTTCTTACGTTCGAGTTGCCTTCGTCGTTCTCGCTGGCGGTGCCTGTCAGCGAGGCAAGGCTGAGCTTGCCGGATCTCATGGACTCTTCACTCGCGATTGCGAGCGCTACTTCTGAACTGAGTCCTCGGCGCATATCCACGTTCGGAACGGCCGCTTTGATGTACTTGTCCATCGCCATACGCACGTCTGCGCGCTCAGAATGCTCCGCGAAAATAAGCATCGCCGTTCGGTGGGTCATCGCGCGCATGGCGATGGAAACGAGTTCGGTAATGAGCGTTGAGTCGGTGTTGACGACGGAAGCGAACTTGACCGCGCTCGTGAGCTTATGGATGGCCTCGGAAGGTTTGCCATCGGCGGCGAGCAACTCGGCCTGCGTGAGGGCCAGGCGGGTGGTATTTTTGCTCGGAGTGAGTTGGGGGAAGAGAAGCGCGGTGCCTTTGCTTGGATCGGTGAGGGTTGCGAGTTCTGGCTTCGCGAGTATCTGTTCCTGAAGCTGGATGAGCTTTTCGTTTTCGCGAAGGTAGCTTCGTCGCAATTCTACGTCGCCGGTTCGGTCGGCAGCCAGCTTTCGACTTGCATCCGTCTTTTCCGCTGCGCGTCGTGCAGCTTCGAACTGCTCCAGCAACGCTCCGGCGTCCTTTTCGGGATCGGGAGTGTGTTTTACTTCGTTATAGTCTCGCGGAAGGCCAGCTTTTGCGAGAAGGTTGAGCTCGTTTTCGCGGGCGTTTTTTGAATTCTGGACCGCGAAGACTCCGCCGATGACACAGGTTCCGAGCAGGATAGCGGGGATCCCGAGCACCAGCCATTTGATTGTTTTGTTTCGCAGTTTTTCAGTACTCACGCGCTTTGGACGTTATCTTAATCTAACCGCGTTCATCAGTTCGAGCAACCTGCAAAATTGCAGGTTGCTCAAACGAACAGGATTTGGTTAGATTACGGCTGTGAGCCGCCGGTCCAGACGATGAGGTTGCCCTTCTTGACAATGCCCTCGAAGGAGATGCTACGGCTGCCTTTCTTAAAGCTCACGCTGAACTTGTCCTGGCCCTCGACGGCGCTATCCTCGATTCGTGCGCGGACGGTGCCTTCGAACCGTTCCACTTTCGACTTGGATCGGACGGTGAGAACGCCGAGGGCTTCGAAGGTAGCAACGTTACCTTCGACCTTCAGCTTGCCGCGTACCGGAACGCGATTGTTGGCCGGGGATACGCGAATGATCGAAGTGGTTTGCTCTTGGCGATTGACGGCCTGAGCTTCCAACTCTCCGAAGAGAAGGGTTTTGCCATCTTTCGTCTGGTTAACCAGCTTCAGTTTGACCTCGGCCTTCTTGCCTTCGGTGGTTTCGGCAACGCCGGCACCTCGAACTCCGCTATCTCCGGACTGCACAGCAAACGCGACGCCAAGGGCGCCAATGGTTAAGAAAATCAAAGTTTGTTTCATGGGATTGAACTCTCCAGCCGGTGGAAACGAGAAGATTTTCTGACTGTTCACTAAAGTCTCAAAACACGTATTTCTACGTGGGGCAGTTCATCGGCGGTTTTTACGAGTACAACGAACCGAGATGGGGACGGATGCGCCGATTGCGGCAGTTGAACTGAGCGACGTCCGATTTGGATGGCGCGGCGCGTCCTCGCCGCTTCTCGCGATCTCGTCCATCCGCATTGAGCGCGGTGAAAAGGTCTTTCTGGCCGGTCCAAGCGGGTCCGGAAAAAGCACGCTGTTGGGCCTCATGTCAGGCGTTCTTTTGCCGCAAGCTGGCAGCGTTCGCGTTCTTGGGCAGGCGTGGGAATCGATGTCGGCGAGCCAGCGCGATCGGTACCGAGCCGACCATCTCGGGGTCATTTTTCAGATGTTCAACTTGGTGCCGTACTTGAGCGTTCTAGAGAACGTTCTGCTGCCCCTGAAGTTCTCCAAGTTACGTCTCGGGCGGCTGGCGCAGCCGGAGCGGGAGGCAAGAGAGTTGCTTGAGCTGCTCGGGATCGGGGCGGAAATGTTGGGCCGTCCGGCGGGGGAGCTCAGCGTGGGTGAGCAGCAGCGGACGGCGGCGGTTCGGGCCTTATTGGGACAGCCGGAAGTGGTGATTGCCGACGAGCCGACTTCGGCGTTAGATGCCGATAACCGCGATGCGTTTTTGGAGTTGTTGCTGGTGGAGGTTGGGCGCTCTGGGGCGGCATTGGTATTCGTGAGTCACGACCGGTCGCTGGCTTCGCGATTTGATCGGGTGGTGGAATTGGCCGATCTGCGTGCGGAGGCGCAATGATGTCGCTCGCTCTGAAGAGCTTGTGGTTCCGGCGCGGCTCGATGGCGCTGACCGTTTTATCGATTGCAATCAGCGTCGCATTGCTTTTGGGGATCGAGCGAGTTAGGACGCAGGCGAAGGAGAACTTTGCCGGCATGGTCTCGGGGACCGACCTCATCGTCGCCGCGCGCGGGAACTCGGTGCAGATTTTGCTGGCGAGCATCATGCACATTGGCTATCCGGCTAGCGGCGTTTCTGAAGGGGCAGTTCAGCACGTTTGCTCAAACCGAAATGTCGCGTGGTGCATCCCGATGGTGATGGGAGATTCCCACCGTGGCTATCGCGTGATTGGCACCGATTTGATGATGTTTGACAAGTTCCGCTATGCACGAAACCGTGGACTTTCGTTTCGTGAGGGGGTGGTGTTTGACGGAACACGGAAGGCCGTAATTGGCGCCCAAGTCGCCGATGGGCTCGGTTACAAATTGGGGAGCAAGATCTTGGTGACGCACGGCGCGGGTGGTGAAAGTTTGATCGAGCATTCGGCGGCTCCGTTCGAGGTTTCGGGCATTCTTGCCCCCACTGGTACGCCAGTGGACAGGGCGATTTACGTGTCGCTGGAGGGGTACGAGGCGATGCACGAGGGGTTTGGTGGGCACGAGAATATCGACCCGCTGGCCGACGCAGATCATGCCGAGGAGAAGTCGGTGAGCGCAGTTTTGGTCGGGCTGAAATCGCGAGCTGCCGTGCTTGGGTTGCAGAGGAGCTTCGGCGAGTATCGTGCCGAACCGCTGACGGCGGTGATGCCGGGTGACACCCTCTTGGAGCTTTGGCAATTGACCGGAATTGCGGAAACCGCGCTGGTTTGGATCTCGGGGGTGGTCGTGGTGATTGGCTTGGTGGGCATCACAACAAACCTGCTGGCTTCCGTTAATGAGCGTCGGCGCGAGATGGCGGTTTTGCGCGCGGTCGGCGCCGGATTGCCGCAGGTTGCGGGATTGATTTTGGGAGAAGCGTTGCTCTTGACCGCGATGGGGGTTGCGCTCGGTTTGGCCCTTTTTCAGGTTGCGCTGTTTTGCTTGGCACCGGTGCTGCAGGCGCGGTATGGTTTTGAGTTAGCAGCGGGCGGAATTCTGCCCGGCGAATGGGCGAGGATGGGCTGGATTCTTCTAGCGGGTGGCCTGGTCGGAGCGATTCCGGCGTACCGAACGTATAAGAGGTCACTCTCGGATGGCATTTCGATCCGGATTTAGGAGCATGAAAAGTTTTGGGAGCGTGGTAGGAGCGATTGCGATTGTCGCGTGTGCAGTCGCCAGCGAGGTGACCAAGGTCGCCTGGTCAGACCTTTCCCCGGCGCCGGTGTCGCTCAAGAATCCGTTTGCAGGGATGAAGTCGACCGATTTGGCCGACCTTTCCGCCGTCGCCCGCGTGCACGATCTTAAGAAAGTCGGCAAGAAGCCGAACCCGGAATACGTTAAGGCAGCAAATGCAGCCTCGGCGCGACTTAAGAAGAACAAGCAAAACGTTGCCGAGCTCTTAGCGATTCGCGACAAGATGATGTCTCAGCGCGCGAACGCCTCAAACGGCACCACCAAGTCGCTTGACGGCAAGACGATTGAGCTCGCTGGGTTCGTGCTCCCGCTGGAATTTGAAGGGACCAAGGTCAAGGAGTTCTTGCTTGTGCCCTGGGTTGGCGCTTGCATCCACACGCCCCCGCCAGCGCCGAACCAGATTGTCTACGTGACGGTGCCGAAGGCGATCGAGGTGAACGAGCGATTTGAATCCGTGGTAGTCACGGGCAAATTAGCCGCTAAAGCGTGGGACTATGAGCTGTTCCTACAGGACGGAAGCGACACGATTTCGGTTGCGTACGCCATGTCGAGTGCCCAGGTTAAGGTTGTGGGGAAGTAGCCCCGCTACTGTCCCGTGCCCGCGCCACCTGCGATGATGATGACGGGAGGGTCCGCTTTACCAGCCGCCCGATAAGCCGCTCGCTTTCGGCGGACGTCGCTGATGAGGCCTCGAACGCTGTGCGGTGCTGGCCGCGGGAGGGCAAAGGCGCGCTCGAAGGTGTCCCAATACTGATCGATATCGTGCGAGAGATCGAAGACCATGACGCCCTGAGTGCTGGCGCAAGCGGCCTGAAGAACATCCCCAAGCACCTCGGGATCGTTGTTCAGGGTCGAAAGGGCGATGCCCGCATAAGCCCAGGTTTGGTCGCCGACCATCCGGTTGGTCAACGCTCCGGCGGCTTCGACGGTAAGGCCGGGGTTCGCGCCGCGAGACATGGCCTCATGAATGGTCGGCACTGGGTAGTAGCAGCCGCTGATGAAGAAGTCGATTTCGCTGGCGAATCCAGTCTTTTGGTAAGCCGGGGTGCTGAACCAGAACCCGGAGGCGACGGAATCGCTGGCCCAGTTGCTGCCGATGTTTGGATACTCGCCATACCATGATCCGGCGTAGATTCCGAGCTGGGTGCCGGGGCGGACCTTTGCGATTTGTGTACGTATTCCTGCAACAAACTGCCGAATTCGATCGGCCCGGAAGGCCATCCACTCGTCGTAGTACGGTCCCGGCTTTTGCCCTCGGCTCAGGTTCGGGTTGACGGTGAACTTGAAAACATCATCGGGCCAGTTGATGGCTTTGCCGATTTGTTCTTCGAAAAGCTTCTTCGTCAGGTCGCTGAAGTCGGCATTGATTCCGGCGTAGCGCAGGCGATCGTCGTAGATGATTCCATCGAAGGCGTAGTTGCGGACCACCTCGCTGGCAATGTCAAACGCGTACTGCTGGACCTGCGGATGGTTGATGTTCATCATCAGCGGGTACTGCTGCTCCGGGCGCTCGCTGATGGGGACGTAGAGCGGCTTGGTGTCGAACTGGACGAGCCGTCCTGGCTCTGCAGAATCGGCTAGAAACTCTCCTGCCTCACCGGCGCCAACCACCAGCGAACCGCCGCGTGGCATGGTCGGCATGGGGCCGCCTTTGACGAATTGGTAGCCATCCGCAACGCGACCATTTGGACGTAGCGTGAGGATGAATCCTTCGGTGAAGTCAGCCGGGAGTTTGCTGAGATTGGTGAAGACTCCAACCGTTCCCGCCTGAAGGGTATCGAGCTTAGTGGCCAGGGGGAAGGTTTTGCCATCCGTCGATTTGACGACGTTTTGAGTCTCGTAAAGGATGGTCTGCTGGTCGGTTTTGGCATATCCTGGGCCTACGAGGAACATCCGGTGCCCCTCGCTAAAAGCGTTGAGCGAGGCATAAATCCCGAGCCCGTGCTGCTTGGCGTTGGTGATGAAATGCGGTACCGGGTCGAAGTCGGCGGGAAGGGTTTTTCCTCGCCATTCCGTGAGCTTGGGCGCGAGGGCGCTGGGGTAGATGACCTGGCCAGAGATGGGCTTGACGTCGAGGACGACGGTGTTGAACCCGGCCTTCTGAACGCGCGCCATGAGGGTCTGGATCTTCTCCGGCGTGTTGTAGCGGTCGATGTTCGCCGTGGCGTCTACCCAGAGGATCCGCGCCTGAAGCCCCTGCGCGCGGGCGGTCTGCTGCGCGAGGCCGACGCCATTCAGGTGACTGTCCATCATCACGCCGGGAACGCCGGGCAGCGGACTGGCAAGTTCGAAGCGGGGTCGAGGAGCCGCGGTTTTCTCGTCCGGCTTGGCGTTTAGAAGCGACGCGATGAGAAGGCTGACGAAAACCGGCACGGGTTGGTTTTACCGGAGAAGTGGAGTTTGGGTTGGCAATTACGATCGTCGTTTGGCTTGAATTCAGTTGTAAGCGCCGAGGAAGCAAAGGAACACTCTCGCGAGGGAGACATGCACGCACGGTTGGTTTGGAGCGGAGCGACTGACGAATCAACTTAGAATGGGGATTCGGCAAATGGTGTACGCGTCTTCATTCAACCGAGTACAAAGGGAGAGAATTGGAGAAGTCAGAAAGCCTCAGAAGAAGGTGGAGCAAGATTCTATCGAAGGTTGAGTCACATCTCGACAGCGAAAAGCTGGCTGCGTTCCAGTTGAAGTCGGATGAGATCCCGGTTCCAAGTGCACTAATGGAACTACTCATGGAGCTGGGGTCAGTGATAGAATTCGATGCGTCTTGGGAGCCGACCGCAATAGGCTTGGAAGTCGAGGACCTTATCGACGAGATTAACCGTCTAGTGCGCGCGCTCGGATCAGAACCCGCCGATAATGAGCCAAAGCTTTGAAGTGAAGGTCTTCAACGATTTCCACTTTTCAGCTTATCCCGAAGCTTTGGATCGGCCTTGATCAGCTCTCGCAAAAAGTAACCGTCGGCAGAAACGTACACGACCGCCAGCCCGCTAGGCGAACTGCTCAGTTTGCCGATGATTCCCTGAGTCACGGACATAAAGCCTCGGCCAAGCTTCGCGGTGCCCGGGCGGGCGACGAGGTCGCTTAGGGGAACTTGACCCAGTGCTGGGTCGCCTTTCGAGCGGAGTTCCGTTTCTAAGTTCACCAATGGTGGTACTTCGACGGGCCGCTCAACATCGGTGATGTCCTTAATCGCTTTCGCCGCGCCGGTGGCGAAGTCAAACTCGAAGTTGCCCAGAAGCTCAAAGCTCGGAGCCGGGCCTTGGAAGGCGGCGACGGGATTTCCGGCCGAGGTTTTGATGAAGAACGAGCCTTGGAACGCCGCGGTCGAAAGCGTTTTAACTTCGGTCCGCTCCGGGGTGATGTAGGAGTACTGCGCGGGGCCGTCCGGTGAGACGACGAGGATGAATGCCTTGCGCTCCGTGGGTGACGCGGCGATTTGGAAACTTCGGCCGATGGCGTTGTCGGCAACGACCTTGGCGCTGCCGCCAACTGGACAGTAGATAGCTCGCCACCGGAGCAGGTCGCCCTCTGACTTTCCAATTGCTAAGGTGATGATGACATCGCCGCCGATGCCGACCGGTTCGATTCGCATCAGGGTTTCGCCAGGACCGGGAACGACAAGGGTTTGCCGAACGCCACGCCGGAGGTCGAATCGCACAAGGGCTCGGGCGGGTGTTTCAATCCCTCGGCTAATCAGATCTTTCTCAGTTGGGTAGCTCGCTTCGGGTCGCTCGTCGATGAAGGTGAGAAACTGTCCGTCTCGGCTGAACTTTTCGGATTGGATGTAGCTGCCTAGGCGAACGGGCGGGCCGGGGAAGTAGAAGTCATCGCCGACTTGGAGGGCTTTGGTTTGGATCGTGGCCGGAAGAAGCAGGGTCAGGGCGAGGGATAGGGCTGCGGCCATTGCAACATTGTACGAGCGATTTAGGGCAAAGCGTTTCCAGAGACTCGACCTTTAAATCGCCTCTATTTTGGGACACGGGGTTCCTGGTTTGGTCCAACTTAGGCATACAATTGCGATGAACGGCGCAATTAATGCGATGTTTGGTGCCGTAATTTCCTTGTAGGCGCTGCGCGCCGATTGGAACACATGAAAGGAATCTTTTTCGCAATGCTCGCTGGCACCGTCGCCTTCGCTTTGACTGGATGCGGGGGAGACGATCACAACGTGAGTAATCAGGCAACCGTTCGGGTTGTCCACGCTTCGCCAAATGCGCCGAACGTGGATGTTCGGTTTGGCAACTCGATCGTCTTTTCAAACGTGCCGTACTTCGCCGCCGGAGTGCGAACGGTGGCGGCCGGGCCGACCCGGGTTCGGGTGAACGCGGCCGGAACGGCAACGACGGTCATCGATGTGACGCCGACCTTTGCCGCGAACCGGCTCTACACGGTTCTGGCGGCAAACAACCTTGCTAGCATCGCGCCAATCGTCGTGGATGACGTGAACGCGGGACCTGGAGTCGGCCAAGCGCGGGTTCGGTTTGTTCACGGTTCGCCGACGGCGGGAACCGTCGACATTTACGTGACGGCTCCAGGGGCGCCGCTTCCGGCGACGCCGACGCTGGAGGACGTCGCGTTCTTGGCCGTGAGCGCGCCGCTCACCGTGCCTTCTGGCAACTATCAAGTTCGGATTACTCCGGCAAACACTCCGGGAACGGTAGCGATTGACACCGGCACCCTTACCCTAGGATCGAACGCCAGCACAATCGCCGTTGCGCTCGATGCAGAGGGTGGCGGCGGACCACTCACGGCTCGCACTTACAGTACGAGTTACTGAGCCGGTTAGCCCGGAACCGTAAGTTCCGGGCTACTTTCGCATCATGTTCGGCACGATGTTGAATTGGAACTGGTACTTGCCAGCGGCGTCCTTGCTTATGAGTCCAAACCAGCCTTGGTCGTCCCATGGAGTGGTGGAGATTCCGGCTGAGTCGGCCGTACGTTTGACGAGTCGATAGTAGCTCCGGACTAAGTCGGTATCGCGGGTAGCCGGGTTTTCCCTTCGACCTACGCCAAACTCGCCGTAGTTGACCGGAATCCCGAGCTTCTTGCCGTGAGCGGCGGCGACTTTGATCGAGTCGACAATCGGGGCATCGCCGGGCCAGTTTGAGTTCAGACCGTCTTGGCCGCAGAATTGCCAAGGGTCGTAGGTGTGGAGAGTCGCCATGAGGAACTGATCCTTTCCTTCGCCGGGAAGGCTAGCGCGGGATGGATAGACATCATCGAACATGGAGTGGTTGCCTTGGCCGTTGGTGCCAACCATGATCGTGCGCGTCGGGCTTACGGCTCGGATGGCACGATAGCCTATATCGTTGATTCTGCGAGTGAGGGCGAGGGCTTTGGGGTCCATCGGTTTGGTCGCCCCGCTCCAATCTCCAAAGGCTCCTTCGGGTTCATTTAGAACTTCAAAGATCAGTTCCGGCGGCCGGTTCTTGTACCGATTGGCAATTCCCGTCCATAGGTTAGTGAAAGCGTCGTTGTAGCGCGGAGTATCGTCGTACTTCTCCTTTAGCCAATGCTCGTGATGACTGTTTACGATGACGTACATGCCCTTCTTCAGGGCATAGTCAATGACTTGATCGAGCTCCTTAAGGCGCGGGTGGGCTTGGTTGAGCTTGCCGGATTGATCGATTAGCTTTGTGCCTTGGACGTCATTTCCCCAAGTGACCGGGAGCCGGACATGGCGCATTCCGGCGGCGGAATAGAGGTCGATTACCGGGGCAATGTCCTTCAGTTTGGTGCTACGGAGGCCCAAGTCGAACGTGTTTCCGAGGTTGAAACCGGTCGCCAATTTGCGATTGATTTCTGCGGCCGTTGGCGGAGCGGCTAGTGGGGAAACGGCAACCGCGGCGATGAGGGTGCTGAGCATTTCCGAAGGCTACCTGGGATGATTTTGCTTGGGGTTGACCGCTTTCGGCCATTGCAAGTTCATGCAATGGCCGAAGTTATTCGCGGGGCTTTAGCGCTCTCGCTAGCAATTCACTAAATGCTCTGGGCTACGAGGCGGATTTAGCTCGCTCGTCGCGGGCGGTTTGCTTGACTTCGTTCCAGGGGAAGCTTCTCGTTCCCGGATACGGATGGTTGGCTCGCCCCGTGCCGAGGATGAGCGCGCGGCGGGGAGTATTCGTTTTGTTCGGACCGGCGTAGTGAGCGGTTCGATTGCGGTGGAAAGTGACGCCGCCCGCAGGGAGTGGGCACGCAACCGCGTTCTCCACGAGATCGAGCCGGGTCATTTCTAGGCCGTGGATGCGCACATCGCCGCCGATCGGCTGGTGCGGGGTGATCTCCCACTCGTGGCTACCCGGGGCAAACCAGAGGCAGCCGTTCTCGATGCTGGCCTCTTGCAAGGGCATCCAAATGCTGGCGTTTTGGTACTGGTAGTTCGGGTCCCAGTAGGCTTCGTCTTGGTGCCAAGGCGTCGCGGCACCGTGCCCGGCGGGCTTGAAGATGGCGTGGGCCACGTGGACGCTGGCCTCTGGTCCGAAAAGCTGCTGGCACATTCCCTTGAGGACATTGAGGTACTTGCCCTCGTTCAGCTCCGGTGCGTACTTTGCGGGGTTCAGGATCTGCGGCAGGCTGGCGGTCTCGCCGTCTTCGTCGGCCCCGGCGAGATCGAACTGGTCACCCGATTCGCGGCCGGCACGTTGTTCGAACATGCGGTCATAAGCCTCGCGCATGCGAGCAATCTCGGCGTCGTCGGTGATTGGGGTCGGGACGGACACAAAGCCGTTGAGGTGGAAAAAGAGAACTTGCTCTTCGGTGAGCCGCTGCATGGATTATCTTGGCCGATTTGTGACGTGCAAGCGAGATCAAAGGGTAGGAAAAACGCCTTCCTCGTTGAGGTGCTTTCCCGCGATGATTGCTACCCCGGCTCCGAAGACGATCATCATCCAGCAGAAGTTTTCGCCGAACTTCATGAAGTACTGCCCGCCACCCGCAGCCGCGCTCGCCCTTTTCATGTAGCCGCCGTCGTACCAGGATGCGATCCACTGGCCAATCGGGGTGGCGCCGTGGTTTTGCCGGGTGTAGAGAATCGCCGCACCCAGGACGCAGACGACGATGCCGGCGACAAAGACTTGAAAGATTCGTTTGGTGTCGGAATTCACGCGTGAGAAGATACTTTGGTTGAGGTCGGGTTCGAAAGTGGTCCTAGGGCCGGTGGTGATTTTTGCTCAAGTGGTTTGAGCATATTCGTTGGACTGCAAATGACACTCGAATCGATCTTCAGAGACCCAAGCCATTTTGAAATCTGGGTAGTCAGACACGGGAACATCGATAAGTTCTTTAGAAGCCGGGTACCCGAGTCGTGATAATCGCATCAAGCAGCCCCTAACTGGGTTATCTAGGTCTGCTGGACCAGTGATTACTTCGTCCCACGTCCCGTCAATGTAATAGTGAACGGTAAAGAAGCCGTTGGGTTCAGTTGGGAATTTGAACGCTATTTCTGTAGCGCGTTCCTGTTCAGCTTGGGCAATTGCGGCGAAACAAAGCCTCTGATGTGGGGACACGGAGTTTCTCTGTCGTATGTACTCTTTAGTTTCCGGATAGATTTCAGCGAGTAAGCAAACGCGTACCTGAAGATCAAGGACTTCAAGAATTAGGGCATGTTCTTCGTGTAACAAATCAAAGTCGTAGTCTAGATTTAGCAGCGCGACGCGATGACGCCACTGTGGTCTCGTTTCTGAAAGTTGATTCAAGTACCAGCGGGATCTCTGCGCAAGGTCCTTGCCGAACTCAAAGCTCTTTCGCTTCCCAGTTAATCTCTCACCGATCCGCTGGAAGAACGCGAGCAACTTTAACGCAGTGAGAGAAAGCGTCATGTCTGTTTCCGGTTTAGAATCCTTACTTCACCGCAAAAACGCCTCGTGCAAGCCGGCATCGACCGCGATCACTTGCCCCGTTGTCAGATTCAACCGATCCGTCGCCAGCAGATACAACGCATCCGCCACCTTCGCCGGGGTAACCGGCTTCTTCAGCATCGTCCGCTGCGCATAGAACGCGGCGAGTTGGTCGCGGAGTTCTTCGTCGGTCATCGATTCCGAATGCGGAATGTCGTACTTCGCGAGGGAGGCCAGGACTCGGTCGCGGGGGAACATTTGGGAGCCGGAGACGACGGTGGCGGGGGCGACGGCGTTGACGCGGATGTGCGGGGCAAGCTCGACCGCGAGCTCGCGGACGAGGTGATTCACCGCCGTCTTGCTGGTGTCATACGCCACGGAGCCTTTCTTCGAAACCACGGCATTTGCGCTGGAAGTCAGCACGATGTCTCCACCCAAACCTTGTCGGCCAAAGAGCGATGCGGCTTCGTCGGCAATGATATAGGACCCGACGAGGTTGATCTCGTAGGTCTTGGTCCAGAGCGTGTCGCTTAGGCGACCGTTGGTGTCGGGAGGGAAGAAGACGGCGGCGAGGTTGATGAGGGTGTCCAGCCCGCCAAACCGGAGGGTCACGGTTTCCATCGCCCGCTGCACCGATTCTCGGTTCGTGATATCGATGCTGGTCCAAGCGACGTTATCGGCCCCGTACTTTTGGGATAGTTGCATTCCAGAGGTCTGTGCCAGTTCGCCATTGAGGTCGGCCAGAACCACGGTGGCGTCTTGCTGCAACAGTCGCTCGGCGGTGGCGTAGCCGATGCCCGGACCAGCGCCGATGAGCAGGACGACCTTTCGGGCCATCTCTTTCTCCGGCGGCATCCGTTTTAACTTGGCTTCTTCGAGCAGCCAGTATTCGATGTTGAATGCCTCTTGCTCGGGCAGGGCCGTGTAGCGATCAATCGCCTCGGCGCCGCGCATGACTTCGATGGCGTTTCGATAGAACTCGCCGGTCACCCGGGCTTCTCTTGCGTTCTTGTTAAAGCTCACCATGCCGACGCCCGGAATGAGGATCACGCTCGGGTTTGGGTTCCGCATGGCCGGACTATTGGAGTGCTTGCAACGATCATAGTAGGCGGCATACTCCGCGCGGAAATCGGCTAGCGCGGCGTCAATCGCTGCGTCATCGGCATCGGCGGCGAGCACGAGAGGTCGGATCTTGGTGCGGAGGAAGTGGTCGGGGCAGCTGGTACCGAGTTGGATCAGGTGGTCCGCCTTTTCTCGAGAAAGAAAGTCGAGAACCGGTTCGCTCTGGTCTACGCATGCGTTCAGCCGTTGGCCGTTGTGGGCGACTTTTCCTCGGAGCTTTGGCAGCAACCGGGTGAGGGCAGCGTTCGCTTCCGTCACCGCTAGAGGCGTGCGGGATGAAACGACTTCGCCAAAAGGATGGGTCGTCGTTCTCGCCTCAATGAAATCGACGGCCTGGTTTATCAGGTCGAGCGTCAGCTCGTAGCAGGCTTGCCAATCGTCGGCCCAGCAGATAAACCCGTGCGAGCCCATCATGGCGCCGACGGCGTTTGGATTCTCTTCGATCCCGCGCTTCAGCATGAGGCCGAGCTCAAAGCCGGGACGCTTCCAAGGCAGCCAGAACATCCGGTCGCCGTAGACTTCCTTGGTTAGCGCTTCGCCATTTTCGGATGCGGCGATCGAAATCACGGCATCGCTGTGCATGTGCGAAACCGCGGCGGCAGGGACAAAGCCATGAAGCGGTGTATCGATGCTTGGTGCCGCCGGGTTGAGGTTAAAGGCGCACTGGGCATACAGCGGCACCATCTCATCTTCCGATAATCCTGCGTCGTAGCGACCGCTTAATCCGAGGAACTTATCTTGGTAGAGGCTGGCGAAGTTTGCGCGCTTTGCGCTGCCCAAATCTCCCCCGGAAGCCTTCACCCAAAGGACGGGAACGGTGTCGCCGGTGAGAGGATCGGTAGCGTGGACCTTGAAACTTGTGTTCCCACCACCATAATTCGTTATGCGTGGGTCTGAACCCAGCAGATTGGAAGCGTAAATGAGCTGCTCAACCGGGTCGCTGCTAACGTCTTCTGTCTGCCAACGGGAGGGCACACGCGTATTCATGACGTGCGTTAGCTTAGCCCGAAAAGACCTAAAAATCTTTAAAATGTAAGGTTATCCACACCAAACCCACACACAACGGGTCTACACTCTAATCTTAACAAAGGACCACTGGGTCCGCGAGGAAGCTCGATTTGACTTCTCAAACTGCAGTAATAAAAGTAATTGGCGTTGGCGGCGGTGGATCTAATGCGGTCCAGCGAATGATTGAAAGCGGCATCCGAGGCGTGGAATTTATCGCCATGAACACGGATGTTCAGGTTCTTGACCTGAGTAATGCAGATCGAAAGCTGCAACTCGGCGGAAACCTGACGCGCGGCCTGGGAGCCGGCGGAAACCCCGAGGTGGGTAAAGCCGCGGCCGAGGAATCGCGAAACGATATCCGCAAGATTTTGGAAGGGGCCGATATGGTCTTCATCACCGCTGGCATGGGCGGCGGCACCGGCACCGGCGCAGCACCCGTGATTGCGGAACTCGCAAAAGAGATCGGCGCGCTGACGGTTGCGGTTGTTACTCGGCCGTTCCTGTTTGAAGGCAATCGACGAGCCAAGCTCGCGAGCCAGGGTGTCACCAGCCTCATGGGCCGAGTGGACACGATGATCACGATTCCGAACGACCGACTGATGAACGTGGTCGAGCGGAAGGCGACACTGGTGGATGCATTCCGCGTAGCGGACGACGTGCTCCGACAGGGCGTTCAGGGCATCTCCGACATCATCACCGTTCCCGGCCAAATCAACGTCGACTTTGCCGACGTTCGCGCGGTCATGCAGAACGCCGGACCGGCACTGATGGGTATCGGCTTTGGCGTGGGCGACCAGCGCGCGCTTCAGGCGGCACAATCGGCGACCAACTCGCCATTGCTCGAGCAGACGATCCACGGCGCACGTGGCTTGCTGGTCAACATCACCAGTTCCGACGATCTGACCCTCGCCGAGACCACGGAAGCCATGGGCTACATCCAGGGTCTTTGCGACGCAGACGACGTCAACATCTACTTCGGCACCGTGGTGGATTCCAGCATGGAGAACACGGTTCGAATCACCGTGCTTGCCACTGGATTCGAGCATGGAACGCCAGAAGCACAAGTTGCCAAGGAAGCACCGACGACGGTTGTGGTTCCGCAGGTCGCCGCCGTGGAGCCAACTCCGCAGGTCGAACGACTTTCGGTCGATCGACAGTCGGTTGAGCGGTCTGGAGCCAGCCGAGTTTCGGCACCAAACCCAGCCGAAGTGTTCGATGACTCCGATTTGGACATTCCTGCCTTCTTGCGCGAGCATCGCAAGCGTCAAAACGCCTAGTTGTTCGTCTAGAGCTATATGCTCACACCGTTGGCCCTTCTTTCGCTGGCCGCGGTGCCACTTTCGGCACCGCAGCCAGTCGGCCAAACCAACCCTTTCTCCACGGCGCAAGTCTTCGCCGAGTCGAAGCGCATTGCCGTTTCTCCCGTAATCGACGGCCAGTTTTCGCCGGAAGAATGGGATCCCCTCGTTAGCGAGGTTTCGAACGTCACCTACTTCCAGTGGGAGCCAGGCAAGGTTCACGTCGCCGCGCTGATGCAGCCGGGCAGCACCGTCATTACGTCGCTTGACCTTCGCAACAACGGTTGGCTGATTGGCGAGGATAACGTTGAGATTCGCATTTCCGTCGACGCAAATCTGAAGCCGACGGTGAGCGGGCGAATTCTGAACGCGACGAGCGCGCTCGGGCCGGCTTGGATCGAGATTCCTGGGTTTGCTCTGTCCTCGGTGGCAAAAGCCAGCACGGTGGAAGGGAAGACCTTTGTCGAAGCAAGCATCACCGACCCAGGCATCGGGACGCTGATTGAAGATCCGAAGCGGAAGATCGGGTTGCGAATGGATGTTGTTTCCGGCGCGGCAACTCCGGCCGAGCCGTACTTACCGCGAATGGTGACGGCGGTGGAAACGGTCTTCGAGCGTGGAGCGGGCCTTCCAGAAAAGCTGGTGTTCAAGCCAGAAGGCGAAGGGAAGCCGGTCGTGGAGAATCAGATGATTCGGCTGCGGTTTGGTTTCGAGGGTACGAATGCGATTGGCTTGGCTCGGCTGAACCTGCGCAGCGAAGGTGTGGCGAAGGAATACACCAATGCTCTCGATGCGCCGTTTCCGCCGTTCGACAACAAGGGGCGTGCGTTCCTCGACTACGAAACTTCCGTCGCCGCCGGTGCCATCCAAGGCTATCGGCTTGTGCGTGGTCAGCTTAAGTTTCGAGATGGCCTCGAAGGTCTCATCCAGACCAGCTACCGAATCGCCCCGGTTGTGGACTTTGACCTGGTCTACCAGCGCCGAAAGACGGAGGCGCAGGATAAGGCATTTAAGGAAGGTTTTTACATCCGATCGAACTCAGGCAAGCGAGTTACGGGCCGAGTGAAAGTTTCGGTTCCCGAACCATTGAGATTGCTAAACGGTTTCGAGAAGCCTTTCGCCGTCGCTCCACGCGGCCGCGAACGGCTGGGGTTTGAGGTCTACGTGCCGGCAAACACGGTCGGAACGTTCCCGGTGACCTTTGAAATCACGATTGACGGGCAGACGGTAAAACAGTTCGGTTACCTAACGGTTCGGTGAAGCGTTAGAGTTGCTTCCCCGTAGCAGTATGAGGCTGTTCCGGGGAATGGCCCTCGGTTACATGCTGAAGCGTACGTCAAGGTCCGGTCGGAAAATCCCCTCCGGAACGTGGCGCGAGTAGCCTTCAATTCGTAGCTTCTTAAGACTTGGAAAGTTGTTAAACTGACTCAAGTTTTCTAGTTTCTTGAACCCTTGGATTTCGATATCTTCCAGCTTCGGAAAGAGCGCGAACGAGCCGATATCCTCAAACTTTCGGCAATCGGCAAGGCGAATTTTCCGCAGGTCTTGAGATGCGCTGAACATTTCTACCGAACTGAAGTTGGCCGAGAAGACAGCGAGATCCTGAAGCCTGGTTAGACGGGGTTCCTCAGCGAGCGGTTTGGGCTTAAAGTAGAACAACACTAACTTGTCTAGACCCTCAACCTGAAGCACGTTCTTTCGTTTTTCGTGCCAGATCATCCCAAGATCCGTTAGGGAAGGAAACCGATCGAACTGGAGCTCGTCCCTTGATTCAACTTCCAACGATAAGGACTTAAGCTTTGAAAGATGCTGGAGCGCGGCAAGAGCGCGGTTCTCATAATCAACGATCCGGCACCTGATGACATGGCTCCATTCCTGCAGGTACCAATAGCCGCGTTCAGCTGGATCCTTTGGATGCAAGATGTGAATTCCGACAGCACCTTCATCATTCGCAAAATGAAGAAAGGCAGGATCGTAAGATTCCTTGTAGATTTCAAAAATCTTGTATCCGTCCGCGTCTCGAATTCGACGTTCCGTCCGATAGCCTGCCCACTTATCTTCCATCTCTTCAGCGCATGATTACGTTTGCGCTTCACCCATGCCAAATAGTTTAGATTAGTTAACGGGAATCGTTACTTAGCGGGGGAGGAATTCTGGCATCTTCCAGATGAACGTCAGCGTTCCACCGCTCGTGATGACGTACCGCCCTCGACCGAGCGCAATCCCATTTGTATAGTCACCATCTGGGGTCGTGACAAGAGAGGTGGTGACGTTGTCAGATTGTCGAATCAAGTTCAATTGGCTACTCAAGTTGAACGCTAGATAGCGGCTGAATTCGTCGTCAAACAGCACGGTCTGTTGGGACGAGTTGGCCACGGGAACGGCGTGGAGATAGGCGAGGGTGTCTTGTCGGTAAATTTCCCCGGTAAGGAAGCGAATTTCGCCGTTGTACAACGTGAAAGGTCGCTTGCGATTGAAGTCGCTCACCCGGGCCCTCCTGACTTCGAGTAGTCCGGTCGAAGTGACTTGGAACTTTACAATGGAATACGGGAACGACTCGCCATCGAAGGCAAACAGATGGGTGCCGTCATCGCTGAACTTGAAATCGGTCCAGTTGCCGGGAATGCCGGAGCCAACGAATACTCCGCTTCGATAGAGTTGCAGAGTGAAGTTGCTGGGGTTTCCGTTACGGCGCGGAGCCACTGCGACCAAGTTGTTGTTTACCGGGCTGATCGCAATTTGGTGGACGCCGTCTGCCCCGGGGATTGGAGCGAAGTCGTAAAGGATGGTCTTCGTATCGAGGTCGAACTTCGAAACACGGTATGGGTTCCTTGCCCCCACGATGAGAAAATTACCGCTTGGTGAAATTGGTCCGGGAGAAAATGGCAGGGTTTCAATGTCGCTAGTTAACGCCGTATCAGCATCTAACTTGGAAACAACGTTGCTACCCTGCCGGGTGTAGTAAACCGTTTTCCGATCTTTCGACGCGTTGATATAGCTTGAGGTCGCGCTGATGTTGCGCATGTACTTTGCGTGCCACGGCAGAATGCTGAGCGTCTCCGGCGGGCTGGTAAATCCGTCACAGGAAGCCGTTATGGTGGCAAATCCAGGGTTGGTTCCGGTGCCCAAACCCAGAGGAGTGATGCTGTACTTATCCTGACCGGTTGACTGATTAAAGGTGATTGAACCCTCGGAAACCGGCACAATTTCGCCGGTGGCGGTGAGGGCAGAAACAGTGACGGTTTTAGAAGTCACCTCACGTAAAGACTGATTTGGCTGAATGTAAACGCTGGCGACTCGTCCTGTAATCGCAATCGCCGGCAATGGCCGATTCTCGGCGTCTTTAAACTCTCCATTGGAATCAAGTTTGGTGGAAGCGGTTCCTTCTCCGATGCTTTGTCCCGCCGCGTTTCGGAGAGTAAAGACTTCGAGCTTGAGGCTGGATGGCACCGTTCTCGCGGCGACGGCGGAGGTGTACGTTCGGCGGAATCCGGCGGTCTGGTCGTCGCGATTGATCACCCAAACGAAGTCTTCGTTGTTCTCGCCGGCGTTACGGAGCGTGGCTCGGACAGACAGGGCAGAGGAGCCGACATTGGTTGCCTTGGACCGCGTGCCCCATTCGATGGTGAGCTTTGGGAAGGCGGTGCTTGCTGGTGGCGGAACGGTACTTCCACCCCCGCCGCTACCTCCGCAACCAAGCGTGGCGCCTAGAAGGCAAAGGGCTAGCCATCCCGATTTACTCATGCAAGGAGTTTACTGAAGGGCCTACAGTATCTCGGTTGTAGATTGATCGGCACTCTGTCACGCTTTTGTGAGCCGTTTGCCAGGCGGCTTGATGCCTCTTGTTGTAAAGTTTGTTATGCCTCTTTGGATAGGACTTGCTGGGATTGCGGTCTCGTTTTGCTTGATCCTTCGGATTTTGTTCTTGGTGATCAAGCAGCGCCAAGTAGGACGCTGGTGGTGGGTAGGAACGGTGGCCATGTCCTTGGCTTCCGTGATTGCCATTTGTACAGCTCAACCTGTGGATGAGATGATCGTGCTATCTGGCGGCAGTGATGAGTAGCGGCTTTCTTGATACCGATAGCTACGCATAGTCAATTCATTGAAGCCAACTTCCCTGGTTTCTCGAAAGCGGAACAACCATGAAGGGGCGTTAGCGAAAGAAATTGAAGCGATATAGTCTTCACGCAACCGCTCGAATTCGATCCACTGAACCTGGGATGTCGGTAACGTGCCTAGGTCTGGTCCATCAAAGCCCAGGAACTTGGCCTCCGTCTCGATCTGCGCGATCTGCGAATTTGGCCAAAGGAACGGCATCACCAGATTGAGCGTCAGTTCTTCTTGCGCGATCGCACGGTGTCCAATCGTGAAGTCGAAAAAGGCGGGAGTTGTGCCGGCACGCGTTGCCAGTTGCGGGAATAGCGACCGCCGAAGTTCTGCGCCGTCAGCAGACCAACGGAAACCAAGTTGGAGACGTTCAAGTCCTTTCATGTCGCTTTAACCCACGGAGCAGTAGTCGTCACGGCTTCGATCGACGAAGCTTTACACACCTGCAAGCGAAAAGCCATTCGCGCTGACCGGAAAAAGTGAATTGAACAGCGACACTGCTTGCGAGCTGGACGAACTTTCCGCCGAACACCATTTCGATCTCAATCTGCCTGATGTACGGACCGTCGTAATCAATAAAGTGAACTTGCATCGGAGATCGCTCATACTCGGCGGGATTCGTAACGGACTCGATAAGTTCTGATCCTAGCAGGCATACGTCGGTGCCGTCTTCGGTTACGGTTAAGGAAATGGAGTCGATCGAGAAGTCGTGAAAGAAGGCACATGCCTCAAGTTCCTGAGCACTAAGTGTCGCTAGTTCGGCCACTTCCAGAGGACTTATGGTTTGTGTTCCGTCATTCATTAGATACTGTCCCAGGAGTTTGGTTTTTGTCTTCCAACTTCCAAGGCTCTAACGCGACTATCAGACCTAAGAAATCGTCAACCTAAATGTTCGGGAACGAGTTCAGAGTTTCACCTTCGTCGGTAATCGCGGCTGTTCCCTGCGGGGATGTTACAGTGCGAACCCGAATGGCGGGACCTCTTCTTGCAGGGGTCTGAATGTAGGTCGAGCCATCAGGAGCGATGATCGATAGGCTCGCCGGTGGCGAACTGCCCTTTGGCGCTCGCTTCAGGAAGTTCTCTCTGGCTTTATCAATCACGTCTTGGGGATTTTTAGACGCGAAGGGTAGGTCGAACTCGGTAGAGGTTGCGGTAGCAACGGCAGATGGAAGGGGGCGACCAGGACGGTTCGCCACAATTCTAAAAGTTCGAGGCTTCCCCATGGTAGCCTTGCTACCGTTAACAACAAACCGACGCCGGTTTGCCACACCACGTACCGAATGGACGGCCGTACCATCATTCAGCAGCCGGACGCTGGTTCCTTTTTTAGTAAGTTCAAAGACATCGTAGTGAACGGCGCCAGGTACCGCTTCCCAATCTAAAGCGATCTTCCCCGTACCAACACCTGTCGCGACTGGAACCAGCGTTGGAGTGACGGTGATGTCGATATCCATGGTCTCGTTTCCGAGCTTGAGCAGGACAGAAATTTGCCTTACTCGATCTGATTCGGGAGTTCGAAAATAAACAACGGTAGACCCTTGCCCGGCCGGAATTAACACTGCCTTTGGCAACTTCACGCGAGGTCCACTTAGCTGCTTAATTTCAATTCTCGCCTTGGAAGTGGCTGGACTCACGTCGATCTCCATGTAGGCCTGCGCTCCACCGGCCACTTTCCCGCTGTTCATCACGGCCATGTTTTGCGACTGCGGCAGCCCAGTTGCGATCAAGCAAAGGAAATTCAACATTACGGTTATGACGTTTTCAGGTAGGTCCGCGGTACCGAATTTTGCTATCCAAGGTGGAGCAAGTATTGCCGGACCATCAAACGATCCGCATCGGCAACCCATCCGCCGCCATCGCTTCCTTCAGCTCGCGGATCCGATAGACGCCGTCGTGAATAATCCCCGCTAGCAGCACAGCATCCGCCTTTCCTTCTCGAACAGCCGCAGTTAGGTGCGAAGGAATCCCGGCGCCGCCGCTGGCGATGACGGGGACTTCGACGGCTTCGCTGACTGCTCGAGTCAGCGCCAAGTCATAGCCTTCGCGGGTCCCGTCGCCGTCCATGCTAGTCAGCAGTATCTCCCCAGCTCCGCATTCGGTCGCGGTGCGGGCCCATTCGATGGCATCTAGGCCGGTGTCGTTTCGACCGCCGTGGGTGAATACGTTCCAGGAATCCCCCGACCGCTTCGCGTCGATCGCGACAACAATGCATTGCGCCCCAAACTTCTCAGCCGCTTCTCGAATCAGCAGCGGATTCTGAATGGCCGCCGTGTTCAGGCTCACCTTGTCGGCACCCGCCGCAAGCGCGTCGCGAATCGCCTCAACCGTCCGGATGCCGCCGCCGACGGTGAAGGGAATAAAGATCTCCTCTGCCACACGCTCGGCCAGCGCAATCACGGGCGCTCGGGATTCGTGCGAGGCGGTGATGTCGAGGAAGACCAGTTCATCGGCCCCTTCGCGGTCATAGAATTTTCCGAGCTCGATCGGGTCGCCGGCGTCCCGGATGTCGACAAAGTTCGTACCTTTCACCACGCGTCCGTCGCGAATGTCGAGGCATGGAATGAGGCGGACAGAACTCATGAGGCTTGGATTCGCATTATCCGTACTTCGACCGACTTGCGCTTGGGCCGAAGCTGAATCTCAAAGGCATCGCCATGCGCCGAGTGCGTGACCAACGCCGGAATCTTCATCTCTTCCCAAATCCTGTGCGCGGCAAACTCGACCATCTCGGTAATCAGCCAGCGTTGATCCGGGTCGGTCAGCGGCGTGCGGAGTTCATCGAACCCGAGATTGCGAAGACCGACGGTTTCGGCGTAACCAGCTTCGCCTTCGCTGCGCCAATGAACATCGAGCCACCATTCGGGAGTGTTGCCTTGCGGGTTAGACAGTAGTCGTTCGCGCACTTCTGCTGCGGGCCAAAAGCGCTCAGTGAGAACGTTGTAAATTCCGGGACCCTCCGTCAAGCTCATGTACGCCTCAGCGGCAAAAGTGAGGAATTGCAGGTGCCGCCGATCCTTCAGCGGAATCTCGCTGATGTATTGAAGCCGGACAAAGGCGACAGCATCATTGAAACCGACCTTCTCAAACAGCGCCACGTTTTTGGCTCGCTTAACGACATTAATGTCAAGCCGAACATCAGAGAAGATCAGACCCTCGGCCGGGGAAATCGGGCTGCGGCCCCGCTTGGCGTAAGTCAGGTCCTGAAGCATCCGGTTCATCACCGCCGCTTGGTCCGGAATCGTTTCGGTGTTCACCGGCACCCAGAGCTCGGCATGCGCATACACCTTTGCCGGACGGCGGCGGATGAAGATGTAGGCAATGATGAACCCGATGGCAAAGCCGATGACGGCGAGCGCAGGACCCATCTACGGTCCGAGTCCCGCAAGCCAGCGACAGGCCAGATTTAGCTCTTCACCGTTCAAAAGCGAGTAGCAGACATTACACAACCCGGCTTCGTTGACATTGCTGGCGCAGCAGAGAAGGCACGCGTTGGTGCTGCGCGCCATCTTCACTTGTCTAGGCGTGCGTAAGGCAACCAGCAGGTCCTCCCTTGCGATCCCTTCTGAGTTGTATCGCCGCGTCATACGGTTAGTGTACGCCCTCAATTTGGATTGTTAACATACGATCTGGGTAGCGGGTAACGTGAACCTGAGAATGAATGCCCTAGCCTTGCTTATGACCCCGGTGCTTACGACCGCACAGTTGGGTGCGCCGAAGCCGACTCCGTTGTTTGGAGTGCGCTCGCTTGCGCTTAGCGCAGACGGCACACGACTTGCCTTTGCGTACCAAGGTGACATCTGGGTAACCAGTAGCACCGGCGGAAAGGCAACCCCGCTGACCTCAAACGTCGAATACGACGATAACCCAGTTTGGTCTCCCGACGGCGAGTGGCTCGCATTTTCCAGCGCCCGCAACGGCAACAACGAAATCTACGTCGTTCCTGCCGATGGCGGAACGCCAAAGCGCATCACCTATCACAGCGGAAATGACGTCCCAAGCGATTGGTCTCCAGACGGCAGCAAGATTCTATTCAGCGGCTCCCGCGACAGCCGCTGGGCCAGCGTTTTCACGGTTGATGTCACCACCGGCAAGTTCGTCAGCCATTTTTCCGACCTCATGTCGATCGGCGATCCGAAGTTCTCTCCAGACGGCCAGAAGGTGCTTTACCGCCGATTTGGATTCCCTTGGAACCGAGCACGTTACGAGGGTTCAAACGCTGCGCAGATGTGGGTTTACGATCTGAACGCAAAGAAGCGATCGAACCTGCGAGACACGAGCCTCCAGCACCTTTGGAGCAACTGGACGTCAAACGGAATCCACACCGTCACCATGACAACAAAGGTCCCCAGCAGCAGCTACGTGAACAAGCCGATTCCAAAGGTGAAGTACAACGCCGCCGGCACGCCAAACATCTACCAAATCGACAATGGCGGCAAGGCAAGCGCCGTCACCAAGTTCGAGGGCGATGGCGTGCGATTCCTGTCCGTGGCCAAGAAGAAGCCGGTCGTCGCTTTCGAGCGCGATGGCGAAGTCTACGTTTCCACCGAGGGCGACGCGCCGAAGAAGATTTCGATCACCGCAAACGTGGACGACAAGACCGCAACCGAAGAGCGACTCGTCCTCACCTCTGGCGCGCAAGACTTTAGTCTGAGCCCGAACGGCGAAACAGTGGTGTTCACTGCCCGATACGACCTCTGGACCGTTCCAGTTAAGAAAGGGAAGGGACCAAACAAGGACGACGCCACCCGTCTGACCACTTGGGAAGGCTCGGACGCAGAGGCGATCTGGACTCCAGATGGCAAGGCGATCTTCTACGTCAGTGACCGCGAAGGTGCCGAGCGACTGTACCGAATGGATATCGCGACGAAGGAATCGAAGGCCATCACGACCGTCGATGCCGACGTCAGCAGCCTGCAGATCACGCCAGACAAGAAATCGCTCAGCTTCTGGCAGACCGGAAAGCAGGGCGGCCTTTATGTAGTTTCAGTTGATGGCGGCACCGCGAAGCGAGTTCTGGAACGAACCGGAAACTCGGCCTTCGACTACTCTTGGTCACCTGACTCGAAGTACGTCGCCTACGCAGAAGTTCTCAACGGATCGGGCTACTACTACTGGGAGTCCGCGCAGAACATCTACGTGGTCAACGTCGAGACCGGTAAGGTCAACGACGTCACCCAGCTAAACGCGCAGCACTTTGCTCCACGATGGTCGGCCGACGGTAAGTACTTGTATTACGGCGGCAACCGAGCCGGAGATGCCCTTTACATTCTTCCACTCCAGCCAGAAGAAACCCGCGCTTCGGAAATCGAGCTCGAATACAAGAAGCCGAAAGAACCGGTGAAGGTAGAAATCGACTTTGACGGTATCGAAACCCGATCCCGGCGATTCGTGAGCCTTCCGGTAACCGGAAACATCCAAGTCGATCCAGAAACCGGAGCGATCTACTTCTCGTCGAACGGCGAAATCCAGCGAGTGGATTACTCTGGCGAGAACGCTCGATCGGTCGTACCGGGCGGCGGCGTTCGAAACTTCCAGATTGCGGCCGATGGCAAGCAGATCGAGTTCAGCCGAGGCGGCCAGATCAACTTACTGAACATCCGAGTCCCCCAGTTCCCAACCCAAACGGTCGCCTTCCGCGCCGACTGGACCCGAGACTTGCGACTTGAGCGCAAAGCGGCATTCTCGCAGTTCTGGCGCGAGTTCAACCGTGGTTTCTACGACGCCAACTTCCATGGACGAGACTGGGTTGCCCTGCGCGCTAAGTACGAGCGGTACCTGCCTTCGGTCGGTCACCGAAACGACATGGCTACCGTGCTTGGAATGATGGTAGGTGAGCTTGAAGCTTCGCACTCTGAGGTTTCGCCGGCGCCAGCGCCCGCGCCAATCTCAAGCCAGCAGAGCGCGCACCTTGGATTCACCTTCGACTACGACTGGCAGGGCGAGGGAATCAAGATCAAGGAAGTTCCGGCTCGAACGCCGGGAAGCTTTGCGAAATCGAAGCTGGTTGCGGGCGAAGTGGTCACCAAGATCAACGGTGTCGCGGTAAGCGCAAACGAAGCGCTTTACCGAGACGTGCTGAACGAAGAGACCGGCCGCGAGCTGACCTTGACGGTCAGAAACCGGGCCGGCGAGACTCGAGAAGTGAAGTACCGAGCCATGAGCGGCGGCGAGTTCAACGGACTCGTGTTTGCGAACCTGCTTGAGTCTCGACGCAAGTACGTTGAGCAGAAGTCAAACGGAAAGGCGAGCTATGTTCACATCGCGGGAATGAGCCAGCCAGAACTGGACCGATTCCAGCAGCAGGTCTGGCAGGTGATGAAGGATAAGAAAGCCCTCATCATCGACGTTCGAAACAACGGCGGCGGAAACACCTCGGACCGGATTTTGGACATCTTGGAACGACAGCCAAACGCGGTCTACCAAGTTCGAGATGAGTCACCGATCGTCGGACCTGGTCAGGTTGCAAACTTCCCAATGGTCGTGCTACACAACCAGACGAGCTTCTCGAACGCGGAGATGTTCCCGAACTCGATGAAGGCTCGAAAGCTGGCAACCCTCATCGGAATGCCAACTCCGGGCTACGTCATCTACACCAACGGATTCCAGTTGGTTGATGGAACCATCGCTCGAATGCCGGGTACTGGCGTGTACCGACTCGATGGCTCGCCACTTGAGAACATGGGAGTCGTTCCGGACTTCATGCTGGAAGTTGATCCAGACGCGTTCTTCAGCGGAAAGGATGTCCAACTCGACAAGGCTATCGACGTTCTCGTTCAGCAGGTTAAGTAAGCGGGACATAAGTCCCGCGAAAAGGGCTCTTCGGCATTCGCCGGAGAGCCCTTAACATTTGCGCTGTAACGTACTCGCTGTTTCAGCGTTATGCTGTAAGGAGTTGCGGAGATGACCCAGGAAGAAATCGAGGATCGATTAGCCAATCAGGATTGGACGGCGGCCGAAGAAGGCTGTCGCGAGTTTCTGCGCAGCAAACCGGTGAACCCGAAGGTGAACGGCTATCTCGGTTGGTGTCTGATGCAGCGGAAGGACCACGTGGGCGCGGTTGAAAGCTTGCGACGGGCGCTCAACCTCGATCCGAAGATGTGGAAAGCGGGCTTGTACCTTTCGCAATGCCTTATCCAACTCAATCGCTATCAAGAAGCATGGCCCGTTGTCGAAGACAGCATCAAGCTCGCGCCTAACGATCGCACCCTGTTGGCGCTTCGAGACTTCTTGCAAGATCGGGTCAAGCACCGTGGCGAACGTTGGGAAATCAACCAACGGGTTGAAGCCAAGATCGTGATGCACGAAGACTAACTATCCGGCTCGATCCTTAGGATCGAGCCGGACTTACTTTAGAAGGACCAGGTTCCGGAGCCGACGTTGTGGCGCTCGATTTGGCCATTGCCGCGAGGCACTTCGATCGCCGCGCGAGTGTTTGGCGGTACTTGAACGGTCAGAAGCACCTTCGACCCCATTCGCTTCCAGGAGGTCCGGATCGGGCCACGCACTGAGTTGTAGGTCGTTGTCGCCCAGTTCAATCGGGGGTCGTACTGCGGAGCGATTCGAATGGTGGCGTAGCCGGGCGAGGCCGGGCTGATGCCACCAATCGTTTTGTACATCCAACCCGCAACCGCACCGTAGGCGTAGTGGGCAAAGGAGTTCATTCCCGCGTCTTGGAAGCCCTTTTCGGGCGTCCAGCCGTCCCATCGCTCCCAAATGCTCGTCGCACCGTTCACGATGGTGAAGCCCCAACTGGGGAACGTCGTGTTGTGCAGAAGTCGGAAGGCAACGTCATTCCGTCCGATCTTCGAGAGTACGTGCATCAGGTCTCGCGTTCCGACAAATCCGGTGCTGAGGTGCCAGTTTCGATTTTCGATGTCCTTGATCAAGTGCGCGGCGGCTTGGTCACGCTTGCTTTCTGGTAGCAAGTCGAAGCCAAGTGCGAGCACGTACGCGCACTGGGTTTCGCCCTTGACTTTGCCATCCGCGGAAACGTAGGCGTCTTGGAAAGCCTTCTTCACCTTCTCGTGTAGCTCTACATACATCGCTTCGTCTTCCGTTTTGCGGAGCTCGCGGGCGGCTCGGGCGACGAGGGCAACGCTTCCGGCGAAGTAAGCCTGGGCAATCACGTCGTTCGGCGTTTCGGCGCGAATGCTCAGCCAGTCTCCGAAGCAGTGGAACTGATCGGGCGGCAGGAGATTCGACTTGGAACGGTTCTTGCAGAAGGCAATGAACCGCTTCATGTTTGGATAGTGCCGGGCGAGGAGCTCTTTGTCGCCGTAAGCGTCGTAGATCGCCATTGGGCAGATCACACCGGCGTCAGCCCAAGCTGGGCCGCCATCGTCAAGTCCCGCAAGAACCGGGGCGACCTTTGGATACTGGCCGTCTTTTCGCTGGTCGTCGTCCAAGGTGACCAGCCACTTTTTAAAGAAGGCTTGAACGTCGGAGTAGTACGCTGCCGTCTCAACGTAAGCCTGCGCGTCACCCGTCCAGCCAAGTCGCTCATCGCGCTGCGGGCAGTCGGTAGGGACGTCGATGAAGTTCATCTTTTGCGTCCACCAGGCGTTCTTCACGAGGGTGTTCAGCATCTTATCGCTGGTCTGAAGGGTGCCTACCTCGGGCGTATCGCTGGAAATCGCGATGGCCTGGAAGGTCTCGGCGGTTGGCGGCTTGGATAGGCCAGCGACTTCGATGTACTGGAATCCATGGAACGTGAATCGCGGGTTCCAGGTCTCCACGGCATTGCTACGGAACGTGTAGGTGTCGATCGCCTGCGCCGCGCGGAGATTGGTGGTGTAAACCCGGCCGTCCTTGTCTAGCCGTTCTGCATGGCGAATCGTGATCGTCTTACCGGCGGATTCTTTCGACTTCAGCTTGACGAACCCGCTGAGGTTTTGGCCAAAGTTGATGAGATAGGTGCCGTCGGCTTGGCGCTTGATGGATTTGGCCTTGACTGTTGTGTAGGCCCGAACCGGGTTACCAGGGAAGGCTTCCAGCTTAGTTGCGTACTTGCCGATCTTTGCCGGTTTCCAGTTGGCTGGCGCCTTTCGCGCATCGTACTTTTCGCCGTGGAGGAAGTGTTCGTCAAGAATTTGGCCCTCGGCAACCTGCCAGGTGCCGTCGGTCTTGACGGTCTGCTTGCTGCCGTTCGCGTATTCAAGGACGACCTGCGCCTTGAGCATCGGGGTCGAGCCGTAGTGCTCACGCTGAAGGCCCCAGGCGATGTAGCCGGCATACCAACCTTGGCCGAGAATCGCATCGAGCTGGTTCTGCCCGGGCTTTAGGCTCTTGGTGATATCGAACGCTCGGTAATGGGTCCGTTTCGCGTAGTTTGTCCAGCCGGGAGTGAAGAGGTCTTCGGAGATTCGTTTACCGTTAACCGAGAAATCGACGATCCCTAGGGCGGTGACGTACGCAGTGGCGCGGGTGATTTTGCCTGCAGAACGGAACGATTTGCGGAAGTATTGGGCCGGAGCTTTAACTAATTGTCCGTCTCGAACTGCGTTCCAAGGGCCGACGCCGTTCTTTCCAATCTCTCTCGCCGGTGCCATTTCTGACTGCCACTGCTTGTCCGAGTAGATCGTTTTCGTAGTGCTGCCGTCCTTGAGCGTGATTGCGGCAAGGAGTCCTATTGGCCCCTGGGTCGCGTTGTTGACGGAGACTTCGAGCACGTTCTCTCCGGCCTTGAGGTGCTTACTAAGGTCGACCGATTCTGGTTTTCGCCACCCTTCGACCTCGGTCGTGGCCTTGAGTCGAACGCCGTTTAGGCTCAAGACGAAGGTGTTGTCGGCGGTCAGCTGAATCTTGCCAGACGTTGGTTTGGCGAGACTGAATCGTCGCGTGAAGACATAAGTTCCGGCAGGAGCGTCGGTCTTGGTGGAGCTTGAAGGTCCGATCCAGATCGCATCTTTGAGGGCTTCTTGGGTAGCACCCGGTTTGGCACCATGAATCCAACTTGCGCTCCATGCTTTCAGTCCAGCTGAGAAGGTTGCGGCGTTCGCGAACCGACTGGGCATCGAGTTCTGGTCCCAAACTCGCACCGTCCAGAACGCCTTTTCGCCTGGGCGTAATGCTCGACCCCCGTACGGAATGTTAAAGGAGTCGTTTGATAGGATCTTGCCAGATCGCCAGAGATCGGCCCGCGTGCCCTGCAGCTTCGCTGGACTCGTTGCGACAAGAATCTCGTACGAAGTTTGCTGGAGGTTCTTGGCCCCTTTGCTCACCTCTTTCAGTTTCCAACTGAGCACAGGCTTGGCCGACTCGATGGCGAGCGGATTTTCTAGCGCTTCGCACCTTAAATCGTAGGCAAAAACGGAACTTGAAGCGACGAACGGCAGGAGCGTTACCATGTGCGTGACGCGATTGTACTAGCGCACCTCAGATAAGGGAAGCGGTAGTTGGGTAAGAACGTGTGATGAATACGCGACGGTGCGTGAGTTGGGTGTTGGCCTGCGGCCTTGGGCTTGGTAGCCTTTCGATCGCCGGTGGGCCGCAGGAGTCTCCTTTCGAACCTGAGATCGTCGCCTATGAAGCGGCAGACAAGGTGAATCCGCCTCAGAAAGACGGCATCGTGTTCGTCGGCAGTTCCAGCATCAAGCTTTGGAAAACCCTTAAGCAGGACTTTCCCGGAAAGAATGTTATCGGACGCGGGTTTGGCGGTTCGCAGCTCAGCGACTCCATCAAGTTCGCCAAGCGGATCATCACGCCGTATAAGCCGAAAATGATTGTGCTGTTTGCCGGCACGAACGACATCGCGAGCGGCAAGACCGCGGAGACGGTCGCCGCAGATTTTGGAAAGTTCGTTTCCACGGTTCGGGCAGAAGTTCCGAACGTGCGTATCGCATTATCGCGCTCTCTCCTGCGCCGGTCCGCGAGGCAAAGTGGCCAGAGTTCCGAAAGGCAAATGACCTCATTCGGAAGCAAACCATCGATGGCGAGAACTTAGTATTTATAGATGTTTTCCCCGCAATGCTAAACGAATCGGGCGGACCTCGGCCGGAGATCTTTGTGTCCGACCGACTGCACATGAATGCCGATGGCTACAAGATTTGGAAGAAGGTCGTTGGGCCGTTTCTCCCTTGGTGATCGTCCGGGCTCACACGAATGGCAACGATTGAAATCCGCGGCCTGACCAAACGGTACGGCGGCGTGCTGGCTCTGGATGGCGTCGATCTTGATATCGCCGCCGGGGAGGTTCATGCCATTTGCGGTGAGAACGGGGCGGGCAAATCGACCCTCAACAAAATCCTTGCCGGCATGGTCGAGCCAACCTCGGGCACGGTGAAGCTCGATGGCAGGGCCGTTTCTTTTGGCTCCGTCACGAGTGCTGAAGCGGCGGGAATCTCGATGGTCCATCAGGAGTCGGCGGTGTTCCTGTCGCTGTCTGCAGTGGAGAACCATCAACTGATGCGAGAGCCGACAAAATTCGGCGGTCTGCTCATCGACCGCGCCGAGATGGAGGCGCGAACTCAAGCCGCCCTTCAGGAACTTGGCGAAACGTTCGACCTGGACTTGCCTTTGGAGCAGAGGAGTCTGGCCCAGCGGCAAATGGTGATGGTCGCGCGGGCGCTGGCGACGGAATGCCGACTTCTGATTCTTGACGAGCCAACGGCGTCGCTTTCCAGCCGCGAGACCGATGCCTTGTTCCGCAGTATTCGGGCGATTCGAGATAAGGGAGTCGCGGTGATGTACGTGAGCCACCGCATGGACGAGATCTTCGCCCTCGCCGATCGCGTGACCGTTCTTAGAGATGGGCGCCACGTCGAAACGCGCCCGATCGCAGAGGTCACGCCCGCGGATTTGGTCCAGGCAATGGTGGGCAGAGAAGTTGCATCGCCCGAGATTCGCGCCACGGAACCTGGGCCGGTTCGGCTGCGTGTTACCGGACTTTCCTCGCCGGGCAAGTTTTCGAACATTAACTTCGAAGTTCGAGGCGGGGAAGTTGTTGCTCTGGCCGGACTGGTCGGCGCGGGCCGATCGGAAGTAGCCCGAGCGATCTTTGGCATCGACCCGTTCGAGTCTGGGCAGGTCTGGATCGACGCCGACAAAATCGCGCTCGTGCCGGAAGACCGACAGCACGAGGGGCTTCATCTGCCGTTCTCACTTCGGGACAACATGGCCATGGCTCCGGCGGGAACGGGCCTGATTCCCCGCGCCCAAGAGGCCGGAACGTCGCGCGGATTCATGGAGCGGTTGGCGATCAAAGCACCGTCCGACGAAGTCCCGGCGCAATCGCTGTCTGGAGGCAACCAGCAGAAGGTCCTACTCGGCAAATGGCTGGCCACAAAGCCCAACGTGCTGATTCTCGACGAACCAACCCGAGGGGTTGATGTTGGCGCCAAAGCGCAGATTCACGAATTGGTCGCCGAGATCGCAGCTTCAGGCGTGGCGGTCCTCGTGATCTCCAGCGAACTCAAGGAGGTACTTGGACTCGGGGACCGAATCTTGGTGATGCGGGAGGGCCAAATCTCCGGCGAGCTCAGCCGCCAGGAAGCGACGCAGGAAAAGGTGCTCGCGTTGGCTCTGCCATCGGAGACACTTTCAGAAGTTGCGACACCAACGAGCGTGCCAAAGAAGAGTTTGCGGCCGGAAGTTGGCGTGGGCGGATTGCTGATCGCCACGCTTGCGCTTGCCGCCGGGCTGAATCCGCAATTCTTAGCGGCAGGAAACATTCTCGACATGCTCGTCAAAGTCGCGCCGGCTCTCATTGTCGGTTGCGCCATGACCTTGGTGATCCTGGCCCGAGAAATCGACATCTCGGTCGGTTCGCTCATGGGACTCTGCGCCGCCTGTCTCGGCGTTGCTTGCTCAACCGATCGAATGGGGCTGCCGGTACCGGTTGGGGTAGGTATTTGCCTTGGCGTAGGGGTCCTTGGCGGACTGATCAACGGGCTGCTCGTCACCTTCGGCCGCGTTCCGTCGATCATCGTCACCCTCGGCATGCTGACAATTCTGCGCGGCGTCACGGAGCGCACGATGGGCGGAAAGTGGATCGAAAAACTTCCAGATGGACTGCGCTCCTTTGGAACCGGAAACTGGCTCGGGCTGCCCTTGAGCGTGCTCATGGCGATAGCGTTCGCCTTGTTTACTTGGTGGCTCGCGAAAGGAACGCGGTTCGGCGTTCAGGTCTTCGCGCTCGGCAGCAACCCAAGTGCGGCCAAGTTGCGTGGCGTCCCGGAACATCGGATCAAGCTGTGCGTGTTCATGCTGACCGGGCTTGCTGCCGGGATTGCCGCGCTGTTTAGCGCAACCCAGCTTCAGGTCATTGAGTCGGGCTTCGGCTCTGGTTTTGAGCTGGTTGCGATCGCCTCGGTGATTGTTGGCGGAACCTCAATTCAGGGCGGACGCGGGACAGTGCTGGGAACGATCCTTGGGGCGATCACGCTTGGCATCGTCTCAACGGTGCTGATCTTCCTTAAACTCGGAGATTCCGCGACTTACTGGGAGCGAGCGATTCAGGGTGGATTCATCCTCGTCGCGATTCTCGGCGATCAGATTTGGCGAAGGAGGACGGCACGATGAGAACTTTTCGCTGGTCAAGGGAGCTGACGCTAGTCGTGCTGCTGACGTGCCTAATGGCAGCGGCCAGTGTTCTGGAGCCTAAGTTTGTGACCGTACGAGCGCAGACCCTGTTGGCGACGCACCTTTGGGAACTTGCGCTGGTCGCGATCCCGATGCTGTTGATCGTGATCACGGCCGGGATTGACCTTTCGGTCGGCTCAATCGTTGCGCTCTCGGCGGTGAGCTTTGGTTTGATGTTCGAGCGAAACGTGCCGCCGGTGGTGGCGGTCGCGCTGACGGTGATCATCGGCACGATGCTGGGCGGCCTGAACGGCTGGTTTGTCACCAAGATGAAAGTTCACCCGTTGCTGGTCACCCTCGCAACGTTGGCGGCATATCGCGGGATGGCAGAAGGAATCAGCACGGCCCGCGCGATCTCCGGCTACCCGGACTGGCTGCTGAGTGCATTGCAGGGACCGACGCCCGTCGTGATCTTTGTCCTCGTAGCCCTCGGCACGCACTTGGTGATGACCCGAACTTACTTCGGGCGCTGGGTGCTGGCCATCGGCACAGAAGAGAACGTTTCCCGGTTCTCCCGGATTCCAGTCGATCGTGTGAAACTTTGGCTTTACGGATTCTCCGGGCTCGTTTGTGGCATCGCCGCGATCCTGCTGGTGGCGCGAAACAACACCGCGAAAGCCGATATGGCATCCGGATTAGAGCTCGATGCGATCACGGCAGTTGTCCTCGGCGGAGCCAGCATTCACGGCGGAAAGGGCCGGGTGACCGGTTTGGTCCTTGGCCTGATACTGATTCACGAAACGCGCGAGTTTGTCAGTTGGCATTGGAAGCAAAATGAGCTTAATCTAGTCGTTATCGGCAGCTTGCTGATTCTCACCGTCCTCCTCGAAAACATCGCGGAGATTCGAAAGAACCGAAAGCCGCAACCCGTCAACCCCGCATCTGCAAAACCATGAAAAACCTTTTCGCCCTCTGTGCCCTCGCTATTGTCCTTGTTGGATGTTCTGGCGGAGATGCCGCCAAGTCGGAATCGCCGACCGATAAGCCGGGCAGCAGTGCGGCGTCCGAAAGTAAGCAGATCACGGTGGCGATGCTGCCGAAGAAAAAGGGCGTGCCGTACTTCACGAGCTGCTCCGAAGGTGCGATGGAAGCGGCCAAGGAACTCGGGAACGTCGAGCTCATTTACGATGGCCCAACCAGCGGAGATGCGGCCGACGCGGTGAAGTTGATTGACCAGTGGACCGCTCAAGGGGTCGACGTTATTGCCGTTTCCCCGAATGACCCAGCCGTTCTAGGCCCCGCGATGAAGCGCGCTCGTGATGCCGGAATAAAGGTTCTGACCTGGGACGCGGATGCGGATGCGGCGAACCGAGAGTTCCTTGTGAACCAAGCGACTCCAGAGGAGATCGGAAACTCATTGGTGGATGCGATGGCGAAGGACCTTGGCGGCGACTCCGCGACCGGAGAAGTCGCCATCGTCACGGCTTCGCTGACGGCGGCAAACCAGAACGAGTGGATCAAGTTCATGAAGGTCCGGCTAGAGAAGTATCCGGGCTTGAAGCTCATTGCGACGAAGCCATCTAATGAAGATCAGAAGCTCGCGTTCTCGGTGACCCAAGACCTCATGAAGGTCTATCCAAACCTGAAGGGTGTTTTTGCGATCAGCTCGGTCGCCTTTCCTGGCGCGGCAGAGGCAGTGAAGCAGGCAGGCAAAGCGGGCAAGGTCCTGGTCACCGGGCTCTCAACGCCAAACGATATGAAGACCTACGTTAAGGAAGACGTGGTCAAATCGGTGATTCTGTGGAACACGAAGGACCTCGGTTACCTGACTGTCTTTGCTGCGCGCGAACTAGTGGACGGAAAGCTCAAAGCAGGTTCCACCACGCTTGCCGCAGGACGTTTGGGTGAGAAGAAAGTCGTCGGTGACAACGTCATGCTCGGCGGCACGATCACCTTCAACAAAGAGAACATCGACCAGTTCGACTTCTGAAGTTTCGGTCCTAAGCCTAGCGGCGAACGAATATGAGTTCTTGGGTAAAAAGCGGCTTATGAACGTGCCTCCTCCACCACCCATCAATGGGCCTTCGAATTCGAATCAAGTTGCGACGCACAGCATTGCCGAGTTCTTAGCTGCGACCGCAGAGCGGGACAACCCAGGCGATGTTTTCGAACTCGAAAGTTCGAAGATGCTTGAAGCCCGAGTTCGCGGCCGGATTTGGAGCAAGCTGGGCGCGATGGTTGCCTATCGCGGAAACGTCAAGTTTGTGCGCGAAGGCATGATGGAAGGCGGCCTTGGCAAGGCGTTCATGCGAATGGTCAGCGGTGAAATGTCCCCGCTCGCCAAGATCGAAGGAGACGGCTTGGTTTATCTGGCAGACGCCGGAAAGGAAATCACCATTCTTCGGTTGAGCGGAGACACGATCAACGTCAGCGGAAATGACCTTCTCGCGTTCGAAGACACCGTGACTTACAACATCACGATGCATAAGCGAGTTGCAGGAATGATGGCGGGCGGATTGTTCTCAGCCGCCCTGAGCGGTAGCGGAATGGTTGCCATCGTTACCCATGGCAAGCCATTAACCCTCCGAGTACGACCAGGCGATCCTGTCTTCACCGACCCGAACGCAACGGTGGCTTGGAGCGGGAATCTGACGCCCGAGATGCACTCGGACGTTAACATGAAGGCGATCTTCGGACGAGGCGGCGGCGAAACCTTCCAGATGAAGTTCCAGGGCGAAGGCTTCGTGGTCATTCAGCCGTTCGAAGAACTGGCACCGGCTCCTCCTTCGGCTTAAGAACCGACACAACCAGCAAAAAGCGTCCAGCCTGAGCTTCAGGCTGGACGCTTTTTGTTATCCGAGAATGTTCTTCAGGAAGTCGTTGCGGAACTTGCCGTGTGGATCGTGCTCACCAGCGAGTTTTGCGAATTCGGGGAGTCGAGGATAGACCTCTTTCAGCCGCTCTGTTGGCAAGGTGAACAGCTTTCCAAAGTGCGGACAAGGGTTGAATGGGTCAAGCAGGGTCTCGATCACAGACAGCATTGGCTCGACTTCCGCCCAGAGTGGCTTCCAAGTGAAGTGAATTCCGACGACGTCGCGTTGGTATGCCGGACTCATGGGCAGGCTATCGGCGGCGATAAACCGGACCTCGGTGACAAACACCAACCGAGCCAGTTCTGGAGCAAGCATCGAGAGCGTTGCCAAAGCTGATGGGGCGTCTTCCAGCGAAACGAAGTATTCGGACTGAAGTTCCTCACCCGCGCTCGGCGTGAACTCCATCTTGAAGTGCGCCAATCGCTGATGCCAAGGGCCAGAGACGCCGAGCTGATCGGTGCAGTTTTCGGACGGCAGTTCGGCAAGTGGGTGTAGCTTTCTTGTCGCAGGAAGAGTTCCGAGAATCTCCGTTGGGACGGGTAGCTCGCTTTCGCTTTTTAGCCAAATCTGCTCGAAAACGGGCTCCGACCAACGCGTAAACAGGCTCACTGAGTAGCCGAGTTGCGCGATGTAGGCGAGGTGTTCGAGGCCAGTTTGGAAAGGCAGATTTTCGAAAACGGTCTGCCGTATCTCGAAGGTTGGCTGGATTCGTAGCGTGAGTTCGAAAATAATGCCGAGCGCGCCTAGGTGAACGATTCGGGAGTCGAGCGCTACGGGATCGCTTTCATCGAACGCGTGCACCTCGCCGCGACCATCGACGAACTTTAGCCCGACGACGGCGGTGCTGAGGTTGCCGTTTCGATATCCGGAACCATGCGTCGCCGTGCCGACGGCCCCAGCAACCGATATGTGCGGGAGGGATGCCAAGTTGTGCAGCGCCCAGCCGGCTTCTTGGAGGCGAACCGCTAGCTCGCCATAGCGAACGCCGCCGCCGATCGTGACGGTTCGCGTCTCGGGATTGGGCTCAGAAATCTGCTGAAAGTTCTCCAGCGAGACGATCGTTCCGGTGGTATCCGCGATGGTGTTGAACGAGTGTCGGCTACCATGCGCCTTCACTTTGCTCGCGTCTCGGATCACCTGCTGCAGAGCCTCGACCGAATTGGGAGCAGCGACCACATCGGTGCTGTAGGTTTGGTTTCCGGCCCAGTTCTTCATGGCTCATTTTAGTCGCACACTGGCCCGTTCGGATTTCGCGGGTTTAATTCGGGAATGCCCGTGACCGCTGTGTTAGCGCTTGCCCTGTTTCCGTTCGCCCAGACGCCGATTGAGCCGGTTCGCACGGAAGTCGTTGTACCAATCCGAAATGCCAGCTTCAACAAGGGCGGAAAGGCGAAGAAGCGCGTGCAGGGCGGAAATCCACGCACGGTCGGCGGTCACCTCGTTTTTGATGGTTCGACGGATGGCAACCGTCAAGTCGACCCGCAGATCGCGGTCGGCGGAGGGTTCGTTTTTCATGGCACCAACAGCGGCTTGGTGATTTACGACAAGAAGGGTAACTACGTCGATGGAGTGCCGCAGTCGGAATTTAACAACGGCATCGACCCGAAGCTCTTCTTCGATCCGCACAATAAGGTGTTTGGTTTTGACCTCTGGAATCCATGGGATGAGGCGAAGTTGAAGCCGGTAAACATTTCGATTTCTGAGTCATCTGACCCGACGAAGGCATGGAACACCTATCCCGTTTCAATTCCCAACGGTGTGGATGGCGGCGGCATTGGCTACAGCCGAAAGTGGATTGGCTACTCGTTCCCGGGTGGCGAAGAGAGGACGTTCGTGATGAAGACTGCGGAGGCCAAAGCCGGCAAACCAGCGACGGTTTATCACTTTGCGGGCAGCCTAGGACACCCGGTTTCGAATCAGGACAAGTCAGACGACCTGCTCTTTGTAAACTTGACGGACAAGGAGATCGAGCTAACTACGGTTGGTGACAACGGCAAGGGAACGCCGGTGGTGAAGTCCGTCAAGAAGGCTCCCCATGGCTTCCGCTACTTCGGCTGGCCCCCACAGTCGCCGATGAAGGGCACCGCCGCGAAGACTTCTAGCGGGGACCGCAACCCGAAGAACCTCGTGGTGCAGGGCAAGCATCTCTGGTTCTCGCAAGCGGTGAACGTCAATGGAAGGGCCGGAGTTCAGTGGCATCAGGTCACGTTGGACGGCCAGTTTGTTCAGAGCGGAGTCATTGAGCACACCAAGAACAGCTACATCCAGACCACGATTGCGGTGAACAAGCGAAACGACGTGCTGGTTGGATTCCAAGAGACCGGACCGGACATGTTCATTTCGCCACGTGTTGCTTGGCGAAAGGCGGCGGACAAGAAGAGCACGCTCCGCGAGATTTTTGAGATCGGAACCGGAGTCGCCGCGACCGAAGGCGGTGCTTGGGGCGACTACAGCGGTTCGGTCGTTGACGGAGACAACCTGACCGATCTCTGGACGATCCAGAGCGTAGCGAACAAGGACGGTCGAGGAAGCACCGTGATCATGCGCGTCAAGATGTAGTCGCTATCGACTTGGCATGCCAACTTTTCGCCAAAAGTTTAAGGGTGCTTTGAACGAATCTCGGAGATCAAAGCACTCACTTGCATGCGAAAGCGACAGTTGAGCGAATTGGTGATGGTCACGATCCCGAAGCCGTGTGGCGAGAGTTGGGATGCGATGGTGGGGGGCGAGGAGAAGCGGTTGTGTGCGGGATGCGGGTGCTTTGTTCACAACTTGTCGGGAATGCCGGCTTCGGAGGCTGAAGCGCTCCTGCAGGCCGAAACCAAGGTTTGCACGCGGATCATGGCGGACCCCGTGAAGGGAATTCTGACGCGCGATGGGTGGGTTTCTCGGTTGGTTTTGACCGGTGCAATTGCGGCCGGGATGGCTGGCTGTACCGATCCGGTCGTTGGAGAATCGGCGGTTGGCAAGGTCGCCGTGCCGGTTAAAAGTTCGACTCCGAATAGTACGAAGCCGGTCATGGGATCGCCGAAGCCAGTGCCAGCCCCTACCGAAGTCATGGGCGACCGGGAAGCCGTGATCTCCATCGGAAAGGTAGTTGCACCACAACCTAAGCCGAAGAAGAAGTGACACCTTTGGCGTCAACGCGTACGGGTTGATGAGCCCAAACATCGGCAAAAATCGTTGAAATATATTGATTGTTAAGATTTCAAAACAATCCCGACTGAACCTAAAGCTGGGCACGTAGCAAGGAATGCGAATCTTGAGATTCGCAGGAACACCATGAAAAATATCATTGAAACAGCCGTCGAAGCCGGATCATTCACGACGCTCGCAACCGCCCTTACCGCCGCGGGTCTCATCGAAACGCTTTCGGGCGAGGGTCCATTCACGGTTTTCGCTCCAACCGATGATGCCTTTGCAAAGATCCCAGCCGAAACCCTTGCTGCAGTACTTGCCGACAAGGAAAAGTTGACAGCGATCCTCACGTATCACGTCGTTGCCGGAAAGGTAATGGCCGCTGATGTGGTGAAGCTCACCTCCGCAACCACCGTCCAGGGTTCGGACGTCGCCATCGACGCAACCGAAGGCGTTAAGGTTAACGATGCGATGGTCACCACGGCCGACGTCGAAGCCTCCAACGGCGTGATCCACGTGATCGACACCGTCTTGATGCCAGCCTGATAAAGGAAAGCGGGGCAGATCAATCTGCCCCGCTTTTTTGTGCCTGACCGTCAGCTTATTCGGTGATTTCGATAACTTCCATTACCGACCGGTCGACGCGCTTTGCTTCGATTTTGAGCGGACCTTTGCGCGGAACAGTGATGCGCATATAGCCGTTGACCTTCTCGCGGAAGGCGCAGTTGTCCGGCATCGGGTCGGTGAAGTCGTAGAGGCTCTTGCCGCCTCCGCCTTGAATAACGTAAAGGGTTCCTTCGCCCTTCTTGTACTTATTCTTGCTCTTGCTCGTGACCTTGTCGGCCCGCATCGGATAGTTTCGCTCGTAGTGGTGATCGTGACCGGATAGGACGAGATCCACTTTGTATTTGTCAAGAATCGGGCTGATTGCTTTGATCAAGCCAACGTTATTGTCTCGGCCTTTTGAGCTTGCGTAGAGCGGGTGGTGCTCGAAAACGATGAGCCACTTCACCTTCTTATCGCGGCGAGCTTCGGCAAGGGTCTGATCGAGCCAGTTCTGCTGAATCGGATTCGTGTAGTCGTCGGAGTTGAATGTGACGAACCGGGCATTACCGTAATCGAAGGTGTAGCACTGCTCGAAACCAGGCATCGCAAAGCGAGCGAGCGTGGCAACGTAACCGATTCGCACTTGCTTCGCATCCACCGTGATGCGCTCGTTTTCGTGGTTGCCATAAGCAACCATGTAGGGGACCGAACGGGTCATCGGTTCGATCTGGCTGAGATAGGAGTCCCAGATTGGCTGGTTGCCGTTGGCGTACGAAATGTCGCCAAGGAGTAAATGGAACGCTGGCTTTTCAAAGAGCACGTTTTCGACGTTCTTTACGGCGTCAGCCGAGATACCGTGATCGCCAAAGGCGGTGAACACGAACGAACTTGGGTTCGGCTCGGCGGTGCGGAAGGACTGCACATCGCTCCAGCCGCCCTGGTCGCTACCGCATCGGTAGAAGTAGGTCGTGTTTGGCTTCAGGTTGTAAAGGGTTGCCTCGGCGAGCGCGCCGGTTTCGTAGGCGTAGGTTGGTCTCGAGCCGACGGCCATTTGCTCAAGCTTATCGCTCGTTCCATATTTGACAACCAGAGACGGCGTCGGAGTCTTAGTTTGCCAAACCACGCGCATCATTCGGGTTGGATCTTCGCCGTAGGAGATTCGGACTTGGGTGGGCGGGTTCGCGGTGCCCATTGCATCGGGGGCCTGCTGTCCAATTCCGTTGACGGAAAGGATCATTGCGAGAGTGGTTTGCACAAGACTCATCGCTTGCAGACTAGCCGAGGCGGGTTAACGGAAGGTTAAACCGGGTTCAAAGTCGCGCGTTAAAACGACGATTCACCGTAGTCCTAAATTGCGCGGTATCGTATCGATTACCCGAGATCTACGAGGACCTCAAACCATGGACTTTTCGAACCCAAATTTATCCCGCCGCCAGGTCATTAAGGCCTCTGGAACCCTTGCCGCGGGTGCGCTGCTTCCGAACATTGGCTTCGGCAACGTTCATCCTGCCGGTGCCGACACCATTCAGGTCGCTCTAGTGGGCTGCGGTGGACGAGGCGGCGGCGCTGCCGCGAACGCCCTCTCCACCAAGCAGGGGCCGATGAAGTTGGTCGCAATGGCCGACGTCTTCCAGGACCGACTCGATGACTGCCACGGCAACCTCATCAAGAACTTTGCGGGCCAGATGGAAGTACCGAAAGAAAAGCAGTTTGTTGGCTTTGATGGTTACAAGCAAGCCATGGACTGCCTCAAGCCAGGGGATGTCGTCATTCTCACAACTCCGCCGGCATTCCGATGGGTCCACTTCCAGTACGCGATTTCGAAGAAGCTGAACGTGTTCATGGAGAAGCCGGTCACCACCGACGGCCCCACGAGCAAGAAGATGCTCGAACTTGCTGCACAGGCGAGCGCGGCTGGCCTTAAGGTCGGCGTCGGTCTGATGTCCCGTCACACGGTTGGACTTCAGCAGCTTCACGATAAGGTGAGCAGCGGCGAGTTGGGCGAGATCATCTTGATGCGCGGCTACCGAATGCACGGTCCGGCGGCATCGTTCGAATCGACTCCGAAGCCAGACAACATGAGCCACTTGGAGTACCAAATCCGACGGTTCCACAGCTTCCTTTGGGCCAGCGGCGGCTGCTTCAGCGACTTTTACATCCACCACATCGACCACCTCTCTTGGATGAAGAACGGCTGGCCGGTCTCAGCGCAGGGCCTTGGCGGACGACACTACCGCGTCAACTCCGATGGCGTGCCGCTCATCGACCAGAACTTTGACTCGTACTCGGTGGAGTACACCTATGCCGACGGCTCGAAGTTCTTCTTCGATGGCCGCTGCGTCAACGGCGCTCACGGCCAGTTCTCGAGCTACATCCACGGAACCAAGGGCTCGGCTATCGCCGCTCGAACCGGAGACTGTGGCGGCCCGGCGGCGATCTTCTCAAACCAGACCCTTACGGGTACGCCGAAGTGGATTGCGACGGACCGAACGAACCCGTACCAGAACGAGTGGGAAACGCTGATGAAGGCGATTAGAAACAACACGCCTTACAACGAAGTACCTCGCGGCGTTCAGGCAAGCGTCGCTACGAGCATGGGACGAATGGCCGCGCACACCGGTCAGGTCATCACGTACGATCAGATGCTCAACTGCGAGCACTCGTTCGCGCCAAACGTGGACAAGCTGACCTCGACTTCCGATTCGCCGCTGATGCCAGACGCGACCGGAAAGTATCCGGTTCCGCAGCCAGGCATCGTGATCGATCGCGAGTATTGAAGATTCATTGCATGATGCAATATTTAATGTTGTTGCATCATGCTCCGCTTTACTGGTCAGTGTTCAGAATTAGTGGGAGTTGCTGGAACGGTAGCGACCTGGCGTGGCCATCTATAAACGCTCCGTTAATCCGTTGAAGGCTACCGTTGTGTTGCGTAGGATTCGTCGTCAAAAACGGATGGAACGCATCGATGTCGTAATGCAGCAAGGACCTTGTGGGGTTTTTGATCTGTGATTGCGATAGTCCATTCAGCGCGAATCGGGCGTTATAGTCATAGCTGGTTTCAAAACATTGAAACCAGCTTGCGCTGCAATTGTCGGAAGCATAGACAGATCGCATAACGTCTGCGGGGCAGTTCCAACTCTCACTTTTGGAACCATAGATGGCTAAAACGTCAGAGATCGCTGGTATTCCGGCAATCTCTAATTCGGTCAAGTTCGTTTCGTATGGAAATGATGTTCGCTGGATGATCTTGCTCACTCCCCACGGCAGCCGGTCGTCACTTTCGGATGTGTACAGAAGCGTCGAGGTGTTTACTTGACGCAAGTTTGATAAGCAGGTCGTTGATTTGGCGCTGGATTTTGCTGCCGCCATTACCGGGAACAGCATCGCCGCCAGCACAGCAATGATGGCAACGACCGCGAGTGTCTCTAGAAGTGAGAAACCACCGTGAGTCGCTGCGCATTTCATGGTTTTCTACGAGAAAGTAGCTGATTTCCAAGTTCAACGTTCAACTTATTTGGGCTTTTGGTGAGTTTCTCGGCGAATTGCTCCCAACGAGAGTCACCAAGCTTTTTGAGTACCAGAATCGCAGGAACATTCCCTTGCTCGTGGTTCTCGGCTAAGAACCGGTTTGCCAGACCAATTGACTCCGCTCTATACTGAGACTTAGGAGATATTTGTGCAATCGCGGTTAACGCGATTGCACGGGCATCTGGTGTTCCAGAAGTGGCCTGCTTTTTCAAGGCCAGCCAATCCTCGTCACTGATCGTGCCGCCATTCTTGCGCAAACTATCAACCAAGTTGGTGGAGCGATCGTACTCAGATCTGCTGAGTTCAAAGCCTCGAGCCGCTATATCTGCTGGGTCAGAAGATGCTTCGAAACTCCGAAAAATCATGACGCCCCCTACGCCAACAAAAAGACCTAATATCGTCAAGACAACTTTGTTGTTGAAAAAACTAATGTTCATTGCTGATGTGTCCCTATTGACCGAAAACGCTCGCGCACTGGTCTGGGCAGTTTATCAGCGCACACGCTGCATTACCACCGCTCTTTGCGGCAGTGCAAGTCGTAACGCAGCAGTTGTAGGTCGGGCAAAGGTTACATTGATAGCCTCCGTTGCCTCCTCCGCAACAAGCGAATAGGCCAGCCGGGAAAGGACGGGAACCCTGTGAACTTGCCACGGCACCGATTAGTAGCGAAACTGTAAAAATGAGAGCATTTTTCATGTCGCAGATATGATATCAGTAGAAATCAAAATTGACAATGACTTTTACTAGAAAAAGGAACAAGCATAGTATTCAAAATGTATAAAATGTTTAATAAAATAAATTAGCAAAAATTGTTTGGGTCAAGCCCGATTCTCTATCCATTGCGTCGGAGGCGGTTTTGATGAACACCTTCGACGTCCGATAGTTTCGCAACAAACGCTCACGTCCGCGTTCGTTCAGCACCGTTAACGCGGTGGAGATCGGATCGGACGTGAGTCCGTTTGGGGCGATGATGCTGGCTTGAACTCGGCGAGTCAGTCCGTTGCCCGTCTTTGGGTCAACGACGTGGGAGTAGCGCTTGCCTCCGATGACCACGAACTGCTCTGTATCGCCCGAGCTTGAGATGGCGCAGTTCTTCAGCGTCATCTCCGGTTTGCCCGATGTGTTGTTCGGGACGATTACTTGCCAGCCTTCGGTCTTTGGCGGGGCGTCTCCGAGCACGATATCGCCGCCCATTTCGATAAGAGCGCTTTTAACGCCGTTCTTCTGAACCTGGATGAGGGCTTCATCGGCGGCAAATCCTTTCGCGATTCCGCCGAGGTCTAACTTCATGCCGTTTTCGGCGAGGGTGGCGGTTTGGTCTTTGGCGTTGAGCTTGAGCTTTCGGTAGCCAACCAGTTTTTTGGCGGCTCGAATCAGCGCTGGGTCGGGGAGCTTTCCTTCCTTCCTGGCCTTTCGCCAGAGCTGAATCAGCGGGCCGACCGTCACATCGAAGGCGCCACCGGATTGAGCCGATATTTGCTGGCTGACTTTAAGCACCTTATACAAATCGGGTGAAATTTTGACTGGCTTCTTCGCGGGTTGGGCGCAGAGTCGCATCAGCTCGCTCGTCGGGCGATAGTCGCTCATGACATCCTCCAGGACCGCGATGCGCTTGAATGCGGCTTCGGCGGCGACCTCGGCAGTTTTCTGGTCGGGGGCGTAGAGGACGATGCGGGCGTCGATGCCCATGTGATATTCCACTAAGGTAAAACGGCTTAGCTCTGCAGGCTCTTGCCGAACCGGTGAATGGGCGGTAGCCGTCAGAGCATACGACGCCATGAGTAAAGCGACCACCCCACGAAGACTTCGAGCTAGAACTTTTTCCACGTTTGGCTTGGTAATCACCATGGCTTCTTTTGCAGGCTTGGGCGTTGCTCAGGATCCAGCGGCGCCCGCGCCCTACGAGGTAACGCTACCTAAGTCGGTCGTGAAAATTAAGATGGTGCCGATTGCGGGTGGAAACTCGACGGTTGGTGGAAAGACCACGACCCTGAAGCCATTTTTCATCGCCACCACCGAAACGACGTGGGAAGCGTTTGATGTATTCCTTGCCAGCGGGCCGTCGTCGAAACCTTACGACCAGACTGAGTACACCGCCGACGCCATCGCGCGACCCAGCAAGAGCTACATCCTTCCCGACCTCGGTTGGGGACACCGCGGATATCCGGCGATCAACCTCAGCTTCACTAACGTCGAGATGTTCTGCCGCTGGCTGTCTTCGGTCACCGGCAAAAAGTACCGCGTGCCGACCGAAGCCGAGTGGGATATGGCCGCTCGCGGCGGAGTCGCGGGACCTTGGAAAGCCGACAAAGCGTCGATTGAGAAGCAGTCTTGGAACGTGACCAACACGGACGAGATGACCATGCCAGTAGCAAAGAAAGCGCCAAACCCGTTTGGCCTCTACGACATGCTGGGCAACGTGGGTGAGTGGACGACGGATGCCGAAGGGAAGCCGTTGCTCTGCGGCCCGACTTTCCGCGATCCGCTCAATGCGGTTTCGCCCAACACGCGTCGCCGCTGGCAGCCGAGTTGGCAGGAGACCGATCCACAAATGCCGAAGAGCCGTTGGTGGCTCTCCGACGCACCCTTCGCGGGCTTCCGCGTGGTTTGCGAGGGCTAAAAGCTTCCCCACAAGTGACTGCGAAGCCTTAACATTCAACGGGTAAACGTTCGATTGGATGAGAGGTCGTGCTCCGATTTTGGCCATTGTTCTGCGGCAATTCTGCGCTCTGAGCCTTCCGGGCACGAAGGATGTTTGCTAGGGTGAATCGGCCGAAGCGATTTTTTATTGTTGTGACTGGTCTCCTGCTTGTAGCAGGGTTAGCTGGCTACGGTCTGTACTCCACAAGGCCAGGAGCAGGGGTTGTCCCAATCGAGGTGGCGGCGGTTGAACTCGGAGCGAACTCAAGGGGATACTTCCATTCTGCTGATTCCGTTTTGGTCGAAGCCGTTTACCAAGAGTTCAGAATTGGAGCAGCGGCCTCCCAGCCCCTACGTGAGCACGGTCGATACAAGGTGCACTTTCGGACAGGTAACTCTAGGTTAGAACTTTTAGTGCCGTACGGCGAAGACGGCATGCCAGCCAGGGACTTTCCGAATTTTAAGCGACTCCTGAAAACGAGGCGGCTGCCTGGCTTTACCGAAGAAGACCTGTTGGCTCGTCGGCGGCCAGAAGTCGAGTGGTTTGCCGCTTCGGGCTACATGAATACGGATGCATTCACCTCATCAAACTTTCCGGCGCTGAGGAATCTAGCAGCAAGAATTTGGCCCCGATAGCATTTGTTTCCGTCGTGGCAACCGTCCGGCCATGGAAGATTGTGCGAGTATTCTTTGTGCGTGCTTGACCTAGTTTTCTTCGCGAGTGCAAGATCGAGTTTCGACGGAGTCATGAGAGAACAAGCAAAACACGCCGTTCTCCTGGCTGGGGACGAGGAGTATCGCTCGGAAGAGATGCTGCCGCAGCTCGCGAAGATTCTCGAGAAGCAAGGGTTTCGCTGCACCGTTCTTTACTCCGTAAACGACAAGGGCGAGATTGACCCGGAGAACCAAAAGAATCAGCCCGGACTGGAGGTGCTGAAGACCGCCGACGTTTGCGTGATGATGCTCCGGTTCCGGCAGTGGGACGATGCTTCGATGAAGCATTTTGTTGACTACTATTTGGCCGGAAAGCCGATCATCGGAATCCGAACCAGCACCCACGCTTTTGCTTATCCGGCAGATTCCAAGAGCGCCTACAAACGCTTTTCCTTTAACTCGCAGGCTTGGCCGGGCGGCTTTGGCAAGCAGGTTTTGGGCGAGACTTGGGTCAGCCATTGGGGCGATCACGGGTCTCAGGCGACGCGCGGCCATGCGGTGGCGAAGCATCCAATCTTGAACGGTGTATCCGAAGTATTCGGGACGACCGACTTATATGAAGCGGCTCCACCCGAGAACGCACAAGTTTTGATGCGCGGGGAAGTGGTCGCGGGAATGACCTCGGGTGACCCGAAGTTTAAGGGAGGCAAAAAGACGGCGAAGGGCACGGAACAGGACGTGAACGAGCCGATGATGCCGATCCTCTGGGTTCGGGAGCCGGTGAACTCGGCGGGAGTGACCAACCGTGTGGTGACGTGCACCATGGGCGCGGCGACCGACTTTGTGAACCCCGGTTTCCGGCGAATGATTGTGAATAGCGTTTACTGGGCAAGTGGCGCGGCGGTGCCGGCCGCGGCAGACGTTACGTTAGTCGGTGAATACAACCCGAGCAAGTTCGGGTTTGGCGGATTTCGCCGAGGCGTTCGACCGTAAAGGTGGTTTCGCTTCGTTTGTTGTTAAGATAGTCGGATGCTCACCCGCCGCGACGTTTTAGCGAGTTCTGCTGCTTTGGCTCTGCAGCCTTCGATTGGATTCTCCTTCATCCCAAAATCCGCGCCGCGGCCGCTGGTGGTGAGCTCCGGCAACGGATATCAGTTTAAGAACGGTGGGACGGAGACTTGCGTGGAGCGGGCTTTCCGGATGATTACCGAAGGGGCAGATGTCCTGGACGCCGTGATCGCAGGGGTGAACATCGTTGAACTCGACCCGCAGGATGACTCGGTGGGTTACGGCGGACTGCCAAATGCGGAAGGCGTGGTTCAGCTCGATAGCTGTGTGATGCACGGACCGAAGCGTTGGGCGGGCGGAGTGGCTGGGCTGGAGGGTATTCGGACGCCATCGCTGGTGGCGAAAGCGGTGGCGGCGAGCACCGACCATCACCTCCTCGTTGGCGAAGGCGCGCAACGGTTCGCGCGCGGCATGGGCATGACGATTGAGCCCGATTTGAACACTCCAAATAGTCGCGGAAAGTGGTTGGAGTGGAAGCGGCGAACCGACCCAACGCACTACCTGGACCCAACGAAGCGCGACGGACTTGCCGTTACCCTTCAGATGGCGGAGGAAGGGATTCTCGACCCCGAGCACGTTTGGGGCACGATCAATTGCAACGGGATGAACGCAAAGGGAGAGATTTGCGGCGTGACCACGACCAGCGGCTTGGCCTTCAAGATTCCCGGCCGGGTGGGCGACTCGCCGATTCTGGGCGCAGGACTTTATGTGGATGGCGAAATCGGCGCGGCGGGCTCAACCGGACGAGGAGAAGCGAACCTGTACAACCTGTGCTCCTATCTGATTGTCGAAGAGCTCCGGCGCGGGAAGCATCCGAAAGATGCCGGACTGGAGGCGCTGAAGCGGGTGGTGAGCAACACGAAGGAGAAGCGATTGCTCGGACCGGGTGGGCGACCGAACTTCGGCCTTAATTTTTACGTCCTAGACAAACAGGGGCGTTACGCCGGAGTCTGCATGAGCGGACGGTCGCAGTTTGCGGTTTGTGACGAAAAGGGTCCGCGGCTTGAAGCTTGCGAACCGCTGTTTGCGTAGTTGCTCTACTGAATCGAAATGCCGATCTACACCGCTGCTCTCTTAGCTTTAACCACCACAATGGGCCAGAATCCGCCGCAGATCACCCTGGGCCCGGACGATAAGGCGGCTTTTGCGAACGCACCTGCAGGATTTGATGTGCCGCGAGAAGTACCGAAGGGGACGGTTGAGACGGTTGAGTACGAGTCGAAGTCGGTAGGTACGCGCCGAAAGCTGGTGGTCTACACGCCGCCCGGCTATGAGCCAGGCACGCGGTACCGAGTTCTCTATCTGCTCCACGGCATCGGCTGAACCGAGCGCGAATGGATGGACAGCGGCGCGGTGAACGTGATTCTGGACAACTTGTACGCGGACAAGAAGCTCGCTCCAATGCTTGTCGTAATGCCAAACGGTCGTGCGCAGACGAATGACCGAGCGGAAGGGAATGTCTTCGCTTCGGCTCCAGCGTTTGGAGAGTTTGACAAGGACTTGCTCGGCAGCATTATTCCGTTTATTGAGGGCAACTACACCGTTTATGCGGATCGCGAGCACCGCGCGCTTGCCGGGCTGTCAATGGGTGGCGGACAGACGCTCAACTTCGGCCTCGGAAACTTGGACAAGTTCGGCTGGATCGGCGCGTTCTCCTCGGCGCCTAACACGTTTGCCCCGGCCAAACTCGTGCCGGATCCCGAAAAGGCTAAGAATCTTAGGCTACTTTTGGTTTCCTGCGGGGATCAGGATGGCTTGATGCGGATCAGCCAAGGGGTACACGGGTATTTGAAAGACAAAGGCGTCCCGCACGTTTGGCACGTGGATTCCGGCGGGCACACTTGGCCGGTTTGGAAGAACGACTTGTATCACTTTTCGCAGATGATTTTTCGCAAGCGATAACGACTGGAAATGGTTCTAGCACTACTGTTCGTCGCTGCTCCGAGCTTCGTCGCGGTGCCGTTGGCTGAAGTGAAAAGCAACGTCGGCACGGTACGAATATCGGATAGCGGATACGTGGCCTACTCAACGATGGATTCCATTTATCTTTGGCAGGGTGGCAAGGTTCGTTGGCGCGCAAGCCAAAGGAAGTTTGTTCCGTACGAAGATGACCGCTACTTTGGCATTCGTGTTGTTGCAAACGACGGGACCATTGGTGGTTCATACGGCAACGGTGCGGCACTCTTTATGTCTGGACTTCAAATGTCGGAAGCTGCGCTTCTTAAGAACGGAAAGTTGACGGTACTGAAAGAGACAGGTGGCTCAGGCGAGGTCGCTGACATTGCTTCGGATGGAAGCATCATTGGCAGTTCCAGTTGGCGTGGATTCTTCATTCGGCGAGGTCGAAAGACGATTTGGAAGCCGGTAACGAACTGGCCAAACGGGAATATAAGCAAGCTTCTAGCAGTCAGTTCGAAGGGTGATTACCTCGGAATGTCTTCTCGATTTGTAACTTACCAATCCACCCCGTTCGTGTTTTCAAAAGGCAAATACACCTGGCTCCTCGCTGGATTTGACAATTCGTATCTTGAAGTGAATGACCTCAATTCGAGCGGAACCGTTGTTGGCACTCAGCCAGCCTGGAAAGACGGGCTGCTAGAGAGGCAGGATGGCTTAATCTGGCGCGAAGGTTCCGCCAGAAGGCAGGTGATTCCAGATGCTTCACTTAAGGCCATCAACGATAGCGGTTGGATTGTCGGGCAACATGGCGGGAAGGCATGCGTTTGGATTGATAACGTCGCCCACGACCTCAACTCTCTGGCCCCGCCAGAAGCTGGCTGGGTTCGGACCGAAGCGCAGGGCATCAACCGGAACGGGAGTATTGTAGGGATTGAAAAGAATGGCGAAGCTACGCGTCCGTTCTTGCTCCGAAAACTCTAAATCATATTTTGGTTCGAACTACGTAATTTCACCAACGCCGTGGCCCTTATAGAATAGTTCCTAACCAAGCGCCGCAAGCGGCGGACCCAGGAGTTCCATACGGTACTTTTCGTGCAATGCCGCGATGGCGGGCATGTTGGGCTCTTCGCTCGCTTTGAGCAGGGCATCTAGTTCGATGAAGAACTCATCCAGCCCGGCGGGTTCTACGACGAGAAGGAGCTTGCCGAACGCTTCGCCGATATTCTGGTACTGGTGCACAACGCCGGCGGGAATAAACACGGTGCTTCCCGCCGAGGCAGTGATTCTTTCGCCATCAAGCACGAAGAGAAACTCGCCTTCAAGTACGAAGAAAGTTTCGCTGTCCGTCAGGTGGCTGTGGAGTGGCGGGCCGCCCTTCGGCGGGGTTTCTCCGTGAATGACCGTCAGTTTTCCGCTGGTTTGCTCACCCGAAACTTTGATCGTCACGAGGTCGCCGAAGATGTTCAGGCCGCGCTCGTTGGGCATCCAAGCAGGAATTACGGTGAAGGGCTGGCTAGACACGCCGAGAGTCTAGCCGAGCCTAAGGATTGCCTGCTAGTTCTGCCAAATGCTGGCCGATTTCGCCACGTCGGCGGCAACTTTGGTTACGCCAAACCGAAGATCCGCCGGGGTGAGGAAACGGTTTTCTGCCGCCATACCCATGTGCAAGTTACCGCTCTCCGTGATCCAAGTGAAAACGGGCTGCGTCTTCGCGTTGTTCTTCATCAAGGCTTCGAACTTAGGCGAGCCGGAGGCGGGAGCCTTGCCGAGATTGGCGACAAGCCAAATATAGCGCTTGCTCGGGGCAATTTCCAGGCTGACAGGAATATTGAATCCACCCTCGGACAGGCTGATTTCGTACTTCTCCTTGCCTGCTTCGCTATTCAGCACCTTGGTGGTGTAGCCAAGCCCCTCAGTCATGGTCTTCAACGCCGCGGCGTCAAGCTTCTCGGTCGGCTGCGGCACAAACGGCACAGCGGTGGTCAACAAAACGCCGAGAAGGGCAACGTGCAAACGGTCAACGCGCGGCAGGTTCATCATCGAAAGTAAAGGAGGGACGTAGAAGGTCGCAGAGATGATTCAACCCGGAAGAGTCAAGGCACGTCCCAGCATGCCAAGGTTTGCTGGGACGTGATCTGGGCGTCCTATTCGGTCAGGCGGATTCGGTAAACGTCTTCAACGTCCGAATCGTTTCGTTTGATCGTGATGACCACGCGCTCTGGCTTGACTTCGCCGTTCTTTTTGAACTGAATCACCATCTCGCCGGTCTCGGCTTTCTGCAGTGCCATGTAGGAGCCGCCTGCCATTTCCGCGGCACTCAGCGAATACCCCTCCTGCTTACCATCGGCATACACCAACACTGCCGAACCCAAAGAGAACGTCGCGGCGACCGCGCTCTGTAGCTTGCCCTTAACTTCCCAATACTCTTGGCTGTAGATCTCAACCGAACCAATGCTGTCAACGCGTAGTTTGGCCAGCTTGCCTTGAACCCAAACCGACATCGCACCCGAAGCGCCATCGCGCTGCTGAACACCAGAAATCGGCACTAGGTTCACGCCGTTGTTGGTCTGCACGCCTTTGTAATCGAACGGCTTCAGAACTTCGTCGACCGGAACATACACCTTTCCATCAATCACCCGGGCCGAGCTAGAGACGAGTTTTCCTTCAATGAAAACTTTGAGCAACTTGGCCTGCGGAGCAAACCCAACGGTCGCAACAGCGGCAAGCCCGAGGACGATAGCGGACAGAATTCGTGATGGTTTCACCTTAATATTTTACCTTTTGGGAACTATGTGGTAGCTCGACCTTAGATGCATCACTTGGTAAAGGATGTCAGGCGAGTGGCGAGCTAATGAACTCGTAGCCGACGCTACGTCCGCCGGATCCATCTGCCCGCAAAATCCCCTTGGCCACCAAATCTACGAGGTCTCGGGTCGCGGTTGCGTCGGAGCAGCGCGTGAGGTTTGCGTACTTTTTGTTCGTGAGCTTGCCCTCCCAGCCCACCAGTAGTTTGGATAGCGTCTTGCGTTGCAGATCGTTAGGTTCGTTTCTCGGTGACGCTGCCAATACTGAGTCCGCGCGATCGTACGTTCAATCCGTTATTCGCCTCAAATCATGAGGCGAATAGCGGCCCTAATCGCCTCACGGGAGCCTCTTACCAAGGATCGGACGGCCAGCAGGGAGTATCAGAAGCGTCGACAACTTCAGGGTAACGCCCCTCAACCAACGTCAACTTCGCGTGGCCGTCGACGAAGGCCATGGCGTTGCGGTTGTTGTGCCAGGTCGCGAGTTCGTCGTAGAGTGGGTGGAAGAAGCCGTCGTTGGTGCCTTCGCGCCCACAGAGTTCCTCGCCAAACATGAACTGCCGCGAGGGCTGTTCTGTTGTGGTCAGGGCACGATTGGCCAGGATTCCGCGTTGTGGGGGGAACTCGGCCAGGCAGCCATTCATGGCAAAGCTCTGGCGACTCTCGCGAACGGTCGGGTCGGCCGCGGAACCGTAGATTCCGCCAGATTTGACGTAAGGATAGAGGCTGCCTTGGGCCGGGTCGAACCTGCCAGATCCGCCTTGGCCGAACTCCAGCACCATCGTGTAACCGCCAGCTAGTCCCTCAGAAAAGGGTCCCTCGGTGACCAGCGGTAGGCGATCGTCGGAGGACTCGGCATACATAAGACTCGCCATCACAAGCTGCCGAACATTGCTAATGGAAGTCGCGCTTTGAGCCGCCGCCTTGGCTCGGGCGAAAACAGGGAAGAGCAGCGCGGCGAGAATTCCGATAATCGCGATCACCACCAGCAACTCAATGAGCGTAAAGCCGCCGTTGTTAATCTTGGAATTGGCACAATCCTTCATTCTCTTCTTCCTTCTCCGCCCGGAGTCTTCAGCATAGCTCGGAAAGTTTGTGATGATTCGAATGATCGTGGCTTTGAAACGATGAGCCTCACCAGAGCCCTTCACAATAAATTCAGCCCAGCAAAATGGACCAAGAAGTCCCTTTTGGTCCAAGATAGCCGCGCAAGGTTGATACGGAGTGGCTACACGTGCCCCAGAGTTGCGTAGATTGTTTCTGGCTGGCTCGAGCGCTGGTCAAAAAAGAACTGGACTAACGCTGGCCATGATCACGAAACAAAAATTCTCCTATCTCATTCCTTTTGCCGCAATTCTTTGCGTCATTTCCGCAGGTTGCGGCGGGTCTTCATCTTCGAGCGGATCGCCGCTTCCGAGCGGAAACCGGGCTGCGATTGCCGCATCGATTAAGGGAGCCTCTTCAAGCTCGACCGCAATCAAAGAGGGTTCGCCAGACCGAGCCCGCACAAAAGCGGATCGGCAGACCATTTCTCCCGTTCTTCCGGGCCGTCCCGGTGTTGCCCGTCCGGCAGATGCGGCGAAAGTGGCACGCCTTGATGAAGGCGACATTACGGTCGGTTCGCCAATCGCCGTTTCAGACGACCTTTGGGGCAAAGTCACGGCCGTGGAGTACGCCGAAGTCCGCGGATTCCGCGATATCGCGCTCCTGAAATTCGACATCTTTGACGACGCGGCACATACAAGCCTGGTCGGATATCAGTACACGGAGAATCGGACCGTTGGAGCCGAAACCACCAACACCTTGGAAAGCAAGTTCACCAAGGGCAAGTACGCTCCTCGAGATCTAAGCAGCTCGTCGATCTTCAACTTTGAAACCGGAAGAATATTCCAACAGTCCGTCGATTCCGGCCGAGAGGAAATTGCTCCGGGTGAGTTTCGAGATTACAGATACTCAACCCGTTGGGAAACTTTGGGCTTTGGTCAGCCTTTCACGTTCTCCAGCGAGTCGCAGCAGGGTGGCGTCCAGTTCAGCACCTCTGGCACCTACTACTTCGACGGTCGGCTCGAGATGGTTTGGGTCAACACGGCGGGATACACGATTCGCTGGACCAGCAATGCAGACGGATCTGGAGAGTTCCAACTTGAAAACACCAACGATCCGCTTTGCCCAGCGACCGGTACTTATGGCATCGATGGCAAAGGAACGATCACCTTTGTTGACGGCACGAAGGCCGACTTCGATCTCTACGACAACGCGTTTTGGCGCTAAAGCGTAAAGGACCCGAGGGCCGTAACGGTGATTTCACCGTTACGGCCCGATTGCTTTATCGGGTTCATGCTCAGCGCGCGGGATTGTTTTCGGGCTTGCCTTCCACATGGCACTTGGCACAAAACCCTTGTGCTTAGAAGAGGACCCTTTGGTGTAACGTGCAGCAAATGCACGATCGAATTGCGGGTGCTTTGGCCCTGAGTGCGCTTGCGGATGCAGCCGGGTTTGCCCATGAACCACGCGGCTTGGCGGGCAAAATTGGAGATCCTGCATCGCCGCTGCTGCCTTTAGTCCAACCGTTCCGAGAGTCGAAAGCCAATCCGTGGAACCTTTGGGCCCGCAAGCGGGAGACTCGCGGGCGGCGCGGGGTCGTTACCGACGATACGTCGTTCCGAATCCATCTCCTAGAGCCATGGCTTCGAGATACCCGGGAGGTGTCCGAACCCAGCTTCCGGTCTTGGCTTCGAACCGCGAAATTCGCTCATCCGGTAGCTCCTCGACTTGCTCGCATTCTCGAAAAAACTTGGAAAGCTCAAGAGCGCAATCGGCCTTATGGGTTCTTTTCGCCCGGACTTGACACCGCTTGGGGCCAGTTTCTGTATGGCAGCTTGATCTTGCACGAAAGCACGCCAGATTTAGAATCGTTCTCTCGCCTCGACCCGACGAATTCGCTGGCGCGATTTGCGGGAGCAATTCCGGACCGAACGGTACCCATGACAGAACACGAGTTCCTCGATCAACTGCGTAGCGAGACGAGACAATGGGAATGGCCATTCCATCCAGACCGGCAATGGCATGAAACGGTCGCCGTTCTTGCATTCGCACAGGGTGACCCCAACCGCTTGCTCCGCGTGGCTCACGTTTTGCCGGGAGATTGCGACACCGTTGGTGCCGCCGCGGGCCTACTTTTAGGGCGCCAGCTTGGGCTGCGGGTCCTCAACCGCACCCTTGGGGAGGAACTCGCAACGGTTGAAGCCACGACCAGGATCTTGCTTGGTGTTTCGTTGGAGCAGCGGGTTCAGGCCTACGCGGGATGAGTTCCCGCACAAGAGTTCGATAGTCCTGGAACTAAGCCGCTTGTATTTACCGGTAAATTAGATTACGCTGGCTATCAGCAGCCCGTAGTTGCACCTTCGGAGTCCCATGAACAAAAGCATTCTCTTGCTCGCAGTCCCCATTGTTGTGGTCGCGGCGCCTCTATCCATGAGTCGCAACTCCACTACCCCTATGTCTGAAGTCACCGAAACCCAAGCCGTCACCCCACTCAAGAACGCCTTCAAGGGCAAATTCCGAATCGGCGCTGCCGTGAGCACCGCCATGCTGCAAGGTCAGGACGATGGGTCCACGCAGCTTGTGAAGACGCACTTCGATTCGGTGACGGCAGAAAACGCGATGAAGCCGGCGGAGATTCAGCCGCGAGAAGGGGAGTTCACTTTTGCCAATGCGGACAAGCTAGTTGAGATCGCGGAACAGAGTGGCGGTTCGGTTGTTGGACACACCTTGGTTTGGCACTCCCAGACGCCCGGTTGGTTCTTCCAAGGCAAAGACGGCCAGCCGGTTACCCGGGAAGTCGCGCTCGCCCGACTTCGAGCGCACATCAAAGCCGTCGTCGGTCGCTATAAGGGGCGCATTAAAGAATGGGACGTGGTGAACGAAGCCATTAACGACGGTCCTGGTCTGTTGCGCCAAACGCCGTGGTTGAAAGCCGTCGGTGAGGACTACCTGGCCGAAGCCTTCCGCGCCGCGCACGAGGCCGACCCAGACGCGATTTTGGTTTACAACGACTACAACATCGAGTTGGACTACAAGCGGCCCAAGGCTCTGGAACTGGTGAAAAAGTTGCTCGACCAAAAGGTCCCGATCCACGCGGTAGGCATCCAATCGCACTGGCGCATCGAGAATCCGCCGCTTGCCGAAACGGAAAAGGCGATTCAGGAGTTCTCGGCGCTCGGACTCAAGGTGATGATCACTGAGCTCGACATGGGCGTGCTGCCGTCGCGCTACCAAGGGGCCGACGTTTCCCGCCGAGAGGCGATGACGCCGGAACAGATGGCGGTGATGAACCCATACACCAAGGGCCTGCCGGACGAGGTTGCGGTGAAGCACGGCGAGAAGCTGAAAGAGGCGTTTGACCTGTTCCTGAAATACCGGAAGAACATCGGGCGCGTAACCTTATGGGGCGTCAACGACGGCCACTCCTGGCTCAACAACTTCCCGGTCCGAGGACGAACGGACTATCCGTTGCTGTTCGATCGTGCATTGAAGCCGAAGCCGGCGTTCTTCTCGATCCAGAAAGCCGCGGAAGCGGTAGGGAAGTAAGGCTCCAGCATGGCTAGCTCGCGTTGGGCTAGCCATGAGCTCTCGGCGTAGTAATATTCAAGCGAGAAGTGGAGCACATGCCGAATTCAAAGGTAGAGGCAATCTGGAAGGATCTGGAGGGTTTGAACCGAGCCGAGAAATTGGAACTCGCTGGGTTGCTCATTCACGGAGTTAACAGCTCTAGCTCTCAGGTGCGCGTTGTGGACCTGAATCAGTTCGCTGGCACCGCCCATATCCCTGTTGATGGCCTGCAGTGGCAACTGGCTCAGCGCGCGGAATGGGATTAGTAAAGTTCTCGTAGCCTTTCAATCCTTTCAATCCTTTCAGCATTAACTCTAAGTTGTTTCGCTACTTAGAAAATGGCCGCCGTCTTGGGAAAAGTAACTGCCTCATGCTTGGCCATTTCGGGCCGACCGGTTCCGGAAAGGATTGCTGAATGCTAGCGCTCGTCGGGTGTGAGCTTGACGCAGTGTGCTTATAAGAACACTCGATTTGACCCTCGCTGCTAAGAATTGTTAGGATTGCCGGCCACGAAGAGACGTGATAGTGGAGCTGAAGCACCGCCGTGGTTTCATTGTAAGTAGGAGCGGGAATGGCATCCGCGTCTCGATGAAAGTGAACTCTAGCGCGCTGAAATTGATCCTGAAAGAGGAAAACCGAAAACGCTACCGTAGAATCTAACGTCGGGCTGCTGGCTTCGATGTGATAGGCAGATATCTTGAAGCTAACCGCTCTTTCCGGTAAGTCGCTCGCATTCATCAAATGATGTTACAACACGGAAAATCTAAACCGTCGAATTGACCGGTTTCGTAAACACCGCGATCGTCAGTTCTTCAACTCCAACCGCGTTCATCTGGAACCATGGTGGAAGTTCTACCGTTACCCGGTGGCTAGTCCCCATTTCTTGACCAGCCTAGAGTGTTAGAGTTTCCGCCTCCGGGTTGGTCGTGAGACCTTCTCTGAAGGCTTTGGGACTCTTAAGTCCGAGGCTTCGGTGGGGTCTGTGGTTGTTG
>Ga0247832_1000446_pt1 | contig 82579 bp, 65 predicted proteins | sample LaCruzMarch2015__10_FD_192407 | JGI IMG/M metagenome (GOLD analysis project Ga0247832, IMG submission 192407) | Freshwater microbial communities from meromictic Lake La Cruz, Castile-La Mancha, Spain - LaCruzMarch2015_4m | ecosystem: Environmental > Aquatic > Freshwater > Lake | place: Spain... | reverse complement strand
CGGGTGCGGGTGCTGATGCTGGTGCTGAACAACCAGCTTATCCACTTATATTTAACAAATCAGTTATACAATCAATCACAGACACAAAAAAAACATATATTATTAATTTTATATCATCATCTAATGTAAATATTTATTATAATAATGATAATAATAATATAAATTATGATAATAATTATAATTATTATAAATGTATAATTGTTAACAATAACAATAATGATAATATAGTTAATTCATTTAATAATATAATTAGTATAAATAATTCTTCTATTAAGTTTAATTTAACTTGTTGGTTAACTGGTAAATGTGAATTTAATAGCTATTTAAAATTACAAACAACATTAGATAATAAAAACTATTATGATATACAAAGTATATTTATATCCCCTTCAATACTAACAACAACTCCAAATACAAGTCCAAATATAAGTTTTAATGATATAAATTCAAATTTACCATGTAGCTTTATATTAGAATCAATAAGTGATAATAAAAATAAAGGTAAAATTATTAATACGTATTCATCAAATACAGATTCAACATATATTAACTATAAAATATGTTCAAGAATATGTTATAATAAAACAATATCAGATATATATGATAGTGAATATTCAATTTATCAATTTACAAAAAATGATATAATATCTAATAATGATATTATAATTACATTTACATTTACTTATCCTATTTCAGGATTAATAGTTTTACAATGTTGTGATTTTTCTAATAATACTGAATATTATTATGATGTATCGGTTATATATGTTAATAATGAATTAACTATAAATTATAATAGTAATGATATTAATACTCCAATTTTAAATATAAATCAAATTATTTATCCAGCTATACCTAACAGTAAAAATTATTTTAATATTATTAATAGTAAAATAAATAATATTAATATTATATGGAATTTTGATAATAATAATAATAATAATAGTAATATTATATCACCAACTTATGAAAAGAATAAGCCTTATAAAAATGACACCACTAATTATGCATTTAGAATAGGTATTCTAAATAATTATAAAAAGTCCGCTTTTAATAATATTAATTATTCAAATATTATACTTGTAATTACAGATGCTGGTTATAGTATTCCTTCACTATATTATATCTTGAATCAAAATATAACTAAATCATGTACTATAGTAGTTCAAAGATATACTACATATGACAAAAAGGATCAACCAAAATGGGTTGATGTTAATACATTTAAATATACTCCTTCACCTGATATCATTTATAATAATAATAATATTATTTATATTTATTATCCACCTGGATCATTAGAATTAAGCCAACCTAATATTATAAACCCAACAATTGTATTATCAACCTCATTAACAGTAGGTACTACAAAAGGAACAACTTCAGCAGGTACAACTCCAGGAACAACTTCAGCAGGTACAACTCCAGGAACAACTTCAGCAGGTACAACTCCAGAAACAACGCTAGCAGGTACAACTCCAGAAACAACGCTAGCAGGTACAACTCCAGAAACAACGCTATCAGGAACAACTCCAGCAGGTACAACTCCAGGAACAACTCCAGCAGGTACAACTCCACCTGCTGATGATTCATCGCAATATAATTTATTATCAAATAATAATTTAATTATATTTTTCTTTGTTGGAGTTATAATATTTATTATATATAATAGTAAATAAAAATAAAAATTAGTTTTTATTTAAAATTGAAAATTATATATATAAAAATATTATATTATATTAAATAATAATGATAAAAAGTAAAACTAAAAATATTAAAGAAGAATCTGATGATGATTATGAAATGGATACTACAAATTTTGATAATACCGAACAGAATGAGGATGATGATGATTATGATGAAAATGATGAAAATGATGAAAATGATGAAAATGATGAGAATGATGAGAACGATGAGAATGACGATACTGAAACAAATATAAATAAATATAATTTAGATGAAGATTATGAATATTCTGATTGTAATGAAGAAATAGAAAAAGAAAAAGTAAAAAGTAATATGTTACAAAAAGATAAAAGAATTTCAAATAATAAATTGACAAAATATGAAATGGTAAGAATATTAGGTGAAAGAACAAAACAATTAACAATGGGTGCAAAACCTTTAATAAAAAATTATAAAGAATTTTCATATGAAAAGATAGCAGAAGAAGAATTAAAATTAAATATGACACCATTTAAAATAAAACGTTATTTACCTAATGGAAAATATGAGATATGGACATTAAATGAATTAAATAAAGATCATTTATTATCATTATTAGAATAAATTACCAATTATAGTAACAAATACAACATATATGAAATCCATTATAATTATTATTATTTTTAACATAAATAGCATCTTTAATTAAATTATTTTTATGTGTTTCACAATCTATATTTTTACAAATATAATCATGTGTATGTTGATATAATGGATTTTTAGTCATTAATTTATTTTCTTCTAATGTAAAATTATTATTAGTATTATTTTCATTAAAATTTATATTATATAATAATGTAGTTTCATTAATTTTATTAGATAAATTACAATTATTACAATGAAATTCCGCATCTGATGATAATATATTTTCAAATATAATATTTATTAAATATTTTTCATCGTCTTTAATTTTTTGATATTTTTTATTTTTATTTAGTTCTTCTTTTGTAAATTCTGCTTTATATTTAGATAAATCAGAATTATTTTCTAATAATTTAAATAAATCATTACTTTTTTTAATAGAAATTCTAGTATCATTTACTGGTGTGGTATTAACTGATTTATATATATCAAAAATATATGAACAATTAGGACAAAAATACATTATATTATATAATATATATAATTTTATATATATTATTTTCATTTTTTATATATTAAAAATTTGTATATAATTGAAACATTATTACATATTATAAGCTTAATTGTTATATAATTGAAACAATATCATATATTATAAGCTTATCCATTATATAAAAATTGAAAAATATATATAAAAAAATCTTAACTTATTTAATTAAATGTTTATAAATGATACACAAAATAAAATAGATAAACATAACAAAAAAAATAATAATTATTTATCTGATATTAAAATATTAGATAAATATATAAATTTAGTAATAAATTATTTAAATAATTATAGAAATAATAATAATAGTGAGTCAAAAATAATAATTCGTTCATGGGGTAGTATATTACAAGGAACATTTTATATTGATAAAGAAAAATATAAAGAATTTATTAATTTATATAGTGAAGCTATAACAGTAGGAGTTAATAATCTTTCATTATTAGAAATACAAAAAGAATATTCTTCAATATTAATAGATATTGATTTGAAAGTACCTCCAAATAATAATATAACTAATAGATTATATGATAATAATTTAATATTAAATATTATAAAAAAATATATTTTAATAATAAATAAATATTTTAATATATCAAATAAAGATGAATGTAAAATATTTATTTTTGAAAAAGAAAAAGTAACTGATGGAGGCGATGTATATAAGGATGGATTTCATATAATATTTCCAGATTTATGTATAGATACTACAAAAAGAGATTTAATTAGATATGAAGTAGTTAAGTTATGTGAAGAAGAAAATATTTTTGATCAATATTTAGATAGTGCACATGTCATAATAGATCAATCTGTTGTATCACGTAATGGATGGTTTTTATTTGGATCATGTAAACCAGGAGGTCAATCATATAAAATAACAAAAAGTTATGATATGAATTTAAATGAATTATTTAATAATAGTAATGATATTAATGATTCACCTATAGATAAATTAATAAAATATTTTTCTTTTCATTATTCAAGTACAAAATATTCAAAAAAAAATGCAACACCATTAAATAATGATTATACTGAATCAGATATAAATGCAAATATAAATAAAACAAATTTAAGTTCAAAAATAAAAGTTACTAATACACATGAATATAATGAAATAAAAGATGAAATAGTTAGAATTATTACAAAATATATTTCATTATTGTCAAATAATCGTGCATCTAATTTTACAGATTGGTTAAATGTAGGATTAGCTTTATATAATACAGATCCAAATTTATTATATCTTTGGATTGAATTTTCAAAAAAATCAGAAAAACAATTTAAAAAAGGTGATGGTCAAGGTAATTGCCATAAATTTTGGAATACATTTAAAATCCCTACAAATGTAAATTTAATAACTTATAAATCATTAGGTTATTGGGCAAAACAAGATAGTCCTAAAGAATATGAATTATTTAAAGAAGAAGAATTTCAAAAAGTATTAAAAAAAAGTTTAGATAATAATACATTTACAGTAGCAAAAGCAGTATATGAGAAATATGCTGATAGATTTGTTTGTTCATCTCCTAGTAAAAATATATGGTATGAATATAAACAGTCTGAACATAAATGGTTTGAAATGGCTGATGCTAGTACAATAATGATATTATTATCAGAAGATTTTGCAAATGAATATTATAAAGAAATAGGTAAACTTATATTAAAAGTTACAACATTAAGTGGTTATGAAAGAGATGAATGTAATAAAAAAATAGATAAATTAAATAAAATTAAAGATAATTTACAAGATATTAATTATAAAAAAAAGATAGTAGAAGAATGTAAATATTTATTTTTAGATCAAAAATTTGAAGATAAATTAGATAGTAATCCTAATTTAATAGGATGTAAAAATGGAGTTTATGATTTAAGTGCTGGTGTATTTAGAGATGGTAGATACGATGATTTTATTTCATTTTGTACAAAGAATGATTATAAAAAATTTAGTGAAAACATGCCTTATTTCAAAGATTTTAATGAATTTATGAATCAAATTCAACCGGAAACTGAAATTAGAGAATATTTAGAAATTTTAATTTCATCTTGTTTATCAGGTGAAACTAAAGAAGAAAAAATACCAATTTTAACAGGATCTGGATCTAATGGTAAATCTGTATTTATTGATATAAATAAAGAAGCCTTAGGTGATTATTACATACCATGTGATATATCTTTAATAACTAGAAAAAGAGGTCAATCTAATCAATCATCTCCAGAAAAAGTAAAAATGAAAGGAAAAAGATTTGGAGTATTTCAAGAAGCTGATGAAGGAGAAAAAATAAATGTAGGAATATTAAAAGAAATGACAGGAGGAGATACTATTATTGCAAGAGACTTATTTAAAGGTGCTAAACAAATGATAGAATTTAAACCTCAATTAAAATTTTTTCTAACTTGTAATCAATTACCAACAGTACCAAGTACTGATGATGGAACATGGAGACGAATTAGAGTTATTCCATTTAACTCAAAATTTATAAATAATCCAACTCTAACTAAAAATAATGAATTTCCAATAAATACAAAATTAAAAAATCAAATAAAATTTTGGGGACCAACAGTATTGAGTTATTTGATTCATATATATAATTCAAAATATAAAAATATGAATTATTTAGAAGAACCTAATCAAGTATTAATAAGTACTAATGAATATAAATCTGAAAATGATTATTGTACTGATTATTTATTAACTTATATTAGTAAAACTGAGGATTCTAATGATAAAATTGGAATTGAAACATTATGTAATAGCTTTAATAATTGGTACAAAGCAAGTAATAATCCTCAAAAAATATTTAAAAAGACTGAAATAATTAAAGCTGCAACTAATTTATTTGGTAATCCTATTAATAAATTTTATATTAAAATTAAATTTATACAAAATAACAATGAATCTATTAATGATTTAGATAGATAATTAAAATTATTTTATAAAAAAAATTGAATAATAAATATTCTAAATGATTCTTAATGCTTCGTTAATACCGTATTCTCTTTTCATATGATAAAAACACTTATCATTTAACCCTCCTAAAACCTTCATTATGACTTTTTTTGATGCATCCCAAAAAAAAGAACCAATTGAAAAACTCCTGCCCAGGAAAAACCAGGAGTTATATGCTAAAATATTTCAAAAAAAGAATCCTTCTAATAACAATTCATCCAATGCAATGGATCATGAAATTGTTAGAGGTTCCTTTTTTTCATCAAAAGTAATTCACACTTATGACACTTGCACATGTACAAATGCTTTAAATTTATATTAATTTATAATTTATATAAATTAATATAAATTAATTACAATTGATTATTTAAAAAAATCATCAATTGTTAAAAACGATTTATTTAAAAAAATCATCAATTGTTAAAAACGATTTATTTAATAATTCCTCAATTGTTAAAAAACGATTTATTTAATAATTCCTCAATTGTTAAAAAACGATTTATTTAATAATTCCTCAATTGTAATTCTTTTAGTACTATCAATAGTTAACATTGATTTTAATAAATCAATTATTTCAGATTTTATAGAATCATCAAAATTTAAAACATTAATTTTTTCATATAATCTTGTATAATTAAAATTAGTATTTGAATCAATATCAATTAATTTATTATTAGTAAAATAATTATTATAATATTTTGTATTTTTAATACATTTTATTGAAAAATCCCCACATGTTTGATTAATTAAATATAAATGAAACCAATCTCTATTATGTTTAGAATCTTTATTTGGATCAAATAAAAATTTACCTGATAATAATTCATAAAAAGTACATCCTAGAGCCCAAATATCAACTGGGTATGAACATTTTCCCATTAAAATAATTTCAGGTGCTTGATAATATCTCGTACCAAAAGAATTTTCATAATAATTATTTTCTTCACAAAAAGTTCCAAAATCTGATAAACTTATTTTAATTGATTCTATAAATTTATTATCAATTTTATATTTAGATATTTCATTTTTATTAATATTTTCTAATATTATTTTTGTAATTTTTTCATGATTATCTCTATTATTATATAATTTAGTATATTCATTTATAGTATATAAATCTTTATCATTGTATCCTTTAATTAAAATATTATCAGTTTTAATATCACCGTGAAATATTTTATATTTTTTATGTAATATTTTTATAGCATTCATAAGTTGAATCATAATTTTTTTAACAATATCTAATGGTAATCCATTATTATAATTACCTTTTCTAATTACACCATCAATATTTGAACAATGTAAATCCCATACGGAACATAAATATTTCATATTATCTACTTTATGAATAAAATATTCTATAATATTATTAAATAAATTAGGATTTTTAGATAACTTCTGAATAAATTTTATTTCAGATAATCCATCATTAAAATCATTTGGATCTTGAATTTTAATAGCATAAAAATTTTTATTTATAGTATTATATGCTAACCATACTATAGAAAATCCACCTCTTCCTAGTTCATATAAAATATTATAATGATTTAATATTTTTCCTGTTAATTCTAAATTATTAGGTTTATCAAAATTTTCATCAGATGAAGATGATATATACTCACTACTTGAATTAGATATATTAGATTTACTATATATACTACTTTCCTCTGTTATACTATCATTATCTGTAATTGGATCATTTAATTTACTAATCATATTAAATATAAAAAAATATTTTTTTATAATATTTTAATTTTTTTTTTTATAATATAAACAATATGAATAAGCTAATATTTTATTTAAATTATCTAAATCTATTTTTGAAATATTAGAATCATTATAAATATACCATTCTTCATTATGTTTTCCTACATATATATAATGACCCCCCGAATTATTTCCATAATGAATAATTGCACCTTGTAAATATGTATCAAATTTCCATTCTAGTGGAATATCTATATGTTGATTATGTAAATTAGAAAATCTTTTAATAAATATTAATAAATTATTACTACATGATATTATATTAGTTTTTTTACTAGCTATTGTTAATTTATTACATTTATTACAAAAATATTTATTATCATCAGTAAAAATTTCTTTACAATATGTTTTATCATAAATTTGATCTAAATTATTAGAATCAGAATCTATATTTAAAATTAATATAATATCATTAATATTATTATTAATAATATTTAAACACGTTTTTCTTTTACATTTAATAATATTATTAATATTAAAAGAAAATATATCTTTTATATAATCAATATCAGGATTACTAAAATCGGATTGATTAGAATTCATACTTTTTTTAACTTCAGTATCTATAATATCTAATAAAAATATTATAAATTCTGTAGAATCATGTTGATAATCACCTAAAAAAAAATGATTTCTATCATCAATTAATTCTTTTATTTCAATTGGATTTATTATATTATCTGTACCAGTATGATAATCATATATAAAATTTTTTAAAATATCTAATTTTGGAGAATATTTACTAAAATGAATTATTAAATTACATAATTGAATATTTTGCATAAACATTTGTAATGCTGAATTTAAATAACAACTATTTCCTATATTTCTTATTCCTTTCATGATTTTTAATATTATTTTAAATAATATATATGTTTTTATATATATTTATATATAAAATTATAAATTATTAAAAAATAAATTATAACATTTATCAATAATTAAATAATTTATTTTATCATTTCTATAATATTACGATTATTATATAATATTATTTTTAATTCGCTTTTTTTAGTTTCTCTTAATTTATCATTATTATCTATATCATCTAAAAAAGTATCTATTTTTTTCTTACTATAATTATCTAAATTTTCACCAACTTCTTCATTAAATGCAATAATATCATCTAATCTAATAGATATTAAATCATTTAATAATTCATCTTTGGGTATTGTTATAAATCTATTTTCATTTTCATTATATTTATAAGCAATGTTATTTTGCATATTAGTAATTAACATTGTTTTAAATTGTGGAAATTTATCATTAAAATGAATATATTTTACTATTGTACTAAGAGAACCATACATGTCTCTTAATATATTTAATTTTTCTTTTTTATTTAAAATATCAGATAAATTTTCAGATCCTAAACTTATTAAATTAAATGTATTATTAATAGTAATATTATTATTATTTGTTATATTATTATTAATAGTATTATTAGTTGTATTAAGTTGTTTATTAACTTTTTGTAATGTTTTATGATGTATTTTAGAATTAATTAATAAATCTTTTATTTCTTTTACAAAATTTTCTAATTCAATATTTTTATTTTTTAATAAAATATTTTCTTCATTGATATTATTAGTATTTTTATTATTATTAGGATTTAATTTACAAGATTTTTTTTTATGTTCTGATTTTGTAGATCTTGCATTAAATATTTTATTACAATATTCACATTTTATTATTTTATTATTATTTATATTATTAGTTATATTGGATTGAATATTATCTTGGATATTATTCTGAACATTTGACTGAACATTCGGAACAATGGATTGAACATTCTGAACATTGGATTTAACATCAATTTTATTAATATGAAAAATTTTATTGTGATTCCATAATGATTTATAACTTGAATATATTTTATTACATATATTACATTTATAAGATCTATTTATAGTATCCATTTATATATATTATATATGTATCTTCTTAAATAGTTTAATAAAATGGATAAATGGATATAAATAATGGATTATCCATTATTTATATATTAAGAGAGAGAGATATGATATAAAATAATTCTTTTTATAAAAAAATAATTATTTTTATAAAAATAATAATAATAATAATATTATATCATTTTACCAGATAATTTATATAATTCTAATTTTAATTTTAAATTTTGATTTTCTAATTCTAATTGTTTAGTTTTCTCTTCTTCTATTTTTATAGTTTTATCTAAATCAAGATCTTTATTAAAATCTTTATCAATATCTTTAATAATATCTAATTTAAATTTATCTATTTTTAAAATAATATTATTTAAATTATTATTATCAATTTGAAAGAATTCAATATGTTTACCATATTGAATATTAATATCAATTGATTTAACAAAAATTTTAATTTTATTTTCCATTTCTTTAGATAAATTCATATTATCAAAATCATATATTTTAATAATTTTATTATAATTTAAGTTTGTTTTGTGTGCTTGTAATCTTTTAACTATATGTGATGTATTGCCATACTTATATATATCATCTTTAATATGCAAAATATAAACACAATCTTTATTGATATATTTATCTAAATTATCTTCAATATAATTATCTATAAAATTATAACTTCCAGTTTTTCTAATAGAAGGAAGAACTTCAGAAGTTACCCATCTTCTAATTTTTTTAGCTTCATCTTTTTTAGATTTTAATATTATAGTATAAAATCCTGATTCATTAATATATATAGTGTTAATATTATCACTTTTTAAAAGTTCACTTTTTAATAACCCCGTCTGGCAGACGGGGTCCTTAAAAAGTTCACCAATTATAATAATATCTTCAATATCGACATTTTTTCGGATCGCTTGATCAGTATCAATATAATCTAACATTAATGCAATATCAATACCTTTAAAAAAAATTTGGTCATTATAATAAAAAAATTTTATTGCTAATTTATCATTAAATATTAATATATTTTTAGTAAAATCAGCAATAAAATTATTATCATTACTCTTAATAATTTTATTATTATTATTAATGGTATTATTAGTTATTATATCATTATTAGTTATTATATCATTATTATTTTTTGTATCATTTTTTTGTAATATTTTAGGATATATTTTATTAGGTTTTAATAATAAATTAATTTTATCTTTAATTTCATTAATTTCATTTTTTAATAAAATATTTTCTTCATTAATATTATTAATATTAATATTATTAGTATTAGTATTAATATTAGGATTTAATTTACAAGATTTTTTTTTATGTTCTGATTTTGTAGATCTTGCATTAAATATTTTATTACAATATTCACATTTTATTATTTTATTATTAGTTATATTATCTTGGATACTAGATTGAATATTGGATTGAATATTAGATTGAACATTATATTGAACATTTGATTGAACATTTGATTTATGGAATTTGTTATTATGATTATAAAAACTGTTAAGAGATGCATAGTATTTATTACAAATATTACAAAAAAAATTTGTAGGAATAGTACTCTTTTTAACTATATTTTCCATATTATATAGTTATAATAAGTACTCTTTAAGTATTTATAAAAAGTGGATAAAGTGGAAAAAGTGGAAAAAGTGGAAAAAATAATTATAATTTAATTAAATAATTTTACAAGATAATTTATATAATTCTAATTTGCAAAAACAATAAATAAAATTTTTTATTGTAAAACAATTATTTAAATAAGATTAATAAAAATAAAAATATTTTTTATTTTTATTAACGGGGTTTTCTATTTTTATAGTTTTATCTAAAATAATATCTTTATTAATATATAAATTAACATATAATATTATAATTATATATTATATGTTAATTTAAAAAAAATATTTTATTATTAATTTATATAGTTATTACTTGATATTTATCATGTAATTTATTAGAAATATATATAATTAATAAAGATGACATAATTATTAAGACAATTGATATAATATAAATATAATAAAATTTAGAATAACCTAATAAACAACTAATTAAAATAATTAAAATTAATGATACATTATTAATAATACCTATATCTAATGAATTTAATAATAAATAAAATTTAGTTGTTAAAATATATAATGGAGTATGTATTAATGAAATTGTATTTGAATAAACTAAAATAATATATATATTATCAAATAATTTAATATCAAAGTTATTATTTTTATATTGAATATAAAAAGTAAATGGTAAAAATAACATTGAAAAAATTAAATCTGATAATAAGAATACTATAATTATAAAAGTGTATATATCATTAATATTATTATTATTTTTTAAATTTTCATTAAATATATTTATAAAACTCATAGCAAATAATGAAAATGTACTAAATAATAATCCATTATAACCAATTTTTTTATTATTAGTTTTAATATTAAAATTATCATCTAATATAAATGCAATTATACATGAAATTATATTTATTATTATTAAAACAAATAATTTAATATTACATAAATATTTATTTTTATTTATTATTATAGATAATATTAAATTTAATATTATTTTATTACTATTTATTAATTGATTATAAATTGGATCTAAATCTAAATAACTAAATATTTGTAATTTATAAAAAGGTATTACTGATATATATAAAAAAATTATATTTTTATATTTTAAACTAAATATTTTTTTTATAATTACTAATGGATGACTAATATCAAATATAATAAAATAAAAACTATATAATATTGAATATAATGATAATAAAGTCATAAATAAATTTATTTCAAAAAAATTTAATTTTAAATAATTTAAAAAAATTCCTAGAAAATAGTAAAATAAATTAAAAATTAATAAAAATAAATAATTAACTATTATCATTCTATGATTTATTAATAAAAAAATCTTTAATTATAAATTTTATTAATAAATCATAAAATTACTTTTATTTTTATAGATACAATACCAAATTTTTCTTCATCTTTTTTTGAATAAAAAGCATAATAAACAGCTAAACCATCTTCAATAGTATCAATACCAGGTAAACATCTATTTAATTTTTCAGTAGTAAGATAATCTGTAAAAGATGAATAATATTTAATTTTAGTTATTTTAACTTTACAAGTTCTTTTTATATTAAATTGTTGGTTTTCAAAAATAATGATATCTCCAATATTCATTTTATTAAAATCACTTTTATTTAATCTACCTTCCACTTTTTTTAATCCTACTTTTATTAAACTAAACCATGGTTCAGATAAATTTTTAGTATAAATACTCATATTATTATAATGACTATTTATTTTTAAATATTATAATAATATTATAGAAAATAAAATTGAATTATAATAATATTATAAATAAATATTATTATTTTTAATGAATATGAATTTAAGTAGTATTATTAATGTTATTAAAAATTATGATAATATTAAGTTTTTGAAATATTCAGAAATTAGTAATATATATGTATTACATTTTGATATTTATAATTTAGAAATAAAAATAATAACTAATAATAAAGATTATTGTTATATTGATAATCCAAATATTAATAATACAAATTTATTAAAAATAATAGATAATTTTAATATTAATATTATATTTTTAAAAATAAATTTAGAAAATATAATAAATACATTATCTAAAAGTTTAAAAATGAATAATAAAATAGATATAAATTATAAAGATTATTATAATATTTTTAGAAAATGTAATATTATAAATAAAATTGATATTGATTATGAAAAAATTAATAATATGTTTGATGGATATAATGATAAATATAATAAAATAGAATATAATAATATTCCTACCCAATTATTATTAACATCAGTACAAAAAAAAACTTTAATTATAAATGAAATAAAAAAAATTAATAATAATTTAACTTATGATCATTATGTATTTATTAATGATAATAATCCATATATTTTAACAGTTAGATTAAAATATAATAAAAATAGTAAAGTATATGATTTATTTCAAAAAATAAATAAATTATATAATTATGATTATATTGAATTTAAATTAATTTTAAATAACATATTATATCCATTTTTACCTCCAAGTATTGAATATAATAAACCAAATATACATATAAATTTATTGTTATCTATTTTAAATTTAAATATTTTACAAATAGAAAATTGGACATCAAATATAACTATTGAATATATTATTACAAATTTAGCTAATGAATTAGAAAATATTATATCTGATTATATAATAATTAATGATGTTTATAATGAATTAGAATATGAGTTAATAAATTTATCATATTATAGTAAATTAGTAAAATATGATAATTTAATTAATATATTAATTCCTACAAAAAATACAATTATTAATAAATCTAATAATTATTGGAAATCAGGTACTGGATATGGTTCTGAATTAAGTAATAATAATTGGGATATAAATAAATATATTTTAGAACAAGAAAAATTAAATAATAAACTAAGTAATTGTATATATAATATTAATATTATATTAGAAAATGAAAAAGATACAAATAATATTATTAATATTATTAATAGTTCTATATTATGTGAATATATAAATATTCAAACTAAAGGAATAAATATATTAGAATTTCAAAAAAATGAAAAATATTATAATGAATTATTTAAAACTTTAAAGTATTTAGCTACTTTTAATTTTAATCAAATATTTATAAATAATATTAGTAATAATTTAAAATCAATATATTATGAAATTAATATATTTTTTGAACAATTATCAAGTTCATCTTTATCTATTAATAATCAAAATGAAAATTTAGAATCAGACAATATAATAAATTTAGAATCAAACAATATAATAAATGTAGAATCAAATAATGAAATAATAAATAATAGTGATCTTAAAGATATTTATAATATAATTGAATTATATATTTCAAAAGAAAATATTTTATATTGTAATAATATACAAATTAATGAAGATATTAAAATAACATATTGTAATATTATGAAAAATTTACAATTTTCTAATTTTGAAATACCTAAATATCATAAATTTATAAAAAATATAAATAATGTATTAACTCAAAAAACAACTATGAGAATATTAACAGAAATATCAGGTTTAAAATCATCGTTACCAATTAATTGGGATTCAACTATTTGGGTAAGATTTTCAAAAACAAACTATAATTTATTATCATTTATTATTAGTGGTCCTAAAGATACACCTTATGAAAATGGATTATTTGAATTTCATACATATTTTCCAAATGATTATCCTGAAAATGTTCCTGAAGTTTTATTACATACTACTGGTAATTATAAAATTAGATTTAATCCTAATTTATATGAAAGTGGTAAAGTATGTTTATCATTATTAGGTACATGGAGAGGACAAAATAGTGAGAGTTGGAATCCTAAAACATCAACTTTTCTACAAGTTATAATATCTATACAATCATTAATTTTAATAGAACAACCATTTTTTAATGAACCTGGATATGAAAAAGATTTTAATACTCAAAAAGGTATTATTAAATCAAAAGAATATAATGAGAAATTATATTTACCTACTTTAGAATATGCAATGATTGATATGATAAAAAATCCTCCAAATGGTTTTGAAGAAGTAATAATAAATCATTTTAAATTAAAAAAAGATGAAATTATAAATAAAACATTATTATGGGAAAATACATTATTAAATAATAAAGATATTTTTAATAATAAAAGAAATGAATTAATTAATATTCTTAATAACATATAATAAAATTATTTTTCTTTTCATTATTAATGAAATATGATATTATATTAAATGGAAAAAATGAATTTAATATTAATAATACTAAAATTTATAAGATATTAAAAATTGATAATATTAAAAAAGAAAATAAAATGATTAAAAAAATAATTTTATTTATAAAAAATCAAAATAATTTTATTAATGATAAACATTATATTGGTATAGATTTAGAATATAATAAGGTTTCTAAATCTGAAAGACAAATATCATTAATGCAAATAAATATTGAAAATAATAATAATATTGCATATATATTTATTTTATATCCTCCAGATATTCAAAAAAAAAATTTAAATATAATAAAAAAATTGTTAACACATAAATTAATGATAAAAATATTACATGGTGGCGAATCTTTAGATATACCTTATTTATTTAATCAATTATTAATTAAAAAAACCTATATAAATAATTTTTGTAGTAATTTTTATGATACAAAATTTTTATGTGATTATAAAAAACTTTTTGATAAATCTGATTTAAGTTGTTCAATTTATACTTTATTACTTAAAACAAATATTATAAATCAAAAAAAATATGATGAATTAGATAATATTGAAGATATTTTAGGACCTATATATTTAATTAATATTGATATTTATAAATTAGATGAAAATTTATTAAAATATGCATTATATGATGTTATATTTTTACCAGAATTAGTTAAATATTTTATTAATATTAATGATATATATAAATTTATTATTCCTGAAATATCAAATATTATTAATAAATATAAAAGAAATATTGAAATAAATTTTATTAATCTTGAAAAATATATTAATAAAATGAATACTTTTTATATTAAAATTAATTCAAAAATGTATATTCTTAATACTATATGGAAATTTTATTATGATAGAATACAAAATGAAATGAATATTTTAAAAGAAATCAATTATTTTAAAAACTTTTTTAAAATAATTACAAAATTTATAATTTATAGTGTTATCTATGATAAATATACTGTTTATATGCATAAAGATAAAGTTGTTAATTTTAATTTTTATTATTATTATAATTGGTTAAATAATTATAAAAATATTAATAATTTATTAATTAATTATAAAAATTATATTGATAATAAAATTAATGATAAAATTTATAATAATTAATAAATTTATAAAAATTGAAATATAAATATATAAATTATATATTGATAATTAAATTATATATAAAATTTAATTATATCTTACAATATATTAATCATGGATAATTTTGATATTTTATATGAAATTTTTATTAATATTAAAAATTCAGATCATGGACTTAATAATGAGCAATTAAATATATTTGAATTATTTATTTCAGCAATAAAAAAACCTCCTATTGAATCATTAAATAAAATTATTAAACTATTTAATACTACTAGCATTAATATTTGTCAGAAATGGACACATACTTTTATTCAAGCTGGAATATGTGTATTTCATCCAAATATGAAAACTCCTTGGAGTAACTTTGATAATTATATGGCATTCAAAAATACTGGAGAATATATTAGGTTTATATATGAATTAGATGATATAATAAATTTACCTAATCTCAATATTATATCTAATCAACCTATTTTAAATATTATATCTAATCAACCTATTTTAAATCAAATAAATCAAAATAATAATCCTATAAATTTAAATCAACCACTTTCAAATAATGATATTCCAAATTTTATTAATATGTGGCCAGATATAATTCAAACTCAGTATAGAAATGTCGGCTGGATTTTAATAGCAGAAAAAATTAATAAATGGTATCAAATTCCAGCAAATAATGCAACTCCAATATCTTGTACTTGGTGTAAAAATATGTCATTGTGTTGTAAATCAGGAAATTCAGGAAAAAAATTAAAACTTTGTTCTACTTGTTGGCAAAATTATTGGTAAATTATTTATAATTATTTTATTTTATAAAAATCTTTAAGTATTATTAATTAATAATTTTATTTAAAAAATTATTAATATATTTTATTAATTAATGACTAATATTGAAACTAATATTGAAACTAATATTGAAACTAATATTGAAAACTTATCTAATGAATCTGATATTGTTTCAGATAATTTAAATAAAAATGATTATAAAAATAAAAAACAAGTACGTAAAATTGGAAAAACATTACTAATAAAATTACTTAATAATACAACATTTGATGAAAGTCATTTAACAGATATTAATGGTATTGTTAATAAATCAGATATAAAAAATAATAATTTATTTTTTTTAATATTTGATAATCCTACTAATGCATTATTAGGATTAAAAAGTTTAAAAAGTAAATCTTCTAATTATAAAATTAAATTTAGTTATTATAAATTATTTTTTACTATTAATGGATTAAATGATAATTCAAGTTATGATGATACTAAAAAAGGATTAATTAATCATATTCAAAATTTAACAAATTCTAATGTATTATATTGTAAATTATATTGTAAAAATAAAAAATATTTAGGATGTGGCGATGTAACTTTAGATACTTTAGATGGAATTAATATGTTACTTTCTAAAGATAGTGGATTAAAATATTTTTCAATTGAACCATTATCTATATCTGGTACATTTTTTAGGTTTAATTCTAAAACTCAAACTCAAATTTAAATTATTTTTTTAAATTATTAATTATATATTTATTAATAAATAAATATATAATTAAAATTAATAAAAAAAATTGATTTTTTTATTAATTAAATCAGTTAATGTATATTTTCCTATATACAACACATTCATTTTAAAAAATGAGTTCAAAATTTGTTAGAGGTATTTTATCTAAATTATATGAATGTATAATTAGTAATCAATTTGTAGTTATTCATGGAAAACAAAATGAAATTTCTATGTCATGGAAACAAATTTTTGATGAAATTAGAAGTAGGGATTGGCATAATACGAAAACATGTAATTGTTCATATCATGAAGAATCATTATATGAACATTTAATTAGATGTGCTGAAATTTGTTATGAAAAAGCAATTGATTATAAAATAACTGATATAAAATTGTTAATCAAGATAACATTAGCAGGATTACTTCATGATATTGGAAAAATAGGAACTCAAAAAGAAGGTTGTTCTAAAGATGGATTTAGATATGTATCATTTAAAGGCCATGGAATAGTTGGTGGAATGTCAATTATAAGATATTGGGATAAATCAATAACTGAAATATTTGAATTAACTGAACAAGATTGGGGTGATATTAGTTGTTGTGCAGATCATCATATGTGTACTTATTTTCCTCAACAAATTACTCAAAATCATAAATATTTTACAGGAATTTTTCCAGATAATGTAAAAATATTATTACAATTTTTAAGATTTGGTGATTGTCTTTCAAGAAGACCAAGACTAAATAATGATAAAAATGAAACACCTCAATCAATTATGATTGATGTGTTAACTAATACTGAGGAGTATGAAAATACTCTTTGGAATAATACTATAGAATTTGAACATATTAAAAAGAATGGTATTTTAATTTTTCTTCAAGGTGCATCAGGTACAGGAAAAACTACTTTTGCTAAATATCTAATTGATAAATTTGGTCAAGATATTAGTGTTTGGATAAATCGTGATTTATATATGATACAATGGGTTTTAAAAGAGGAAAATAATAAAGATATACCAACTTCAATTGATAAAGTTACACCAGAACTTTATCAATATTGTTATAATATATATTCTAGTAAAAAACCAGAATCATCTTTAAAGATAAATAAAAAAATAAAAGAAGATATAACTAATGCTCTTTCATCTGGATTAATTGTTATATTAGATACTATTGCATCAATGTTTGATGCAATTTATGGTATTATTCCTGATTTAGCAGTTAATAGTGTTAGATTTGCATTTTGGTTAACTAGAAACAAATTATTTACAGAAGAAGAAACTTTAAATAGACATGGTTTATCTCTTAATACACAATTAAGTGTTCATGGTAATACTAATTTATATAATTATTTGCATACAAATATTAGATGGTATAAGAATACTTCAACTTTAGAAGGAAATGATGATAAATGTACACAATCACATATTTCAATTTCATTAACTTGGAATAAATGTAAAGATCATATTATGGATCATTTTATTTCTAAAATTAAAGAAATTTGTTCTGTTTCTATTCAAAATAGATTACCAACATTAAATGAAACTTTTAATTTGAATTTAATAGACCTAGTAAAAATATTATGGGATTATAATGGCCTAACAGCAATAAAACAATTTTTTAATAATTATGATTATAATGTATCAACACCATTTCCAAATGTAGTTGGTATAAAATATAGAGATGGTATTAATCGTATATGGCGTCCTAAATGGGCAAGACAAGCAAGAGGAATATTTTTTCATCTTAGTAATGAAATAACTATATTAAAGTATGGTCTTCAACGTGGTATTGAAATTTTAACTGCAGCACATTTAGAAATGGGTATTAATGAAACACAAGATATAGATGATAAAACATTTGATATTTTAGATGATAATCAACAAAAAACTATGAAAACATTTTCTAAAATTAGTCCAGTTACTGATACTATACTTTCAGCAAAAGTTGATGGATGTTTAATAATATTAAATGTATATCAACAAGATTCTAAAGAATCCAAAATAATTAATGATTTAGTAAATAATGGTGATAATTTATTTGTTAAAAAAATAGTAAATTATTGTAATAAAAATAATTTACCAATATGGATACCTTCAAGCAATGGAACATTATTTATATTAGAAGATATGCAAATATATTTTTTAACTTCAATAGAATCATTATTACCTGATATAAAAATAAATAGTTTAGATGATTTAGATCATATATTACCTTTTATTACAGACTTAATTTTAGAATATTGGAAAGAAACATGTGAATTACTAAAAATTAATCCATCATTAATAAGTTTTTTCTTTGAAGCTTTTTGCAAAGATAGAACTAGTTTTGATGGTTCAGTTAATAAGGTATTAGCATGCAGTTATGAAGAATCAGGATTTCTTCTATTTGGTGCAATGTATAATAATAATTATATACCTCATTCTTTACTACCTTATAAAATTTTTAAACAACCATTATTTCTAAATATAGAATCAACAGAAACATTATTTAGATTAATGAAACAATTAGATAATGTTGTATTAGGAAATATAACAATTGAAGATTTTTTAATTAATTTTGAAATTGGAGAATTTACATCAACAACATTACATCCAGAAGGTTTTGTTTTGTTAATAGAATATGACCTTGGGTATGATTATAGTAAAGTTAAAACAGAATTATATTATAAAGCACATAAAGTTAAACTTGGTAATATTAAAGAATTATTATCAATGCCTTCTAATTGTTCACAATATTATCCTATTTTAAAAAATCTTCATAATTTTTATGATAAAATAGAAGAAAAAATAAATAATTTAGTATTATTGTCATATACAAAATTAGTAAATGATTTTTCTAAAGATTCAGTATTTTATACAAAACAAAACGATAAAGCAAAAAAGACAATTAATAAAATTATTGAAAATAAAAATATAAATGAAATGCATATTATTTATAAAATGATGTTAAATAATAGATCAAATTTTAAAGATTTAGAAATATTATTTAATCCTATTATTAATGAATTATATAATATAAATTCTAGTGATATGTATAATTTGATTAGAAATATCTTAATGAAAATAGAACCTTGGTTACCTGAATGGGAACTAAAAATTATTAAAATGATTGAATCAAAAGATGATTTAATTATTAAATTATATGAAATAGTTGTTGGATTTTAATTTTTAAATTTTTTCTTTATAAAAATATTTTTTAAAAACACTAATTAATGCAGATATATAAATGTCACAAAAATTAGATTTAGTTACCATATTTTCTAAATCAGATAATTCAGATATAATATTAGAAATATAATTAATATTTAAATAATTTGTAATTAATTCAAATGTTAATTCTTTTAATATTATTAATAATGAAAAACATTTATTAATAATAATATTATTAATAATATCATATGATTTATTAAAATCATGATTTTCATTAATTAATGTATTAATAATAATATTAATTTCATTCTTATTTGGTACACATGCTATATTATAACATAATTCTAAAAGTTCTTCATTTGTATAATTACTATATTTTGTATTAATTAAATTCATTGTAATAGATTGTAATAAATTAATTGCTTTTCTTAAATCACCATTTGCTAAAACTGATATAGTTTCAATTATATTATTATCAAAAAAAATATTTTCATTAATACAAATTTGTTTTAATTTATTTTTAATATGAATAATATCAATATTACTAAATCTAAAATTAGTACATCTAGATCTAATAGCAGGTATTATTTTATTTTCATAATTACATATTAAACAAAATCTAATACTAGATGAATACTTTTCAATAATTCTTCTTAATGCAAATTGTGCATCAAATGTCATTGAATCTACTTCATCTAATATAATTAATCTAACACCTTTTTGAAATATATTAGTTTTTTCAGCAAATTCTTTAATATCTTCTCTTACTGAAGTTATGCCTCTATCGTCCGATGCATCTAATTTCATAATCATTAATTTTATATTATCTCCATATATTTGATTAGCAAGTGCTATAATAGTAGATGTTTTACCAGTACCAGGTGATCCAAAAAATAATAAATGTGGTAAAGATTGATTACATAATAATTTTTTAATAGTAGTAATATTTTGATCATGACTAATTATTTCTTCAATATATTTAGGTCTATATTTTTCAACCCATGGTAAAAAATTGTCATTACCTATAATTGTCATTATATATTTATTATAATAAAATCTTTATATTTATAATTATTTAAATAACTAAATTAATCTAATAATTTTTCATATTATATTTATTATATAAAAAGCAAAATTCATTAATTGTATATATTCATCACAACCATTAATTAAATTTTGATCAATTTCAGTTAATTTGTAAATAATTTTAGATTTAATAATACTAGATATATTATAATTAATAATATAATCATGTATAATAATAATTTGATTAATTAATGAATAACTATTTAAATAAATATAATTAATTATATAATTAATTTTATCTATATTTTTTGAAAAAATATAATTCATTAATTTATTAAATAATTTAGGTGGTATAATACCAGATATTTCATTTAATATATCATCATTAAGTTCTTTATTATAATTATTGCATTTTTGTAATAAATTAATTGCTTTTCTTAAATCACCTCTACTTATTTTAATAATTTTATTTAATATATTATTTGAATAAATAATATTTTCATTTTTACAAATATATTCTAATTTATTTAATATATCATTAGAATTAATAGGTTTAAATCTAAATGATGAACATCTTGAAATAATTGGTTCAATAATTTTAGTATGATAATTACAAATTATACAAAATCTAGTTATTTTAGAATATTGTTCAATTATTCTCCTTAACGCAAATTGTGAATCTTGTGTCATTGTATCGGCTTCATCTAATATAATAATTTTCCATGGCGGTATACCTTCAACTTGTTTTATACTTTGTTTTGCATAAGTTTTAATTTTTTCTCTAATAACATTAATACCTCTTTCATCTGATGCATTAAATTCAATAATTCGTTCTGCGTAATTATTTCCAAATATTTCTTTTGCTAATGCCAATATTGTTGATGTTTTACCACATCCAGATGGTCCAAAAAATATTAAATGTGGAATATTTTTAGTAATTAAAACAGATTTTAAAGTATTTATAATATGTGATTGTGATGTAATACTATCTAAATTATTAGGTCTATATTTTTCAACCCATAAATAATTATTATTCATTTATTAATTTTATAAAAATTAATTTTAAATATATATAATATAAAATATATATTTATTATATAATGAATAATTATTTATGGTATAATAATATATCAGTTTTATTTACTAATTTAAATCAAATTAATCCTTTTGATAATAATATTTTATTATTTAATAAAATAAATTCTTTTGCAAGAATATCATTATATTGCATAATTTTAATTTATTGTTTTGATTTAAATAAAGATTTATTATTAATTCCTTTTATAATTTTAATATTTAGTTTTTATATAGGATATACTTTACCTAATAATTTACCTAATAATTTAATTAAAGAATTATTTAATAATAATTGTCAACATCCAACTGTAAATAATCCATTTATGAATTATACTTTAGGAGATCTTATTAGTAAACCAAATAGATTAGAAGCATGTAATGTTGAAGATATTAATATTAAAAAAGAAATTAAAGATAAATTTAAATCAGATAAATATTTAGATTTATCTAATTTATGGAATAAAAATTTATCAGATATTACTTTTTATACTATGGCTAATACTAAAATTGTTAATGATTCTACAAAATTTGCTGAATGGTGTTATAATAGTAAAAAAAGCGGAAGATGTAAATCTTCTGGTAAAAATTGTAAAATTAATGATAATACATATTTTATAAGTAGAATATTAAAATAATTTTTATAATATATATTATATGAATAATAAATTTAATTATAAAAATAAATTTACTACTAATGATATTTTAAAAGATGACTATTTAATTTCTACTCAAAAATCTAATGTTATTAATGAAGAAACAATATTATTAACTCCTAATATTAATAAAAGAGATAAAACTCAAATAAAACTATCTACAAATTTTTCACCAGATAATTATAATTTATTATATTGTGATAGTTTACATAATTTAAATGATACATTTAATTTTTATTATAATAATAAAAATATTGGCGCTGGTAGAGGATTTGGAAATTTAAATATTTCTAATAATATTAGAAATAGTCAATCAACACGAAAAGATAGTAAAGAATATAAATTAATACAAGAAGGTATACAAATGTTTGATTATCAATTTAATTATATTGATAATGATATTCAAAATCCAAAACATGTAGTAATGCATTTTCCTAGAGGAGGTATATCTACAAGAAAAAATATAAACTTAAATAATAATAATAATTATGGAATTTAATTAAAATTAAATAATAATAATAATTATAATAAAATATTTTTAAAGTTATAATATATATTATTTTATATATTAATGAATAATGAAAAAATAAGTAAATGTTTAAAATCATATTTATCTGGTAAAAAATATATTAATACTGATATTGATAAATCATTTAAATATTTTAAACAATGTGCATTTTTAGTTGATAATATAAAAAATAATAATGATAATATAAATGAAGAATTAAATAATATAATTACAGAAACTGATGTAGAATGTAATAAATATATTACATCTACTTTATTAAAAAAATTAGAATTATCTATAGATTTAGATAATTCTAAATTTACTGAAGAAAATGAAATATTAGAAGAAATAAATGAAAATGAAGAAATATCTGAAAATAAAGAAATAAATGAAAATGAAAATGATAATAATGAATTATTTAAAATAATTGAAACAGGTGAATTAACTAAATTAAATAATTTAAAATATTTAAAATTAAATTTATTTAATGAAATAGGATTAACTCCATTACATTATGCTATAAAATGTGGAGACACTAGTTTTTTAAAACAGATGTTTAAATTAGGAGGTAAAATAGATCAAACTAATTTATTTGGTCATACTTTATTAGAATATGCATGTTTAGAAAAAGATCCAAATATTATTAATTTTTTATTATTATTTGGAGCAGATATTAAAAAGCATTTAATATTACGAAAATATAAAAATTTTTTTAATAAAGGATCGCAAATAGATATAACATTATTAGAAATATATATAATTAATACACCTATTCTTTATACAAAAATAAAATATATTAATAATATATTTGATAATATTAATATTAATATATCGTCTATTGAATACATTAATGATAATATAAAAACAATAATATCTATAGATGAATTTATTTTAAAATTAGATAATTTATTAGATATATTACATATAGATTATAGAAATACATTTATTAATATAATTAAAGAAGAATTAGATTATAAATTATTAAATAAATTAGGGTGTCCAGATAATTTTATAGAAATATTATTATATAATTTAGTACCCTTTATAAATTATAATTTAAATTTAAGATTAGATTGGTTAATAACTCAAGAAATATTTTATATAATATATAAAATATGTAAAACATCTAAAATTAATATTAAAAATTTAAAAAATAGTATATTTGAATTACTATATAATAAATATATAATTAATAATATAATTCCAATAGGTATGATAAAATTTTTATTTTTACAATGTATTAATAAAATAAAAATATAAAAATTTATAAATAAAATATAATTTAATTTATTTCTATATAATATTATATAATGAGTTCTAATCGTTTAAAATATGATAATTGTGCATATGCAACTGTAATACAAAATAGTACTAGTCAATTAGATTATAATATATTTACTCCTAAATATGAAAATGATATTAATTGTCCAGTAAGAGATTATACATGTAATTTAGATTTTAATAGTAGATCTGATATTGAAAGTGAATTATATGGATTAAATAGACCAGGTACATTATGTCAATCATTAAAATATAATCCAAATAATAATTTTAAAAATACTAATTTTTCTCCTGCTAAAATGTGTGAAAATATTTATTATATTACTCCAAATAATTTAGTAAAACCTAATAATACAATGTTAAAAATAATAGATTAAATAATTTAAAAAATATATCTAATATTATATATATAATGTCTTATAATAGAATAAATTATGATGACTCAGCATATTCATTAGAGATTAATAGAAGTATTGGACCTGGAGATTATAGATTACATAAATATTTTGCTGAAAATGATGATGCATGTTTTTCATATGAAGGTCCTATTGGTAATAAAGCTGATGTATCTATTGTAAAATCTAAACAGTATACTGATGAAATGGTTCAAGTAGAAAGTGAATTATCATGGAGAAATCATATATTAGATAAATCTAATAAAAATACAAAGTTTCCTTTTAAAAATACTAAAGTAAATAAATTAAATTGTTCAAAAGAATTAGTTATGGAAGATACACGTTTTACTCATCCTATAGATAATTATAGATGTATGAGTTTAACTGCTTATCAATATGAACCTTATCTTTCTATTAATCCTCAATGTCATGTTCAAGAATCAACTGATCGTATTGGATTAAATTCTAGATTACATTGTAAAGATAATTATATTCAACCTACACAAGATTTTTGGGATAATGGTTCCACATTACCAGTTGCAAAACCAACTAATCCACAAATGAAATGTTATTGTACAACTTCAGAATGATATAACAGAATGATATAACAGAATGATATAACAGAATGATATAACAGAATTTTATTAAAAATTTTAAAATATTTATTTTTAATAAAATTATTTTTAATAAAATAATTTTATTAAAAATTTAAATTTTCTTTTTATTTTAAAGTTATGAAAAAATATAAATATATATAATATATATGTATAGTTCATTTGAATCAGTACCTAATTTAAATAATGTAGAATCAGTATATAATACTAATATTATTGATGAAATAAATAATATAGAAAATAATCAAGCATTATGTAAAAAAAATAAATGTGATAATTCAGAATATTTTTCTCAATTTAAAAAATTAAAATTAAATAATAAAAGTTGTCCAATTGCAACAAATGATACTAATCTTTCTAATAAAGGTATTAATAAAAATTTAATTAGAGATATAGAATTTAATAATAATTATTCAACTTTTCAAAATAAAAATATGCATTATGATATTAATGTTAAAAATAAAAAATATCATAATAATATGATTCCAAATACATCAAAAAGAGATATAAATATTTATTCAAATAAAAATCAAAGAAAAATGGAAGATTTTACTGGTATGAAAGAAACATATAAAAATAAAACTGAATTACCTAATTTTTTTGAACCAATGCAAAATTTAACATGGACTACTGGTATTCCAAGTTCTGAATTAGGGTCTGCTTTAAAAGATAGATACTTAGTCAAATATAATAGTAATAATTTTAGTGATTTACCATTTAATAATAAATTAAAAGTTTTACCAGGTATTAATGGAAATAATCAAGAAAGTAAAAATGCTGTATATAGAATAAATCCATTAAATATAGATGATATTAAAAATGAAAATCATAAACAAATTTCTTATTTAAATAAACCATTAGAAACAATAAAAAAGGGTGAATTTAGAGCACCTGATTATAATATTACAAAATATAAAGTACCTGATTTTAGAGAACAAAAAGTTACAGATTTAGTACCAAATAAAGCTATAATAGAAAAACCTTATCAACTTGGAGATTATACTAATATTACTACTCAAAGAAATGAAAATGAATGTTATAATCCAGGACCCGCTATTAATTCAAATTTAGGAAATGCTCCAAATGCTCAAACAATATTATTTGAAACAAGTAAAAAAGAATCTTATTTAAATGATCATACTCATAATATTAATTCAATAAATAATAGACCTATAATTAATAATATAAAATCTTTTACTAATTATATAAATCAAAGATTTAGTACAAATATTGATTATAATGGACCTATATCATCAATTAATCAAAATATAAATTATACAGTTGATTATAAAAATATTGCTAAATCAACAATTAAAGAAGGTCTTATACATGGAGATACTAATATGGGTGCAAATAGTCAAGTTAAAACTAATTATATATTTTCAAATGATATGGTTTTACCAATTACAAATAGATTAACTACAAAATCTAATGATATATTAGGTGCTACTAATAAAATTAATAATAATATTATTAATTATACTGATATTGCAAAAGGTACTATTAAAGAAACAACTTTATATAATGATAATTATGGTAATTTAAATAATAATACTGATAAACCAAAAATTTATAATCAAGATTTTGCAAAAAGTACTATTAAAGAAACAACTTTATATAATGATAATTATGGTAATTTAAATAATACCCATGATAAACCAAAAATTTATAATCAAGATTTTGCAAAAGGTACTATTAAAGAAACAACTTTATATAATAATAATTATGGTAATTTAAATAATACCCATGATAGACCAAAAGTGTATAATCAAGATTTTGCAAAAGGTACTATTAAAGAAACAACTTTATATAATAATAATTATGGTAATTTAAATAATAACCACGATAAGCCAAAAGTTTATAATCAAGATTTTGCAAAAGGTACTGTTAAAGAAACAACTTTATATAATAATAATTATGGTAATTTAAATAATACTCATGATAAACCAAAAGTGTATAATCAAGATTTTGCAAAAGGTACTGTTAAAGAAACAACTTTATATAGTGATAATTATGGTAATTTAAATAATACTCATGATAAACCAAAAGTGTATAATCAAGATTTTGCAAAAGGTACTATTAAACAAACTACTTTATATAATGATAATTATGGTAATTTAAATAATACCCATGATAAACCAAAAGTTTATAATCAAGATTATGCAAAAGGTACTATTAAACAAACTACTTTATATAATGATAATTATGGTAACTTAAATAATACCCATGATAAACCAAAAGTTTATAATCAAGATTATGCAAAAGGTACTGTTAAAGAAACAACTTTATATAGTGATAATTATGGTAATTTAAATAATACTCATGATAAACCAAAAGTATATAATCAAGATTTTGCAAAAGGTACTGTTAAAGAAACAACTTTATATAGTGATAATTATGGTAATTTAAATAATAATAATAATGATAAACCAAAAGTATATAATCAAGATTTTGCAAAAGGTACTATTAAAGAAACAACATTATATAATAATAATTATGGTAATTTAAGTAGAAATAGTAATGAAAGTTCTACTTATATTAGAGATTTAGTTGACATTGCAAAATTAACAAATAAACAATTAACTGAATTATCTCAATATATAGGTCAAACTAATAATATTAATAATAATATTGGTTATATAAAAGATGTTAATGATATTGCTAAATTAACTAATAAACAATTTACTGAATTAACAGATTATATTAGTAATATTAAAAATATTAACAATAATTCATCATATTCTATAGATAATAATGATATAGCTAAAAATACAATAAAACAAACTACCGAACATAATAATTATATTGGTTCTATTAATAATAATTCTAATGATAAAAATTATATTAAAAATAATGATAATGCAAAACCTACTATAAAACAAACTACTTTATATAATAATCAAGAAGGGAGATTAAAAAATATAAATAAAGGTAATTATACAATTGATTCAAATGATATTGCTAAAAATACAATAAAACAAACAACATTAATTAATAATTATGTAGGAGGTATTAAAACTGATATAGATGCTCAAATATCACATGAATCATCTAATAATATGACAATTGATGATAAAAAAGAAATATTAACTTTTAATAGAATACCTAATGGTAAATCTGATTTAATTGGTCCATATATTGATATTACTAATGTTGAATTAAAAGATGAACATATATTTTCTTATGTACCACACCCTCATAAAAACTTAGATAACAGTATTATGCCTTCTCAATGTCATTATTCTGATAATAAATTAGTATTATCAAATTCAAAATATTATATTAATGATGATTTTATTAATACTCTTGAAAATAACGAATTAGTTAATGATATTATGCATCAAAAAAATTTTAATTATAAATAAAAATTTAAAAAAAATTATATATATATATATATATATATATAACTATGATTAAATATAATAAAAAAATCAAAGGTGGTAATAATAATTGCACTAGTGATTTATGTGTATTTTCAAAAGATTTTAGCGATACAGCTAAGCATTGTAGTATTTGTATAGATGATATTAATGATATTAAATCATTATGTACATTAAAACCATGTAATCATGTATTTCATATGAAATGTATGGTTGATTATTTAGTTGCATCAAAAAAAAAAACTTTTTCAAAAATAATATGTCCAATGTGTAACGAAAATATAAATTGTATAAAATATAATAATAATTGTATAATAAATAATAATGAATTTTATGAACAACTTAATATTATAATATCTGAAAATCCAGATATACAATCACAATTATTTATAGATACTATGAAAAAAAAAGAAATGCAAAATAAAATAAAACAAAAGCTAGATAAAATTAATCGTGCATATGAATATACTATTTCAATATTAGAAAAAAAAAGAGAAACAACTAATTTAATAGATATAAATATAGATGAAACAATAGCTACACTACTAAAACAATATAAAATGATTGAATATCATTTAGATAACATAATAAATTTACCTGAATTTAGTATTATATATTCTACTCCATTTAATAATAAATTAAGAATTGCATTTAATAATACAACAGAATTATTAACAACTCTACAAACTGAAATTATTAAATGGACTAAGGAATATGATGCAAGAAAAAAATTTTTAGAGGAACGAGTATCATTATATTTATCAAATCAGCAACATTTAGAAAATCAATTATCAAAAATAAATTTAAAATAATTTTAGTATATTTATAATTTAAAAATATTATTAAAAATATTTTTATTAAATTCTAAAAATTCTACATCAATATTTTTTTTAGAATTATAAAATTTTTTATTAATTAAATATTCAATCATATTTTCTAAATTAGTTTTAGTTGAATTTATTTCAATAATTTCTTCATTAAAAATATTAAATATTTTAAATTTATAATTTTCTAATTTATCAGTAATATTATTATTTATTATATTTTCAATTTCTAATTTTTTTTCATTTATTTTTTTATCTGTTTTACATTTTTTAATATCATTATTAATTTTAGTTATTAATTTTTCTACTTTATCATTATTAATAATATTTTGCTTATCTATATATTCTGAAAATAAATACATATAACATGCTAATTGTAATATATGTTCTTTTTCTATTTTTTTACAACATTTAAATTCCCAAATAGTATTTTTATCAATACAATCAATAAATCCAATTAATTTTCTGTTACTTAGTTCTTTTTTATGTTCAGATTCAAATTTTACTTCATATATAGCATCAATTGATATATATTTTTTTAATCTATCTATAGATAAATTTAAATTATCTTGTGATAACCAATTATAATCATTAATTTGATTAATTTTATAAATATATCCAGATGTATATGAATTCCATCTATTAGCTATATATAATAATTCATTTGGTTTAATATTATCTAAATTTATTTTTTTAATATCATAGATTATTATTTTATTATTATTAATATTTTCATTATCACTATCTATAAATGTATCTATATTATCATCATTGTCACTATTATCACTATTATTGGCTACTGTTATATAATCATTATTTAATAATAATAATTTATTATATATTTCCATATGTTTAGAATTAATATATTCAAAGTATGCAGGAATAGCTAAACCAGTTATATCAGAAACATTTTCAAATAAGTTTTTTTGTTGTGTTTTAATTGGAATATCAATAAAAGTAGATGATTCATTTATAATATTATAATTTATAAATTCTAATGAAGTATTAATTACATCTATTGGTAAATGTTTTATTATTCCAGTAATAGGTGTTTTAATATTTTTTTTAGATTTATTAATATAATTATTATTATATAATTTATCATTTTGTTCAAAATAACAATAATATTTTAATAAATCATGTTTTATAAATTGCATATAATTATTTTTATAATGATGAAAACAAGTTATTTTTTCTTGTGCTCTAGTTAATGCTACATAAATTTCATTAGGACATATATATTCATTTACATTTTGTTTATAATATTTAAAATATGAATCATCTATATTAAATATTACTACTACTTTTCTTTCTAAACCTTTAGTTTGATGAAAAGTTGAAAATACTATTTTATTTTTTATTATATCTTCATCTATCTTATCTTCATCTGAGTTAGGAACATATATTGGTATTTTATTATTAGAAATTTTATTTGCTAATTGTCTTATAGGAGATTGTTCACTTTTAATACTAGGCGCTAATATAAATATATCTTCATATAAATATCCATTATTTAAATAATATATAATTTCATCATAACATCTAGATGAAGTTCCATGTTTATCTCCAAATGTATCACATATTATATATCTTGGTTTGGTACCATCTTTTAAACATTTTATTCTATTTTTATTTAGTATACATATATTAATAAAATCAGCTATTTGATTTGTCATTCTAAAACTATATGATAATTTTATATTTTTCCATAAATTATTATTAATATTAAATAATTTATCAGCATATAAAATATATCTATTATCTGCTTTATTAAAATCATATATACTTTGATAAATATCACCTAATATACAGATATTAGGTTTTATATTATTTTCACTAATTATTTTTAAAACTAATTCATAATATAAAGGACATATATCTTGAGCTTCATCTAATATTATTAAATCATAATTTATATTTTTATTTATTTTAATATTATTTTTTATAATATATAATATACCATCATCAGTATAACATTTATTATAATAATATTTTACACAAAATGAATGATAACTAAAAACATCTAAATTTTTTATTTCTAATAATTTCACTTTAAATTGAGTTTCTATTTTTAATCTTCTATTATATGTTAATAATAATATATTTTTATCATTATAAAATTTTGCTATATGTAAATTAGTTGTAGTTTTTCCACAACCCGCAACAGAATCTACTATAATATTATTATTATATAAATTATTAATTATATCTAATTGTTCATTAGATGGATCATTTAAAATATAATTCATTAATATATAATATTATACTATTATTAAGATTATAAAACAATTTTTTTTATAATCTTAGTAATATAAAAAAAAATCATCCTTTAATTACTATATTTTCTTTATTAATACCTAAATCAATTAAATAATTTTTCATATAATTTATATGATCTCCTTGTAATTGTAATATTTTAGTATTTAAAGAATTGTTTTTTAATTTATCAGATTTTTTATCTAATTCTTTATTTTTTAAAGAATTAGATTCAGAATCAGTATCTGAATCAGAATCAGAATCTGTATCTGAATTATTATTTTCATTTATTAAATTAATAGATTTTTTTATTTTTTTTATAGTACCATTACATCCAATTTTTTTTTTTATATATTTAAGATGATTTTTTAATTCATCTTCTGAAATATTCCATCCAGAAATAAAAGTATTATTTTTTCTTTTTAATGTTTCTTTCCAAATTGTAATACTATTTTGTTCAATTAAAATATTATTTGTATTTGTAGTTATATTATTAAAAGGATTATTAGTAGTTAAATCAAATGAATTCATAATTAATAATAATAGTAACTTTTTAAATTATTTTATATAATTAATTAATTCATCAATTTGTAATATTAAATTATTAATATTATCATCATAACCAATAGATAATCTTAAATAACATTTATTATTTAATGTATAAATATTTTTATCAATTTTAGTTATTTCTGAACCAAATGATACTGATACTAATAATAATTTTAATTTATTAAATATTAATAATAATTCATTATTATTTTTTTGTGTTTCTATTAAAAATGTACTTGGACAAATATTATTATTAAAATATTTTAAATAAATTTTATTAGATATATGATTATCTAAATAAGGATGAATACATATTATATCTTTATTAATTAAATAATTTAAAATAAATTTACATAAATTTGATGAATTAATTAATCTATCTTTCATATTATCAATATAATTATTAATTATATCTATATTTAATGGACTATTATGAATACCATGTATAATACAATAATCATTACTTATATTATATATATCTATATTTTTTATTATTACTGCTCCTGATATTCCATTATTTCCTGAATAATGTTTTGTTAATGATAAGGTTACAATATCAATATCTAAATTTAATGGATTAAAAATAATATTAGATAACCATGTATTATCACAAATAATATATATATTTTTACTAATTTCTTTTATAATTTTTATTAAATCAAAATTAAATATATATCCAAATGGATTTATACAACTTTCTATAAATATTATATTATTATCTAAATATACATTATTAATTATATCAATAATATTACTATCATCATTAATATTAAAACTAATTAAATTACAATTATAATATTTATTAAAATATTTTATTAAATTAATATTTTCAAAATATAATTCATTAGGATATATAATATTAATATTTTTATTATTATATAAATTTATTAAAGTATTAATTGCTATACTATTTGCATGTAATCCAGAATTAGATATTATAATATTATTATTATAAATATTATATAATTTATTTTTTAAAATATTAGATTCAATACTATCATATCTTAAATAAGTATTAGTATTTCTATTAGTTACTTTGTACATATTATATATATAAAATATATAAATTATTATTTATAACATATATAAATAATAATTTATATATTTTATTTATATATAATGGATAATAATTTTGATTGTATAGTTATTAAAAAAGGATCAATATCTGAAATATCATGGTTAGATGAAAATTATGCAGAAAAAATAACTAATCTTAATTTATATGAAATTATTAATAATAATAATGATATTTTTATGAACATTATTGAAAAATATTTAGAAATTAATCAATTTGATATTAGTAAAATAAAAGTAAATACAACTATTGTAGGAGATGAACCTTATTATTTATATGAAATGATGTATATTGATTTTTTAGATAATAAGGAATATTGTATTCCAGAAAATGAAAATCAAATAGCAAATTTATATAATATTAATAATTTTAAAATTTATTCCAATGCAATAATTTTTAAAACTCATATACCTAGTTTATCTGATTCATTAAGTTTCTGTTCAATTACTAAAAATGATATAAAAAATATATTATATGATAGGGTTTATACAAAAACTGTTATATGGGATGGTGATAAATGGGAAGAAACTAGAGTTGCTGGTAATTTAGATGATTATGCAAAAATATTTTTTGATGATGATAATTATGAAAAAACTGATTTAATATTTTTAAATCATAATCTTTATTTTTTATATACATCATCATATGGAGAAAAAGATATATGTGGTAAATTAATTAATAAACTAATAGATAAATGTATTATATATACTATGAAATCTGAAGAATATAGAGGTAATATAACATTAGATGAAATTAATAAAATAATATATTTATCAAAAATTTTAGATACTTTTAATACACCTGCATATTTATTAGAAGATAAAGTAGATAATTCAGGAAAACAAATTATTAATAATAAATATAAAATATTAGATTTAATTTATTATAAATATAAATAAATTAATAAATAATTATAAAATTAAGTTAATGTAATTGTTTTAAATGGTTTTAAATGCATTAGAAGTGTTTACTATTCTTAAAATATTAGGAACATCATCACAAAAAAATAATTGTCCAGGTGATAACTTATGTGATTTACCATCATTATAATAATGTGTATTAGTTAAATAATATGAAGTATTAACAGGAGTTAATATATTATTAAAAAGTGAAAATTTATAAATAGTATTTACATTACTTCCTGACACACTCATACTTAATTCAACTATATTAGATAAATTAGTATTAGTATAATAAGTTAATTTATTTGAAATAACATTACCACCATATAATTTAGGATCATTTGGGTGTGTAAATATCACAGATGAATACATTCCTGACACTAGCATTGAGCCTACACTAAAAGTTGGACTACTAGGTGAAATACCAGGTATTCGTATTACACTAAATATATAATTATCATTTGTTACTGCTTGAGTAAAAAGATAAACTCCAGTAATTATATTAGAAGATGATAAAATACTTGGTAAACTACTACCATTAGTAAAAGTTATATCTGTATATATATTTGATTTACCAATAACTCCTAAATCAGAAGTATTTATTTCTGCCTCTGGAAGAAAAGTATATGTTTGTAAATTTAAATTTGTACCATTTAAATTAGTAGGTGCTGTACTAGAACGAACTGTTGATATTTGATTAGTTAATGCAAAAGCTAATGACTCTACACTCATATATATATATATATATATATATATATATTTTTTTAAAAATTAATTCTAAATATTTAAATTAATTTTTAAAAAAATATATAAAATTGAATTATATATTTTTTTATAATTAAATTATAAAAATAAAAATGTTATTTTTATAATTTATTAATTTGAAGATTCTGATGTAAATGAATTATTATCTAAATTATTATTATCTAAGTCATTATCTAAATTAATAGTTAATTCATTATTATCTAATTCATTATTAGTTAATTCATTATTATCTAATTCATTATTTAAACTATTATCTAAATTATTATTATCTAAATTATTATCTAATTCATTATTTAAACTATTATCTAAATTATTATCTAAATTATTATCTAATTCATTATTTAAACTATTATCTAAATTATTATCTAATTCATTATTTAAACTATTATCTAAATTATTATTATCTAAATTATTATCTAATTCATTATTTAAACTATTATCTAAATTATTATCTAAATTATTATCTAAATTATTATCTAAATTATTATCTAAATTATTATCTAAATTATTATCTAAATTATTATCTAAATTATTATCTAAATTACTATATAGATTATTATCTAAATTATTATCTAAATTATTATCTAATTCATTATTAGTTAATTCATTATATAATTTATTATCTAAATTATTATTATTTAAATTATTATCTAATTCATTATTATTTAAATTATTATCTATATTTTTATCTGATTTAATATTATTAATATTTTGTTTTAATATTTTTGAATTTATTAATGCTGAATATTTATACATTATATATATAATATATATAATTTTTTTTAAATTAAATTTAAAAAAAAATAATTTAAAAAAATAAAAAATTATTAATTTAATAATGCTGACTATTTATACATTATATATAATATATTATTATTTTTCTTAAATTAAATTTATTTAAAAATGATTTAAAGATATATTAATATAATATATTAATCATATATATATATTATATTCCAATTATTTTATATAGAATAATTAGGAAATTTGGGCGTGTAACTCAGTCTGGTTAGAGTGCTGTGCTTATAACGCAGAAGTCGCAGGTTCAAATCCTGTCACGCCCACCTTTTGAATATGATTATTTTATATTAATTATAAATATTTAATTTAAAATAATGGTTAAGAACCACCATATTTATTTTTTTTATTATTTACTATTTTAATAGTAAAATTTTGGGCGTGTAACTCAGTCTGGTTAGAGTGCTGTGCTTATAACGCAGAAGTCGCAGGTTCAAATCCTGTCACGCCCACTTAATGCATGTGTTCCCGAGCGGTCAAAGGGGTGGGACTCAAGATCCCATGCGTAAGCTTCGCAGGTTCGAATCCTGCCACATGTACCATATTAGTTAGAATATTATTACTCTAACTAATATTAAAAAAATTGATTTTATATTTTATTTATAGTATAAATTTAATATTATTATTCATATTATTATATAATTTTTTTTATCATAAAAAAAATTATAATGGCATTATATAACGATTTATGTGTTAAAAATACATTTTTAAATTATAAAGATAATTTTAATTTAGATAATAAATTAAGAAAAATAAAAAGTGACAGTGATTTATTAAATTATAATATTATTAATAATGATAATATTGAAATAACTAATATTGAAAATGATAATATTAAATTAACTAATAGTGAAAATGATAATATTAAATTAACTAATAATGAAAATGATAATATTGAAATAACTAATAGTGAAATTAATAATATTGAAATAACTAATAGTGAAAATAATAATATTAAAATAACTAATTCAAAAAATAAGAAATTAAATAAAAAAAAATTAGAAAAAAAACCTCAAGAACATATAACAGATTTAGATTATTTAAATAAATTAGAAGTAGCTTCATATGCAGAATCATTACCATTTGATAAAATATATATTCATACTAATTTAATATTAAAATGTGAATATATTATTACTAATAAATTATTTGTAGACTTTAATAATAAGATTTTACAGTTTAAAAATAGTATATATAATACTGTAGATATTATATATAAAAATAAAAATAGAAAAATAAAATTAATTAAAAAATTAATAGAAGATCATATAAATACAATTTTCAATGATTTTAGAAAAAAAAGTATATTAAATATAAACAATGATATATTTAAAAATATAGATAATATTATGTCTAATAAATATTATATTTTAGAAATAATTGATGTTTTAGTATTAAAATATCATGATTTTTTACCATTAGAATTACCTATTGAAATAAAATATATTATTGATTATAATTAATAATTATAAAATAAAAAATTGATTATTATTTAAATTATTTATATAATTTAAATAATATTAAAATGTTAAATTCTTTTATGAAAGATCAAGGATTTTATATTAAAAATACATTTATTGATTATCATGAAGATGATAATATTAAAATAAAATTTAAAAAATTAAGAAAAGTAGTAAGTTGTAATAATTTATGTTATGATAATGATATTAGTATTTATGAATTAAAAAAATATAATGATAAAATTAATACAAATAATATAATAAATACAAATAATATAATAAATACAAATAATATAATAAATACAAATAATATAATAAATACAACTATATCTAAAAATAAAAAAAGTAATAAAAAAAATAATAAAAAAAGTATAAAAAAACCTAATGATAATAATGAATATTTAGAAGTAGAATTATTATTTAATAATAAATCTAATAATAAATCTAATAATAAATCTAATAATATATCTGATGATAATTTAATATCATTATTTGATAATAAATCTAATAATATATCTAATGATATATCTAATGATAATGAATTAGATTTATTTAATAAAGATAATAATTCAAATATATTATCTTCAGATATAATTGAATTAAAATATCAACTTTTACTATGTATTATTTGTAAACTAAATGATCAAATAGAAAATAATGTAATAAATAATTCAGAATTAATAAAATGGAAACAAAATATAATATCTTCAATAGAATATTGTAATATAAATAATGAAAGAAAATGTAAAATAGAATTAAAATTATTTCATATAAATTTAAAAAATATAATTGAAAAATTTTTAGATTCATTAATAGAAAAATATAAAATTTATATAAATATACATATTTATGAATCAATAAAAAATAAATATATTAAATTAATATTTAATGAAAAAATATTTTTAAATTATAAAGAAAATAAAATTAAAGTATTATTTATACCAAAAATTTTTAGAATAAATATTGATATAAAATAATTTAAAATTTATTTTATATATTCATTTAATATATTAACTTTTGATTTTAAAAATAAATTTTCTATAGTAGTTATTAAATAATTATTAAAAATATTATCAGTAACTAATAATTGTATATTTTTTTTTAACATTATTTTTTCACATATATTTAAACTATAATTTATAATATCATTTTTATAATTATTACATAGTTCATCAATTAATGATATTTTAATTTTATCATTATTTTTAAAATGTTGGATTAATTCTGGACAAGCTAATTCATTATCTATATCTTCTTTAATTAATAATTCTATTTTATAATAATTTTCTTCTAAAATTTCTAAAAATGTGTGAGTATTAATATTTTTAAATAATATTGGTCTAATAATTATATTATTATTAATATTAATATGTGATTCAAGAATTAAATTATTTTTTTCAATATATAATTCATTAATATCAGAATTTAATTTATAAGCCATTGATAAATATTTATTAGATTCATTATTATTTGTATTTTTAAATAATTTATATAATGCAATAATTGCATCTAAGTTATTATTATTTGCAGCATTTATCAATATATTAATATCAAAATTAAAATTATAATTAAATAATACTAATCTAATAATAGAATCTAAATGATTTTTATTTGCACCAACTATTAAATAATTAATAGCATTATTAAAATCTAATATTTGAATAAAATATTGTGCAATTTCAAAACAAGATAATACATCTTGTTTTGAAAATGCTAATTTAATATATTTTTTTAAATTTATTAAATTGTTATGTTTTAAATAATATTTAATAATAATATACATATTTTGATTATTATTATTATTATAATCAATAACAAAATATTTAAGTAAATTTACTTCATCATTATTTTCATAATAATAATTCATTAATATGGAAATACAAATTTTACTAAATTCATTAATATTTTTTTCACAAATTAAAATCATATTATTATAATCTTTAATATTATAATAATAATTAATTAATTTAATTAATGCTGTAACTGAATTATGTGTTAAAATTAATTTTTCATATATTTTAATCATTAAAATATTATTAATTTTTTTTTTATTTAATTCATCAGCTAATTCTTCCATATTATTAAAATTCTTATTATTTAATAATAAAAATGTATATTTATTTGATAATTCAATATTATTTATTTTATTATAAATTTTAATAAGAAAATATAAACAATGTACGCAATTTATATTTTTATTTAAAAAATAAATAGATGTTTTAATATTTTTTGAATAAAAATAATAACCTAAATAATAACAAATTTTTAATGTACCTTTTTTTATTGATTTTAGACCATATTTAATCATTTTATTATAATTTTTATTTATAAACATATAATAATAAGATAATAAAAATAATATATATTTATTATTTTCAATATCTATTTTTTCTTCATTAATATATTTAAAAGCTAAATTTAAATCATTTTTAATAATTATATAATAACCTATTATATTTTCTATATTTTTAATAGTTTTATTATGTTTATATTCTTCTAATAAATTATCTATAATATTATAACTTGCTAAATTATTAATTATTATATTTTGAGATAATTTATTATTAATATTATTATTAAAAAATAAAATAATATCATTAATTATTTTATTAGTATTATCTTCTAGAATATCATTAATTTGATTTTGAAGTATAATTTTTTTATAAAAGGTATATTTAGCATAATTTTTAATAATTTTATCGGTATCGATAATAGTACTCATTATTTGATAAAATAATAGATATTGATAATAAATGTAACATTTTAAAGTATTCTTTATATTATAATAAATCAATTTTTATTATAAATATATTAAATATAGATATATATAATAAATAATGTATAATTATGAATATAATATTAATAATATTACTTATAAATATAATAAAATACATCCAAAATTAGAAATATTAAGAAAAAAAATATTAGATAGATTATTTACAAAATTTTATAAAATATGTTTAAAATATAATAGTAATTTTAAAAATTATAAAAGTATAGATTTTATTACTAGATTTTGTTGGAGAAACACCTCTAATATTGATCCTGTATTACCCATAAAAGAAAAATATGATTATACACAATTAATAATAGATTTAAATAATTATAATATGGATGGAAAACAGATAATAAAAGAATTATCAGTAGAAAAATTTATTAATAGAAAATTAATAAAATTTGATAGAATTTATAATAATATTAATTATAATAAAAGTATTAAAATAAATATTGTTGATAATAATATAATATATAAAAATAAATATAAAATAAATTATACACAACCAATATTAGATAAATTAAATAAATTTTATAATAAATTAGATAATATAAATTCCAATGATAAACAATATAAATATGTAATTATATTTTGTTTATTATATAGATATAGTTATTTAGATGCAGATAATCAACAATTAGCAATAAGTATTCCATTTAAAAATGATTTGTTAATAAATTATGGTGTAAATATAGAATTATTTGGTTCAAGTATTAATAGATTTTTTAATAATTATTGTTCATTATTTTTTGATTTAGAAAAATATTTTGGTTCATTAGGTAATTTTTATAATATTAATATTGTATCAGGATTATATATTGCAAATCCTCCATATGATGAAGAATTAATGACAAATATGTCTTTAAAATTAATAAATTTTTTAAATAATACTAATAAACCATTAGGATTTATTGTAACCGTTCCTGTTTGGGATAAAAAAACATCAGTTAGTATTAGTAAAATTTGTAATACAGAAATTAATAATTATTCATCATATAAATGTAAAGAAATATTAGAAGAATCTAAATATTTTTATAAAGAATATATTTTTTGTAAAAATAAGTTTCCATATTATAATTTTTCAAAATTAAAATATATAAATGCATGCAATACATATATATTTATTATAAAAAATAATTTATTAAATTTTAATTTAAATAAATTTGAAGAATTATTAAAAAAAAATAATTTATATTTTATAAATAATAAATTAATTAATTAAATAATGTATATTAATATAATAAAGAATGTATAGATCTTTTGATAGTAATCAAGATAATAATCAAAAAGAAGAATTTTATTTAGGAATATGTAAATTAGATAATAATCAAAGAAAACTTGCATATACTAATCCACATTGTATAGAATTTTTTTGTAATATGTCTAATGTACTTAATTGTACTAGTTGTACAAATTATTTAATAAAAAATAATAATATTAAGTTATTTAATTCAAAATTTAAAAATAATACTGATGATAATGAAACTTGTAAAAATAAAAATGAATGTATTAATGGATATGTATATGATTATGTTGTAACTAGAAATTTAGATAAATTAGATAATAGTATTGAATCAAATATAGATAAATTTAAAATTATTAAAAATTTTTATAATACACAATTTTATTATAAATTAGATGATATTCCATATTTAGTTAATTATGAATTTACAGCACCTAAACCAAAATCAGTTGTTCATTGGGGACAATTAAAAATGTTTTTAGTTACATTAATTTTTTTAACAAAAATTATAAAACCTGATGATAAAGAAGTTCATATAATTTATCCAGGATCAGGTCGTGGAAATATAAATTTATTAATATTATGTGATATGTTTCCAAATACAAGATGGTATTTAATAGATCCAATTGAAATTTTACCAAAAATAAAATATAAATTAAATAATCATAAACAAATTATTGAAATTAGAAATGAATATTTTACAGATGAATTAGCTGAAGAATATTATGAAAAATTTAAAAATAGAAATTTTAAATTATTATTTTTTTCAGATATTAGATTATCAACTGATGATAATGCTATATTAGGAGATAATGATTCTAATATTAAATGGCATAAAATTATTAAACCTGAATTTAGTTATTTAAAATTTAGATGTGCTTATGATGGTAATAATTTATATAAATATTATAAAGGTACTATATATACACAACCATATGCTCCTGGATCTTCAACTGAATCTAGAATATTATTGAGTACAGAATTAGAAGAATATACTTATAATACTGAAGAATATGAAGGAAAATTTATATATTTTAATAGAATATTAAGACCATCTTATTATAAAAAATCAATTATTCAAAATAATAATTATTTTGATCATTGCTATGATTGTACATATTTTTCATATTTAATTAAAAATTATTTGAATAAATTTACCTTATTTAATCCTTTTAAAACAAATAATATATTAGAAATAATGAAAATAATAACAAAAAGAATATTATTAATTAGTACTGATAAAATATCACTATATAATTCAACTATTAGAAAAAATATATTAAAATAAAAATAAATGCAGATACTATAAAAAATATTAATAAATAAATTAACAACTATAATTAATGAGTTTATATTTGGTAGAATATAATATGATCTAAAACACTTATTTAAAAATAATAATATTGAATTTACAAGATTAATAAAAATATTAAATTTATTAATTTAAAAATTATCATTTTTTCTACATTGTTTTGGTATAATATATGAATCCTTAAATTGGTTTGATTTATTTGCTTTATTATTATCATGTATTTCTTGAAATATACGATTATTAATAAATTCTATATTAAATTTTAATTTTTTTTTTTTTATATTATTATTTTTAAATTTATTATTATTATTATTATTATTATTATTATTATTATTATTATTATTATTAATATTATTATTATTATTATTTGAAAATAATATATCTAAATTAATATCTAATTCATCATTAGCTGATAATATATTATTATTAATACATTTATCATCTTGATTAGTTTTAAATTCTTTATTACTAAATAATAAATTATCATATTTTTTTTTTAATTTATTATCTAATAATATATATAATCCTGTTTTTATTTTTTTAATATTAGCAATATCTTCATTAGAAAAATATTTTATATTACAATATTTATTAATATTATTATTATAAGAATTAATAATATCTTTAGGTTTACAATTATAGTTTAGATTAAATAATTCATAATAGTTATTCATTATTATTATATATATTATAATTAATAATTATTTCAAACTAATTAATTTAAAATTAAAATTATTTTTATAATATAATGATAAATTTAAATTATAAATCATGTCCGTTATGTAGAAATATTCATATAGGATCTACAGAATTAAATAATAATAATATATTATTATTTAATTGTTCAATTTGTTACGATGATACTAATAATGATATATGTAAATTAAAATGCGGTCATTATTTTCATAAATCATGTATTGATAAATGGTTTAATTATAAAAAAGTAGATTATAATAATATAATTGTAAATCAATTAGATGAAGAATTATATGAAGAGTATAATAATGAATTGTACTATATAATATTATTTACATTAATATATATAATTATTTTTTTGTTTATTAAAAAAATAATTTATATTATAATATTTATTAATATTATAATTATAAAAATTAATAATGTATTTGGATTTATAATTATAAATTAAATTTTAATAATTGAAAACTAATTAATTTAAAATCAAATTTATAATATAATAATGAATTATAAGTCATGTCCATTATGTAGAAATATTCATATAGGATCTACAGACTTAAATAATACTACTATATTATTATTTAATTGTTCAATTTGTTCAGATGATACTAATAATAATATATGTAAATTAAATTGTGGGCATTATTTTCATAAACCATGTATTGATAAATGGTTTAATTATAAAAAAATATATTATAATAATATAGTTTTAAATGAATCAGATGATGATAATACTAATAATAATACTAATAATAATAATAATAATAATAATAATGATAATGATAATAATAATAATAATGAATTTTATTGTATAATATTATTTATATTATTATATATATTTATTTTTATATTTATGTTATGTGAAATATAATTTTTTATTAATTAATAAAATATAATTTATTTAGTTGGTATATGAGCAATATATATAATATTAGTACCCCATTTATTTAAAATATTTTCATTTATTAATTTTAAACTATTCATATTAGCATTAGTATTCCAAATTTTAATAATTATATTATTATTTTTTTTTTGAGATATTGATAATCCAACTATATCATTAGGTATAGTTGGACATAAATTATTAGTTACTAAATAAACTGATAAATTTTCCCATAATTCTTTTGATTGATTTTCTAAATTTTTAAATGACCAACAACCACCATTAATATTAATAGGATCTTCCCAAATAGGATTAACATTTTCTTTCATTAAAAAATAGTGTCTATTATTAATACCTCCTATTTTATCCCAATTATTATATAGTTTCCAGAAATCATAAATAGAAGATATTTCATATATTTTATTATATCCATTAATAGACCAATCATCTTTATTATTATGATACCAAATAATCCATTTACAATCTAGTTTAATATCCATAATTATATGTATAATAATATATCTATAAATATATTAATATACAATAAAATAAATTTATAATAAATAATTAAAAACTACAGTATTAATTGTTTTAATATAGAGTAAATATATAAAGATATATTTAATATTTATTATTAAATGAATAAACCTTATTTATTAATTGAATCAATAATAGATTATTATAAAAATAATATTGATAATTTTAAATTATTTTTATATAAAAATAATATTTATTGTAAGGAAGAAGATGATTTATTATTAATATATAATAATTTTGATACTAATATTAAAAATAATTTATGTAAAGAATGTAGATCAATAATAATAAATAAAAATAATATGAAAATAATTGCATATACTAATGATATATCTATTATAAATTCAAGCAATGATATATTTATACATAATAATAGTATTATTTCTGAATGTTATGAAGGAACACTATTATCAGTTTATTATCATAATAACAAATGGTATATATCATCTAGAAAATGTATTGATAGTAAAAAATCATTATATAATAATAAATCATATTATGATTTATTTGAAGATGTAATTATTAATTCAGGTTATTCAAATATTAAATCATTTACTGATAATTTAGATATTAATAAAACTTATTATTTTATTTTAATTCATTATTTAAATAAAAATATAATTGATTATAAATATAGATTTGGAGAAAATTATAAATATTTATGTTTATCATCAATAAAAGATTCATTATTAAATGAGTTAGATTTAACTAATATAAATTTAAATTTTATAAATAAAAATATATTTATTAATACTTTTTATAATTATGATTTTTTTGAAAAAATGATTAATGATAATTATAAATCTAATTATAATTTAAAAACTAATAAAGAAGGTATTATAATAAAATCTTGGAATTACAATTATAATAAATTTAATATTTATAAATTACAATATAAAAATTATCAATATCATAATGCTATAGAATATAATAATAATTTATATAATGGATTATTATATTTATATCAAAATGATGAATTATCAAAATATATAAAATATAATCCTATTTTTAGTTTAATTAATTCATTTAATATATTAGAAGTAATAAATAGTTTATTTAAAGTATTAACATCAGAACTTTTAGTAATTTTTAAAAAAAATAATAATGATAAAAATATAATAAAATTATTACCTTATGAATATAAAAATATATTATATGATTTAAAAAATATTTATTATTATGGATTTTCAATAAATAAAAATAGTAAAACTTATATTAATAACTTAACATTAAATAATATATACAATTATCTTAAAGGTATTACTACTATTAATTTAATTAATTTACTAAAAAAAAGAAACGAAGTATTAAATATATCAATATTATCAGATATTAATTATTATTGTTCTAAAATACAATTAGAATATTGTGATTTATTTATTAATAAATTATAATACAATTAGAATATTGTGATTTATTTATTAATAAATTATTTTTTATAAATATAATAATTATATTTATAAAATTTAATCAATAAATCCATCATTATCATCAATGTCATTATTATCATCAATGTCATTATTATTATCATTATCATTATTATCATCATTATCATTATTATCATCAATGTAATTATCATTATTATTATTATTATCAATATCATTTATATTATTAACGTCATTGATAATATTATTATTAACATTAATATTATTAATATTAAATCCCATATTAATATATAATTTTTTTCTAATTTTTGCTTGATTAATAAATGATGGTAATTGATCAACTATATCATAAATAATAGGTTTAATATCAGGATCATATTTTCTCAATATTCGTCCTACTGATTGTTCAACTTCTTTTCTTGGCGTTACCATTATTAGTGTATTTAAATCTGGTATATCTAGTGCTTCTGATGCCATACTATATGATGCAAATAATACTTGTGCTTTTTCAGCATTATTTAATGCATTTTGTTTCATACCTCCAATATAATAATCTGTTGTTGTTATATTTTTATCATCTAATCTATTTTTTAATAATTTAAGATGTTCAATTCTATCTGATAATATAATTATTTTACGTTTATTATTAATATTATAATTAATAAGAATATTTTCTATAATATTTATTATAAATTTATTTCTTCTACCTATAGTTATAATTTTATTAATTGTACCAGGTCTATTAATATCGCCAGTATACATTTTAAGTTCTTTAAATTTTTCATGTTGAATATTATAATTTATAATATTTACTATAACATTATTATTTTTTTTATTTTCAATTTTATACATAATATCACCAAAAAACCAATATAATACTTTTTCTAATTTATCATTTCTTTTTGGAGTTGCACTTAATCCAATTGTTTTTTTACATGCTATTAATGGTAATGCTTTTGAAAAATATTGTGAAGGTGCATGATGTGCTTCATCAAAAATTACCATACCAAAATTTTTAAATATATTTTTATCATATTTATTTTTAGAAATTGATTGTAACATACCTATTACAATATCAACATTATCTATTTCTATTTTATTTGATCTTAATATACCAATTTTAGCATTAGTAAATTGGGCAGCTCTTTCTTTCCATTGTTCTAATAAAAATGATTTATGAACTATTACTAATGTTTTTACTTTATAATATGATATTAAATATAATGATAATACAGTTTTCCCAGCAGCACAAGGTAAACATAATACACCTCCATCATATTTATCAATATGTGGTATAATTATATTAATAATTTCTTGTTGTGTGTTTCGTAATTCTCCATTAAAAGTAATATTAATAGTACCTCCTATAATTTCTTCATTAATATTAGGAATGCCAAATTGTTTAATTCCATAATATTTAGGAACTATTAAATAGTTGTCATTTTCATTATAAACTTTAAATTTCAATGATTTTTTATTTTTTAATAAAGGATATGAAATAAATGGTTCTACATTCAATTCATTTTTAGTATTATTAATAATTATTTTAAATTTATCAATTTTTGGAATTAAATAACCTTCTTTACATAATAAAGTCATATTATTAATAATTATATAAATAATATTTAATATATATTTAAATTTCATTTTTTTTTAATAATATTATAAAAATATTTAATTTAATATAATTATTTTTTTTATAATATATTATATATGAATAATCTTAGTGATACATTAACTAATATTGATAGTTATAGTAAAAATAAATTAGATATGTTATTTAATAATAATATTATTGCACCAATATTAGGATTATTATTAGTAATTTATGCATCCTTAGCTGCACCAAAATTACCTCCTAATATAGGTAAACTATTTGATAATACATGGTTTAAACTTATATTTTTATTTTTAATATCTTATTCTGCATGGAAAAATCCTTTAGTTTCAATTTTAGCATCAATAGGTGTTTTAATTACTATTCAATTATTAACTTATAATTATACATCTATGAATACTATTAATAATAAGTCTAATAATAATCAATATGATATTATGGAAGATTCTATAATTAATCAACATGATAATAAACATAATTCAGAAGATACAGACATTATTGATAATACTAATGCTCCAACATGTAATGTACCTGATTTTGATGTGGTTTCAGATACTTGTAATGTAGCAGGATATTCAGAACCTACTTATGCTTCTTATTAATTTTTTTATAATATTTTTAATTTAAAATCTTTAATATTATAATTTATATGAATTATAATATTAATAATTCTATTTTAAAATATAAAATAAATTATAAAGATAATGAAGAATATATTAAAGATATATATCAATTTAATAAAGTATGGAATAATAAATGTAAAAAATATGGTAATGAAAATCAACCATATATATTAGATGCAGTTGATAGAATATTAGTAATTGGTGATATTCATGGAGATTTTAATATGTTAATAAAAACATTAAAAATTGGTAAAGTAATTGATGATAATAATGATTGGTGTGGTAATGATACTATAATAGTACAAGTAGGAGATCAAATAGATAGATGCAGATATGATATTAATAGTAATATACCATGTTATGAAAAAGAAGCAACCAACCCAGATGAAGGTAATGATTTATTTATATTAAATTATTTAACAAAATTACATTTACAAGCAACAGAACATAATGGAGCTGTTTATTCATTATTAGGAAATCATGAGTTAATGAATGTAGACCAAGATATGAGATATGTTTCATATGAAGGATTTAGAGAATTTGATAATTATTCTATACCTGAAGATTTTTCTATTGATGATGATGATAGTATAATAGAAAGTATTAAAGATAATAAAATTGAGGATGGAACAATTGCTAGACATTGGGCATTTAAAAAAGGTAATCCATTAAGTGAATTTTTAGCATGTACTAGACAAGTTGCATTAATAATTGGTTCAAACTTATTTGTCCATGCAGGTATTTTACCTAAAATTGCTCATAAATATAGTATAAAAAATATAAATCAAATAATGACTTTATATTTATTAAATATATTAAAATATAAAAAAGAATATAATGATTTATTTAAAAATTATAAAGAATCGCCTTTATGGACTAGAGAATATGGTAATATGAGTAAATATCTTATAAAATATGATCATTCTGATAAACATTTTGAAGATTATATATTAAAATGTAGTAAATTATTAAAACCATTAAAAGATATATATAATGTTGATAGAATTTATGTTGGTCATACTCCTTTATTAAAAGATGGTATGAGTAGTGTTTGTGATAAACAAGTATGGTTAACTGATTTTGGATTATCATCAGTATTTGATAAATTTGATAATAATAAAAGAAGTGATATTAGAAAAGCTCAAATCTTAGAAATACTAAAGGATGGTGAACAAATAAATATATTATATGATAATTAATTTATTTAAAAATAAGTAGAATAAGTAGACCATGGTACATAACCAGTTGAATTATAATAAATACCTTTATAAAATGTTAATTCTAAATCATATACAAAAATAGCCCAAGGTAAGTATTTATTAATATAATTATAAGTAAGATTTTCTGTATATACTACGGTTCCTGTATTATTTGTAAATTCCATTTTAATATTATTAGTTGTACTATTAAAAGATACATTATAATATATACTTGTTAACATTGTATTATACAGAGTAGCTGCATATGCATTATTAGTTCCTCCATTTAATATTGTTAGTACTGAATTATTTTGTAATTGTAGACGAGGATTAGAACTTTGTCCCTGACTGCCATCTGACCAATATGCTGAACTAACATCAATTAAAAATCTAATATCAGTTGGTGAATTACTATTAGTTATTTTAAATTTAACTACAAAACACCATGATGAATTATAATTAAAAGTTTTAGAAGATAAATATGAATTACTAGGTGTCATTGATATATCATATACTACATTAGCACCAACATTTAAAATTAGATTATCTGATGTAAAATTATATAATGATGAACTATTATTTGAAAATGATATTACAGTAGAACTAAATGGAGTTAATGGACTAGCTAGCTACATTTATAATATTAAATAATCTATATGCATTATTATAATTACCAATACTATCAGTTGCTATATAAGTTGCTGTAAAAGATCCTGCAGATAATATACTTGTTTGGGATATTAATGTACTAATTCCTGTTATTAATATATTATCTAATAATATATTACTTGATCCACTTAATATAGATGTTAAATAAACTGGAATACTACCATCGCTTATACTAGTGGCATATGCACCAGTATCTGTATATGGTAAACCAGATGATAATGAAATAGTAGTAGCGCCTGATAAAGTAATAACAGGAAGTGTATCATCTAATCTTATTTTAATAATACCTCCCGATCTATACCATCCCCACACATGAACACCACCATTTTTTGCTGAAATATTATTAATGTAATTTGGTAAACTAGCAATTACATTTCCTAATAAATTTAAATTAGAATTCATAGTAACAGTAGAATTAATATTTGTATTTCCATTAACATTTAATGATGAATTTAAAGTAACTGTATTATTTAATATACAATTTCCTGAAATATTTAATGAAGAATTTAAACTTAAATTACCTAAAATATTAGTATTTCCTGATACATTTAGTGATGATAATATTGTAACATTAGATAATATATTTGTGTTACCTGATACATTTAAACTAGATAATATAGTAGTATTAAATAAAATATTAGTATTTCCAGATACATTTAATGATGATAAACAAGTAATTTCTGAATTAAATAAAGTATTTCCTGATACATTTAAATTTGAATTTATTGTTAAATTACCATTAATTATAGTGTTACCTGATACATTTAATGAAGATATAATTGTAACATTATTATTAATATTAGATATACCAGATACATTTAATGATGTACCTATTGTAACAGAATTATTAAATAAAGTATTATTTAATACATTTAATGATGAAAATATTGTAAGATTATTTTTTAATAAAGTTATACCTGATACATTTAATGCTGATAATAATGTTACATTATTATTTAATAAAGATGTATTAGATATATTCATATTATTATTATTATCAAAAGTTAATATATAATTATTAGTACCATTAATAGGTGTATAAATATTAAAATTAGAAGCATCTAAATTAGTTTTAATATAACCAGTTCCTGATATTCCTAAAATTTCAAATCCTGCAAAATTTCCAATATCCATACCACTTAATGTATATTCATTTAAATTTAATGATATTAATTTATCAATAATTTGTAAATTTGTAGTAGCAACATAATTAGTAGTACCGTGAATAAAAACTTGAGAATTAATATTACCAATATTAATATTTGGTGAAATAATATTTAATGTACTATTATTAATAGAATTAATATTATTAACATATAATGTTCCATTAATTATAGTTGTACCGGAAATATTTAATTGATTTGTTAATGTAACAGAATTATTTAATATAGAATAATTAGAAACTAATAAATTATTATTAATATTACTATTATTATTAATATATAAATTAGATGTGATAGTAGTATTATTTAATAAACTATTACCTGATACATTTAATAAAGAAATTATAGTATTATTACCATATAATAAACTAGTTCCTGAAACATTTAATGACGAACTCAATGTTACCATTCCATTAAAAAAACTATTATTTGATATATTTAAATATGAATTACTTGATAAACTAGAATTAAAAACAGTGTCACTAGATATTTGTGTAATATCTACTAACCCTACTACATTTTTATAAATATTTATTAATGTGGAATTTAAATTCATTTTATATATATATTATAGAATTTTTTATAATATATTATATTTATTTAGTATAGTTGTTAATAATATATTATAATTAATAATTATTCTTGATTATTAGTAATAGGTATAATAATATCTACTATATCTTTATATGACATCATTCTCATTTTACAACAATATCTTTTAATATTTAAATTTATTAATACTTTAGTTATTAATTCTTCTTTTTCTTCATCAGAATATTTTGGATCATTAATAATTTTTTTTTTTTCTTCTTCATATTTTAAAGTTTTTGGTCCTAAAAAATAACCACATGTAGGGCATGTAATGTATAACATTATAATATTATATATATATAATTATATATTTTTAAATTCAATTTTTATATTTGTTTATAATAAAAATTGAATTTATATTAAATAATTTAAATTAAATCAATCTATTAAATGATTGATAATTACGATTATTGGTTAAATTTAGATACTATAATAACTAATAATAATAAAAATAATAAAATTAATTTTTGTATTAATACTAATAGTAATTTATTATTTATAAAAAAAAAAAATAAATTAAATAATGAATCAAATATACCTACTAATACAAATATTATAAATAATAATGAATCAAAAATACAATATAATAATACAAATATTATAAATAATAATGAATCAAAAATACAATATAATAATACAAATATTATAAATAATAATGAATCAAAAATAAAATATAATAATAATAATAATAATAATAATAATAATAATAATAATAAATAATATATTTATAATATGTAGTTATATTAAATTACTATAAATTTATTCAAAAAAATATTTTTATTTTATCAAATGTTGATTTTAAATTGCAAAAAAGCTTAATAGTGTAAAAACTATTATTAATGAATTATATAAAGAGAATAATAAAAATTGATAATATATATTATTTATGTTTAAATATTAAAATATAATAATGGATAAATTAATAGAATCAATTAATAAATTAATAAATACTATTAATAATAGTATTAAAAATAAAGTTATAATTAATAATAATTTAGAGATAATTTTTAATGATATTATAAAAAATATATTATTTAAAACTATTAATAGTGTTAATAGTAATTTAAATACTAATTTTTTAATAAAAATTAATACAAAAATTAAATGTATTAAATGTAATAGACCTGCTGAATATATTAATCAAAACAAAGATAATATATGTTGGAATCATTCATTAAAAAATATTGAAACTTAATTTATTTAAAACTTTATTTAAATATATAATTAATGTCATTTGGTAATATTACTCAAATTTTAAATAAAACATTATTATTATTAAATAATGATTTAAATATTAAAAATGGTGAAACTTGTAATAATATTATAGAAATAAAACAAACTATATATAATAAATTACTTGATAAATTTAAAAAATCAGAATTAACTTATAAATTAATAGATGATATTTTTGAAAGATTATTTAAAATAGAATATAAATTAGATTGTAATATATCTTTTGATAATGGTAATAAATGTTTTAGAGAATATGAAAATACATATGATGATATTTTAGTTCCAGAAAAATATATAAAATTAGAAAAACATTTTAATAAATTAAAATTATTACCACAACCAGTACAACGATCTAAAGAATGGTTTGATTATAGATATAATCGTATTACAGCATCAGATACAGCTGCAGCAATAGATTTAAATCCATATGAACCAGTAGAATCATTCATTTTAAAAAAATGTGATCCTAATTTTCCTTTTAGAGATAATGTAAATGTTTTCCATGGTAAAAAATATGAACCTATAGCAACTCTTATTTATGAACATATTTATAATAATAGAGTTTTTGAATTTGGTGCATTACCTTCAGAAAAATATATTTATTTAGGTGCATCTCCTGATGGAATATGTTCAAAATATACTTTAGATAATAAATTTTCAGAGAGATTAGGTATAATGTTAGAAATTAAATGTCCAGTTACTAGAGATATTATAACTAAAGGAAAAATTATAGGTGAAATTTGTCCTTTTTATTATTATTGTCAAATACAACAACAATTAGAATGTTGTGAATTAGATATTTGTGATTTTTGGCAATGTAAGATATCAGAATATAAAAATAAATATGATTATTTAAATGATAATTGTTTAAATAATAATGTTTATGAAACTGAAAATAATTGTTTATTAAATATTAATAAACAATTAACAAAAGGAATAATACTTGAATTTTATCCTAAAAAATTTGAACCTGATTTTGATGAAGATAATATTGAATGGAAAAGTAAATATATAGTACCTTCTAGATTAGATATGTCTGAATTAGAATATGATAATTGGGTATTATATATTTTTAATAATTATCAAACATTATATCCAGAAATTTATGAAAAATATAGTTTTAATAAAATTATATATTGGAAATTAAATTTAGCTCATAATGTTGCTATAAAAAAAAATAATGATTTTTTACAAAGTATTATTCCTATATTAGAAAATACTTGGAATAAAATAGTATATTACAGAAAAAATAAAAATAAATTGCAAGAATTAAGAGATATATCAGATAAAAGAAAAAAATATATTAAAATTAATACTAATTATAAAATTAGTAATGATGATGTAATTAAAAATAAAATATTATTTTTACAACAATAATTATTTTATACCTTTAAAGATTTATAGTAAATTAATTACATTTTTTTAGAATTTTTTTTTGATTTCTTTTTTTTTGATACTTTCTTAGGTAAAACAGGTTTATTAGACATTTTTTTAGAAGCTTTTTTTTTAGCACCTCCAGTCATAGACATTTTTTTAGAAGCTTTTTTAGATGCTTTTTTAGATGCTTTTTTAGATGCTTTTTTAGGTTTAGATACTTTTTTGGAAGCTTTTTTAGGTTTAGATGCTTTTTTGGAAGCTTTTTTAGCACCTCCAGTCATAGACATTTTTTTAGATGATTTTTTTGATGCTTTCTTAGGTTTAGATGCTTTTTTGGATGCTTTTTTGGATACTTTCTTAGGTTTAGAAGCTTTTTTGGATGCTTTTTTAGAAGCTTTTTTGGCACCTCCAGTCATAGACATTTTTTTAGATGATTTTTTTGATGATTTTTTAGGTTTAGATACTTTTTTTGATGTTGTTTTAGAAGCTTTTTTAGAAGCTTTTTTAGAAGCTTTTTTGGAACCTTTCTTTTTTGCTCCTCCACTTTTTAATGGCATTTCATCTTCCATAGGAGGCATGTTGGAATCATCAGGTCCTGATTTTCCACCTTTTAACTCTCCTTTTTTTTCTCCTTTTTTTTCTCCTTTTTTTTCTCCTTTTTCTTTTTCTCCTGAGTGTGTTTTAGATAATCTACTATTATTTACCATTTTATTTATATAATATAATATAGATATTTTTTTTTTATAAAATTAAATATTTTTTATTTAAAATTTGATTTCCAGAAATATTATTAAAATTATATTCTGGTATTTTTTTTTGAGGTACATATTTAAATTTTGGTTTATTACCTTTTGTTACTATGGATAATCTATATTCTCTTTGTATATCAATAGCTAATCCAAAACATTTAACTGTAAAATATTGAAACGGTGATTTATCAATTATTGTAATATTTTTCTTATTTAAATATTTATCTCTAGCAAAAATCATATTTCCTAATAATTTATATATAAATTTTGCAATATTATTTTTATTATTAATTAAATAATAATAATAATTAATTAAAAAATAAAGATATATCAAACTAAAAGTTCCAAAATATGTATATTTTTTTAATGAATAATTATAAATAATACATCTATAATTATTACTATATAATTTTAAAATTAAATTATCATTATAATAATATTCAATTCTTCTATCCATGTATTCAAAAAAAGGAAAATATTCTTTAATTTTAATATTTTTATATTTATTTACTAATTTTTTATATATATATTTTGCATCATTATTAATATTATTACTAATTAATTCTAGATAAGATACATCAATTATATTTTTTTTTAAAATTTTTTTTATATAGTAATTATATCCATATAATCCTATTACTATTAATTTTGATTTATAAATAATTTTTTTTATTATATATTTAATAATATTATTATTATCAATATTATTATTTGATATTATTTTATTATATGTATTATTAATTGGATAATATTTTATTAATATTTGAAATCTATTAATACTTTTATCTAATCTAAAATATGATGTTAAAGGATCTACTATTACTCTATATGTATCTATTAACATATAATGAGGATGAACACATTTAATATCTTTAACATTTATAAAAGGTAATTTATTATAAATAAAAGTTGGCATATAAGTAATATCACAATAATTAATAAAATTAACAAATATTTTAAATGTACCTTTATGTATTCCTTCTTTACATTCAATATATTTATAATTTAATTTATGTAATTCATTAGTTAAATTATAAATATCTAATATAGGATCTGGTGAATAAAATTCAATATCTGCTATATCTGGCCAATTATAATATATACCATATAATTCTTTATAAAATGTATCTTTAGGATTTTTGTTATTAATTAATAAATTTTGTGCATATCCACCATATATTATTTTTTTATTTTTCTTAATAAAATTAATAATATAATTACATATATTATATGATTCTTTAAAAGTAGGTTCATATTTATTTTTATATTCTTCTAGTGCATTATGTTTTATATCATTAATATGAAAATTAATTTTTTTAAAATCATTATTTCTAAACATTAATAATATTAAGAAATTAAATTATATTAATTACTATCTATTTCATATTCCTCATCAAATTCTTCATTATTATCATTATTATCATTATTTTCATTGTTATTTTCTTCTTCATCAATTATATTTAAATAGTTTAAATAATCATTATCTTTATAATAAATATTATAAAATGATTTCCAATTTAAATTATTATTATTATACAATTTATTCATAATATTATATTTATTTATAAATAATTCAGGTATTATAAATTTATTATCATTTAATATATTTTCTTTAAATTTATTGAATAAATTTAAATCAACTTCAAAAACTTGTTTAGTTTCATCAAATCTATCTTTATAATATTTATATCTATTAATTTTATTAGTTAATTTATTTAATTCTAATAATTTATTATTAAAAGTTTCATATTTTAATGTATCATTTAATTTATCATTAATTTGTATATTATTAAAAGTTTCATATTTTGATTCATCATTTAATTCAATATTATTATTTAATTCAATATTATTATTTAATTCAATATTATTATTTAATTCACTATTTGGTATATTATTTAATTCAATATTATTACTATTTGGTATATTATTTAATTCAATATTATTAATATTTGGTATATTATTTAATTCAATAATTTTTTTATTAATTTGATAACAACTATTTTTCATAAATGTTATAATTTTAAAAGAATTATTCATTATATTATTTTGTAAACATGAAAAAATAAATAATTTTGCATTATCATAATCATCATAGCATCCTATTATATTATTATTATATTCTATTAAATATAAATTCATTAATATTAATATATTAATATTATTTTATAACAATTATATAAAATAATATTAATATATTTTTTATATAATGAAAATAATATCATGGAATGTTAATGGTATTAGATCTTTAATTAAAACTGAATATATTAATAATTTATTAATTGAAGAAGATCCTGATATATTATGTTTTAATGAAACTAAATTATCAGATGAATTAGATAATAATATTTTTGATAACTATCAATATAAATATTTCAATATTTCAAAAAAAAAAGGATATAGTGGCACTATAATATATAGTAAAAATAAACCAATAAATACTTTTATAGGATTATATGATATTGATAATGAAGGAAGAGTAATAACTCTTGAATTTAAAAAATTTTATTTAGTAAATGTGTATACACCTAATTCAGGCGTTGGTTTAAATAGATTAAATTGGAGAATTAATATTTGGGATGTTAATTTTATAAATTATATAGAAAAATTACAAATAGATAAACCAGTTATTATATGTGGAGATTTGAATGTAGCGCATACAGAAATAGATTTAAAAAATCCAAAAACAAATTTACATTCTGCAGGATTTACACTAGAGGAAAGAAATTCATTTAATAAATTATTAGAAAATTGTTTTTTAATAGATACATTTAGATATTTAAATCCTACAAAAATAGAATATAGTTATTGGTCTTATATGAATAAATCAAGAAATAAAAATATTGGTTGGAGGATAGATTATTTTTTAGTAAGTAATAAAATTATTAAAAAAGTTATAAAAAGTATTATATTAACTAATATATTAGGTAGTGATCATGCGCCAATTAAATTAATAATTAAAATATAAAAAAATATTATAAATTATCTTTTAATTTCTATATATTTATATATATATATGGATTATATTATAGTAGCAATTTTAGCAGCACTTTTAAATATGGCATTATCATTATTACTACCATGTCTTTTAAAAAATTCAAATATTCCATTCACTGATAATATTAAAAAAGTATTTTCTAATAATAAACAATTAATTTTAACTAGTAGTGTAATTGTAGGTATTTTAGTATATTTAGCATTAATAATAGAACCACAAATAAATTCATTTAGTAATTTAGCAAAAATTAATTATGATTCTAATCCTAATGATAATATTTTAATTATGAAATTAGGTAATTAAAAATAAAAATATTATAAAAATAGTTATTATTATAATAATTAAATATCTAATTATTATAATAATGTCCCAATCATTTATTACTTATTTACAAAATATTCAAAAAGATGTATTTGGTTTATCTGGAATTTCAAATAATACTTCTTATAGTTTATTTAATAATTCTGTTACAATAAATACTGACCTATATATAACTGGTATCGCAGTTATTAATAATTGTACTATATTATCTAATTTAAATATTTCTAGTTATTCTAATATTAATGGTTCTATTACCATTAATAACTTTTTAAATAATATTAATACTAATATAAATAAATCAACTTCAATATTATCTAATATTTCTATTTCTAATAATACAACATTAAATAATACTACTGTATTATCTAATTTAAATATAAATAAAAATTTAATTATTTATAATAATCTTAATGTTAAAAATAATTTATTATTAAATAATAATTCAATTATTAATGGTAATATTAGTATATTATCTAATTTAAATATATTAAATAGTACTAATTTAATAAATTTAAATACATATAATTTAAATATTAATAATAATGTTTTATTTAATTATACTAGTATATTATCTAATTTAAATGTTTATCAAAATACTATATTAAATTCTGTTTCTATTCAAAATAATTTAAATATTTTAAATAATTCAGTATTTAATAATATTATAACAAAAAATATTATATCTAATAATTTATTTAATAATAATATTAGTATTTTATCTAGTCTAAATATTTTAAATAATTTTAAAATTAATAATTTATCAATAGGATCCTTAAATGTTAATAATAATTGTTTATTAATTAATAATACTACAATATTATCTACATTAAAAATAAATAATAATGCATCAATTAATATATTAACTCTTAATTCTAATTTATATGTAACTAATAATACTATAATTAATAATAATTTAAGTTGTAATTCATCATTAGTTATAAATGGCAATTGTTATTATAATAATACATTTTTAAATTTAGATAATAGTACTATTTTATCTAATTTAAATATATCTAATAATACTAATATTATTAATAATTTAAATATATTAAGTAATATTAATAATACATTATATGATTATCCTGATAATACAACAGCTATTAATTATGGAATTCCATTATGGGGATTTTATAGAACAGGAGGTATAATAAAAATTAGATTAAATGAAATTCCTCCAACTATGATATTAATAGAAGGTACTACAGTTACTAATTATTATGGTAATAATTATATTGATCCAGGAGTAACAGCATATGATATTGAAAATAATCAACTTTTACCTTATATAACTTCTATATCAATTAGTGGAAATAATATATTAACTAATTCATATTTAATATCAGGCCCAACAACAATACATAATACTAATAATTTAATTGCAGGTTTATATACTATTACATATAAATCTACTGATGTTTCAGAAACGAGTGGTTATATAAATAGATATTTAGATTATATACGTCAAGTACCAGTATTATATTTATCAGGAAACTCTAATTTAATATATACTTATAATAAAACTAATTATATTGATCCAGGTGTATATTCTACATCTACACCATATTTAATTTCATTTATAACTGGAACAACTAATTTATTAACTTATTCTATACAAATAACAGGAGCTACTAGTATTCCTAATACAACTAATTTAAATTTAGGAACATATATTTTAACTTATATGGCTACTAATACATCTAACATAACAGGCCAAATAACAAGAACTGTAGTATTAAGTAATACTAATCCTACATTATATTTATCAGGAGGTAGTAATATAATTTATAATTCATCTACAACAAGTTCTAATTATTTATATGGAACAACAAATTATGTTGATTTAGGAGTATATGGAATAGATAATTATGATTCAATTGCGACACCTTATTTAACATCTTTTAATATATCAGGAAATTCATCAAACTTAATAAGTTCACCAATTCAAATATCTGGATTAACTACTATTACTAATACTTCTACTTTATTATCTAATATATATATATTAACTTATACTGCAACTAATACATCTAATTTAATAGGCCAAATAACTAGAAATATAACTATAAATCCAATAGATTATGGTTTAATTGCTAAATGGTTATTTACAGGTACAGCTGGAGCAACAAGTGGATCATTTTTAACTGATTCTATAAATAATTATATTTTTACTAATCCAAGTGCAACAAATCCTGTTAGTTGTAATACAACAGATCAATTATTTAGTTCAGGATGTGCAAGTTTTACTCAAGCAGGAAGTGGTAAATTTTCATCACTATCATTAAATACAAGTTATGGTTTAAATTTGGGACAATATTCTGCATTTTCATTTAGTTATTGGTTTAAAATTACTTATGTTAATACAATAACAACATTAAATGAACGTATTGGTCTAGAATTTAATTTAACAGTAAATTCTAAAGCAAATACATTATATAATTTCTATTCAAGATCCACAACAACTTGTAATTTTGGAATAAAATCAGGTCAAAATAGTTCATCTGGATTTGGAATAACAAATCCTAATATTTCACAAAATTCAATATTTAATGTAACAACACCATTTTGGGCTCATATGGTACTTATTTATTCTAAAGTTGATGGACCTGATTCTACAAATAATGGTTTATTAATATATGTAAATAATGTAAATTTAATTAATTTAACAAATCAAAGATATATTGCACCAGGAATTGGTAGTTTAACTTTTGCATCAGGAGGAGGTGTTTCTTATGGTCCTAGTATGTTAGTACAAGATTTTAGAATTTATAATAGAGCATTAACAGCAGCTGAAGTAAATAGTATTTACCGTGGTTTATAAATATTTTTTTGTTATGACTTATAATAAATGAAAAAAATCTAATAGTAAATATATAAATGAGTTTATTGGATATATCATTGCAAAATACTTATAAAAATTTAATTAATTTATCTAATTTAAATAATTTATCAGGTAGTTTATTATTAAATAATACTACTACCATTTTATCAAATTTATATATTAAAAATAATTCATATATAAATAATAGTATATCAATTAATTCAAATTTAAATGTATCAGGATTAGCTATAATTAGTTTTTTAACTATTAATTCTAATTTATATATTTTACAAAATCATTATTGTACAAATTTAAATACTAATAATATTAATATTTCTAGTAATACTATTATTAATAATATTTCATTAATGGGAAATTTAAATATTTCTGGTAATACTAATATAGTTGGAAATGTAACTATAAATTCTAATTTAACTATAGGTAGTAATTTAATAGTTCCTAATTTAACTTTATTTTCAAATACTATTACACTTAATGGAAACTTTAATAATTTATATAATATAAATAATTTAAATATTTCAAATAATTCAAATATATATAATGGAACTATTCTATCTAATTTAACTATAAATAATAATTCAATTTTAGGAACCACAACAATAAACTCAAATATTAATATTAATAATAATACAAATATAATAGGTAATATAACAGTATTATCATTAGTATATGTTAGTTCTAATACAACTATTAATAGTAATAGTACTATTAATTCATCATTTTATAATTTAGGAAATACATATGTTAATAATACTTGTAATATAAATAATAATCTTTTAAATTATGGTAATACAATTATTAATTCAAATTTAACAATATTATCATTATTATATATATCTTCAAATACAAATATTAAAAATAATTTAACAATACAATCATTGTTTTATGTATCAGGGACAACTAATATAAATAATAATTTAACTATAAATTCATCATTATATGTTTCAGGTAGTACAATTATTAAAGGATTTACTAATATGATTAGTGCATCTACATTTAATTCAAATTTAAATATATCAGGAACAACAAATTTAATTAATATTAATATAGGTGGATATATTATAAATAATTTACCAGATTATAATTATAATACAGATGCAGCTAATGCAGGATTATCTTTATGGAGTTTTTATAGAACTGGAGGTATTTTAAAAATAAGAACCGATATAATTTCACCTGTAATTACATTATTAGGTACAAATCCTTTTAGTTTATTAATAAAATCAATATATATAGATCCTGGTGTTACTATTACTGATAATTTAGGTGAATTTATTTCACCAATAATAACTAATGATATTGATAATACTACAGTTGGTACATATACTGTAACATATACAGCAACTGATAGTTATGGAAATACTAGTTCATTAACTAGAACAGTTAATATAATTGATAAACTACAAGGTTTTAGTTTTATAATATATAATGGTTATTTTCATGATAATTACTATTATAATTTAACAGCTTCATTATATAATTCTACATCATATGGTATTACATCAAATATGAGTAATTTAGGAACCGCTACTAATAATATAATGTCAGTTGATAATGGATTAGGTTTTACAACATATTATACTGGAAACTTTATAGCACCTATAACTGGTACTTATACATTTTGGCTTAATTCAGATGATGGCAGTTTTTTATTTATTGATAATTTTATAACTCCACTAATTAATAATGGAGGTGGACATCAAATGGTAGAAAAAGCTGGAAATATTAATTTAATAGCTAATACTGTATATCCAATATTAATAATATATGGAAATGGTGGAAGTTTTTGTAATTTTATATTTTCATTAACATTGCCTAATACATCAACAAGAATATATGATTTTACTAATTATGTTTATAATACTATTGCAGCACCAACAATAACATTAAATGGAAATAATGTTATTGTAATACCTTTAGGTGGAGTTTATAATGAATTAGGAGGGGTAGTTAATACTAATTATAATGTAACTTTAACACCGATAATAACAGGAACTGTTAATACTAATAGTATTGGAAAATATATTATAACATATACAACAACAGATCCAGTTAATAATACAGTAAGTGTTATTAGAATAATTTATGTTTTAAATTTTATGAATTATACATCATATAATTTAATTAATACATATTTATATACATCTAATAACTATAATTTATTAACAACAACAAAATATTGGACAATTGAATGTTGGATAAATATTAATTCATATTCATCATCATATTCTTATTTACTTGATTTTAATAATATATCATTAATAATAAATAACAATGGTATATTAGGTATTTATAATAAATTTACAAATACATATACCTATTCAGGAACTATAGGTGTTCAATTAAATGTTTGGACACATATAGTTTATCAAAGAAATGGACAATTTATAGAATTTTATATAAATGGTAGTTTTGTAGGTAATATTTATACAAATATAAATTATGATTATCCTAATATTCAAAATTTAAATCAAATTACAATTGGAAATGGTATTAATTCATTAACTAATTCAAATTATAATTTAAATGGAAATATATCTCAATTAAAAATTACTCCTAGTAAATTATATAATATTGGATTTATTCCTAATAGTGATTTAACACCAATTTTAAGTAATACTTTATTTTTTTTAGGAAATAATTATACTGATACTATAACTAATACAATATTAACATATAATACTTTACCTATAATTATACAAAGACAATATTTAATAAATTTAACATCAAGTTCAGTTACTCCGACTAATTTAGTATTTAATTTATTAGTTTCAAATTTACCTTCAACTAATACAACTTGGACAGATTCTACAGGTAATTATAATTTTATTGTTCATAGTAATGCTAATAATTTTAATTCAATTATTAAAGTTCAAAATAATAACGGATGGAAACGAACAGGTTATGTAGCTTGGCAAATGAATCCATTATCTTATAATAATTTAATTAATACTAATTGGTTATTAGGATTAACAATAGAACAATGGATATTTATTGATAATTCATTTATACCATCATCAAATAATATGTTATTAGTTGGTCAATCATCAATATTATCTTATAATGGGTATGGATTTGCATTTATAACATCTAATTATAATTCAATTAGTTACCCATTTAATGTATTATCATTTATGACATCTGTAGCATTAACTAATCAAGGTAATGGTGCTGGAGCTATTAATATAAATACATTAAGAAATAAATGGACTCATTTAGCATTTACATCATCAACGTCTTCATCATCATCATCAATATTAAATTTATATATAAATGGTGCATTAATTATTTCATTAAATAATAGTCAATGGTCATCATATCCAAATCCATCTAATACAGGTTTAAATTTTGCAATTGGAGCAAATTCAGATTCAGGATATATTCAACCAAATTCATTATCTAATTTACATTTTGGTAATACAAGAATGTATAATAGAATATTAGATCAAAAAGAAATAATTAATAATTATATGTTTGATTTACCAAATTATATAACTCCAACAAATGATATTTATATAAATATATCACCATCTATAATATCTTCAAATTCAATTACTAATTATATTTTATCAAATGGTTATTTAACACAAAATGTAGATTTAAATGAATTAATAGTTGCATCATCATGGACAATTGAATCATGGATATATTCTACTTCATGGGGAACTACAACTACAAGTGGAAGTTGGCTTTTAGATTTAAGTAATACTGGTAATTATTTATCATTTGGTGTAACAAAAGATATTACTAATATTTCACCATCAATTACAAATGATGGTAAAGGCAGACCATTTATTTATTATAATATGGATACCATTTCTAAATGGAAAATTAATTCTAATATAATAGTACCATTAAATCAATGGGTTCATATTGTTTATCAAAAAAATAATAGTACAACATTAGAAATGTTTGTAAATGGAATATCAGGAGGTAAATGGAATGTTAATTTTTCTGATTGGAATTTTCCAAATTTTGGAACACAAAGTTTTAATAAAATATTATTAGGACAATCAATTAATAGTCCAACCTCTCTATTAACTCAATGGAATGGAAAAATTAGTCAATTTAAAATTAGTATAGGAAATTTATATACTAGTTCATTTACACCTCCTTTTGATTTATCTATAAATAATTATGGATTATTTTTATTAAATAATAATTTTATTAATCCAATATTAAATAAATCAATGAGTATTAATAATACTGTAACTATTCCATCATATTATGGACCAATTATAAATATAAATGGTCAATCTACATATAATTTAGTAACTATGCAACCATTTACTGATTTAGGATATACATATGATTATTATATAAGAACAAATTTATTAAATTTTAATACAATAAATAATGTAAATACTAATTCACCTGGAAATTATACAATAATATATACAATAACTGATTATTTAAATTCTATAAGTTTTGTAACACGTAATATTAATGTAATTGATAATACATCACCACCAGTTATAACATTAACAAATGGAAATTCTATAATAGTTCCAGTAAATGGAATTCCATTTGTAGATCCAGGTTATACTATAACAGATTTAACAGAACTACCAATAATACCTATAATCACGGGTACTGTAAATACCAGTATTAATGGAATATATTATATTACATATTCAGCAACAAATATAGCAAATTTAACAACTACTGTAACTAGAACAGTTAATGTTATATCTTTTGTAGATTTTAATATTGATGTAATTCCTACTTTTACAATTACACAATTTAATAATATAGTTTATGGGTATGGAGGTAATTTTTCAGGCGGATTTGAATATATTTTATACACTAATAATATATATTTAGGTGTAAATAATGATAATAGAACATATTTTATATCTTTAAATAAAATAAATTGGACTATGTATTCTTTTCCAGTGACACCAACGGGTGATGTTAGGCGTTATGCTGCAGGTAATAATGTTTTTGCAATTTCTGTACTTGCTTCTGGTATACAAAATTTATATACATCTACTAATGGTATTAATTGGAATATATCTTCTTTTTTTCTTAATTCACAACAAATATTTAATTTACTATTTGTAGGAAATTATTTTTTTACAATAGCAGGTTCCAGTATGTATAAATCATCTAATGCAGTAAATTGGACTAAATGTACCGTTTATGCAAATGGAACTAATGTTTCCAATAATATGGTTGGAAGAATATTAAATAATAATGATGGTAAACAACTATATTATATAGAAGGTAGCAACATGAGTTTTTGTTATAATAATAATAATAATGCATATGCAGCAGGGCTACATTGTCAGGAAGGAGGTATATTTTATATGATTTCAACTGATGATGGAAATACATTTACTATTAATTTAATAACAAATAATTATGGAATACTAACATGTCGTTACCTTGTATATGGAAATAATATGTATATGTTAACAAATCATAATACTACAAGTAAATATATATATTCTAATGATTTAAATATATGGAATGTTGGATATATAAATAATTTTAAAATTGGATATGATACAGGTTTTTGGAAATTATTATATTGTAATAAATTTATTAGAGCTACAATAAATAATGGTCTTTATTATTCATATGATGGATTAATATGGTACTATGATTATAATTTTGGAAGTAATCCTATTATTCCTACACCTACTAATAATATAATAACTAATTTTATTAATAATCCAAATTTATATCCAGGGCTTTCAAGTTATGGATACTTTCCTATAGGTGGATTTTATATAATAAATAATAATGTTTATGTATCTCTATGGAGTAATACTACATCAAAAGCGGCGGTTACTAAAATGTTAACTATACCAGGAACAACTAATATATGTACACTAATGGTATTATCATAAATTATAAATAATTTATAAAAATAATGGTATTATCATAAATTATAAATAATTTATAAAAATAATGGTATTATCATAAATTATAAATAATTTATAAAAATAATGGTATTATCATAAATTATATTTTTATAATAAAAGAAAAATATTATTAAAAATAAAAGTTTATCATATATAATATAAATTCTATTATATATTATAATTATATGTTGTCAGCAACTGAATTAATAGTTAAGTCAGAATATAAAACAATTATGAATTTAAATAATGTTAATAATACTATTGATATTAATAAAATATTTAATATATCTCAAATTAGTAATTTACCATTAAATGAAATGCCAAATATAACTAGTCCAACCTTTTTAAATAATATAACAATTATATCTAGTTTAAATATATCTAATTATACAATTTTAAATAATTTAAATATATTAAATTATCCATTTAATATATTAAATAATAGTTATTTAAATAACTGTAATATAAATAATTTAATATGTAATAATATAACTATAAAATCTAATTTAAATAATAATATATTAAATATTAATAATATTAATACAAACTCTATTTATTCACTTAATAATAATATTAATTATTATTCTAATATTATTAATATTGGATTAAATTCAAATCAAGTTAATATAATTGGTAATATTACTAGACCTAGTTTTAGTAATATATTTGATATTCAATATAATAATATTAATAAATTAATTTATTTAAATAATAATGATAGTGGAATTAATAATGGATTAATTATTTCTGGAAATCAAAATAATGGATATATTCAATCAGGAATAAATAATTATATAATTAAAGCTCCTTTAGATATTACAAATAGATATATTGCTACATTAGATTTAAATAATAATTTATTTATTTCAGGAGATAGTTTATTAAATAATACAACTATATTATCAAATTTTAATATATTAAATAATTTAATATTAAATAATAATACAATATTATCAAATATAAATATATCAAATAATTCAATATTAAATAATTTAACATTACAATCAAATTTAAATATTTTTAATAGTTTATTTAATAATATAACAATTAATTCTAATTGTAATATATCTAATAATTGTTTATTTAATAATATATCTATATTATCTAATTTAAATATATCAAATAATAATATTTTTAATAATATTATTATTAATGCAAATATTAATTCACAAAATAATAATTTTAATAATTTAATTTCACCTAATTTAAATGTATTAAATAATAGTTATTTTAATAATAATACTATTACTAATTTAAATATTTCAGGATCAAGTATATTTAATAATTTAATTTTATCAAATTTATATTTTTCTAATAAAAGTTTATTAAATATTGTAAATTGTAATAATTTAAATATTTATAATAATAGTATTTTATATATAACAAATATATATGGAAATATTCAAGTATCATCAAATGCATTAATGAATAATATTATTGGAATTTATAATTTTAATAATAATTATTTTAAAACAAATAATTTAATTTGTAATAATAAATTTACTAATAATGGATTAACATTATTTAATAATGTTACTATTAATAGTACATTAAATATTAATAATAATGCTATTATTAGTAATAATGTATCTTCTATAAATTATATTAATAATTTAAATATATTAAATTCAAGTTTATTTAATAATAATGTTACAATAAATACATTATTAAATACTTATAATACTATATATAATTCAAATTTAACTACTTTAAATTTATATTCTAATTCAAATGTATTTAATAATATTACAATACAATCATTAAATAATATTAATAATTCTTTTTTTAATAATACAACTATTAATTCTAATTTAATAATATTTAATTATATAGCATCAAATTTAACACTAAACTCAAATTTAAATCTAAAAAATGGTGTATTTAATACATTAGATATTAAGTCAATAAATGTTAGTAATTACTCTTTTTTATATGATATATCATTAATGTCTAATTTATATGTAACATCATTATCAATATTAAATAATATTACAATAAATTCAAATTTAAATATAGTAAATAATTGCTTATTACAATCAGCAACTATCCAAAATTTAACTGTTAATTCTAATTTAAATATATTAAATGATAGTTATTTTAATATATTAAATATAAATAAGTTAATAACTAAGTCACAAATTACATTTAATAATATTAATTTATATACATTATATAATCAAAATATAACAATTAATTCTGATTTATATGTAGATAATAAAATAATTAATAATATAACCTGTAATAATATATTAACAAATAATATTAATTTATTAAATAAGATTACTACAAATCAATTATATTTAAATAATGGAATAACTTTAAATTATGCAACAATTTTATCTAATTTAAATTGTAATAATTTAACTATAAATTCTAATTTAATTAGTGATACTTTATTAGTTAATAATTTATATTGTAATAATTTAAATTTAAATTATTTTAATACTAATAATAAATTAATAAATAATAATTTAATTATTAATAATATTAATAATCATAATATATTTACAACTGATTCTATAAATTCTAATAATATTATTATTAATTCAAATATTACAGTAAATAATAATTTAAATATTAATAATGCAAATTTATTTAATTTAAATTCATATAATTTATTTATTAGTAATTATACAATTTTATCACAAACTATTATTAGAAATATATTAACAACTAATAATAATATTTTTAATAATTTAACTTGTAATAATTTATGTATTACTAATAATGGTTATTTAAATAAATTAATAGTCAATACTTTATACAATTATAATTCAATTCTAAATATAAATAATTTAACAATAACTAATTTAACTATTGATAATTTATCTAATTTATATTTTAATAATACATATATAAATAATATTAGTGCATATACATTATTTTGTAATAATATTATTACAAATAATTTATATAATAATAATTTAATATTAAATAATGCAACTTTTATAAAAATATTATATAATTTTAATATAATTAACACTAATATATTATCAATTAATAATATTAATATTAATAATATTAATTCTAATATTATAAGTTGTAATAATATTACAACAAATAGTACAATAATTAATAATATTACAATTAATTCTTTATTAAATATTAAAAATAACATTTCATTAAATAATATACAAACAACTAATTTATCAATTTTAAATAACTGTAATACTAATAATTTATTTATAAATTATTCAAATTTTAATAATTCTTTTATTACTAATATTACTTCATTAAATTTAAATATAAGCAATAATTCAATATTAAATAATTTAAATATTAATAATTCACTTAATTCATATAATTGTATTTGTAATAATTTAAATTCTAATAATATAATTATTAATAATGATACTAATATTAATAATATTAATTGTAATTTTTTAATTTGTAATAATCTTATAAATAAAAATTTAATAAATAATTATTTATATTCTAATAATAATATTTTTAATAATATAACAATTAATTCATTATTATGTAATAATACTATTATAAATAATAATACTAATAACTCAATAATTAATAATACATTTATAGGAAATAATACTAATTTTTATAAAAATATTAATATATCTAATAATATTATATTAAATAATACTATAATTAATAATTTAAATTTAACTAATAATTTATATATTAATAATTATCAACAAACAAATCCAGTTATTTTTTATGGAACATTAACACCAAAACCAATAACATTTACATATAATAATAATAGTATTATTCAATTTAATTCGGTAATAGATAATTATAATAGTTATAATACTAATAATTATAAATACACAATACCTATATCTGGATATTATAATATAACTGTAAATATTACTAGTTATTTAACTAGTATAAATTTTCAAATTATTCATTATAATAATTCTATAACTAAAACATTTGATATTGGTCAAACACAAATAAATAGTTCTTTTAAAGATGAAATAATATTAAATTGTAATATAAATGATTTAATATGGATTCAAAATATTAATAATAATTCACAAATATATAATATTTCATATGGAAGTTTTAATTTACAATTATTATAATTTTGTTAAATACCTACATTATATTCTGCATTATATTCTGCAATACCTAGTCTAACTTCTAAATCAACTATACGTTTCATAAGTTTTAATACATTACTAGTTAATTCATTTAATGTTTCTTTTTTTATATCTTCAATAATTTTTATACGTTCTTCTGCTGCTTTAGCACGTTCTTCAGCAGCTTTAACACGCTCTTCAGCAGCTTTAACACGTTTATCAATAGTTCCAAAAAATGAAAACATTCTAATATAATTAGTTATTTTTATGTTTTTATAACTAATTAAATAAAAATTGATATAAATATATTATATAATTTTTATATATAATTTCTATATATATATATATACACAACAATGGATGATTTACAATATAATTTCATTGATGAATTAAATTATTGTATAGGAATAAATAATATATATAATAATTTATCTGTAGAAAAATTAAACTCATTGGAATTAAAAGTTTATAGAGTTATTAATAATTTTACAGTATTATCTGATATAATTATAAAATATAAATTAATAAGACTACCATTAAATAGTAAATCAGATATACCTTTAATAGTTATGGTTGGATTATCAAAAACAAGTGTTTGTAATAATTTATCGATTATTATTAAAAATATTAATAAAATATATAATAAATATAAAGAAATAATATTATTTAGTTTAGATTTTGATAGTCAACCTGAATCATATGATAAAGATATATTAAATGAATATAAAACAAAATATAAAGAAATAAATAAAGAATCTAATTTATCTGAGTATGAAATATATGATGAATTAAAAAAAACTATGGCTATACATTATTGTAAAATTATAAAAAAAATATGTCATAATGATTATTATAATATTATTGATATAATTGGAGTATCCTTTGGCGGAAGTATTGCAATATTTATATCATCATCAAATGAACTTAATATAAGACAGCTTATATTAATGGCACCTGGTGTATCTAATTTTAATAATATTACAAATAAAAACCAAAATATAATATTAGGATGGTGTATTGATGATATAAAAGTTCCATATTTAGAAAATGGTAAAAAATGTATTCAAGAATTAGAAGATAAAAAATATTCTGATTATAAGATTATATTAAATAAATTAAATCAATCTAGACTTGAAATATTAGAAAAAAATAGAGATATTAAAAATATCTTTGAACTTTTAACTCATAGTTTACAAGATGATATTTTTGATATATTATAAAAATAATATAATTTATAGTAATATTAAAATTATATATTTTATATTTGGAAGTTTTATAATATTTTTTTATTTTAAATAATTCAATTTATTAAATTATTTTATATTTAATAAAAATGTAAAGCCTAACATAAAATCTTTATGATATTATACACATCGCAAAAATAATAAATTAAATATGACTTATTTCTCATAATAAGTATATAAATATAATAATAATATATAAATATAATAATAATAAATATATAAATATAAATATAAATATATCATATAAAATTAATAAAAATTGAATATTTAATATTTTTATTAATTTTTAATACATATATAAATATGAATAAACCTATGAATATGAATAAACCTAGGAATACACATATGAATACAAATATGAATACAAATATGAATACACATATGAATAAACCTATGAATATGAATAAACCTAGGAATACAAATATGAATAAACCTATTAATACACAAAAAAATACTATTGCAATTTGTGTGAATTATTTATTTGATAAATGTAAATATAATTGTAAATATAAACATGTTAAAAAGTGTATTTTAAATTTAGATACATTAACAGATTTATCAGTATTAGAAGTATGTAAATATAATTTAATAGGATTTTGTGAAAATATTAATTGTAAAAATATTCATTGTAGACATAATTTTCCTTCATATTGTATTAGATATACAAAATATGGAGAATGTAATATTATTAATTGTCCTAGAATTCATGAAAAAAAAATAGATAGATTATGTAGATTTTATTCATTTGATAAGTGTAAACAAGGAATTAATTGTGGATTTATTCATAATAATATAAAATCTAATATATTAACTAAACCATTTGAGTCTAATATATCAACTAAACCATTTGAGTCTAATATATCAACTAAATCAATAGAGTCTAATATATTAACTAAACCAGTATCTAATATATCAACTAAATCAATAGAGTCTAATATATTAACTAAACCAGTATCTAATATATCAACTAAACTAGTATCTAATATATCAACTAAACCAGTATTTAATCATATTAATTATTCTAAAATAATACAAAAAAAATTAAATATATTATTTAAAAATTATAATTATAATAAAATTAATAATAGTGATATAATTATTAATATAAAATATACATTTTTGCATTTTGAAAATAAAAATAATAATAGTAGACAACGAAGTTTATCTGTACCTTCTAATTTTAAATATTAAATGTTATTAGTTTTTATATTAATAAAAATATCTAATATATATTAGATAATATGACATCTTTTAATGATTTAAGATTAATTATAAAATATAAAAAATTAATTGGATTGGATCAAGTAGATAATACAAGTGATTCTAATAAAATAATTAATATTTCACAAATTACAAATCTACAATCAATATTAAATACGAAAGCAAATATTACAAATAATTCATTTATAAATAATACAACTATGTTATCATCATTAAATGTATCTGGAGTGACCATATTACAAGATACAACTATATTATCAACATTAAATGTATCCGGTTTATCTACATTTAATAATTTATTAACAATTAATAATTCAGCTATATTTAATGATTCTATTACAGCTTTTGGAAATTTAAATGTTATTGGTAGTGGAAATATAAATATATTAAATACTAATACTATAAATAGTATAAATGGAACATTAAATATTATAAGTGATACTATAAATCTTGGTACTATTGGATCAGTTATTAATATTAATGGTACAACTACATATATTTCAAATACACAATATATATATCCAAATAAATTATTAACATTAAATTATGATAGTAATACATCTAGTGCTAATGATGATGGATATTCTAGTGGAATTCAAATATTAGGTATTTCAGGAATAGGATATATTAAAACGACATTAACAGCTGATAGATATTTAATAAAATCTCCATTAGAAACATCTGATAATTATATTGCAACATTTGATTTAAATAATAATTTTTCTGTATCTGGCGATTCAATTATTTATGGAAATGTAACAATTAATTCAAATTTAAATATATCAGGAAATAGTATAATTGTAGGAAATGTAAGTATTAATTCAGATTTAATAGTTTTAGGATCAAGTAATATAAATGGTAATTGTACAATTAATTCTAATTTATTAGTATCAGGTAATACAAATATTATAGGTAATTGTACTATTACTAATAATTTAAGTATTTTAAATGATACTACTATTTTAGGAAATGTATCAATAAATTCAAATTTACTAATATCTGGTAATACAACTATTTTAGGAAACACCACATTATTATCTAATTTAAATGTATCAGGAACTGGAATATTAAATAATATAACTATTTTATCAAATTTATATGTTTCAAATAATAGTATATTAAATAATGTAAGTATTAATTCTACTTTAAATGTATTAGGTAATACTTTTATTAATAATATATCTAGTTTAACAAATTTATCAGTATCAGGAGTCACTATATTAGGTAATACTACTATATTATCAAATTTAACAGTCTCAGGATTTACTATTTTTAATAATAATGTAACATTTAATAGTTCAATATTAATATCAGGAACTACTATTTTTCAAGGCAATGTAACATCACTTAATAATTTTACTATTTTAAATACCTCTAATTTAGGTATTACTAATATTAATAATAATTTAACAGTTTCTGGTATAACATTATTACAAGGACCTGCTACAATTAATAATTTATTAAATATTAATGGTAATACTATTATAAATGGAACTTTAACAATTTTATCAAATTTATATGTTAGTAATTATAGTATATTTAATAATAATGTTGTTATGACATCAAATTTATCAATATTAGGTAATTCTAATATATTAGGTAATTGTTCTATAAATTCAAATTTGACAGTTAATAATAATACAATATTAAATAATGTTACTATAAATAATAATTTATATGTAAGTAGTAATTCTGTATTAAATAATGTTAATATAACACAATTAAATGTATTAAATAATAGTATTATTAATGGAAATTTATCTATTAATTCTTTATTAAATGTTTCTGGTAATGCTATAATATTTGGAAATACAACTATATTATCATTATTAAATGTTTCAGGTATAAGTATATTAAATAATAATACATATATAAATAATAATTTAACAGTTTCTGGTAATTCATCATTAAATAATGTTACTGTTTTATCTAATTTAAATGTATATGGAGATTCATATTTTAATAATTTTGTTGTATTAAATTCAAATATAAATGTAGTTAATAATGCAACTATGAATAATGTAACTATTAATTCTAATTTATATGTATCAGGTAATACAACTATATTAGGTAATTCTACTTTTAATTCTGATTTACAAGTATCTGGTAATACATTTTTACAAAATGCTATAATAAATAATACTTTATTAGTATCTGGCAATTCTTATTGTAATAATATGACTATAAATTCAAATTTAAATATTATTGGAGATTTAACTTGTAATAATATATCAATATATTCTAATTTATATATATCTGGTAATGCAATTATAAATAATAATTGTTCTATAAAATCAGATTTAAATGTATTAGGCAATGGATCAATTAATAATTTAAATATTATTAATAATGGGTCATTAAATAATATTACTGTTACATCTAATTTAAATGTTAGTGGTACAAGCATTATTAATTATTCAACTATTAATAATATATTAAATGTATTAGGATATACAATTATAAATGGACCGACTACTATTAATTCAAATTTAACTGTTAATCAAACTGGTACATTTAATAATATTTATGGTAATAGTAATATTTCAATATTAGGAACAGCCAATATTAATACTATTACTGGAAATTCATTAACTATTAATAATAATTCTTTATTATTTAATGTTACTATTTTATCTAGTTTGCTTGTTATGGGTGATTCAATATTAACTGAAAATAATACAATTAATTCTAATTTATATGTTTCTAATAATAGTATTATAAATAATTTAACTATTGTATCATCATTAAATGCAACTAATGCAACTATATTAAATGGTAATATAATAAATTCTAATTTATATGTATCTAATATAACACAATTAAATGGTAATATAAATAGCAATAATTTAAATGTATCAGGTACTTGTATTTTTAATAATACTACAATTATTTCTAATTTAAATGTATCAAATAATAGTATACTTAATAATGTTACAATTAATTCTAATTTAAATATATCAGGTAATGCAATATTTAATAATTGTACTATTAATTCAACATTAAATGTTAGTTCTACTAGTTATATTAATAATGGTATAATAACTAATTTAACTGTATTAAATAATGCTACTATTAATAATCTAACTGTAATGTCTAATTTATCTATTAATAATTTAATATTAAATAATACTACAATTAATTCAAATTTAACTATTTTAAATAATTCAACTATAAATGGAAATATTACAGTTTTATCATTATTAACTAGCAATAATGCTGTTATTAATAATAATTTAACTATTATATCATCATTATATGTATCTAATAATTCATTATTAAATACAGCAACTGTAAATACATTATATGTATCAGGAAATGCAACATTAAATAATTTAACTATATCTAATTTAAATATTTCAAATAATACAGTAATATTAAATAATTTAACTACAAATTCTATTATAATTAATAATTCATATATTACAAATGTATCTATTAATTCAACATTATATGTATCATCTAATAGTATATTAAATAATGTAACAATAAATTCAAATTTAAATTGTAATAATAGTATAATTAATATAGCAACTATAACTAATCTAACAGTATTAAATAATTCAATTTTTAATAATACTACTATTTTATCTACATTAAATGTATCTGGTAATACAATTATTAATGGTAATATTACTATTAATTCATTATTAAATATATCTGGAAATTCTATTATAAATGGTTATATTAAATCAAATCCATTATTGTTTTTTGGAAAAATTAATAATACAATAACATCATATTCTTCTAATAATATTATTAATTATACAACTATTTATGATAATTATTTATGCTGGAATAGCACTAATAATATATTTACTGTTTCTATTAAAGGATATTATAATATACACTGTTCTGCAACTATTAGTTCAAGTTCAACTTCTCCATTATTAATTTATGCAACAATTAATAGTACTAATAATTTATTTATTTTAAGATTAGATAATAATAATACAACATATAGTTCTAGTGGATTTGCTGTAGTTTATTGTAATATTGGTGATACTATAAGTATTATTAATACTAATAATAATACAACTATTATACCTGGTTTAGGTGCATTAAAAATACAATTATTATGAAATAGTAATTATATTTATACAATTATTATGAAATAGTAATTATATTTATTATGAAAAAAATTGATATTTAATTAATATATATAAAATATTAATTAAATATAATGTTAAATATGAATTTTCAAAATAAAAATAATAATGAGTTATTATTAGAATCAATTGATGATAGAGATCCAATAAGTTTAAATAAATTTTGGATTATTAATAATAATAATAAAGAAATTGTATATCCATTAGATAATATTAATAATTTAATATTTTATTATGAATCAGAAAATATGTTAAGATGTTTTGAAATAGAATCATTAAGATATTTAAAAACATTTAATATTTTTAATCATCCTATTACAAGGAATCCAATACCTTTAGAAATTTTTGAAAATATTAATATAATTGATATTAATAAAAATGAACTATCTATTGATATGTTAGCATTAGATGTTTTTCAAGGTTTGATTAATTCATCTGTATTTATTGATTATAAATTATATTTAACTTTAGATAAAAATGAATTATTAAAAGTATATTATGAATTAAAAGATTTTTGGATTCATAATTTTTCCAATGAGGAACGTAATATAATATCACAAAATAATAATATTTTAGAGAAAAATAATAATATTTTACAAAATATGGAATTTATTGATATTCAAAGATATATATTAAATCAAATGGATTTATTAATTAATCAAGATAATCTTCAATATAAAAATATGATTACATATATAATTGTAGGTGCATTATCTACCGTAATTTATGAAATAAGAGATGATTATTATAATTTTGATTTTTCTTTTGAATAAAAAAAGTTTTAATTTATTTTTAATTTATTAATTAAATTATATAATAATATTATAATTAATATATAATATAATTCATTATTCATATAATAATTATAGATTTTAAATTTGTAATGATTTAAAATCATTTATTAAATTAGTTTGATTAACTAATATTTTATTTTGTGATATGGTATTATTATTTATTAATTCATTATAAATATGAATTATATCATAATCATTTTTAATAATATCATTTTTATATGTAACTAACATATTATTAATATACTCATAAGTTTCAATAATTTGATTTCTAGAACGTGCACCAGTTATTATTATATTACCTTTTTCAAAAAAAAATATACTAATTTCTTTTTTATCAATATTATCAACAGTAGCAATATATTTAAGAGTAACACATGCTCTAATACAAGGTTCATACATTACTTTTAATTTTTTTTTTAAAAGTAATTGATATAATTTAATTCTATTTATATTCATATTTATTTTATAATGTACTAATATCATATCAATTTTAAATTTTGAAATATTAATATTTTCTATTGATTCAATAAAAGGTTTATCAATTATTTCATTATTATCAATTATTGCTTTAATTTCTTTTAATTTTACTACTAATTTATTTAAAACCTTATTTACATCTTTAATTGATTTACATCCAGACATCTGAACTGATCCATTTTTAAATAATTTTAAATTTATTTTTGATTCATTATTAATATTGTTAATAATATCTCTATCATCTATATTATTTACATTATCTATATTATCAATATTATCTATATCATCTTCAGTAACTCTAATTTCAACTGTAACTTGATTATAAAAAAAATTATTTGAAACTTTATTTTTTTTTATTTTATTTTTTTTTATTTTTTTTGTTTTTTTTTTTATATTTAATAAAGTTCTTATAGAATTACTATCTATTTTAACAGTTAATATATCATTTGAATTTAATTGTAAATAATTTTCTATATTTTTTATATATAATTGTGTATTTAATACACATCCACAACACATTGTAGATATTTTTAAAGACGATGGTAAATCTGTAATTTCATTTTTATCAATGTCAATATAATCAATAATATTATGTTTTTTCCATAAATAATTATTATTAGAGATCATCTTTAATTATATTTTAATATATAATCTTTAAATATATTTATTTCATTTTTTTTTTATAAAAAAATTGTTTAAAAATAAATGACTTTTAATTATTATATGATTAAAAACGAACCAATAATTTTATCTTTTGATGTTGGTATAATTAATTTATCTTATTGTTTATTAACAAAAAAAGATAATAAATGGGATATAATTGAATGGAATAATATTGATTTAACAAATAGTATTAATTATAAATGTGAATGTGGAGCTAAATCATGTTTTACAAATAAAATAAATAATATTGATAAATATTATTGTAAAAATCATTGTAAAGATATTGAACAATCTAATATAACATTTGAAAATTATTTTAAAGTATGTTCAAATAAATTTAATAAATGTTGTCATAAAATAAATTCAAAAGATAATGAAAAAATATGTAATAAAAATAGTAATTATGATTTAAATAATAATAATTATTGTACAGTTCATGCAAAACAATTATATAAAAATAATAATAAAAATAATGAATTAAAACCTTTTAAATTAAAAAAATCAACTAGTTTACTTTTTGATGATGTTAAATATAATTTAATATTAGAATTAGAAAAAAGAAAATCATTATTAAATGCAGAATATGTTGTTATTGAAAATCAACCAGCATTTAAAAATCCAAGAATGAAATCAATTGCATCTACATTATATGATTATTATTTAATTAGAGGAATTATTGATAAAAATAATACTAATTCAACAATTAAACAAGTAAAATTTATATCTCCTTCAAATAAATTAAAATTAGCAAATTGTAAAGATGCCCAGGATATGATTGATTCAAAAAAAATATCTGATTCTAAAAGTTATAAATTAAATAAAACTTTAAGTGTAAAATATTGTTTTGAATTAATAACGCATTTAGATAATTGGACTAATTATCTAAAAAATAATAAAAAAAAAGATGATTTAGCAGATTCTTTTTTACAAGGTATATATTATTATAATCAAAAATAATTATTATATTTAAAAATAGTATTAATATAATATATATATATGGATATGGATAATTTAAATTTAAGTAATAATATTAAAGATTTACAAAATAGTAATAGATTATTATCTGAAAGAATATTAAATTTAGAAAATGATATAAAATATTATAAAATAGAATTTAAAAAAATAAAAGAACAATTATATAATTATAATAATTTATTATTAGAATTAAAAAAATTAAAATAATTATATTAAAAAATTGATTTATTAAATTATTATATTTAAACAATATAAAAAAATATTACGTTGAAGTGTTATTAATATATTATGATGAAGAGAAATCAAATATCTTTAATTTATGGATTTAGTAGTAATGAATTATTAAATTGTAGATGTAATAATTTAGATGATTTAATAAATCAAATA